>Ga0182006_1000057_pt1 | contig 168707 bp, 165 predicted proteins | sample Sormic07211104_1_FD_123022 | JGI IMG/M metagenome (GOLD analysis project Ga0182006, IMG submission 123022) | Rhizosphere microbial communities from Sorghum bicolor, Mead, Nebraska, USA - 072115-104_1 MetaG | ecosystem: Host-associated > Plants > Roots > Rhizosphere | place: USA: Nebraska...
AGCCGCGACGCGCGGCCCGGTGAGTATGCTCAAACACAGGGAGGGAGAAAAGCCGCCCTGGATCAACGCGTGCCCGAGTAAAAGTCGACTGACGCGTCGATCTCCTGTGTCGTCATATTCCGCGCGATGTTCCGCATCTGCGCACTCGTATCGTTGCGACGCGTGCCATGCGCGAATGCCTCCAGCTGCGTCTTCAGATAATCGCGCGGTTGCGAGTCGAGCCACGGTACGCCCAGCTTGCTGGTCAGCCTGCCGTGACAGGATCCGCAAGGTGGGATGTTGCGCATCGGCGCGCCCGTGGCGACGATGTCCGGTGCGGATTGCAGATCCTGCGTGTTCGCCGTCTGCTGACGGGGCAGGGAGGCGTAGTACGCCGAGAGATCGCGCAGGTCCTGGTCGTGAAGGTCGGCGACGAACGGTGCCATCACCGCGCTGATCCTTGCTCCGCTCTGGAAATCGCGAAGCTCCTTGTAAATGGAGGAGGCGTACTGGCCGGCCAGGGTCGGCGTCTGCGAATTGCTGACGCCCCGCAGTCCGTGACACATGGTGCAACGGAGCGCGAGGGTGCCACCTCGACCAACGGCTCCGTCGGATGCTGGACTATCGAGCGTGGTCGGTGTCATGACCACATCCGAAACCTTCGTTGGAGACGTCACCGGAGCGCTCGCCTCGCCCAACCACGACCTCGGCACACCGGCCGCGCTGCAGATCGAATTGAGCAATCCCTTGAACAGGGAATCGTCCTGGGCCGAAGGAAGCCAGACGAATCCGACGAAGATCGAGAAGACCAGGAGCAGAAAGGTGCCGCCGACGCTTCCGACGAACCAGCGATTGCGCAGAAGTGGGCCGCTCATGGCTTACCTCCCACGAAGACGGGCGGAACGCGCCCCTCAGGCGTCATCATGAGTTGCACGATCGGGAAGCCGTAGTTGGTAATCGTCAGGGCGATCATCAGGCCCAACCAAAGCCCCAACCCATTCAATGCCCAGGGAAGCGACACGGGCTCATGCACGGCCCTGCTGAAGGTGAACGGTTCCGGGTCCACGCGGGCCGCCGAATGATTCCGCACAAGCACGGTGATGAACAGCGCTGCCGACACCACCAGAAGTGCCCCGCCGATCGTCGACATCACGACGGAGACGCCTTCGGCGAACATGCCCGGCGCCGTGTAGTCGTAGAACGCCATTCGTCGCGGCATGCCCAGCAGTCCGGCGTAATGCCAGGGGAAGGTCAGCACGATCATGCCGATGAACCACAACCACAACTGCCAGTGCACAAGGCGAAGATTCAGCAGTGCACGGCCGGTAAGGTGTGGCCATAGATCGTAGGCGAGGGCGAAGTACATGATGACGATCGCACCGCCGAAAATCAGATGGAAATGCCCGGTCACCCACTGCGTGTTGTGGATGGTCGAGTCCAGCTGATAGCTCATGTTGATCAGGCCGCCGGCGCCGCCGAAGCCCAGCATGACGAAGGACAGCGCAAGGGTGAGCATCTGCGGGTTGGCCCATGGCAAGGCCTTCACCCAACCGAACAGGCCCTTGCCGCCGCGAAGTCGCGCAGCGATCTCCACCGACGCGCAGATGGTGAATACCGTCAGCAGCGTCGGCACCGCGACCATCGCGGTGAAGATGGAATGGACCACCTTGAACCCGGCGCCGACTTCCGGATCCGCGAACAGATGGTGGATGCCGATAGGCATCGCGAAGACAAGGAACAGCGCGAACGAAATGCGCGCCATCGAATCGCTGTAAAGCCGGCCGCCGATGGCCCGGGGGACAATGGTGTAGAAGGCGATGTACGCCGGCATCAACCAGAAATACACGATGGCGTGTAGCGTCCATGAAAACAGGACGCGGGAAAGGCCGGCATTGATCGTGGTCGCGAAGCCGAGGGCGACGGGAAGAATCTGAAAGAGCAGTTCCAGCGCCGCACCGACGGCGGTCCATCCCCAGAGATAAGCGCCGGCCACGTTGGCGAACATAGCCAGGGGGACCGATGCGCCGGGATGGGCACGCTTCCACACGTACAGGTTCACGCCCATCAGGGCGACCCAGACCCACGAACCCACCACGACCAGTACCACGCCGATGTAGTAGAACGCGTTGCCGATCATCGGCGGGTAGAAGGTGTACAGCACCGAGTCCAGCCCCATCGCGACGGGCACGACGGCGGCAATCGTGCCGATGATGATCATGAAGTAGCCGGCCCAGGCCCACTTCCGGCCGATGAGCGGTTGCCCTAACGCCGCTTCGGAGATGAAGTAGCCAAACCCCATGGCGACCAGGGTCGGAAACACATAACCCATGACGGTGCCATGCGCCGTGACCGACCGGTAGTACAGATCCGCGTTGCGCAGCCAGCCACTCAGGGGACTGCGGATAAACATCTGCCATTCGCCGAGCAGGATCGCCATGCCGAACACCGCGAAGGCCAGCCAGAAGTGCGCGAGGATGAGCCGCTTGTTATAGATCACAGCTGGCTCTCCTCGTCGGGCCGACCAGTCTGGCGAAGGCGTCCGGCTCGACGACCTTGACGTTCGCCCACATACCCTCGTGCCCCGTACCGCAGAACTCGTGGCAGGGCATCAGGTGATCGCCGGGCTTCTCGAAGCGGGTCTTGAAAGTGGAGACGTAGCCGGGCGAGACCATCGAGTTGATGTTCGTGCCCGTGATCAGCATGCCGTGGATGACATCGGCACTCGTCACGCGGAAGGTGACCGGCGTGCGCGAGGGAACGACGATGCATTGAGGTGTGAACGAATACTGCTGCCCAATGATCCGTACGGTGACCGATCCGTCCGCTTCGACGGCGCTGCCGAGATTGCTTTCGACGAACTCGCCCGATACGTGAAGCGTGGTTGGGTTGATGGTTTCCACGCGCGAAGGGGGCATCGTCGCCCAGTGCAGGCCGGTGAAGATGACCATCGCCACCAGCAGCGCGACGAGGCCCACCATGGTCAGGGCCCAACGATTCTCGATGCTTTTGGCGAGGGCTTCGCCGTCAAGTGGATCTGCAGGCACCGCTCGGGCCATGACGAGTCCTCTAGTGAAAAATGACGCCGCGCGGAAGGAAGGCGAAGAAGTAGAAGAGGAACCACATCAGGAACACGATCGCGACGGCCACGCCGGCGACCATCAGCGCGCCACGTGGGCCGGCGCGCACGATCTCATCGACACGCTTGTCTTCGTTGCCAGGGTCTTTGTCGAGGTCGCTCATGCAGGCTCTTCCTCTAGTCCAGCGGCGCCGAACGCAACGCGTTGACGTCCGCGTCGGTGACGGCGGTGCCGCGGTTGTTCCAGGCGGTGCGGATGTACGTCACCACGGCGGCGACTTCCTCGTCCGACAACCCTTGCGCGAACGGCGGCATGCCGTACGGGCGGGGGTTGCGTATCGTGCCGGGGGGATAGCCTCCGTTGAGGACCATGCGGATCGGGTTGACGGACGACGTCATCTGGATTGACTGGTTACCTGCCAGCGGCGGGAAGTCGGATCCCTTGCCTTCACCCTGGACGCCGTGGCACACCGCGCACTGGGCGGTGTAGATCTTCTTGCCCAACGGGAAGAGGCGAAGCTTGCCCTGCACCTGGGCTTGCGTGGGCGCGCTGGATGCGCCGGTGGCTGGCAAGGCCTTCAGGTAGACGGCCATCGCGCGAATATCAGCGTCCGAGAGGTACTGCAGGCTGTTGTGGACGACTTCGGCCATGGGGCCATAGACCGCGCCTCGCGCGGACACGCCAGCCTGCAGGAGGTCGGAGATGTCCTTGATGCTCCAGTCGCCTAGTCCTGCCTCGTGGTTGGAGGTCAGCGAGGGCGCGTACCAGTACTGCATGGGAATGAGCCCGCCTTGATACGCCGCGGACGCGGAACTACCACCCAGGGCGTTGATGGCGGTATGGCACATCGCGCAATGGCCGGGCCCCTCGACGAGGTAAGCGCCACGATTCCAGTCGCTCGATTTCGTCGGGTCGGGCTTGTACTCGCCTTCGGTGAAGTACAGCGTGCGCCAGCCGAGCAGGAGGTAGCGATTGTTGTACGGGAAACGCAGGTCCTGTGGCGTATTGGGCCGATGCACCGGCGGCACGGTCTTGAGGTAGGCGAAGATCGCGTCGATGTCCGGACGGGTCATCTTGGTGTAAGCGGCAAACGGCATGGCGGGGTAAAGCAACATGCCCGACCGAGAACGGCCGGTGCGCATCATGTTGTAGAACTCGTCGGCGGTCCATGTGCCGATGCCGGTCGCGCGGTCGGGCGAAATGTTCGGCGAGTAAAGCGTGCCGAAGGGCGTCGCCATGGGCCTGCCGCCACCGAAGGGTTTATCGCCGGGATTGCTGTGGCATGCGATGCAGTCCGATGCGCGCGCCAGGTACTCGCCGCGCGCCACGATCGATGCGTCCTGCGCGTGCCCGGCGGCAGCCAGGAGCAATAGGCCGAGCGCGAGCCAACGATGCGTTCTCATCGGGCGTCACCACTTTGACAGGTGAGTGCCAGCTTGAGCGAGCCTTCGGTGGCCGGAGCGGGGTTGCTGGGCGAGGGCAGGGAAGACAGGTACGCCGACGTCGCGGCGATATCCGCATCGGAAAGCAGGGCGGTGATCTTCTGCATGCAGTTGGGCTTCGCCGAGACGCGCGCGCCGTAGCGCGAGGCGCCGAGCTGGGCACTGATGTACTTGGCACGAAGCCCGAGCAATCCCGGAATATCGGGAGACACACCGGTCAACGATGCGCCATGGCAGGCCACGCAGGAAGGAATATGTCTGCGCTCGTCGCCTTCGAGGGTCAACTTTTGCCCCAGTGCCATGACCGCAGGTGGGACATCGGGTTTGGGCAGCGTCGGGAAGGGCGTCTGCTGCTCGGCGAAATAGCCCGCCATCTCCCGGAGGTAGGCATCGGGCAGGTACTCGAGCAGGTAGTTCATGGGCGCGTACTTGCGCTGCCCATCGCGAAAGGCGACCAACTGGTTGTACAGGTAGCGTGGGGGCTTGCCTGCCAGCCTGGGGAAGTAGTCGTCGTTGCTGCCTTCGCCTCGCAAGCCGTGGCAGGTGGTGCAGGCCATGACCCGGGTAGCGATGGAATCCGGCGCCGTCACCGTGCTGTGTGCCTGGGCGTGCAGGCTGCCGGCGAGGATAAAAAGCACCAGACACATGGCGACCCGAGCGGCGTAGCGGCCGACCGCACATTGACCGGTTCCACGGCGCTCACGATTCATCGATAAGAAACCCCTGCCTGTCACGTGACCGGAACGCGCTTGCTATCCGGACATCCTCCCCCAAGGACACAGTACGTCCCGAATGCGGATGCCGGATTGCATGGGAGTGATCGATCTTGAACCGACTGGTGGTGGCCGGGAACCGTTGAACTACGTAGAAAGCCCGGCGACCTTATTGCTTCGCCGCCACAAGCGTCACATCACGATTGCTCGGCTTGTAAACGACCACGGTAGTCATGGTCTTGCCATCCGCCGATACCGTCATTTTCGCCACGGAGGTTTCCTTGCCGTCCTTCACCGTGGTCTCCTGCAGCGCATTGCCCACCATCTTCACGGCGATCGTGTCGGTGTCCGGGTCGCCCTTGTACGGTACGGGCTTGCCGTCGAGCTTGGCCGTGTACGACTCGCCCTGCGGATTGGTCATGGTGACGGTGTCGCCGTCGATCTTATAGGTGTAGCTCATCATGCTTTCGGTCGCGCTCTGATAGCTGCTGGTGAGCCAGGATCCTGCGATCGCATGCGAGCCGGCGGCGCCAGGTTTCACGCGCGTGAGTGTGCCTTTGACGGTAGTCGGGCCACTGGGGCGGTTGTTGACCGACTCGAACGTGGCGGTCTTGCCGTCGGGCGCGACGGTGGTGGTCCGTGTATTGACGACCACACCCGCTTTCTTCACGGTATCGACGATCGTGTGGTCGTCCACGATCTTCACCGAATCGCTATCGAAGCTGAGGTGCCCTGTGACAGGGTGGTCGGCGCCGTCGGCCTTGATCTTGATCGGCGGCGTGCAGTTGCATGTGTATTGATCGTCCTTGAGCGTCACCACGAGTGGCTTGTTCGAAGCTTTCACCTTGTTGATGTCGACTTTCCAGGTGCCTTCGAAGGCGCTCTGCGCCATGACCTGGACCGGGAGCAGGAGTGCCAGGAGCACTCCACCGATAAGCATCTTCTTCATAGCCAATCTCCGACTGCTGTGTGCGCCGCCAAGATCTGCCCGGATAGCTCAGAGGGTCCCCCGGTGCCGAAACTGTCCGCTTTTCCGAGTCCCAGCCTTTCCAGCCTACTCCGGCCTTCTATTGAAGGCTTGATGGCAGTTACTTAGGCTGTAAGTCTTAGGCCATCCGATATACCCGCGTCTGCCAAAGCATCGGCGAGGTGGGTTGCCTGCCACGAAAACGTGGACACGGGAATGACCGTTTTTCCTTAAGATCACGCCTCATTTGTCGATATCCTGCAGGAGGCCACCCATCGCCCCGATGCGTGGCAGCGCAGCAGGCTTCCCGTAGGTATTTTCATGCTCGTCAGCAGTTACAACGGCGTCCTCGTCGTTTTTTCGCTCGTGGTCGCCATCCTCGCCTCGTATACGGCGCTGAACATGGCTGGTCGGGTGTCGAGCACCCACGGTACGGCTTCGCTGCTCTGGCTGGTGGGCGGATCCTTTGCGATGGGCATCGGCATCTGGTCGATGCACTTTGTCGGGATGCTGGCCTTCAGCCTGCCGATCTCGATCGGCTACGACCTCGACCTGACCCTGCTTTCGTTGGGCCTGGCTATCGGCTCCTCGGCATTTGCCCTATGGATGGTGTGCCACGAGCACTTGCCGAAGCGGCAGCTTGTCGTGGGCGCCGTGGTGATGGGCGCCGGTTTCGCCGCGATGCATTACACCGGCATGGCGGCGATGCGCATGATGCCGGGCGTGGTTTACGACCCGCTTCTCTTCGCGCTATCGGTCGTCGTTGCGATGCTGGCCTCGGGCGCCGCGCTCTGGATGGCCTTCCGCCTGCGCAAGGACGCCGAACGCGTGGTCTTCGCGCGCCTGGGCGCGTCGGTGGTGATGGGTTGCGCGATCGTGGGCATGCACTACACCGGCATGGCCGCTACGGACTTTCCCGTCGGCAGTTATTGCGGTGCGGCCAATAGCGGCATCGACACCAAATGGCTGGCTGTCGTGGTAATCGTTGTCAGCCTGGCCGTGTTCACCATCGCGCTGATCGTGTCGATGCTGGATGTACGTGCCAACGTCCTGACCACCTCGCTTGACCGCGCCAACAGCGAACTGGTGCAGCTCGCCCTGCATGACAACCTCACGCGCCTGCCCAACCGCGTGCTCCTCGGCGACCGCCTGGACCAGGCGATCCACAAGGCCAGCCGCGAACGACGCCAGTTCGCCGTGCTGTTCATGGATCTGGATGGCTTCAAGGCCGTGAACGACGTGTACGGTCACCATATGGGTGACCTCCTTCTGAAAGAAGTATCGCGGCGCATCCTTTCGACCAAGCGCGACGAAGACACGGTGGCGCGCCTGGGTGGCGATGAGTTCGTCATGGCGTTGGACGTCGCCAGGCCTGAAGACGCCGCCGTGCTGGCACAGCGGCTGGTCGAATCGCTGGGTGCGGCGTACCTGATCAGCGACCATAGCGTGCACGTGTCGGTCAGCGTCGGTATCGCGGTGTTCCCCGAGGACGGCCGGACCACGCATGACCTGATGATCAATGCCGATGCCGCGATGTACCACGCGAAGGAGCAGGGCCGTAACGGTTACTGCTTCTTCGAGAACGCGATGAATGCCAACGTGCATCAGCAGCTGCAGTTGCAGCACGACCTGCGTCGGGCGATCGACCAGGGCGAATTCCTGCTTTATTACCAGCCGAAGCTCGTGTCGCCCGCGGGTCCGGTCATGGGGGTCGAAGCCCTGCTGCGCTGGCAGAAGCCGGGCGTGGGGCTGGTGCAACCGGACGACTTCCTCGGCGTGGCCGAACGCACAGGCCTGATCATTCCCATCGGTAACTGGGTGATCGACGAAGCCTGCCGACAGATGCGCGTGTGGCTGGACGAAGGACATGCGGCCTGGACCGTCGCGGTGAACCTGTCGACCTTGCAGCTCACGCATACCGGCCTGGTCGACGTGCTTCGGTCCACGCTGCAGCGCCATGCGCTCAACCCGGCCAGCCTGGTGCTGGAGATCACCGAGTCCACCGCCATGCACGATGCGGAAGCCAGCCTCGCCATCCTCAAGCAGGTGGCCGCCCTGGGCGTGGGCATCTCGATTGACGACTTCGGCACGGGTTACTCGAGCCTTCTTTACCTCAAGCAGTTACCTGCCGACGAGCTGAAGATCGACCGTGGCTTCGTGACCGAACTGACCCAGGGCAACGACGACGAGGCCATCGTTTCGGCGATCATCGCCCTGGGCAAGACCCTCGGCCTGAAGATCGTCGCCGAGGGCGTGGAGACTACCGAGCAGCAGGAGTTGCTCACGCGACTGGGCTGCGATGTCTTGCAGGGTTTCCTCCTCGGCAGCCCGGTGCCTGGCGATCAACTGCTGCGGAGCCTGCCGGCACCGGCATAGCTTCGTAGCCCGCGCTGCCTTACGATGCCTCCACCCATCGCCGATCGGCGTGTTCGAGGATTTCGTATGGATGTCACGCAGGCGCGGCTCAACCAGCTGTTCAGCTTTTCGATGGATTTTGCGAAGGACATGCTGGAGGAGAACGGCGACTTCTACCCATTCGGCGCCACGGTGTCCGAAGAGGGCAAGCTCGCTGCCGATCCGGGTCATGACGGCGGGGATGACCAGCCGGACGCCCCCGATGTCTATCGCGTGATCTTCGAGCGCTTCTCGACGGCCAGGCCGGCTGAAGCGGTCGCCGCGGCACTCGTTGCCAACGTCACCATTCCCGACGAGTTCGACGCGCCGGCGAAGGACGGCGTACGCGTGCATCTGGAATCGGAAGGCTACGCGCGTTTCATCTATGTGCCGTATGAGATCGTCTCGGTGGAAAGCCGGGAAGTGCGGCTGCATGACCCGTTTGCCGTCGAAGTCTCGCCGAGTTTCTTCTCCGCGTAAGCGGTGGCGGATCACCGACGTGACCGGGCGTTCCGACGACGCGCTGTTATTGATACTCACGGCTCTGGAGCGCGAGCTCCACGAGCCGGCCGTGCGTCGCGACGTGCGTCGTCTACGCGAGTTGCTGCATCCGTCGTTCGTAGAGATCGGGAGGTCGGGTTATCGCATCGATCTCGATGACGTGCTGCGCGATTTGCCGACCGAGGGTGGCAACGGGTCGATCGTTGCCGATGGATTCGAGCTGTTGCAGCCCGCTGAAGGCGTGGCGATCCTGCTTTATCGGTCAGCGCATCGGTCGCCCTCGGGTGTGGACTCGCGACATACCATGCGGTCGAGTACGTGGATCGGCGAGCACGGGGAGTGGCGGATGGTTTATCACCAGGGCACGCCAACCGAGCCGTTTGATATTGTGTGAGTTTTTGGGCTAGCACCCATTCGCCGATGAATCGGCTCCTACCGAGCAGGCTAGGCATCATGTGATGGACGTCCTTGCTCTCTGCGAGTCGCGTCGGTAAGTTCTGACGCTTCAACTCTGCGGAAGACACGATGAAGCGCCTGAGTCTGTTCCTGTCGACCTGCCTGCTCGCAGGCGCGGCCACTCCTTCTTTCGCGGCCAGTCCTGCTGCCTCTCCGGCCTCTTCAGCTGGAACGTCTTCCTCCGCTGCGACACCGCACTTCGCTGTCGATCGTGGCCAGTTCCTGCTCGACGGCAAGCCCTATGTGATTCGCTCGGGCGAGATGCACTATCCGCGCATTCCCCATGCGGACTGGCGTGACCGCCTGCGAAAAGCCAAGGCGATGGGGCTCAACACCATCACCACCTACGCCTTCTGGAACGAGAGCGAGCCGGAGCCGGGCAAGTTCGATTTCAGCGGAGACCGCGACATCGCGACCTTCGTGCGCACGGCGCAGGAAGAGGGCCTCAATGTCATCGTTCGCCCGGGCCCCTTCGTCTGCGCCGAGTGGGAGTTCGGCGGTATTCCGGCATGGCTGCTGCGGACGCCGGGCCTGCGCATACGCTCGTTCGACCCGCGCTTCCTCAAGGCCAGCGCGGCCTGGTTCAAGCGTCTGAACCAGGAACTCGCGCCACTGCTGAGCAGCCGCGGCGGCCCGGTCCTCATGGTGCAGGTCGAGAACGAATACGGCTACGTCGGTAACGATCACGATTACCTCGAAGCGATCCACCAGCAGATGGTCGACGCTGGCTTCGATGTTCCGATGTTCACTTCCAATGGCCCCGGCCCGACCTGGATGCCGCGCGGGTCGTTGCCCGGGATGGTTTCGGTGATCAACTTCACCGGCGATGGCAAGCAGACCGAACGCGCGTTTCGTCGCTCGGCGCCGCTGATGGAAGGCATGCCGCGCATGGCCGGCGAATACTGGACGGGGTGGTACGACCGCTGGGGCATGGCACACAAGACGCGCGACGTCGGTGACGTGAGCAGCGCGGTGTCGTGGATGATGGATCACGATATTTCGTTCAACCTGTACATGGTCGATGGCGGCACGAATTTTGGCTGGATGAACGGTGCGAATAACGACGACGCGCATTACCTCCCGGTCACGACCAGCTACGACTATGACTCGCCGATCGACGAAGCCGGCCGGCTGACCCCGAAATACGAGGCGCTGCGCAAGGTCATCGCCGCGCACCTGCCCAAGGGTGAGACCCTGCCCAAGGTGCCTGCGTCGTCGCCGACGGTCGCGATCCCGCGCTTCACGCTGGATACGTCGGTGAGCCTTCTCGACGCGCTGCCGGGTCTGTCGAAGCCGCAGGCAACGGTCACTCCGCACGGCATGGAGACGTTCGGTCAGAACTACGGGCTGATCCTCTATCGCAAGGCGCTCGACGCCGACGCCAAGGGCTCGCTCGATGTGAGCGATGTGCGCGACTACGCCACCGTGCTCGCCGACGGCAAGCCGCTAGGCACGCTGGACCGCCGCCAGGACCAGCACGCGATGCCGGTGGACCTGAAGGCAGGCAGCACGCTCGATCTCGTTGTCGAGAACATGGGGCGCATCAACATCGGCCCCGGTATGGAAGACGACTACAAGGGCATTACCTACTCGGTGCAGGTCGCCGGTGAGGACCTGCTCAACTGGTCGGTCTACCCGCTGCCGCTGGACGATCTGTCGAGCCTGCATTTCGCTCCTGGCGGAACGGGGCAGGGCCCGGCGTTCTGGCACGGCAGCTTCACCATGGCGAAGCCGGACGGGACCTTCCTGGACATGCGTGGCTGGAACAAGGGCAACGTATGGATCAACGGCCATCACCTCGGCCGCTTCTGGCATATCGGGCCGCAGCAGACACTCTACGTGCCGGCGTCCTGGCTGAAGAAGGGGCGCAACGAGGTCGTGGTGCTGGAGATGCAGGCGGGTGGCTCGCACACCATCGAAGGTCTGAAGGACCCCGTATTCGGTACGCCGTAACTAAGGGCGCCCGGCGCGCGCGGATGCCTCAGGCCATCCGCGTGCCGTTGGGCACGGGCCGCTCCACGGTCGTGATCACCACGCCCTCGTCGGTGTGGAAGCCAGTGAGCAGGAACTGCGAGCGCACCGGCCCGATCTGCTTCTCGGGGAAGTTGATCACGCCGACGATCTGGCGGCCGACGAGGTCTGCGGGCTGATACACCCCAGTGACCTGCGCGCTGGTCTTGCGCTCGCCGTGCGGTCCGAAATCCACCCAGATCAGGTAGGCGGGGCGCTTCGCTTCGGGAAAAACCTCGGCGCGAATGACGGTGCCCGCCACCAGCATCACTTTCTCGAAATCGGCCCAGGTGATCGTCTCACTCATCATCAAGCTCGTCTTTGCAGCTACATGGTGAGGATGATCTTACCGATACTGGCCGAAGACTCCATGCGCCGGTGGGCTTGCGCGGCGTCGGCGAGCGGGAACTCGCTGTCGATCACCGGCACGAGCGTGCCATCGTCGAAGGCGTGCAGCCAGCGGTCGCGGAAGCGCTGCGTCATGGCCTGTTTGACGCTCTGCGGCCGCGACTTCATCACGGTGCCGATGATCTGCAAGTGGCGATATAGCAACCGATCCAGGGGCAGGGACGCACCCTTGGCGCCACCGAGCAGGCCGACCTCGATCAGCCTTCCGCCGAAGTCGAGCGAAGCCAGATTGCGTTCGAAGTAGGGCGCGCCGATGAAATCCACGATGACATCGACGCCCTTGCCGCCGGTCTCGCGCTCGATCGCCTTGGCGAAGTCGTCGGCCTTGTAGTCGATAGCGACGTCGGCGCCGAGGTCACGCACTCGATCGAGCTTGGTGGCGCTCGCCGTCGCGAAAACACGTGCACCTGCCGCATGGGCGAGTTGTACGGCGGCGGAGCCGACGCCGCTGGCCGCGGCGTGGATAAGGATGCTCTCGCCGGCGTCGAGCCGGCCGAGGTGGAAAGCGGCTTCGTGTGCGGTCACGAAGGCCTCCGGGATGCCAGCTGCCTGCACATAGTCGATGCCGTCGGGGATGGGCATGGCCATGCGGTAATCAATGCGGGCCTGTTCGGCGTAGCCACCACCACCGACGATGCCCATCACCCGGTCGCCCACGGCGAAACCCTGGACGTCCTTGCCTAGGGCGATCACCTCGCCGGCGATCTCCAGGCCCATGATGGCGGAGTCGCCATAGCTGTCCTTTCCGTAGCCACCCGTGCGCTGGATGACGTCGGCACGATTCACCCCCGCGGCGTGGTTGCGGACGAGGAGATCGCTGTCGCGCAGCTCCGGCTCCGCGACGTCATGCAGCTGAAGAACCTCGGCCGCACCGAAGTCGTCGAAGGTAATGGCCTTCACTGATTTGCCTTCGCCGCGCGCACGAGGACGGCCTGCCAGTGGTTCGGCACCAGGTCCTTCGGGCCCGGGGTGGTTTGATCGTGCGGATGGCTGTGGGGAGGCTTCAGCGACGGTCCGTCGAACATGTCGTCGGTACGGTAGTCGTAGAACCAGTCCTCGCCGGGTTCGAAGCTCTGGATGACCGGATGCCCGGCGGCATGCGCGTGCTTGCTGGCGTGCTTGTGCAGGGAATCGTCGCAGCAGCCGATGTGACCGCATTCGGCGCAACGGCGCAGATGGAACCACCAGGTACCGGCGGCAAGGCACTCCACGCAGCCTGTACCGCTGGGTTCGGCCGCCAGGTTAATACCGTCGTTTTCGCTGTTCATGGGCACCTCCGGAGGGGATGCCCTGATCCTACCCGACCCCCGCGGCGCCTTGTCTAGTCAGAGGATGCGCCCGGCGCGATCGAGCGCGATCAACTGCATGCTGTCGACCGAGGCGGCGAGAATGCGAAGGGCGATGCGTAATTCCACGGTGTTCGGGCAGCCGCGCTCGAGCAACCCCTCGATCCGCTCGGCGGCGTCGGCCACGGGCAGGTGCTCGTGCTCGAGGGCGTGCCGAGCCACGTGGTTGGCGCGGAACTGGGCTTCGAAGTAGTCGTGGTGGAGCAAGGCCTGGAGTAGCCCGAGGGCCTCCAGTGAGATCTCCTGTGCTGCCATAAGGTTACCCATCCGCTAATGAGAGCGGTGGCGCCGGGTGCCTGCAATCCCCCATCCGGCCTAAGTAGAATCGCGGTCATTCTCGAGGAAAGGATCGCCATGGCCATCGCAGCTACCGTACTCACCCTTCTGGTGATCCTGATCCATGTGTATATCGTCGTTCTCGAAATGGTGCTCTGGCGCACCCGTGGACCAAAGGTCTTCGGCATAACTCCCGAATTTGCTCGTGACAGCACGGCCCTGGCCTCGAACCAGGGCCTCTACAACACCTTCCTGGTCGTCGCCCTGATGCTTGGCCTGGTGCTGAGCGAGCCCTTCGCCACGGCCTTCGTGTTCTACGGCCTGGGCTGTGTCGTGGTTGCGGGCCTTTGGGGTGCGCTCACCGCGAGCCGTCGCATCCTCTACGTACAGGCCCTTCCTGCCGCGCTCGCCCTTGCCGCGCAGTGGCTCGCACGCTGATCGGTCGCGCGCGGCGTATTTGACGGATCGCTCTCGCGAGGGGCAAGGTGGTGGCGCCCTGTCCCTTCAGGAGTTGCGATCGTGACCACACGTGGAACCTTCCGTTTTTCCCTGATTGTCGCGATCGTCGCCCTCGCCGGATGTGCCGGACACCCCACGCGGTCCGCGCAAGACCGCACGGCCGAGGCCGCGCGTGACGAACAGGCCGCTCAACAGGCCTACGCGAGTGGCGATATCCGCCACGCGGCCGATCTCTACGAATCCGTGGTCGCCGCCACGCCCGACGATGCCGACGCGTGGTATCGCCTGGGCAACGCCCGTTTTCGCCTGCGCAAGCTCGACGACGCCGGCCTCGCCTATGAGCATGCGATAAAGCTCAAGCCGGACCACGCGCAGGCGCTGTACAACCTGGGTGTAGTACGCCTGAAGCAGGCGCAGGCAGCCATGGTCGCGAGCGCGCAGGCCGGCGAGCCGGGCGATCGATTGCGTCGCGATAGCGGACGGATCGTGCAGCGCCTGGCCCGGGTCGGTGACGACGTCGGGGCAAGAAATAAAGGCGACGGCGGGGCGCCGCCGTTTATCGTCGAACCCGACGACGATCGGTAAGGGGATATGACGGAATTGCGATTCAATCGAGCTAAAGATCGCGCATTGTTACCTTCGTGAAGGAGGGTTCCGGCGAGGCTAAAAAATCTGCCGAGTGGTCTATATTCAACGTGCAAATTCGGTAGTAGCTTCACCTACAGCTTCCCCCCAAAGCCGAATTCGAGGCTTTCATGAGTACTGAGCTGGCCGCACCGCGCGCGATCATCGTTGAAGACCATACCGGGTTGGCCGCAGCGCTCACCGACCTGCTCGAGGGACGATTGGGCTACGAGGTCGTGGCGTGCGCGGGTTGTATCGAAGATGCCATCCGCGTGGCGCACGTGGAGCGCTGCGACGTAGCCGTTGTCGACCTCGATCTGCAGGGCATCATGGCTTACCCGGCGCTGGACGAACTCATCCGTCGCGGCATTCCGTACGTGCTCGCCACGGGCACCATGCCGCTCGACATCCCTGTCCGTTATCTCGCGCCCCTGGTGCGCAAGCCGTACAGCGCGCAGCAGCTGGAGCACGCCATCCGGGAGGCCTGCTGTCGTGCCGCCGTGCATGCGGCGGCGCCGGCCGGCGCTACGTTGTCGGCGGCTGGCCGGGCCTGATTCGCACATCGGCTCCGGCGCGTCCACCTGCGCGCACGCGCAACGCGTTGTCCACGTCTTTCACGCCCACGGTGTCGACAACGGCGTCCTCGGCGAGATGCTTCATGTAGCGCTCGGGCACGTCACCGCCCAGGGTGACCACGCCGTCCGTCACATCGACCTCGATGTTCGCCGCGTCGATCGCGTCGTCCAGCGTCAGCTTTTCGCAGATGTCGTCGCGGATGCGCTCATCGGAGCGGACGTAGCCTTGCGGACCGATGCCGCGGTGCCCGCCGGGATAGCCCGACGCCGTCCAGCGGCGCCCCTCGCCGTCGCGCGTGGAGGCCCCTTCGTCGCGGCCGAAGTGACGGCGGCCCGGATGCCGACCTTCATACGCGTGATTGCCGCCAAAGTCCCGGTGGCCCGGACGTTGCCCCACGCCGACGGGCTCATGTCCCGCTTCAAAGGGACTGCCCCCGAAATCGCGCTCGTCAGGAAAACGGCCCCGGTTGGCGTACATGCTGCCGAACTCGTCGCCCGGCATGTTGCGTTCGTCAAAGCGACCCATGGTCGAGCTCCCACGCGGTAAGAGCATCCAGTTTTCGCCTTCATCCATGCACGTTGTGTGGACGCGACGTGGTTCGCTTGTGGCTGACGGCGCTTTTCTCCACTATGACTGCCACATCGTCGGAAACCGGCGATCCGCCAGACATCGTAACGGGGGTGAGATGTCGCGTATCAGCTTCGATGAGCCGTGGACCTTTGGGGGCCACCCGTGGCGCAGCCTCAAGGACACATCGTTTGGCGTGATCGTTGCCGATGCCCAGGGCGACATCGTCCACGTCAACGAACGTGCGGCGGAGTTGCATGGATGGGTCCGGCTGGCCGTAGGGCCCGAAGACTACAGCCGGATGTACAGCATCTTCACCGAAGAAGGTCGTCCATACCCTTCCGAAGATCTCCCGCTCGCCCGCGCCGTCCGTAATGGCGAGACCAGCAAGCACGCCCGCTGGGTGGTTCGCCGGCCGGATGGCTCGCGGCAGACGATGCAGGGCTCGGCCTATCCCGTCGTCGACGGCGAGGGCGACCAGGTCGCCTCCGTCCTGGTCCACGACGCGATCGGCGAGGTCACATCGGGCTGATCAGTGCGCCGGGGCGTCGCGGCTGGCTGCGCCGCAGGCCTGGCGGAGCCAGTCGTTCACCACGTCCAGATCGGACACTATGCCCGCGCACAGACGGCGCAGCTCGGCCGAGGGCTGTTGCAGATCGGGCACCATGATCGTCGGCAACCCCGCGGCCACCGCCGAGCGCACGCCGGCTTGCGAGTCCTCGAGGGCGAGACAGCAATTGGCTGGCTTGTTGAGGATGCGCGCCGCACGCAGGTAGGGATCGGGATAGGGTTTGCAGCGCTCGCAGTCTCCCGCCGCCACGAGGGCGTCGAAACGGTCACGCAGGCCGAATTTCTCGAGATGGTGGATGGCCGTGCCATGGGACGATGAGGTAGCGATGGCGCGGGGCAGGCCGAACTCGTCCAGGGTGTCCAGCAGGGCGGTCACGCCCGGTTTCAGCCGGAGGTCGGTCTCGAACATGGCGTGGTAACGCTCGGAGGCGCCTGTCCATACGGCGTCGAGGTCGACCTCGTCGCCCACGTATTCGCGAAGCAGCATGCGTGCGGCATGGCCGTGCAGGCCGACCATCCGTTGGCACAGCGACAGGGGGATGTGGATGCCGACGTCCGAGGCCGCGGCAAGCAGGGCATCGCGATACAGCGCTTCGGTATCGAAGAGTACGCCGTCGAGGTCGAAGACGATCGCCTGCGGTGTCGCTGGAAAACGGACCATGCGAGCCCCCTTTCGAAACAGCATTGCCGCGCTCGTATGGCCGGCTTCATGCGGAAAATAACCCGCTTTGTGGCACTGCGCCATAGGTCGAATAGGTGATTTGGACAGTGGAAACGTTTGCGTTCCCCGACGGCAGCGGCGACGCTTGCCCGATGACCCATTCGGAACCCCTTTGCCCATGAAAAAACGCAGGATGTTCGCCCGATCCATCACAGGAGTCCTGGCGGCCCTGCTGTTATTCCTCTCCGGTGCCTGGGGCGCGATCGCCTTGTTTTACCAGTTGCCCGGGGCCGTCCCGATGCGCGCGACAGGGGCGGTCCTCTGGAGCGTTCTGTATCTCGGCCTGCTGGCGGCCATGTTCGGCTGGCGGGCCTGGTGGGCGCCGATTGCCCTGGCTATCGCGCTGGCCATGCTGATCGGCTGGTGGACCTCCATCCGGCCGCGCAACGACCGCGTCTGGGCCGACGACGTGGCCCGGCTGCTTTCCGGCGAGGTCCAGGGATCCCGGGTCACCCTGCATAACGTGCGCGACTTCGACTGGCGCGCCGACGACGACTACGACGCTCGCTGGGAAACACGCGATTACGACCTCGACCATCTGGTGTCGGCCGATGCGATTCTTTCCTACTGGTCGAGCGAGGCGATCGCGCACGCCATGCTGTCGTTCGGCTTCGACGATGGACGCCACGTGGTCTTTTCGATGGAGATCCGTCGCGAGAAGGGCGAGGCGTTCTCAGAGGTCGGCGGATTCTTCAAGCAGTTCGAGCTGGTGCTGATCGCCGCCGACGAGCACGACATCGTGCGCGTGCGGACGAACGTACGCGGTGAGGACGACTACATTTTTCCGCTGCGAATGCCGAAGGAAGCAATGCGCTCGCTGTTTCTCTCGTATGTGAAGGCGGCGAACGAGCTCGTGCAGCAGCCGCGCTTCTACAACACGGTCACATCGAACTGCACGACGATCGTCTATCGCATGGCGCGGCGCATCGACGGCGCCCTTCCGTTCGATATCCGCCTGCTTCTCACCGGTTACCTGCCGGGTTACCTCAGGGACAACGGCGCGCTGGACAATCGCCTTTCCGAGGCGGAATGGCGGCGGCTCGGGCGAATTACCGACCGGGCCCGTGCCACCACGCCTGGCGACGACTTCTCCGCGATCATCCGTGAGGGTGTACCGCCGGCTCAGTCGCCGTCGTCGGGCGCTTCGACCTTGTAGCCCTTGGCCTGGAGGGCCGCGAGGTAGCCGTCGTCGCCGAGCAGATCCTCGATCGGAACGATGGCGACGGCCTGCGTGTCGTGGGCCATGGCGTTGTCGACGACGGTGAGCCACGCGTTTCGCACGGCCTTGGGTATGTCGGTGAGGCCGATTCGCTGCGCTACGCCGCCGTCGGTGACGGCATCGAGGCAGGCCGCGCGCTGTTTCGCCGTGCGGTCGTCGCGGAGCGCGCCGATATCGCCTGTGGCCCACGCATTGCCGCGGCGCGTCATGTCGGCGAGCTGCGCATCGATGTTGTCGACGCTCAAGGTGAAGCAGGAGAGATCGTCCAGCGTCGAGCGCTTGAACTCCTTCACGGCCTTGCGTGGGTCGTCGACCATCAGCGTGTACTGCACGGGCGTCTGCTTGATGTTGTACTTGGTGGCGATGGCCACCACGGTGCGCGTGATCACCCCCGCCTTGCCCAGGCCCGTCTTCTTCACCGCGTTCTTGTACAGCTCCACCACGGCGAAGATCGGACGGTAGCGTTCCACCGAACGGTCGTCGCCGATGTACCGGGCCTTCACCGTCAGCCAGCGCGCATAGACGTCGGCAGGCACGGTGTCCTTGAGAGTGGCGCCATCGGGTGCATTGCGGACGCCGATAAGGGAAGGCAGCAGGGCGAGCTTTCCGAAGAAGCCGACATTGGGTTTGATCTCCACCTTCGGCGGCAGGATCAGCTCGTTGGAATGGGCGAGGGCGTCGTCGATCTCATCCGACTTCCAGGTCATGTTCTGCGGCAAGGGCGACAGGCTGCCGAGGATCAGCAGGGTGTGTCCGTCCCGGGTGACTTTCCACAGGCCGGGGCCCGGCTGCACGCCACTGACGGTCACCGCCTCGAGCGTGGGCACGTTGCTGGTGCTGGCCGGCGCGGGCGCGGGGGCAGGTCGGGGCGTCGTCTGGGGCTGGGCGCCGACCACACCGGCCAGACCGAAGAGTAGGGGTAAGGCGAGGAGGATGCGGGGCGTCGTCATCGGCGAAGTCTAGACGAACGCCGCATCGGGTCGCCTGCCATCGGTCACGTCCGCTGGCCTTGCGTTCACGTCCGCGGAGGCCTGCTGGCGTGAGTCCGGCGTGAAGAAAAGAATGCGTCATCCTTCCATTGTGGGGGCATTCGCGAACGGATAATCTTGCCCATCCGCCGCGTCCGCCGTAACAACTTCAAGGTTGCCCTCCGATCCATGGCACTGGTGATCTACGACATTCCGTTCAGCCCCGATCTCGCGGGGCTATGGCACGTACAGATGAATGGCGTGCCCATGGAAAATTTCGAAACGCGCGTGGGTGCCATCGCCTACGCGGTACAGCAGTCCAAGCTGCTGGGCGTGCAGAACGGCCTGCAGGTACTGGTTTCGGTCGAAGGCGCTGACGGTATCTGGCGAGAATTCGAATCGAATGCGAAGCGTCCGGTGAGCGGCCTGCAATAGCGCTGCACGTCACCTTGATGCGCGATGCATACGATGGGGGCAAGAAAGGAGGAATCCCCCACCCATGACGCATCGAAAGATCGGTTTCTTCGACGTTGAAGGTTCGTGCTATGTCGCCAAACCCGGGCACTGGCGCGGCAAATACGTCATAAGCGAAGACGGCGACGAGCTCGCCGAGAAACTCTGCAGCACCTTGCACGATAACGAAGAGGACGCCTGCGCCGAAGGCATGACGTTGGGCGTGGCGGCGGCGCGCAAGCTGATGAAGGATCGGGAGGGCTTCGATCCGGGTGACGAGTAGGCGGTTAGAATGGCCGCATGACCGATCCCAATGACGCCTTCCGCCAGGACCTTGCGAAACTCGCCACGGCGGTGATGCCCTTCGGCAAGTTCAAGGGCAGGGCGGTCGCCGACCTCCCCGGAAACTATCTCGCGTGGTTTGCGCGGGAGGGGTTTCCCCCCGGCGAGCTTGGTCGTCTTCTGGCCATCATGCTCGAGCTGGACCACAACGGCCTGCGCCGTCTGCTGGATCCCCTGCGCAAGGCGTCGCCATCCGATTGAGGGCTCTTAGAGCACGTGCATAGCGCGTGCCAGTGAGAGCCCTTTTCGGGCCGCGCAAGTTATTCCGAATGGCCGATGGTGCAATCTGTTTACACGGCGTAAGTTTTCCTTGCGCCCCTGTGAATGTCGCGTTGCGTTCTCATTCGTCGGGTCGCCAAGTCCCAGCCCCACTCCCCTAAGGCCCGGAGACTCACAATGAAAACGACAACCCTCATGGCGCCCCGGCGCCACGGCCTCGCTTTGTCCATCGCCGCCGCACTGGCATGCGCCTGTGCGCAGGCTTCGGCCCAGACTCCGCCCCCGCCAGCCCCGGCCGCGCAGACGCCTCCGCCGGACGACCAGGCGCAGCAAAAAACCACCGAGCTGACCGCCATCACGGTCACCGGCTCGGCCCTGCCGCGTATCGACGTGGAGACGCCGTCACCGGTGACGACGATCACGGCCGCGGATATTCAGAAAAGCGGCCTGACGACTGTCTCCGACGTGGTGCGATCCCTCTCGGCCGACAACAGCGGTTCCATCCCGGCCTCATTCACCGCCGGCTTCGCCGTCGGTGCAACGGGCGTGGCGCTGCGTGGCCTGACCGTGAACTCGACCCTCGTCCTCATCGACGGTCGGCGCGCGGCCAACTACCCGGTGACCGATGACGGCCAGCGCTCCTTTGTCGATCTCAACACCATTCCTTCGAACGCTATCGATCGCATCGAAGTGCTCAAGGATGGTGCGTCATCGCTGTATGGCGCCGACGCGATCGCGGGCGTGGTCAACATCATCCTCAAGCCCAGCTTCAAGGGCGCCGAGTTCACCGCCGATGTCGGCACCTCCCAGCATGGCGGAGGGCTGACGAAGCGTGGCACCGTGTTGTTCGGTGGCGGCGATCTGAAGAAGGATGGCTGGAATGCCTACTTCAGTGCGGAGTACCAGAAGGACAACAGCATCATGACCCGCGATCGTGGTTATCCGTACAACACGGCCGATCTGCGCCGTAGCGGCGGCAACAACCTCATCGGCGGCCAGCCCTCGCAGAATTCCGGCTCGATCTACGGCACGGTGACGCCGGGTACCTTGTCGCGTCCAGGCGACGTCACCTCCGGCGTGGCCGATCCAGGTGGCCTCGCGCAGCCGCTGCAGCCATGCGGCTCGCTTGGCACCCTGATCACCGACGACCCCGCCAATCCGGGTAGCTACTGCGCCCAGAACCGCGCGCTGTACACCGCCATCCAACCCACGGTTGAACGGGGCGGTTTATATGGCCGCTTCACCATCAAGCTGTCGGATACCTCGCAGGCTTATATCGGCGCGAGCTATTACGAGGTCAAGACGACGTTCCCGGGTACTCCTGCCCAGATCCAGGCCAGCACGCCGAACAACACCAACGCGATCGCCTTGCCGGCGACGCTGCCGGACGGCTCGCTCAATCCGAACAATCCGTTCGCGGCGCAGGGTAGCGCGGCACTGATCAACTACTCGTTCCCAAGCGCCCTGGCCAGCGGGCAGACCGATAACCACAACTTGCGGCTGGTCGGCGGAATGACCGGGCAGTGGGGTGAGTGGAGCTACGACACGGCCCTGGTGCTCAACCACGATTCGCTGGATACGCGCCTCGATGGCCTTCTCAACTACGGGCAACTGATCTCAGCGGTCACCAACGGCACGTACAACTTCGTCAATCCGTCGGCGAACTCGCGTGAGTTGCTCGCTGCCCTGTCGCCGACACTGCGGAAGACGTCCACCAGCGACCTGCAATCGCTCGACTTCCATGTGACGCGTCCGCTGATGGATTTGGGTGGTGGCTCGCTCGGTCTCGCCACTGGCGTCGATGTGCGCCACGAACAACAGAGCGATCCGGATCTCAATGCGAACCTGCAGGCGCAGGGTCTCGGTGTCGCGCGTACGAAGGGCCAGCGCACCGTGGGCGGTGTCTACGTTGAACTGGATGCGCCGTTCACCGAGTCCTTTGAAGTGGACGCTTCCAGCCGCTTCGACCATTACTCGGACTTCGGCAACAACTTCTCGCCGAAGATCGGCTTCAAGTGGAAACCGTTCGAGCAACTGGCCGTGCGTGGCACGTTCTCGAAAGGCTACCGCGCGCCGGGCTTCTCCGAGAGTGGAGACAGCCAGAGCGAGGGCTTCGCAACGTTCACGCCGCCAGCGGATTTCCAGGATGCGCACGGCAACAGTGGTTACGTGCAGCCTTACCCGCTCGCGTTCCTCACCACGTCCAATCCGAAGATCCAGCCGGAGCGGTCGAAGAGCTACACCCTCGGCCTGCTGTTCCAGCCGACGCAGGACCTCAGTGCTTCGCTGGATTTCTACCGGATCAAGAAAACCGGGGTGATCGCGCAGCAGGATCCCAACGCCGTTCTCGATGCATACTTCGCCGGTCAGCCGCTGCCGGCCGGTTCGGCGATCGTCGCGGACGGTCCGGACCCGGCCGCGCCCGGTGCGCTTCCGCGGCCCCTGGTCGTGGCGGCGCCGTGGGTGAACCAGAACTCACTGAAAACCCAGGGTGTCGACCTCGACCTGAAGGCCGGCTTCGACTTCAGCGAGAACGTGCGCTTCACCAGCGAAATCAACCTGACCAAGATCATCAGCTGGAAGCTGACCTTGCAGGACGGCTCCACGATCGATTTCGTCGGCACGCATGGGCCGTACGGCGTGTCGTCGGGTGCAGGTACGCCGCGTTACCGTGGTTCCTGGGCGAACACGATCGCGTTCGGCAAGGCGACCATTACCGGGACGGTGTATTACACCAGCGGTCTCAAACTGACCGCCCCGGACATCACCTCGGGTTGCTTCTCGACCAATACGGATACCGGTGAGAACCTGCCTGCGAACTGCCGGATGGCCTCGTTCACGGACTTCGACCTGACCGGTCGCTATGACCTCACGGACAAGATAGCGATCACCGGCTCGATCATGAATGCCTTCGACAAGAAAGCGCCGTTCGACCCGTTGAACTACGCGGCGCTGAACTACAACCCGACCTATGCGCAGAACGGTGTGGTCGGGCGGTTCTTTACGGTGGGCGTGAGAGTGAAACTGTAAAGTTCAACCGCGCAGGGATGCTTCATGGAGCACATCCACGCCATCCGCACGGATGGCGATGGATCCCTGGCTTCGCAACTTCGCCAGCATGCGGGTCACCGTGGCCGCACTCATGCCCAGGTACGAACCGATATCGTCGCGTGACATCGGCAGCGGCACGAAGCTGCTGCCGGTGCGCTCCACGCGGCGGTGGCGATCGAGCAATTCAATCAGGAAAAGCCTCACGCGCTCGGCGGCGGATCCGTCGCTGGCGCGGCGGGTAAACGCGCGCTCGCGTCGGCGCAGCGAGCGGAGATGGATGGCGATCGCTTCACTGTGTTCGCACAGTGCGTCGATGGCGGTGCGGGGAAATCGGCAAAACCATGTCTTGCCGACGGCCACCACCGACGTACTGTGCGTCCTCGTGGGTGCTACATCGAGGGCAAAAAGTTCGCCTGGCAAATGAAAGGCGACGACGCGCCCTTTGCCGACGGTCTTTGCCAGGCCGCTGAGTACGGCGAACGCCGCGCGATGGGGCGCGTCGGGCTGGACGAGCCGGTCGCCCTCGGAGAACGGGCCGACACGCTCGACCACCTCGCGCATGTCGAGCAGGGCAGGGTCGCCACCCCGCGTGGCCTCGCAGACAGCGGCGTGCCGGCACGAGTCATTGCAGCAGATGGACGGCCGTCGCGGGGCGATGACCTGGCTGGAGATGGTTGATAGGGACGACACGGCTACCTCCGGCGCTTACGGAGCACCACTGCATGTTAGGCCTCGTCGTTGGGGTTGGCAGTGGTGGTCATCTCGCTGCGCGGTTTTGCCGCAGAGGGCGCCCCCATTGACCTTGTTGGGGTTTTGCCTTAGTAAGAGCGACGGGGGAACACCAAAAGGGGGCCGTAAAGGGCCATGGCACGACGAGTCACGCAAGTCAGCACACCCGTAGTCGAAGACACCGGTACCGACGCAGCTCCTTGGCCCGACGGCTTCATGCCCGGCACAGTGGCACCGTTCGTCATGCGTTATGGGGTCGATTTCCTGGTCGCGATGCAGCGCGCCGCCACATCGCACGATGCCGCCCTGGCGCCGGGCGAAGTCGAACCCGCTTAACGAATCCGATCAACGAACCGGTCTAACGGCCCGCCCCGTGCGAGCGGGGCGCTCGCGCGCCATCGTCTGGCGTATCGCCGGCGGGGCCACCCTTCATGATGCCGCCCACGATCGTGATCGCGATCGTCGCCGCGATGAGGGCGAGCAGGGCGTAGTAACGCGTTCGATTCATGCGTCTGGAGACCTTGATGACCGGCCCAGTGTCCGTGGGCGCGGGTCAACGAAATGGAAGCCTGGCGTTACGTGGTCGTCCCGCCGAGCAGATCGGCCACGGCATCGATGAGGGCGTGCACGGAAAATGGCTTGCTGAGCATGGCCGTCCGCTCCGGTAGCGTCGGCGAGTCCGCAAAGGCGTCCCACGCATAGCCGGTGACGAAGAGAATGGGGAGGTTTCGCAAGGTTTCGCGAACGGCCAGTGCCAACTGACGGCCGTCCATCCCAGGCAGGCCTATATCGGTGACCAGAAGGTCGGGCGGTGGCCCGGCGTCGATCAGGCGCAGCGCTTCGAAGGCGTCGGCGCAATCGCTGACCCGGTAACCCGCCTCTTCCAGCACCTCCCGTGCGATCGAGCGCAGCATGTCTTCGTCTTCGACCAGCAGCACGTGCTGGCCTCGTCCGCGTACCACGGCGCCGTCGACGTGGGCATGGGCGGCGGCATTTTCGCCAACGTGCCGCGGTAGCCAGAGGCTCACCGTGGTGCCCCGGCCGGGTGTCGACTCGATGATCGCGCGCCCCCCGGTCTGTCGAGCGAAACCGTCCACCATCGACAGCCCAAGTCCCGTGCCCTGGCCGATGGCCTTGGTGGTGAAGAACGGATCGAAAGCCTTCTCGATCACGCTGGGTGACATGCCGGTGCCCGTATCGCTCACCGCGATCACCACGTAATCGCGGCGACCCCTGCCGATGTCGGCTTGGGCGATGTTGTTCGTCAGGATGGTGAGGGTGCCACCGCCCGGCATGGCGTCCCGTCCATTGATCGCCAGGTTGAGGACGGCGCTCTCCAACTGGCTGGCGTCCGACAGGGTGCGCCACAAGCCGTCCTGCATGCGCAGGTCGAGGGTCACCTGCTCGCCGATCAGGGGACGCAGCAGCAGCTCGAGTTCCCTGACAAGCGCATTGGCATCGACGTCGGATAATGAGAGAGCTTGCTGGCGCGCGTAGGCAAGAAGCCGATGGGTCAAGCCGGCGGCGCGCTTGACCGCGCCGCTGGCGGCATCGAGCAGCCGTTGCGTGCCATCCACCCGACCGCTCTCCAGCCGCTCGGCGACGACTTCGATCGCGCCGCCGATGCCGCCGAGGATGTTGTTGAAATCGTGCGCGATGCCACCGGTGAGGCGGCCCAGTGCCTCCAGCTTCTGGGCATGGCGCTGCTGTTCGTCGAGGTCGCGGCGGCGCTGGGTATCGCGACCCATGCCGTAGACGAAGTCGCCATCGGGGACGCAGGTCCAGGCGAACCAGCGGTAGGCGCCATCCTTCGCGCGCAGGCGTAACTCGAGGTCTTCGACCACGTCGCCTTCGAGCATCTGGCTGACGGCATCGCGCGCCCGGTCCAGGTCATCGGGGTGAACCAGTTCCTCGAAGCCGAGGCCGATCAGCTGGCTGGCCTCGTAACCCAGTTCGCTTCGCCAGGCGGGGTTCGTATCGCGGTAACGACCGTCGCGCGCAAGCACCACGTAGAGGTCGCGCGAGATGGTCCATATCTTTTCACGGCCGCCGGTCATCGCCGACTCAGGGCTTGAACGTGTCGACGGGCCCGGATACCTGGCGCCCGCGCTGCCACACCGCCTCGATCGTCGTGGTCGCTTCGATATCGTTGGAGGGATCCCGGTCGAGCACGATGAAGTCCGCACGCTTACCGTTGGCGAGTACGCCGCGGTCGTCGAGCCCGAGTAGCTGCGCGGCGTTCTGGGTGGCGATGTGGATCGCCTGCAGCGGGGGCAGGCCGGCATCGACCATGAGTGCCAGTTCGCGATGCTCGGCGAAACCTGGAATGCGCAGCGGCATGGCGCCCGCATCGGTGCCGAAGCCGATCTTCACCCCGGCGTCGTAGAGGGTTTTCAGGTTCTTCAGGTTCACCTGCAGGGCCTCCTCGTTGACGGGGGTCGAGCCATTGTTGTTTACCTTATCGCGCCAGGCGCCGTCAGCGAACTGTTTGGCGAGGTCCGGCTGTACGGCGTGGAGGAAGAAGGGTCGGTCCATCCAGCCGGGATGCCGCGCATAGATGAACGCGGCCTCGTTGAGGTCGAGCGTGGCGATATACCACGTACCGTGCTGTTTCATCGCCTCGATGAAGCCCGGGTCGACCGGTTTGTCGCGCACGCCGTGGGCAAGGATGTCCACGCCGGCGTCCACCAGCTGCCGTGCGTCGTCGAGGTAGTACACATGGGCGGCCACGCGCAGGTGCCTGGCGTGTGCCTCGTCGATCACCGCATGCCAGATTTCCGGCTTCATCTTCACTGGCAGGCTGCCGTTGAAATCGTCCAGCCAGATCTTGACCAGGTCCGTTCCACGGGCGGCCGCGGCGTCGACGTCGGCGCGGGCTTCCTCCGGCGTGGCGGGTCGGTCGAGCTGGTTGGGGCCTGCCTGCATCATCTTCGCGGGCGGCGCGCCGTTGGGCACGCCGATACCGCGGTCGGCACCAAACAGGTCGGCGCCGTCGGCCTTGCCGGCATGAAGGTCGGCACGCAAGGGATAGAACACGTCCGGATTGTTCACCCCGAGCGAGGTCACCGTGGTCACGCCGTAGGCTCGCCACTGGCGCAACTGGCGCAGGGCGTTGTCGCGTGTATAAAGCTCGGGGAGACCGCTCCTGGTCCCATCCACCGATCCGATATGCCCGTGGTCGGAGACCAGGCCGGGAATGATCGTCTTGCCCGTGTAGTCGATGACCTTGGTACCCGCCGGCATCTTCGCGCGCAGGCCGGATCCCATGAGCGAGATGTAGTCGCCATCGATCACCAGGGTGACGTCCTCCCGCGGCGGCGCGCCGGTGCCGTCGATGACGCGCGCGCCACGGATCACGGTAGCAGCGTACGCGGAGCTCGAGGCACCGGCCAGGGCAAGGGCCAGCAGAGTGGGGCGGAGCAGGGTCATGGGTCGTCCTTTCCGGGTGAATGCCCGTCACGAATAATGCACGAGGTGCGAAGACGATGTCGTTGCGAAAATCGTCGTGGCGCCGTTGTCACATGCGGTGCACGGGCCGAAGCCGAATCTCCGTACCCAATCCAACCCGGAGCATCGAGCAATGGAAGAGAAAGACATCACCCCCGTAGCGGACAAGCAGCGCGGCGGCATCGGCTACATCCTTCTTTGGGTGCTGGGCGTGCCGATCCCGGTCCTGATCCTGATCTTCCTCGTGCGCGGTTGCACGTAATCGACCCTGTGGGAGCCGATGAGCGCTTCTTGTAGGAGCCGATGAGAGCTTCTTGTAGGAGCCGATAAGGCCTTCTTGTAGGAGCCGATTCATCGGCGAAAAGCCAACGTAGCGGCGATGCCGCACGCCGATCGCCGATGAATCGGCTCCTACACGAGGTTATCCGTTCGGAAGAGCTACCCGTTCGGACGCGACGAGTTCACCTCGTCCGCAAAGCTCTCCGCGTGCTCTGCTGGCCGGATCTTCGCCCCCCGCGCGACGGCAAGGCCGCGGGTGAGTTCGGCGCCCAGCAGCACGATGATCGACGCGTAGTACACCCACGTCAGCAGGACGACGATGGCGCCGGCGGGACCATAGGCACCGCCGATAGATGCGTGCTCGATATAAAGGCCGATGACGAACTTGCCTGCGGCGAACAGCACGGCGGTGAGGATGCCGCCGCGCGTCGCGTCTTTCCACGCGATCTGCGCATCGGGAAGCACGCGATACATCGCACCGAAGGCGATGGAAAAAACAACAAACGAGACGCCTGCCTCGGCGAGCTGCCAGGCCGTGGTATCGCCGGGGATCATGGCCTTGATCAGCCCGTTGATGACGAACGAGATGATCAGCAGGAAGGCGATGCCGACCAGCAGGCCGAAGGCCCTGGCCCGTGTCCGCAGCCAGCCAACCACGGCTTCACCGGGCTTGGCACGTAGTTTCCACACGCGATTCAGTGTCGACTGCAGCTGGGTGAAGACGGCCGACGCGCTGAACAGGGTGATGAACAGGCCAATGAGGCCGATGATATTGCCCAGATGGGGGCGCTGCTGCGCGTTGTCGATCACCAGCTTTACGGCACCGGCGCCTTGCGAACCAATCACGCTGGTAAGGCTGTCGACCAGATCGTTCTGCCACTCGGGACGGAGGGCGGCCAGCACCCACAACAAAAGCACCAGCAAGGGTGCAAAAGACAACGCGGAATAGAAGGAGAGCGCCGCGGCCCGGGTCATCAACTCGTCGTCCGTGAATCCGTCGATCGCGGTGCGGACGGACTTGGTCGCGAGGTCGAACCAGCGGCGCAAGGACATGGTCAGTAATCGCGGGAGCCGGGTAGCGGCCCCCGCGTCGCTGAATCAATGATGGCGGTCGGCGTCACGTGCTTTGTCCGCAGCCTTGCCTACTTCCTTCTGGACCTTGCCGGCATTCTTTTCGATATTGCCCGCGGCTTCTTTCGCGTGATTGCCGGTGACCTTGCCGGTTACTTCCTTCACGGCGCCTTTGACTTCGTGTTTCATGCCTTCGGTACGATTCTTGTCCACGATACAAATCCTCACCTGGCTCTGCGTCATTCGCAGCGGGATCGATTTACGCCGTTACGGCATTACAGACGCGTGAAGTGGATGTGGGTCGGCGTTCACCCCATTACGGCGGCGCAGGATAATTCGAAGCCTTCAGTATCTTCGCCAGGTGGGCGGCATTCGTGGTGAGCGTCGCTATGGCGCTGGCCACTTTATCCGGCGTCTTCTTCAGGTCGATGTAGTTGGTATCGCTCATTGCTTCGCCCACCCAGTAAGCCGAGCTTCCCGCCGGAATGGTGAAGCCGACATCGGCCAGCGCCTGGTAAATCTCGGCCGTTACGTGGTGGGCGCCGTCCTCGTTGCCGACGACGCCGACGATGCCGACCTTGCCGAACGTGGGATAGCGGCCGTCGTCGCCAATGTCGCCGAGGATGGCGTCCATGCGTTCGATGACGCGCTTGGAGATGCTCGAAGGCTGTCCCATCCAGATCGGCGTGGCGATCACCAGGATATCCGCCGCCATCATCCGCTCGCGCAGCTTGGGCCAGTCGTCGCCCGCGCCCTCGTCGTGCTTCACGCCGGGCTTGATGTTCAGGTCGACCACTCGCGCGCTGTCGGTTTCGACGCCGTGTTTCTTCAGGCCGTCGAGTAACTGGTCCAGCAGTTTCTGGGTCGAGGAGGGTTTGGGCGAGGGCGACAGCGTGCAGTTGAGTCCGAGGGCTTTCAGCGTCATGGAGCGCTCTCCGTTGGAAAGGCCCAACGTGACGCTACGCACGTGCAATGCGCGTCGTCTTCAGGTGCATACGGGGCGGAGGTTCTTCGCTAGCATGGCGCCCATGTTTTCCTTACCGAAGACGGCCACGGCGCCGTTCTGTCCTTCCGAGGTCGCTGGCTCGATCGTTGTCCCCGCAGAGCTTCCGTGGTGGAAGAAGGTCGCGCGCTTTGCCGGCCCCGGCCTGCTCGTGTCAGTGGGTTATATGGACCCGGGCAACTGGGCGACGGATATCGAGGCCGGGTCGCGCTTCGGCTACCGTCTGCTCTTCGTCGTGCTGCTTTCCAGCCTCGCTGCCATCCTCTTGCAATGCCTCGCCGCCCGATTGGGCATTGCGACACGCAAGGACCTCGCCCGGCTCTCCAGTGAGCGATATCCAAAGGCAGTCGGACGCGTCCAGTGGGTGCTTGCCGAAATCTCGATCATCTCCTGCGACCTGGCCGAAGTGCTCGGCAGCGCGCTGGCCTTCAAGCTGCTGTTCAACGTGTCCTTGCCGGTCGGCGTGGCCCTGACGGCGCTGGATACCTTCATCGTGCTGGGCCTGCAAGGGCAGGGGTTCCGGCGCGTGGAAGCCATCATCCTGGGCCTGGTCGGCACGATCGGCATCTGCTTTGTCGTGCAGCTGTTCCTCATCGGGCCGGACTGGGCTGCGGTGGCCGCGGGTTTCGTTCCTTCGTTGCACGCGCTGTCGTCGCGCGAGCCGCTGTACCTGGCGATCGGCATCCTGGGCGCGACGATCATGCCGCACAACCTCTACCTGCATTCGTCCATCGTGCAGACGCGCGCAGCGTCCGGGGAAGAGGGCAAGCGAGTCGCCATCCGGCTCACGCGCATCGATACGATTGCATCGCTTTGCCTGGCATTGCTGATCAATGCGGCCATCCTCATCGTCGCCGCGTCCGCATTCCATCGTACGGGGCGCACGGACGTGGCCGACATCTCCGATGCCTACCAGCTGCTGGCGCCGATCGCCGGGACCACGGTCGCTGCCCTGGCTTTCGCCATCGGCCTGTTCGCCTCGGGCCAGAGTTCCACGTTCACCGGCACCATCGCGGGACAGGTGATCATGGATGGCTTCCTCCAGATGAAGCTTCCCTGCTGGCAACGGCGTCTGATTACCCGCGGGCTGGCCATCATCCCGGCCTTCATCGGCGTGGTGACGATGGGCGACCGCGCGATTGGCGCCCTGCTGGTCGCCAGCCAGGTGGTCCTGAGCCTCCAGTTGCCCTTTGCCATGTATCCGCTGATCCGCTTCACCGACGACCGCAGCTTGATGGGCGCGTTCGCTAACACGCGTCTGGTGTCGTACTCGGCCTGGTTCCTGTTCGTGGCGATCTCGGCCGCCAACATATGGCTGGTAGCCCAGGTGTTCGACCTGGCGTGACGAAGGCCTGACATACGCATCACACACGGCCGCGCAGTCTCGTCCCCCGACGACATCACCGGTGCCCGAAGCGATGCAGAGTCCCTACGTTCCCGAAACGCCTGGCACCTCGCCGGTTATTCCGGAAGAGAAGCCGAATGTACCGAAGCCGGAAATGCCCGGCACCGACCCGATGAGGGATCGACCCCAGGAACGTCCGCCGCATCCCGATGACCCGGAGGACGATGGCGTCCCCAAGCCGCCGGCGCCTGAGGCGCTGGCGGTTCGCATTCCATGACATCACGCATTCCCTGAAACCGGAGGAATTCCGCTCATGCCTGAGAAAAGAACCACTGCCAGGGCACGGAAGGACAAACGCGAAGGTAAATCGGCCTCCACGCAGGCTGGCGAGTACGTGCGGGAAGAGATCGACCATGTGCGCGAAGGCAAGCATGGCGTGCGTTCGGCCAAGCAGGCGATCGCGATCGGGCTATCCAAAGCGCGCCGGGACGGCGTGAAGGCAAAGCCGTCCAGGACTGCCAGCGCGGCCACCAAGAAAAAGGCGGCGCAGGACACCAAGGCAGCCACGCGTAAGCGCTCGTCCGGCACCGCGGCGAAGAAGTCCACGGCCCGTAAGCGCGCTACGACCAAGGCGCTGAAGCGCGAAGGTACGACCGCCGTATCTAAGCGGGCGCTGTCGGCACAGGCCAAGAAGAGTGCGTCCAAGCGCACGGCGAGTAGCCGCTCGGCCGCCGCGAAGAAAGCGGCGCATACCAAGGGTGCGGCAGGAAGGAAGACCGCCGCGAGGAAGGCGGCGCGGACCAGGGCCCGGAGGGCATCCTGATCGTCAACGGGCCCGCATGATGCGGGCCCGTTTTGGCTCTAATGAGCGCGATGGATCAGACGGTGTCGCCACTCAAACGGCTGGCGACTTCGCCGAGCCAGTCGTAACCGTCCATTTCTCCACCGAACAGATCCATGCCAGCCATGTCGGCAGCGCGGGAGCCGTCCGAGAATTCGAAAGTCGAGATGCCGTAATCGTTGCGAAGCTCATTCATATCGTTTCTCCCAGTCTTATCGGGACCGGTTATCAATCGTCTGACGCCACGCCGCCGGTCTCTGGCGTGGCGGGGACCTTGCGCTGCTGCAGGCCGGTGAAAGTGGCGCTGAGCGACTGGTCCGTTTCGTTTGGTGAACAATAAGTTCGTTAGTCTTTCGTCATGCCCCGTTCGGGGTTAATTTCTGTACTAACCAGTTTCCTACGCACCCCTTTGTATGGGCGGCCCTCGGCTTTACAAGGGCTTTCATGCGTTAAATGCTTGGACAGCGGGTGTAAGCAAAAGGTTCAAAAGAAATTTAGCGGAGGCCGTCCTGACCCGGTGTCGCGTCCCTTGCGGTGGCCTTTCGTTCGCCGTTTCGACCCCATCTGTTAACCCTAGTTTAACTCAATGGCCGCTGAGCTGCCACGCAGGCGCTGGCTGCCGTTCAGTTAGAATTGACGATCCCCCCGGCCCAGAGCCGGTATGACCGCCTTTGTACGAGGAAATTCCGCCATGAAGTCTCGCGCCGCCGTTGCCTGGGAAGCCGGGAAGCCGCTTTCCATCGAAGAAATCGATGTTCAGGGCCCGAAGGCTGGCGAAGTGCTGGTCCGCATCGTGGCTACCGGTGTGTGCCACACCGATGCCTACACGTTGTCGGGCGATGATCCGGAGGGCGCCTTCCCGGTCGTCCTGGGCCATGAGGGCGGCGGCATCGTGGAAGAAGTGGGCGAGGGCGTGACATCGCTCAAGGTGGGCGACCACGTCATTCCGCTCTACACGCCCGAATGCGGCGAGTGCAAGTTCTGCCTATCGGGCAAGACGAACCTGTGTCAGAAGATCCGGCTGACCCAGGGCAAGGGCCTGATGCCGGACGGCACCTCCCGGTTCTCGATGGGCGGCAAGCAGCTGCTCCATTACATGGGCACGAGCACCTTCAGCGAATACACCGTCCTGCCGGAAATCTCGCTGGCGAAGATCAGCAAGGAAGCGCCGCTGGAAAAGGTCTGCCTCCTGGGATGCGGGATCACCACCGGCATCGGTGCGGTCCTGAACACGGCCAAGGTGGAACCGGGGTCGACCGTGGCCGTGTTCGGCATGGGCGGCATTGGCCTGTCGGTGGTGCAGGGTGCGGTGATGGCGAAGGCCTCGCGCATCATCGTGGTCGACACCAATCCCTCGAAGTTCGACATGGCGAAGATGCTGGGCGCCACCGATTGCATCAATCCGCGCGACTATCCGGACACGCCGATCCAGCAGGTCATCGTCGACCTGACCGACGGCGGCGTCGATTATTCGTTCGAGTGCATCGGCAGCGTCGACGTGATGCGCGCCGCGCTAGTGCTGCCACAAGGGGTGGGGTGAGTCGATCATCATCGGTGTCGCCGGTGCCGGCCAGGAGATCCGCACGCGGCCTTTCCAACTGGTGACGGGGCGCGTCTGGCGCGGTTCGGCATTCGGTGGGGTGAAGGGGCGCAGCCAGTTGCCCGGTTATGTCGATCGCTACATGGGTGGTGAGATCAAGATCGACCCGATGATCACGTATACGATGGGGCTGGAAGATATCAATCGTGCCTTCGACCTCATGCACGAGGGCAAGGCTATCCGCTCCGTCATTATTTATTGAGCTTGCCGATGAATGCATCGATCGACCTGATCCGCCGCTACCACGAGGCGTTTAACCGCGCCGACTGGCCAGGCATGCTGGCGCTGCTGGACGAGCATGTCATCCACGACCTCAACCAGAGCGGCCGCGAAATCGGGCGCGAGCGTTTCGCCGCGTTCCTGCAGCGCACGACGGTCAGCTATGACGAGCAGTTCAAGAACGTGGTCGTGATGGCCAACGAAACCGGCACCCGGGCGGCGGCGGAATACATCATCCACGGCGTGTACAAGGCCACTGATGAAGGGCTTCCCCTTGCCCAGGGCCAGTCCTACGCACTGCCCGGTGGCGCCTTCTTCGAGATCGCCGACGGCAAGATCATGCGGGTCAGCAACTACTACAACCTGGAAGACTGGCTCTCCCAGATACGTCGGATCGATGTCGACTGAGCCTTGAACGAACGGGCAACGGGCCGCAGGTCTTCTGCGACCCGTTTCCCATTCAAGGTTGAGCATGGCCTGGACGAACCCGTACTTCGATCGTTCGAAGGAACACCACACGCCGGAAGGATTCCGCAACCTTGAACCGGAAACACGGCCGCCGGGCGGCCTGAAGCGCTGGCGCAAGGAACGCAAGGAGCAGCAGCTACCCCGTCCTCCCGACGCCGGCTACGAAGCCTTTGCTCGTCGCTGGTGGCAGCCTACGGATTTCACCGGTAGCCAGGATGCGGCCTGGTGGCTGGGCCACGCGACCGTGCTCGTGCGCCACCAGGGCCTTACGGTCCTCACCGATCCGGTCCTGGGCCAGCGTGCTTCACCGCTGTCGTTCGCAGGCCCTGCGCGCCGTACGCTGGCGCCCGTGGACGTGGCCGGCTTGCCGTCTGTCGACGTCGTGGTCATTTCGCACAACCACTACGACCATCTCGACAACGCGACGGTGCACGCGCTGGCCCGACGCTTCCCCCAGGCCGTTTTCCTCGTGCCGCTTGGGTTGAAGCGCTGGTTTGACAAGGCGGGCATCGGCAATGTCCGCGAGCTGGACTGGTGGGCGAGCACCGAGGTTCGGGGTGCCACGTTCACCTTCGTGCCGGCGCGGCACTGGAGCGCGCGGACGCTGTGGGATCGCAATCGCTCGCTCTGGGGTGGCTGGGTGATGGCCCACCAGGGCTTTCGCTTCTGGTTCGCGGGCGATACGGGCTACTCCGACAAGCTCGCCGAGATCGGCCGCCGGGCGGGTCCGATCGACCTCGCGGCCATCCCGATTGGCGCCTATGCGCCTCGCTGGTTCATGCAGGGGCAGCACGTGGACCCGGCCGAGGCGGTGCGATTGCACCGGGAAGTCGGCTGCAAGCGCTCCATCGCGATCCATTGGGGCGTGTTCGAGCTGGCCGATGACCAGCTCGATGAGCCGCCGCGGCTTCTCGAGGAGGCGCTGGCCGAGGGCGGCCTGACCGGGGAGGACTTCATGCTGCTCAACATCGGCGGCCGAATTGCGCTCTAATGGCAGACCCGATCATCCGAAAGCCGCCCACCATGTCGTTTCATGAATTCCGCCTCGAAGGCGAGTACGTCGAACTCAATCTGCTGCTGAAGCTCGCCGGTCTCGCCGGGAGCGGTGGCGAAGGCAAGCGTTTCGTCGCCGATGGCCTGGTGACGGTCGACGGTGTCGTCGAACTTCGCAAGACGCACAAGGTACGTGCCGGACAAGTGGTGAAGTTCGGCGATGAAGAGATCAGCGTGTTGCCCGAAGTCGACTGATCCTAGGTGATACGCACAAAAAACCCGGCGCCGCGAGGCGCCGGGTTTTTTCGTTCACGCGGCTGGAATTACATGCCCGCGGTGGACGCCTTGGCCGGAGCCGCTTCATCCGTGGCCTTCTTGTGGGCCTTCTTATGGGTCGACTTCATGGCGCCGCCGCTTTCGGTCTTCGAGTCGGACTTCATCGAATCGCCCGACTTCATCGCATCGCTGCTCGTCTGCGTGGGCGTGGCGGTCGAGGCGGCAGGGGTCGGATCCTTCTTCATCGAATCCTGCGCGAAGGCCGCGCCGCTCATCACCGTACAACCAGCCAGCATCGCGAGGATCAGTTTCGTGTTGCGCATGACGTAGCTCCTGGAACTTGTGGCGCCGATAGGAACATTGCGATACCCGGCGCAAAGGCATCGCTCACCGGTGACCCGGACTAAGTGCGTGGTGCAGACGCTATCCCTTTTTCGATGAACGTTGCTCTTGCAACGCAGCATTTCCTAGGCGTTCGTTCAGGTGAAAATTAGCATCTGTTAAGTGTCGGCATGGGGAGCTAGCGCGTCGACTAATGGAAGTCGCGTGAGACCGAGCCTAGAGCAGGAAGCAGGTCACTGAAATCGTGAAGACGGTTCGCTATCAGGTGTCGCACGCCGTCGATCGATTGCCACTGCCCGTCGACCGCAAGAAGCACCGCGTCGAGCAGTGCCTGACGACAGGCTTCGGCCACTTTGGGTCGCACGATGACGTTGACCTGGCCGGTTTCGTCTTCCAGCGTGACGAACGTGATGCCGCTGGCGGTCTGCGGGCGCTGCCGTACGGTGACCAGGCCGGCGTGGCGTAACCAGGCTCCGTTGCGCGTGGTTTCCAGTTCGCTGGCACGACGCACGCGCCGGGACTGCAAGTTCTTGCGAATCAGGCTGAGCGGATGCGCGGTGAGCGAAAGGCCGTGGGTGGCGTAATCGGCGAAGACATTTTCCGCTAGCGTGGGCGGCCGTAAGGTCGGCCGCTCCTCGGCGACATTGTCGAGCAGGGGCAAGGGCCGCTCGATACCCGAACTCTCCCAGCGTGCCCGATGACGATGGCCGCTGAGGACGCGTAAGGCCCCCGCGTCGGCAAGGCGTTCGCGCTCGAAACGGTTCATGCCGGCGCGGCGGCCAAGATCGGCCAGGTCGCGGAAAGGCGCCACGGCACGCGCGGCGACGATCCGCGCGCCGAGATCGGCCGACAACCCGCCGATCAGGCGTAGCCCCAGGCGCAGGGCGAACGTGTCGGCTTTCTTCGGCAAGGGCTCCAGGGTGCAGTCCCAGTCGCTGGTCGTGACATCGGGCGGGCGTACTTCCACGCCGTGCCGGCGCAGGTCGGCCACCAGTTGTGCCGGCGCATAGAAACCCATCGGCTGGCTGTTGAGCAGCGCGCAGGTGAAAACCGCCGGGTGGTGGCACTTCATGAAGGAGGACGCATAGGCGATCAGGGCGAAACCGGCCGAATGCGATTCGGGGAAGCCGTAGCTGCCAAAGCCCTGGATCTGGTCGATGATCTGTTGGGTGAATTCGGCCGTGTATCCGTTCTTCGCCATGTTGTGGCGAATCCTGGGCTCGAATTTCTGCAGGCCGCCACGACGTTTCCATGCCGCCATGGAACGGCGCAGTTCGTCAGACTCCCCGGCGGTAAAATCCGCGACGACCTGCAGGATTGCCATGACCTGCTCCTGGAAGATCGGTACGCCGAGGGTGCGTTCCAGCACCGGCCGCACGCCGTGTTCGTAGACGATGTCACTGGCGGGAAGCTTTCGCCGCTGCAGGTAGGGATGGACCATGCCGCCCTGGATAGGCCCCGGCCGGACGATCGCCACCTGGATGACCAGGTCGTAATAGCACGCGGGTTTCAGGCGCGGCAGCATCGACATCTGCGCGCGCGATTCGATCTGGAAAACGCCGACGGTGTCGGCATGCTGGATCATCGCGTAGGTAGCGGCATCGTCCATGGGAATGTCGGCGAGACGCCGGTAATCGATGCCGCGATGACGGCGTAACAGGTCGACCGCCTTGCGCATGCAGGTAAGCATGCCCAGCGCCAGGCAGTCGACCTTGAGCAGCTTCATCGTTTCCAGGTCGTCCTTGTCCCATTGGATGATCGTGCGATCGTCCATCGCCGCGTTCTCCACCGGCACGAGGTAGTGCAGTGGTGTGTCGGAGATGACGAAGCCACCCACATGCTGCGAAAGATGCCGGGGCATGCCGTTGAGTTCTTCCACCAGCACGACCAGCTGGCGAATGGTCCGGCTGGCGATGTCGAAGCCGCGCTCCTGCAGGCGCACGGTGATCGGTACATCGCCATGCGCATGCGAGTAGGCATGGCTGAGCTGGTCGAGCTGGTCCTCCGACAGGCCGAGCGCACGGCCGACATCGCGCGCGGCACTCTTGCGCCGATAGCTGATCACGGTGGCGGCGAGCGCGGCGCGTTCGCGTCCGTACTTGTTGAAGACGTACTGCAGCACTTCCTCGCGACGTTCGTGCTCGAAGTCGACATCGATGTCCGGCGGCTCATCGCGTTCGATCGAAATGAACCGTTCGAAGAGGGTGGATATCTGCGCCGGATTGACCTCGGTGATGCCCAGGCAGAAACAGACCACGGAATTCGCCGCCGAGCCGCGGCCCTGGCAGAGGATCTCGCGCGAGCGTGCGAACCGCACGATGTCCTGCACGGTGAGGAAGAAGGCCTCGTACTGCATCTGGCTGACGAGCGTCAGCTCTTTCTCGATGCGCTCGACCAGTAGGTCGGGAATGCCTTCGGGCCAGCGCGTGGCGGCGCCGGCATAGGTGAGCTGGCGTAGATAGGCGGGCGCATCCATGCCTTCGGGTACCAGTTCGCGTGGGTAGATGTAGTTGATGCCGCGGAGGTCGAAACCCGTGCAACGCGCGGCAACCACGAGTGTTTCGTCGATGAGGTCGCCGGGGTAGATACGCGCGATGGTTTCGCGTCGGCGAAGATGACGTTCGCCATTGGGAAACAGCGCATGGCCCGCCTCGGCGATGGGACGATTGAGCCGGATCGCCGTCATCACGTCCTGCAGGGCGCGACGCCGGCGCAGGTGCATGTGAACGTCACCAGCGGCGACGCAAGGCAGTGCGTGGCGTGCGCCGAGCTCACGCAGGGCGACCAGTTCGGCCTCGTCGTGCTGACCTCGATGTAGCTCCACGGCAAGCCATGCGCGGCCGTTGAAATGGCTCGCCACCCAGTGGGCGCGATCGTCGTGCAGGGGGGCGTCCGTGGCAGCAAAGGGGCCGGGGATCCATAGCACGCTGAGGCCTTCGGCGAGAGACTCGAAGTCGGTGCGGTGCAATTCGTAGTGCCCCTTGGGTGCACGTCGGCGACCCAGGGTGATAAGGCGACACAGTTCGGTATAGCCGGCCTGATTCTCCACCAGCAGGACCAGCACGGTGCCGTCTTCGAGGCGGAACTCGCTGCCGACGATCAGGGGGAGGCCGCTTTCCAGTGAAGCTTCCAGCGCGCGCACGATGCCGGAGAGTGAGCACTCGTCGGTGACGGCCAGCGCGCTGTAACCGATGTCCTTCGCACGCTCGAACAGTTCGCGCGCATTGGAGGCCCCACGCTGGAAACTGAAATCACTCAGTGCATGCAGTTCGGCATAAGCGGGGGCAGGGGCATCCCCGTCGTTGGCCGGAGGCGGTAGTTCGAAGGCAAGCATGGGAGCTCAGGCGAACCAGCCGTGCAGCATCCAGCCGTCGAGCGTGCCAGGCGGCAGGTAGGCCCAGGCCTGTTGTCCTTCCGCCGTGCGCACGATGTAGTAATCGCGACGTGCATCGGCGCCATCCCACCAGCCGCTTTCGATGCGTTCGGGTCCGGCAAGTACGGCGACCGGATCCGGCCGCATGGGCATCGGTCGGGGCAGCAACCAGAGTGGCCGGCGTCGACGCGGCAGGGAAACGACAGGGCCGGGGGTGCCGTAGCGCATGGCGCGCTCGGGCCGGTGATCGGCGACCAGGGCGATCTGCCGCAACGCCGCGTCGCCCAGGCGGGCACGCAGGCGTTCGTCCAGCGTCGGCCAGTCGAGGCCATCACCACGAACCGGTTCGAACAGGTCGCGTACGGGTGGCCGGAAGACAGGCAATTCTTCCGCGATGAGTTCGATCGCCCGCGCTGGCGCCGGTAGCGTGGTGCGTTCCAGGCGTGTGCGCGCCAGTTCGAAAAGGCGCTCGGCTTCGCGCTGCGGTGCCGCCATGGCAACCACGATACGCGTGCTCTGGCCACGCGCGTGTTCGAGCGTCAGGGTGAAACGTTGCACGCCACCGTCGCGTGCGGCAAGCAGGTTGGCCAGTTCGCGAGTCAGTCGGCGCAGAGGGAACAGCAAGGGCTGGCTTCCATCGAGTTCGCTGTCGAATTCGATCTTCTGCAGGAAGCTCGCCGGCGGTTGCCAGGCGGGCAGGGCATGGGCTGACTGGCCACGGATGCGATCGAGCCAGGCCACACCATCGCGGCCGATGCGTCGGGTCAATTCGGGGCGGGGCAGGCGGAAGATGTCTTCCAGGCGACGGAAGCCCATCGCCTGCAACGACTTCACCATGCTGGCGGACAGTCCGCTCTGGGTCAGTGGCAACGCTGCAAGCATGCGCAGCACGCCTTCGCGCTCGGGTAACACCATGCCATCCGCACTTGCGGCGAAAATCCATGAGGCCGAAGCGAAGGGCGTGGCGGCCATGGTGTGCGCATGGCCCTGTTCGAGCAGCCCGCTACGAAGACGTTCGGCGAGTACCGGCCAGCCATCGAACAGACGCAGACTGGCCCCTACTTCCATAAGGATGGCCTGGGGCGGCGCGAGGCTGACGTGACCACTGAACTGGTAACACCAGGCCGCGATGCCGGTGAGCAGCCGGGTTTCGGCATCGCGATCGCGTGGGCGCACATCGAGGGCCGGACAGAGTGCCCGTGCGGCGGCGACGCTCTGCCCGCGGCGGACACCGAAGGCTGCGGCTTCTTCGTTGGCGGCGGCGATCAGGCGCTGGCGCGCGTGGCCGTCGAGGAGAGCGGAGGGGCCTGCCTCCGGTGTCGCGGCGAAGGCGGCGGAGAACGCCAGGCCGGGAAAACGGAGACAGGCCCAAAGCATGGCTGCGTAAGAGGGGCGACGACGGAACGTCCGTCACGACGGCGTGGTGCACGCGGCGTCATGACGGGATCCATCAGGCCCGCATGCGCAACAGCGGAGCGGTGGTGGTCAGCAGGCCACGCGATTTGAGGACATCCACGTAGGTGGCCTCGTCGCTGTTGCTGACCTTGAGGCGGAGCGCGGCCGGACTGTTCTGCGCGGCATGCGTGGCCGGGCGGAAAATCATCGCGCAGGCGTCACCGGTTTCGGCGGCCAGCTGCAGGCGACGCAAGCTGCGGTAATCGATGTCGGGCAACCAGCCCACCACGGCACCGCAACAACCCGAACGCAGGCACTGTTCCATGCTCCACGCGGCCTCGGTGCTGCCGGCATGGATTTCATGCAGGAAGCGCAGGTCGACACCGGCTGCGGCCAGCGCGGGGGCATACGGAAGATAAGGCGGTGCCACGAAGATCACCCGACGGTGCTCCTGAGTCAGCGCGGCCAGCGCAGGCATGACCAGGTCCAGTTCGCCCAGGCCGTCATGCTCGAACAGGATTTCGCTGAGGGCGCCCTGCGGCCAGCCACCACCGGGCAGCTTCGCGTCGAGCGAAGTCCAGCCCGTGGACAGCGCGCGTACGCGCGGCTGACGGTCGGCGGAACGCCGCCAGATACCGGGATGGTCGAGTACCTGAGCGAGATTCGGAGAGGCGATGGCGTTCATGGTCAGGTCCTGCGGATGATGCCGACGTAACGCCCTTCGATGGCGAACGCGTGGCGACGGGGGTCGACTTCGATCGGCTCGAAGTCGGGATTTTCGGGCAGCAACAGGAGACGGTTGCGATCGTGTTTCAGGCGTTTCACGGTGACTTCGTCGTCGAGGCGGGCGACCACGATCTGGCCGTCGGTGGCGACGGCTGTCTTGTGCACGGCGAGCAGGTCGCCATCGAGGATGCCGGCATCGCGCATGCTCAGGCCGACGACACGCAGGAGGTAGTCGGCGCGCGGGCGGAACAGCGCGGGATCCACTTCCAGTTGCGATTCGATGTTTTCCTCGGCGAGGATGGGCGAGCCGGCGGCGACGCGCCCGATCAGCGGTAGCTCGTTCGCAGCCTGGCCCCGGAAGCTCGAGGCCAGGCCGGCGGGCAGGCGCAGGCCGCGGTGCTGCGGGGAACGCTCCAGCACGCCCTTACGGACCAGGGACTCGACGCAGGCCTGTGCGGAGCTGTGGCTGGAAAAGCCCAGGGCCTCGGCGATTTCTCGCAGCGTCGGCGGGAGCCCCTGCGTCTGCAGGTATTCCTGCAGGAAGGAAAGGGTCTTTTGCTGGCGCTCGGTAAGGGTAGGTGTCGACATGCGTACATTTGTACACATGCCGGGCGAGCGGTGCAAGGGGGAGGTTCAATTACGGGATGTCTCAAGAGTATGTCGCCCTATCTCATCCCAGCTTTCCCCTACACGAAGGCGAGGGCGAAGGCATCTGGAGGTAGCCCGGCCGTGAGCTCAATCATGGCAAAACCCAGGAATAAGCCGTCTGAGGAGCCAGAGAATCGCCATGCCTGCCCTCGATGCCTCCATCGCGACATCCTCACCTCAGCCAACGGGCTATGAGCAGCTTGCATGCCTCCCAGCGCCAACGCAGGATGTCGCCATGGAACATAGACTTACCCGGCTGGAAGTCACCGCCCAGCATATCCAGGACGATCTTCGCGACCTACGTACCGAGGTGGGTGACTTCAAAGTCGAGATGTGCGAGTTCAAGGGTGAAATGCGCGAATTCAAGGTCGAGATGCGCGAGTTCAAGGGTGAAATGCGCGAATTCAAAGTCGAGATGCGCGAGTTCAAAAGTGAGATGCGCGACTTTCAAAAGGAAGTGCGCTCCGAGTTTCGCGATGTCCGCCATCAGGCACGCACGGATTTCCGGCTCCTGTTCGGCGCAATCATCAGCCTGGCCGTGGGCATGGCGGCTCTGATGGCCAAGGGTTTCCACTGGGTTTGAACCGTGTAGACCCCTATTGCACGTTTGTGCACGTTTACGTACATTAATGCGCATTCCCTGTTCCCGGAAGTCGCATGAATCCCGTACGTGCCACCCGTTTGATTTTTCTGCTCTCCGGCATAGGCATGGCCAGCTGGGCGCCGATGGTGCCTTACGCCAAGGCCCGGCTCGCTCTCGACGACGCCACCCTGGGCCTTGTGCTGCTGTGCATGGGTTTCGGCGCGGTCATCGCGATGCCCCTCGCGGGGTTCCTGAGTCATCGCTTCGGCCATCGCGACGTGATCGGCGTGAGTGGCCTGCTGGTCTGCCTGGCGTTGCCCTTGCTGACCCTGACGCCGAATGCCTGGTGGCTGGGCGGAGCCTTGTTGTTCTTCGGCGCTTCGCTCGGTGTGGTCGACGTGGCGATGAATGCGCACGCGGTGGATGTCGAGAAACAGCAGGGCAAGCCGATGATGTCCGGCTTCCACGGCCTGTTCAGTGTCGGTGGCCTCGCCGGCTCCGCGGGTATGGCGGCCCTGTTGCATGCCGGCTCGCCGCTGACAGGTAGCGCGATCGCGGTATCGATCCTGCTCCTGGTCATCGTCGCCACGCAGTGGCGGCACTTCCTCGTCCGTCACGATGACGGCTCCGGTGAACCGCATGCACGTTTTCGCATGCCTGGCGGTGCCGTATTCCTTCTCGGTTTCCTCTGCATGGTGGTGTTCCTCGCCGAGGGCGCCATGCTCGACTGGAGCGCCGTGTTCCTGCGCTTCTCGCGCGGCTTCGAGCCGTCCGTGGCCGGCCTGGGTTACGCGGCGTTCTCAGTGGCCATGGCTGTGGGGCGTCTGCTTGGCGACCGAATCACCGCCGCACTGGGACCGGTCAGCATCGTTCGTCTCGGTAGCCTCATTGCCGCTGCCGGCTTCTTTCTCGCTACGGCGTTGCCGTGGGGGCCGGTCGCCCTGATCGGTTTTGCCCTGGTCGGCATCGGTGCATCGAACATTGTCCCTGTGCTGTTCAGTGCGGCCGGCCGGCTAAACCGTACGTCGCCCGGCATTGCCATCGCCACCGTGACCTCGCTGGGTTACGCCGGCATGCTCGCCGGGCCAGCCGTCATCGGTTTCGTCGCCAAGGCAAGCACGTTGTCGATCGCCCTGGCAGGCGTCGCCAGCCTGCTCATCGTGGTATCCCTTTGCGCATCCATCGCGCGCCGCTGATCAAGGAGTCAGCCATGCATTCCAAACGCAACGTGGTCATCTTCGATTTCGGCGGTGTGCTTGTCGACTGGAATCCCCGGTACCTGTACAGCAAGTTGTTTGGCGACGACGAAGCCGGCATGGAGCGTTTCCTTGCCGAAGTGACCACGCCGGAGTGGAACCTGCAGCAGGATGCCGGCCGTCCCTGGGATGAAGCCGTTCGCTTGCTGAGCGCGGAGCATCCCACCCAGGCGGACCTGATCGCGGCCTACCAGCATCGCTGGGAAGAGACCCTGGGCGGTCCCATCGACGACAGCCTGCATATCCTGCGTGAGCTCAAGGCAGCGGGCCACCCTTTGTACGGCTTGACCAACTGGTCGCACGAGACCTTTCCTATCGCACGCCAGCGATATGCCTTCTTCGACTGCTTCGACGGCATCGTGGTATCGGGCGAGGAGGGCATGATCAAGCCCAACCCGAAGCTCTACGAAACCCTGCTCGAGCGCTACGACATCGACCCGACCTGCGCCGTCTTCATCGACGACAACAAGATCAACGTGGAGGCTGCGGAGGCACTGGGTATCCACGGCATCCATTTTCATACTCCGGCCCAGTTGCGCGCCGAACTGATCGAGCTCGGGTTCCTGCCGAAATGAACGCGGCGGATACCACGCTGCCGCGTGAGCGACAGCAACTTATCCTCGAGCGCCTGCAGCGCGATGGCAAGGTCATCGCGGTGGATCTCGCCCAGGAGTTCCGTGTATCGGAAGATTCGATCCGGCGCGATCTTCGCGACCTCGCCTCGCAGGGGTTGTGCCGCCGTGTCTATGGGGGTGCATTGCTCGCGGTGAACATACCGCCCCTGGGCGAGCGCCATGCCGAACGCACCGAGCTGAAGCGCTCGCTCGCGCGCACGGCGCTGGAGCTTATCGGCACAGGCCAGATCCTGTTCATCGATGCCGGATCCACCAACACGGTGCTGGCGAAGATGCTGCCCGATCACAGCGACCTGACTGTGGTGACCAACGCGCCGGACGTCGCCCTGGCGGTGCTTGGGCGGCCAGGCTTCGATGTGATCATGCTCGGCGGCAAGCTCGATCCCGCCATTGGCGGAGCGATCGGTTCGCGCACCGTGCGCCAGGCCCAGGACATTCGCGCGGACCTGTGTTTTCCGGGTGTTTGCGCGATCGATCCGCAGCGTGGGCTATGGACCTACGACGAAGAAGAGACGGTGTTCAAGCAGGCGATCATCGAGGCCAGTGGCGAAACAGTTGCCATCGCGACGCCTGACAAACTGGTGGCGTCGGCGACACATCACACGGCGCCGATCACGGGCATCTCGCATCTGGTGGTCGCGGCGGATACGGATGCGGGCGTGGTGGCGCGCTATCGCGCGGCAGGCGTGACCGTCCATATGTAGTGCCGGCTGTATGTAGGAGCCGATTTATCGGCGAATGGGTGTTGCTACAAGCCCCAATCGCCGATAAATCGGCTCCTACAGTTCGCCGGGATCGGCTCTTTCTTAGCCGGCCTTTTTCTTCGCCAGGCGCAGCCAGGTATCGACGACGGTATCCGGGTTCAGCGATACCGATTCGATGCCCTGTTCCATCAGCCACTCGGCAAGATCCGGGTGGTCGGACGGGCCCTGGCCGCAGATGCCGATGTACTTGCCCTTGGCGCGGGCAGTGCTGATCGCCATCGAGAGCAGCTTCTTCACCGCCGGGTCGCGCTCGTCGAAGAGGTTGGCAACGATGCTTGAATCGCGATCCAGGCCGAGGGTGAGCTGGGTCAGGTCGTTCGATCCGATCGAGAAGCCATCGAAGATGTCGAGGAACTCGTCAGCCATCAGGGCGTTGGAGGGGACCTCGCACATCATGATGACCTTCAGGTCGTTCTCGCCCTGCACGAGGCCGTTCTTGCGCAGCACCTCGATCACCTTGCGGCCTTCGTCGAGCGTACGCACGAAAGGAATCATGATCCACACGTTGGTCATGCCCATCGTTTCACGCACGTACTTGGCGGCCTTGCATTCGAGTGCGAACGAGTCGGCGAAGCCCGGATCGACGTAACGGCTCGCGCCGCGATAGCCGATCATCGGGTTCTCTTCGTGCGGCTCGTAGCGCGAGCCACCAAGCAGGCCGGCGTACTCGTTCGACTTGAAGTCGGAAAGGCGCACGATCACCGGCTTCGGGTACACCGAGGCGGCGATGGTGGAGATGCCTTCCGCGAGGCGGTCGACGTAGAACGACACCGGGTCCTTGTAGCCATGGATGCGCGCATCGATGCGAGCCTTGGTTTCCGGGTCCTGCTTGTCGTATTCCAGCAGGGCCTTGGGATGCACGCCGATGTGGCTGGCGATGATCATTTCCAGGCGTGCCAGGCCGATACCGGCGTTCGGCAGCATGCCGAAGTCGAACGCACGCTCCGGGTTGGCCACGTTCATCATGATCTTCAGCGGCGCCTCGGGCATGGCGCCCAGGTCGGCGGTGATGCGGTCGAACTTGAGCAGGCCTTCGTAGATCGTGCCCGTATCGCCCTCGGCGCAGGACACGGTCACTTCGGCGCCGTCGGGAATGGTCTCCAGGGCGTTACCGCAACCCACCACGGCCGGCACGCCGAGCTCACGGGCGATGATCGCCGCGTGGCAGGTACGGCCGCCACGGTTGGTGACGATCGCCGCGGCGCGCTTCATCACCGGCTCCCAGTCGGGATCGGTCATGTCGGCCACGAGCACGTCGCCGGGCTGCACCTTGCTCATGTCGGCCAGCGAGCGGATGACGCGCGCCTTGCCCGAGCCGATCTTCTGGCCGATGGCGCGACCTTCGGTAAGGACCTTGCCCTTTTCGTTGAGCTGGAAACGCTCGAGCGTGGTCGTGGTGGCGCGCGACTTCACCGTCTCCGGGCGTGCCTGGACGACGTAGAGCTTGCCGGTGTTGCCGTCCTTCGCCCACTCGATGTCCATCGGGCGGCCGTAATGCTTCTCGATGATCAAGGCCTGGCGCGACAGCTCCTCGACGTCGGCGTCGACGATGCAGAAGCGATGGCGCAGCTCGACCGGGGTTTCCTCGATGCGCACACGCTCGCCCGGCTGATCGGAATACACCATGCGCTGCTGCTTGGCGCCGAGGCTGCGGCGGAGCACGGCCGGCTTGCCTTCACGCAAGGTGGGCTTGAACACGTAGAACTCGTCCGGATTCACCGCGCCCTGGACCACCATCTCGCCCAGGCCGTACGAGCCGGTGACGAAGACGACGTCGCGGAAACCGGATTCGGTATCGAGGGTGAACAGCACGCCGGAAGCACCGACGTCCGAGCGGACCATCAGCTGCACGCCGGCGGAGAGGAAAACGTCCTCGTGCTTGAAGCCCTGGTGCACGCGATAGGCGATGGCGCGATCGTTATAGAGCGAGGCGAAGACTTCCTTCACCTTGTGCAGCACGTCGTCGATGCCGACCACGTTGAGGAAGGTCTCCTGCTGGCCGGCGAAGGAAGCGTCGGGCAGGTCTTCCGCCGTGGCGGAAGAACGCACGGCCACGGCGATATCGTCCGAGCCGGCGTCCTTGCAGAGTTTGATGTACGCCTCGCGGATGGCCTGTTCGAGGTCGGCGGGCAGGGCGGTATCGACGATCCAGCCGCGGATCTCCTTGCCGCCGCGGACCAGTTCATCCACATCGTCCACATCGAGCGTGGCCAGGCGTTCCTGGATGCGCTTTGCGAGGCCGCTCTTTTCAAGATAGGTCTGGAAGGCGTCGGCCGTGGTGGCGAAGCCACCCGGAACGGATACGCCCAGTTTCGCCAGGTTGCCGATCATTTCGCCAAGGGAGGCGTTTTTGCCGCCTACCTTGCCCAGATCGGTCATGCGCAGCGCGTCGAGCCAAAGTACCAGGTCGCTCAAAGGAAAGTCCTCACATCGGTTCGTCGGTATTGCGGCGGGCCGCGCTAGAAAATCCGCGCATTGTGGTGTCCCTGTTACCGCGGAAACAAGGCGCGATGCACAAACGTTCAGGGATCATGAGGGGTCGCTTGTTATGGCGGCGTCTTGCGCTAAGGTTTGCCCATGGACCAACCGCTGGGAATGCCCCCGATGCGCCGTACCGTCTTCTTCATTTCCGATTCCACCGGCATCACCGCCGAAACCATCGGAAACAGCATGCTGGCCCAGTTCGAGGGGGTCCAGTTCGATACCCATCGCCTGCCGTTCATCGACAACCCGCAGAAAGCCGAGGCGGCATCCCTGCGTATCAAGACCAAGTATGCCCAGGACGGCCAGCGGCCGATCGTGGTCAATACCATGACCTCGCGCGCCCTGTGCGACATCGTCGCCGGCAGCGGCGCGCTGATGCTGGACGTCTTCGCGCCGTTCATCGACCCCCTGGAGGCCGAGCTGGGCACCAAGCAGTCGGGTGCGGTCAATCGCTCGCACGGCCTGGTGGACTTTGAACGCTATGAGGCAAGGATAAACGCCACCAACTACGCCCTGGCGCACGACGACGGCCTGGATGTGGACTACAACGAATCGGACCTGGTACTGGTGGGCGTTTCCCGCTCCGGGAAGACCCCCACCTGCCTTTACATGGCCTTGCATTACGGGGTGTGCGCCGCCAACTATCCGCTCACGGACGACGACCTGGACAAGCTTGAGCTGCCAACCCGTCTCCGCCCCTATCGAAGCCGGCTGTTTGGCCTGACCATCGACCCGAACCGCCTTGCGCAGATCCGCGAGCAGCGCCGCCCGGGCAGCCGATATGCGACCCTGAAACAGTGTCGTTGGGAGCTGGAGCAGGCCGACCGGCTCATGCGGCGGGAGAACATCCCGGTCCTCAACACCACGCATACGTCGATCGAGGAGATTTCGAGCAAGATCTTCGAGTACCTCGGCATCGAACGTCACATGTACTAGACAGCCCTACGGAGAACCTCGCCCGACATGACCGCCGTCATCGAACGCCCATCCGCTTTCCTTCCGGGACGCTTCGGCTTCCTGATGGGGCTTTATGCGGAGAACTACCACCGCCTGGCACGGTTGTTCGCGCCGCAGCGACTGGCGCCGGGCCGTTATATCTCCGATGTGGACGACGGCCTCAAGGTGCGCCTGGATGTACAGGAGAAGCACCCGTACACGCTGGAACTCGAACTCACCTACGACTTCGTCGACGAGACGACCGGACAGCCATCCCCCTCGGCGCAGCTGCGCATGTATACCGACGCGCATGTGGCCGAGGCGATGCACTGCCACCCGGGTCGCAAGCTATGGCAGGTACTGGGCCCCTTTCCGCCGGCCAATACCGTGCTCCAGCACCGCCTGCGCATGAATGGCTTCCTCAACCGCTGGCTGGAATTCCTGGCCGAGCAGGGGCATTCGATCGGCACGCTCGAGCGCGTGGAAGACACAAAGCCCGACTGACGCGATCTTCGTGGGGCAGGCTACTCGTGTAGGAGCCGATTCATCGGCGATCCGCGGTAGCGGGCCAGTCTGAGGCAAGCACCCAATCGCCGCTGAAGCGGCTCCTACAGAAGCAGGTCCAGGCATCAAGGCCAGATTCAAGGCAAAAAAAAACCGCCGATGGCGGGATTCTTTTTGGAAGTAATGGCGGAGCGGACGGGACTCGAACCCGCGACCTCCGGCGTGACAGGCCAGCATTCTAACCGACTGAACTACCGCTCCACACTTACGTTCCAGCTTTCCAACGTTTCCAACTTCTTCGTCCTTAACACTCTCTGGCGGACCAGAAAGTGGCGTCCCCACGGGGATTCGAACCCCGGTCGCCACCGTGAAAGGGTGATGTCCTAGGCCTCTAGACGATGGGGACGTCTTAGAAGTTGGTGGAGCCAGCCGGGATCGAACCGGCGACCTCCTGCATGCCATGCAGGCGCTCTCCCAGCTGAGCTATGGCCCCCTGCTGGAAGCCGCAAAGATTACGTCCGACCCGGTATTTCGTCAAGCATTCGTTACATTTTTTTTGAAATTATTTTCACGATTTCGAGAATGACGAATGCTGGCGCCTACTTGCGTGACGACAAATGGGCATGTTCCTGCGCACGCGCTAACCTGTCCCTTCGCACATACAAGGACAGGCATGCACGGCATCGTTTTCATCCAGGATCTGGCGACGGTGATGCTTGTTGCCGGCCTGACCACCGTGATCTTCCAGCGCCTCAGGCAGCCGGTGGTGCTCGGCTACATCATCGCGGGGCTGTTGATCGGGCCGCATACGCTGCCGGTGATCTTCATTCACGATGAAGAAACCATTCGCACGCTGTCCGAGCTGGGTGTGATCCTGCTGCTGTTCGCGCTCGGCCTGGAGTTCAGCCTGAAGAAGCTGCGCGCCGTCGGTGGGGCGGCGCTGGTCGCCGCATTCGCCGAAATCGTGCTGATGGTGTGGATCGGTTACGAGATCGGTCGTTTCTTCGGCTGGTCCGCGATGGACGCGATCTTCCTCGGCGCGATGCTGTCGATCTCCTCGACCACCATCATCATGAAGGCCCTGGAGGATCTGGGTCTCAAGCGCGAGCGCTTCGCCCAACTCATGTTCGGCATCCTCATCGTGGAGGATCTGCTCGCCATCGTCCTGATGGCCCTGCTCACGGGTATCGCCAGCACGGGCGGTGTGGAGACAGGCCAGGCTTTCGCGGCGATCGGTCGCCTCGGCCTGTTCATGGCGGTGTCGCTGGTGGTGGGACTGCTGCTGGTGCCGCGCGTGGTCGACTACATCGCACGCGTCAGTCGCAATGACGTGTTGCTGATCGCGGTGCTGGGAATCTGCTTCGGCTTCTGCCTGCTGGTGACCGAACTGGGCTATAGCGTGGCGCTGGGCGCCTTCATGATCGGCGCGATCGTGGCCGAATCGGAGAGCGTGGCGCGCATCGAGCGCATCATCATGCCGGTACGCGACATGTTCAGCGCGATCTTCTTCGTCGCCATCGGCATGCTGATCGATCCCGATTTGCTGGTGGAGTACGCGTGGCCGATCACCATCGTGACCATTGCCGTGGTCGTGGGCAAAGTCATCACCTGCAGTTTCGGCAGTTTCGTCGCCGGCAACGATGGGCGCACGTCATTGCGCGTGGGCATGGGCCTGGCGCAGATCGGCGAATTCTCGTTCGTCATCGCGTCACTGGGCCTCACGCTCAAGGTGACCAGTAACTTCCTTTACCCCGTGGCTGTCGCGGTATCGGCCATCACCACGTTCCTCACCCCCTACCTGATCCGCTCCTCCGATCCACTGGCGAGTTTCCTGGGTCGTGCCTTGCCCGCACGCGTCACTGGTGTGTTCGGTGCCTATACCGAGTGGATGGGCAGCCTGGGGCTGCCAGGGCAGGGTGCCATCGTGATGAAGATGATCCGCCGGCTGGTCTGGCACGTGATCATCAACATGATGCTGGTGATCGCGGTCTTCATCATCATGGCTTTCGCCTATCGGCGCGGCTTCCTTCATGTCGACGTCTTCAGCGATGACCCGACCGTGCGCCGCAGCCTGGTCTGGTCGCTCGCCGCGCTGCTATCCCTGCCCATGGTGGTGGCGGCCTACCGCAAGGCGGGCGCACTGGGCATGTTGCTGGCCGAACTGAGCATTCCGGACCGGTTCGGCAGCCGCACGTATCGGATCCGGGCCGTGCTGGGGCGGATCATCCCGGTGGTCGTGATGCTGATCCTGGGCCTGCTGGTGGCGGCCCTGGCCTCCACGATCCTGCCCCCGCGGGAGGTCGCTGGAGTCCTGATTCTCATCGGAATTGGCCTGACCTGGCTGCTCTGGCGGGTGCTGGTGCAGGTGCATGCCCGGCTGCAGGCGGCGCTGCGGGATACCCTGGAAAAGCCCGGTCCGGGGCCCGATGAGTGACCGGATCGTCATTCCGGTGAAAGGTTGCTGAACTTTTAGTGTGAAACCTTGTCTCTCGCCACGTCATTGCATGCTGGGCGCGAACCACCGCACAATGGCGTTTCCGCCTCCACATGGAGGTGTACCGGCGGCGTCGCCAAATCTTTCCAAGAGAGGGAATACCGAATGAAGCAATTTTTGCGTCCCACGATGACGGCCGTCGCCCTGGCGGTTGCGCTGGGTACCGCCGCGGGCGCATCCGCCCAGGCAGCCAAGCCGGCTGCTGCTGGTGCGGGCACCGTTGACAAGCAGAAGGCCAGCTACGTCGTGGGTTGGGACCTTGCCAGCTCCCTGCCGCCGCTCGTCGCGAAGGAAGTGGATGCCGCCACGGTCGCCAAGGCCCTGCAGGCAGCCCTGTCCGGCCAGAAGCCGACCATGACCGAAGCCGAAGCCAAGTCCGTCCGCGAGGCCTTCGTGGCCCAGCTGAAGGTCAAGGCCGAAGCTGAGTACAACAAGGTCGCGGCCCAGAACAAGCAGGAAGGCGATGCATTCCTGGCCAAGAACAAGAGCGCCGCTGGCGTGAAGGTCACGGCTTCGGGTCTGCAGTACCAGGTCGTCCAGGCAGGTACCGGCGCACGTCCGGGCCCGAACGACATGGTCTCGATCAACTACACCGGTACGTTCGTGAACGGCGAGAAGTTCGACGCTTCGGCCGACCACCAGCCGGCCGGCCCGGCTTCGATCCCGCTCCAGGCGGTGATTCCGGGCTTCCGTGAAGGCCTGCAGCTGATGCAGACCGGCGGTAAGTACAAGCTCTTCATCCCGTCGAACATCGCTTATGGCGCCAAGCCGGAAAACGGCTTCCCGCCGAACGCGACGATCATCTTCGACGTCGAGCTGCTCAAGACCGGTCCGGCTCCGGCTGGCCAGGGTCCTGGCGGTCCGGGCGCTGGCGCTCCGGGCGGCAAGTAAGCCTTAGCGTTACCCGTAGAAATCGAAAGGGCGCGGAGCAATCCGCGCCCTTTTTCTTTGCCTGCGCGCCGGTCAGGACTACAATCGACCGTTACGACAGGCTCGTCCTGAAGTCCCTGGGAGCTCCATTGAAAGTCACGATCTTCGGCACCGGCTACGTCGGTCTCGTCACCGGCACCTGCCTCGCGGAGATGGGTAATCATGTCGTGTGCGTGGATGTCGACGCGGGCAAGATCGATCGCCTGAAGGCTGGCAGTATTCCCATCTACGAGCCGGGCCTGACGCCGATGGTTGTCCGCAACCATGCGGATGGTCGGCTGGACTTCACCACCGATGCCGCCCCTGCGGTGGGTCACGGTGAAGTCGTCTTCATCGCCGTCGGCACGCCGCCGGACGAAGACGGTAGTGCCGATCTCAAGTACGTACTCGCCGTGGCGAAAACCATCGGCGACAACATCGATCGCTATACCGTCGTGGTGAACAAGTCGACCGTACCCGTCGGCACTGCCGACCGTGTGCGCGAGGCGATCCAGGCGCGTCTGCAGGCGCGTGGCATGGATCTGTCGTTCGACGTCGTATCCAATCCAGAATTCCTCAAGGAAGGCGATGCGGTCGAAGACTGCATGCGTCCGGACCGGATCATCGTCGGCGCGTCGAGCACGAAGGCGATCGGCGTGCTGCGCAAGCTGTACGCGCCGTTCAACCGCAACCATGACCGCATGGTCGTGATGGACGAACGCTCCGCCGAACTGACCAAGTACGCCGCCAACGCGATGCTCGCGACCAAGATCAGTTTCATGAACGAGATCGCGAACATCGCCGAGCACGTCGGCGCGGATGTGGAGCTCGTGCGCCAGGGCATCGGCGCGGATCCACGCATCGGCTATCACTTCATTTATCCGGGCGCCGGCTACGGCGGCTCGTGCTTCCCGAAAGATGTTCAGGCGCTCGCGCGCACGGCGCATGCGGTCGGCTACGACGCTCGCCTGCTCGACGCCGTGGAAGCGGTGAACGATTCGCAGAAATCGCGCTTGTTTGCGCTGCTGTCCCGTCATTTCGATGGCCAGCTGAAGGGGCGCACCATCGCGCTCTGGGGCCTTGCTTTCAAGCCGAACACGGACGACATGCGCGAGGCCTCGAGCCGTCGATTGATGGAGCAGTTGTGGGAGGCGGGCGTGACCGTCAAGGCTTTCGACCCCGAGGCCGCCGACGAGACGCGCCGCATCTATGGTGAGCGCGACGACCTGCGCCTGGTCGAACGTCCGTACGACGCGATCGACGGCGCCGATGCGCTGATGATCGTCACCGAATGGAAGGCCTTCCGCGCCCCGGACTTCGCGCGGGTCAAATCGCTGCTGAAAACCCCTGTGATCTTCGATGGCCGCAATCTTTACGATCCCGCGGCGGTTGAGGAGACAGGTATCGCTTATTACGGCATCGGCCGCGGCCGTAGCCTGGCGGATCGCCAAGGTGGCTGATATGGACGAACGCATGATGGAGCTCGAGATGCGTCTCGCCTTCATCGACGACACTGTAAATGGGCTGTCATCGGCGGATACCGAGATTTCCCGACGGCTTGACCGACTGGAGAGGGCGGTGCGCGACCTGCGCTCCGACCTCATGAACATGCGTGCGGGACTCGGCAGCGACACTGCCAACGAGCCCCCGCCGCCGCATTACTGAAAACACCGAACGAGCCTTACCGATCATGGCAGAGTCCCTGCGCGACCAGTTGTTGAAGAGCGGCCTCGTCAAGGAGATCCGCGAAGAGAAAAGGACATCCACACCGCCGCGACAAGGCGGTACCGATGGCGGCAAGGGCGCGCGATCGTCAGCCGGCAGCGGCCAGCCTTATGCGGGTAACAGTCCGCGTCAGGGCGCTAAGCCGCAGCAGGGCGGTCGACCGCAGCAGGGTGGCAAGCCGCAGCAAGGCGGTCGTCCCCAGCAAGGTGGCCGTCCCCAGCAAGGCAATCGACCGCAGGGTGGCCGGCCGCAGCAGGGTGGCAAGCCCGCCGCCGACGGGCAGCCACGTCAGCCGCGCAAGGATGGCGAGATCGATCTGGCGAAGGCCTATGCGATCCGTGCGCAGACGGATGCGACCGAGCGTCGCCGTCTCGAAGCGGAGGCGGCCGAGGTGGCGCGGGTGCGCAAGGAGAAGAAGCGCAAGGTCGAGGAACTACTGAAGGGCAAGGCCTTGAACCTCGCCGACGCTGACCAGGTCCGCCATTTTCCGTATGGCGAGAAGATCCGTCGTGTCCACGTGGATGCCGCACAGCTGGTCGCGATCAACGCGGGCGAGCTTGGCGTCGTGCAGCAGGGTGGTCGCTATCTTGTCGTCGACAAGGCCGTGATCACGGAGCTGCAGGCCCTGGCGCCCGAATTCATCGCGCTCCTCGTCGATCCGAACGCGGTGAGCGAGTCGGATGACGGCGTGCCTGACGATTTGATGTGGTGACGCGTCGCCGCTGAAGCGGCTCCCACACAAAGCCGGCATAGCGCCTGTGGGAGCCGCTTCAGCGGCGATGCCTTATGCCGGCGACAAGGTCAGTTCCGGATTGTCCCAGCCTTCCTTCTTCGCAAAACGCGCGCCGTGCTTCGCTTCCAGCTTCGCCAGTCGCTCGCGCACCACGGCTACGCCTTCGGTGCGTGTGTACTGGATCGGGCCGCCACGGAACGGTGCGAAGCCGGTGCCGAAGATGACACCGGCGTCGAGCAGATCGGCATCGTCGACTACGCCTTCGGCGAGGCAGGCGATGGCTTCGTTCACCATCGGCAGGATCATGCGGTCCTGGATGTCGGCCGGTGGCGCGTAGTCGGGGTCAACTTCGGGCTTTTCCGGTTTACCTTCCTTCCACACGTACAGGCCTTCGCCGTCCTTCTTGCCGCGCTTGTTCGCGGCGATCTTCTCTTCCAGGCCGTGCGGGATTTCCAGGCCGAGGAAGGGGGCGAGCTCCTTGCCGACCGACGCGCAGACATCCAGCCCGACCGTATCCGCCAGCTCGATGGGGCCCATCGGCATGCCGAATTTCTTCGCTTCGCGATCGAGCACAGGACCCGGCACGCCTTCGTTGTAGAGGCGCATCGCTTCCATCAGGTAAGGCATGAGAATGCGGTTGACCAGGAAGCCCGGCGTGCCCTTGACCGGCACCGGTAGCTTGCCGATGGCCTTGCAGAATGCGAGCGCGCGCTTCTCGATGGCGGGGTCCAGCGTATCGTGGCGTACGACTTCCACCAACGGCATCTGCGCCACCGGATTGAAGAAGTGCAGGCCGAGAAAACGCTGCGGCGCCTTCAGGCCCTGGCGCAGTTCGTCGAGGGGAATCGAAGAGGTGTTGCTGGCAAGGATTTCGTCCGCCTGAAACTGCGGCTCGATCGTCGCGTACAACGCGTGCTTGGCTTCCGGATTCTCGAAAATCGCTTCGATGGCGAGGTCGGCCTCGGCAATGCCCTTGCCGTCGACGTCGGCACGAAGCCGGCCCACGGCGGCGTCGACCTTGGCCGGCGCCTTGAGTTTCTTTTCGAACAACGTGCGAGCCCGGGCGATTGCGGGCTCGATGAAGCGCAGCTCGCGATCCTGCAAGGTCACGTCAAAACCCTTGAGGGCGGACCAGGCGGCGATATCGCCGCCCATGGTGCCCGCACCGACGACGTGCACGTGCTTGATGCCGTGGTCGGTGCCGCCGCCGAGGCCCTTAAGGCGTTCCTGCAGGAAGAAGATGCGGATGAGGTTGCGCGCGGTCGGCGTCGTGGCCAGTTTCGCCACGGACTTCGCTTCGAGCTTCAACCGTTGCTGGATGCTCGAGCCGCCGCGCGCCCAGGTATCGATCAGGGCGAACGGAGCGGGGTAATGTTCCTTGCGCACCTTGGCCGCGGTCTGCTTGCGGACCATGGGCGCGAGGATCGCGCGCGCCGGCAGCGTGTTGGTCGCCCAGGCCTTCGCGCGCTGTGCGAAGGGGCGCTGGTGCGGACGCTTGATGAGATGGCGTGCCTCGGCCAGAAGTTCGTCTGCGCGAGCCAGCCGGTCGACCAGGCCAACGGCCTTGGCGCGACGCGCGTTGAACGGCTTGCCGGTGAGCATGGCGGGCAGGGCATCCGGTGCGCCGATCAGGCGCGGCAGGCGGGCGGTACCACCCCAGCCCGGATGGATGCCGAGCATCACCTCGGGCAGGCCGATCTTCGTCGCGTCGTCGTCCACGGCGATGCGTTGGCGACAGGCCAGGGCGAGTTCCGTGCCGCCGCCCATGCAGGCGCCATGGATCGCCGCGACCGTGGGACAGGAGAGGCGGGCGAGGTTCTCGAACACCCGCTGGCCGTTCTCGATGTTGGCGAGCACGGTACCGGTCTGGGCGTATTCGACGAACTCGCGGATGTCGGCGCCAACGGCGAAGCCCGACGGCTTGGCCGAGTGGATGACGACCCCGCGCGGATTCTCGATGGCGAGACGCTCGACGATCGTGTCGAGCTCATCGAGCACCTCGCGCGACAGCGCGTTGGCGCTTGCGCCCTCGCGGTCGAAAGTGAGCACGACGATGCCGTCGTCGCCCACGTTGGTCTTCCAGTGCTTGAATCGGAGTCCTTCGAACATGGTGGGGTCGTACGCTGGCGAATGAGCGCATCACCATACCTTCCTGTCAGGCCGAATGCGAGATACCCCCGCGTATGGTCAGCTGTCCCTAGCGTACGCCCCCGTATTGGGCCGATACTTCGCGCCACTGCCGCCGATGTGTTGCCCATGCCCGCCGACTCCCATGTAGGAACCGATGTTTTCGACCGCATTCTGTCCGCGTCGGGACCCTTGGTCGCTTTGCAGACCGGCGATACCAACCCGTTGATCGAACAGTTCCGTCTGGTAGCGCGGCGGACCGGCCAGGCCGTGTACCTGTGGCGCCATGCCGAGGGCCTGGTCAGCCTGCGCGATGCGCAGATGCGCGTGCCGGGATGCACGCGGTTGGGCGACGCCTTGCGCTACATCTCACAGAGCCTGCATTTCGGTGTGTACCTGCTGGACATGCCTCCGGGGCCACCCAGCGCCACCGACGGTGCGCTTTTACGGCAACTATCGCGGGCCCAGACCGGCCATGTGCGCCGTGTGGTGCTGATAGGCGCCAGCCCCAGCCTGCTGGCGACCTTCGAAGACGACATCGTCCGGGTCGACGCCGACTGGCACGCGCGTTCCGCGGCTCCGCGCCTGCGTGACGGTCGGTGGATCGTTTGAGGGCCCGCATGTCGACGTCCGAGCCGACGGGTGTCCTCATCTTCACGCCGCGCCGCGACGTGCGTCGCGCGGTTTTCGATGCGCTCGACGCGGATGGCGATTTCGTCCTCCTGAGCGCGCGCGACGCCGCGCAGCTGGAAGCCCTGCTGGCCGATGCACCGCCGTTGCACGTCGCCGTCATCGGCGCGGATGGAACGGCGGACATGGCCCAGGGGCTACGCATCCTTCGGGGTTCGACGGCTTACTCACAACTGCCGGTGGTTTACGTCGTTGGCGACGAGCCGCCCGGCGTCGCGCCCGAAGACAGCGCTGACTGGTTGCGCGAAGGTGCCATCGCGGCCGAGTTGGCCCAGCGCGTGCGCGCGGCGATCGGTAGCGACGCACCGGTGGCCGCCAGCGAGCCGACCGGCCTCGACTATCGGTTCGCTTTCGACGCAGGCGCAGCCTGGGTGGTTGCATCCACGCCAGACGGCTGCGTCATCGAAAGCGGCGCTGCGATGAATCGACTGATGAAGGGCGACGGTCCGGTACAGGGCCGTCTGCTCGCCGACCTGTTCAAGATGGACAGCGGCGCTGTCTGGCCGGTGCCCGACTGTGACGGCGTCGCGTGCACCTTGCGTCGCCTCGACGGTGCCGACGTGGCTGGCGAGATCGATGTGCGCCACCTCACCGATCGTGGTGCCCATCGTATCGCCGTGGGCTTTCGTGACCTCCGGGCCGTCGATATGGCGGGGCGGGCCCTGTCACTCCTGTCCGTACTCGATGCCTGTCCCAGCGATGACGAAGGCATGGGTGAAGCGGCGGCGATGCTCGCCGATGCGCTCGAACTGGACGTGGTCGCGGTGTGGTCGGCGCTGCCGGAAAGCGAGTTCGGGCCCGAGGCGCTGACGCGTATCTGGAACGGCCCGGGCCTGGTCGAATGGCCTGACGCGAACGATTTGCCGCTCCTGAAGATCTGCCTGGGCGGCGAGACGCTTTCGCATCTGGGCGAGGGCACCGATACGCCCGCTGCCGATCCCCTGGTCGACTCGCTGGGCCTGCGTTCCTACTCCTTCCTGCCGCTGCTCGACGAGCGCCGTAACGTCCTCGGCGCGCTGCTGGCGGGGCGTCGTCGTTCCGCCAGTGACGCCCGCGTGCTTGAACCGGCCTTGCGCGCAGCCGCCGCGCGCTTTGCCTCGGCACTGGAACTGCGGCGCGCGCGAGATCAGGGACGCGCCCGCGGCCTGGTCGACACACTCACGAACCTGCCCAATCGCCTCCTGTTCAACGATCGCCTGGATACGACCATCCGCGAGGCGGAGCGGACCGGCGAGTGCTTCGCGACCCTGCTGGTCGACCTCGACCGCTTCAAGGGCATCAACGACACACTCGGCCACGCGGTGGGTGACCAGGTGCTGTCGGCAGTGGCCAAGCGGCTACGCGCCAGCGTGCGTGCGTCCGACACCGTTGCGCGTTACGCGGGCGACGAGTTCACGATGATCCTTCGCCACATCATCAAGCGCGACGACGTGCTGCGTATCGCCGAGAAAGTGGTGCAGGCGATGGAGATTCCGCTCGGCCTGGACGATGGCTCGGAGCTGCAGGCCACGGTGTCCGTCGGCATTTCCTTCTTCCCCGACGATGCGACGGAAGGCGAGCTGCTGCTGCGCCACGCCGACGAGGCGATGTACGGTGCGAAGAGCCTGGGCCGGAACAATTACCAGATCTACGCGGCCAACGCGGACGCCTCGCAGCAACAGCACGTGGCATTGAAGGCGCGCCTGCGCCACGCCGTGAAAAACGATGAGCTGCGTGTGTTCTACCAGCCCCAGGTCAATGCCATCACCGAAGATATCGTCGGCATGGAAGCGTTGGTGCGCTGGGAGCATCCCGAGCTGGGCATGATCAGTCCGGCCTTCTTCATCCCGCTGGCCGAGGCCAGTGGTCTCATCGTGCCGATCGGCGAATGGGTGCTGCGCACCGCCTGCGCGCAGGCGAAGGCGTGGGAAGACACGTACGGCCTGGGCTTGCGCCTGGGCGTGAACCTCTCTGCGGTGCAGCTCATGCAGCAGAACCTGGCCGAAGTGGTGGCCAGCGCCTTGAGCGATACCGGGCTCAATCCGGACAGCCTCGAGCTCGAGGTGACCGAGAGCATCAGCGTGAAGACCGTGCCGCACCTGGTCGAGACACTCGATGCGCTCCACGCCATGGGCTGCCACATTGCGATCGACGATTTCGGCACCGGGGCCGCTTCGCTGGATTACCTGCGCCGCCTGCCGGCCGACCGGATCAAGATCGACCAGAGCTTCGTGCGCAACATCGGCGTCGATCCGGATGACGAAGCTATCGTCCGTGCCACGATCGACATGGCTCACCGTCTCAAGCGCGGCGTAGTGGCCGAGGGCGTGGAGATCGAGCAGCACCTGCACTTCCTCCGCGCGAACGGCTGCGACGAGCTACAGGGCTACCTGTTCTGCCGACCGCTGCCGGTGGTCACTTTCGACAAGCTGCTGGCCGAGCGCGAGCGTGTGATCAGCGAAGGCAGGACGCCCGTCAGCGCCTGATCCGGCCGCCTCCAACTTGAGGTTCAGGCCGATATGCGCATATTTTGACAGGATGACCTTTGGACCTGGCAGTGAACTTGCTGGGTCGATGCTTGTCTCAGCTGCGCCCGCGACTGGCCCCGAATGATGTGAGGAGACGGCCCGGATGGGCGAAAACGAACTGGATCAAGCACTTGTCGAGCGTGTGCAGCAAGGAGACCGCCGCGCGTTCGACCTGCTTGTGCGGAAATACCGACACAAGGTGATCGCGTTGATCTCCCGCTACGTGCATGACTGGACCGAATGCGAGGACATCGCCCAGGAGGCCTTCGTGCGCGCCTGGCGCGCCCTCGGGTCGTTCCGCGGCGAAAGCGCGTTCTACACGTGGCTCTACAAGATCGCCGTGAATACGGCGAAGAACCACCTGGTGGCGATGGGTCGCCGCCCGCCCACTGGCGACATCGACGTGGAGGATGCGGTTTACGTGCCGGGCGCCACGCGGATGCACGAAAGCGCCACCCCTGAGCGGGAACTAATGCGTGAACAGGTGGAACAAACCGTGTTTTCCACTGTCCAAGCCTTGCCTGAAGAACTTCGGGTCGCGATTACCCTGCGTGAGGTGGACGGCAAGAGTTATGACGAAATCGCCACTATCATGAACTGTCCTATCGGTACCGTTCGCTCGCGTATCTTCAGGGCTCGTGAAGCCATCGACGAAAAACTGCGGCCGCTTCTTTCCGACCGCGAGGATCACAATCCATGAGTGAAGCCAATCGGGAAATTCTCTCCGCCGGCATGGACGGAGAGCTGTCACGGGAGGAAATCCGCTTCCTGTTGCGTCGTCTCGAGGCCGATCAGGGTCTCGCCGACGTCTGGTCGCGCTATCACGCGGGTCGTGAGGGGTTGCGCCACGAAGCGATGCCGCCCGTTTCCCATGATTTCGTCGACCGGGTCATGGCCGCGATCGAAGCCGAAGCCAACGTGGCGACGGGTCGGGGTGTCGCTCCGCGCCGTCGGTGGCTGCACTGGTCCGCGGGCGGCGCGATTGCCGCAAGCGTCGCCGTCGCCGCACTGATGCTGTCGCAGCCGGCGGGCAACCGCTCCGGGGCTTCACCCGAAATCGCTCGCCAGACGGCGGTCGCGGGCGATGCCCAGGTGGCCGAGGCCACGCCCGAGCCCGCAGCTGCGCCGGTTGCGCCGCAGTGGCTCGCCGGCAGCAACATGGCGTCCCAGTTCACCCAGAAGGCGGCGTTCGACAGTTCCAGCGAGGGCGGTGCGACCTACCTGCCGCGTTCCACGCCGTACCAGATTCATCGTGCCCGGGCCGCGGAAGCCCCGGAAGGCAATGGCTACATGCTGCTGACCCGTCCTGACGGCAGTCGTTATGTACAGCCGGTTGCCGCGCCGCAGGCTCGCTGAGCCGCGGCGCCACCCAGGCGCGCCGAGCGTTCCCGGCGCGCCTGTTCCCTTATTCGTAACCTCCCGTGCGGTCGCCTCGACGTACGGGCAGCCGTGACTTTGACAAGGAGGAAAGAGGATGGGTTGGTTGCATGCACGCGCCCTGCTGGGTGGCGCACTCGTATTGACGACGGCGAGCGCACAGGCGCAAAGCCTGCCTGACTTCACCGCTATCGTGGAAAAGAACGCGCCAGCGGTCGTCCACGTCGAGGCGAAGACAACGGGCGCACACAAGAAGGCGAAAGGCGGTCCCGCCGATACGCAGGACGACCAGGAAGAACTGCTACGCCGCTTCTTCGGCATGCCGGGCGCTCCCGCGGCACCGCGCGAGCAGACCTCGCTGGGTTCGGGTTTCATCATTTCAGCCGATGGCTACATCCTTACCAACGACCATGTCGTCGATGACGCCGACGAGGTCAAGGTGCGCCTGCAGGATCGTCGCAGCTTCACTGCCAAGGTCGTTGGCAAGGATCCGCAGTACGACATCGCCTTGCTGAAAATCGATGCCGGTTCCTTGCCCGCCGTCAGCATCGGCGACTCGCGCAGCGTGAAGCGCGGCCAATGGGCCCTGGCGATCGGCTCGCCGTTCGGCCTCGACGCCACGGTGACCCACGGGATCGTCAGTGCGGTGGGCCGTAATCTCGGTAGCGGCGACCAGCCCTACACCTCGTTCATCCAGACCGATGTGCCGATCAATCGCGGCAATTCCGGCGGCCCATTGTTCAATCTGCAGGGCCAGGTGATCGGCGTGAACTCGCAGATCTACTCCACGTCCGGCGGCTATCAGGGTCTTTCATTCTCCATTCCCATCGACGTCGCGATGAACGTCGTCGGGCAGATCAAGGAGAAGGGCTACGTGTCGCGCGGCATGCTCGGCGTCACGGTGCAGCCCGTGGATCCCTTCGTGAAAAACCTCGACCTGGCGGACTCCAATGGCGCCCTTGTCGCCCAGGTCACGCCGGGCAGCGGTGCCGACAAGGCGGGCCTGAAACAGGGCGACGTGATCCTTTCCTTCAACGGCACGCCGATCACGCAGGCGCCGGACCTGCCGCCCCTGGTGGGCATCACCCGGCCCGGTTCGACGGCGAAGGTCGAATTCCTTCGCGACCACAAGAAGCAGACCGTTGAGGTCAAGGTCGGCGAACTGCCGCGGGACAAGGCGGCCCTTGCCTCGGCGGGGAAGGGTGAGGAGGGGGCCAGTGGCGGATCGGAGGCGGCGCTAGGCCTCGCCGTGCAGGACATCGACGCGTCGACGCGATCCGAGCTGGGCCTCAAGGCCGGCGAGGGCGTCGTGGTGAGCCGGGTTTCCGGGGCAGCCGCATCCAACACCGGACTTCAGGCGGGTGACGTCATCCTCATGGTCAACCAGAAGCGCGTCGGCAGTGCCGCGGCGTTCCGCGACGCGGCCAAAGGGATCAAATCCGGGGATACGGCCATGCTCCTGGTCCGCCGCGACGACTCGACGCGATTCGTCGGCCTTACGGTCCCCAGCGATCGCTGACGCACGTCAAGCCGTCCACCGGTCGGCGGTGGGCGGCCTTCCATGCGATAATGCTTGATTCGCGCTGGCCCTGAGGGCTGGCGCGCGTCGTTCGCGCCGCGAGCGATGGTGAACGTGACCACGGCGCTCCATGGAACTCATCCGCAACTTCTCCATCATTGCCCACATCGACCACGGCAAGTCGACCCTGGCCGACCGTATCATCCAGTTGTGCGGAGGTTTGACCGAGCGCGAAATGGAAGCGCAGGTCCTCGACAACAACCCGATCGAGCGCGAGCGCGGCATCACCATCAAGGCGCAGTCGGTCTCGTTGCCGTACACGGCGCGCGACGGCAAGACCTACCAGCTCAATTTCATCGATACCCCCGGGCATGTCGACTTCTCCTATGAAGTGAGCCGCTCGCTGTCCGCCTGCGAAGGCGCGCTGCTGGTGGTCGATGCCGCACAGGGCGTCGAGGCGCAGTCGGTAGCCAACTGCTACACGGCGATCGAGCAGGGCCTGGAAGTCATTCCGGTCATCAACAAGATCGACCTGCCCACCGCGGACGTCGAAAAGGCCAAGGCCGAGATCGAAGCGGTGATCGGGCTCGATGCCACCGACGCGATCCCGGTCAGCGCCAAGACCGGACAGAACGTGATCGAGGTGCTCGAGGCGATCATCCATCGCATTCCGGCGCCGAAGGCGGGCAACACCGACAGGCTCCAGGCGCTGATCATCGACTCCTGGTTCGACAACTACCTGGGTGTGGTGTCGCTGGTGCGCGTGATGCAGGGCGAGATCCGTCCGGGCGACAAGATCCTGGTCATGTCGACAGGCCGTACGCATCTGGTCGACGACGTCGGCGTGTTCACGCCCAAGCGCAAGAAGCTCGATCACCTCGGTGCGGGCGAGGTGGGTTGGATCAACGCGTCCATCAAGGACGTGCATGGCGCCCCGGTCGGCGACACGCTCACTCATTCGGGCAAGCCGGCGGCCGAGCCGCTCGCAGGCTTCCAGGTCATGCAGCCGCGCGTGTTCGCCGGCCTGTTCCCTGTGTCGGCCGACGATTACCCGGCCCTGCGCGAGGCACTGGACAAGCTGCGCCTCAATGACGCGGCGATGTTCTTCGAGCCGGAAAGCTCCGAGGCGATGGGCTTCGGCTTCCGCTGCGGCTTCCTCGGCATGCTGCACATGGAGATCGTGCAGGAGCGTCTCGAGCGCGAATACGATCTCAACCTCATCACCACGGCGCCGACCGTGGTGTACGAGGTGGCCAAGACCGATGGCACCGTCCTGCAGATGGACAACCCGGCCAAGCTCCCGCCGCCGCAGCAGATCGTTGAAATTCGCGAGCCGATCATCGTCGCCACCATCCTCACCCCGGGTGACTACGTCGGCAACGTGATCAAGCTGTGCGAAGAAAAGCGCGGCGTACAGCGTTCCATCCAGTACCTGGCCACCCAGGTGCAGGTGACCTATGAGCTGCCGTTGGCTGAAGTGGTGCTCGACTTCTTCGATCGCCTGAAGTCGGTATCCCGCGGCTATGCCTCGATGGATTACCACCTCGAGCGGTTCGATCCGGGCCCGTTCGTTCGCGTCGACATCCTGATCAACGGCGATCGCGTGGACGCGCTGAGCCTTATCGTGCATCGTTCGCACGCCGACCGTCGTGGCCGGGAACTTGTCGATCGCATGAAGGATCTGATTCCCCGCCAGCAGTTCGATGTGGCCATCCAGGCCGCCGTCGGTGCGGCCGTGATCGCTCGCTCGACAGTAAAGGCGCTGCGCAAGAACGTCCTGGCCAAGTGCTACGGCGGCGACGTGTCGCGAAAGAAGAAGCTTCTTGAGAAGCAGAAGGAAGGCAAGAAGCGCATGAAGCAGGTCGGCAGCGTGGAAATTCCCCAGGAAGCCTTCCTTGCCGTGCTGAGGCAGGACAACAAGTAAACGAGCTATGGAAAGCCGGCGCCGGATGCGCCGGACCGGGCCGTAAGGCCCTTCGACACGACTGATGGAGATGGTATGGCGGCATTTGATTTTTCGGCGATTCTTCTCGGGCTGACCGTCCTGTTCGGTGTGGTCTGGCTGTTCGATCGCCTTTTCCTGGTGAAGGCGCGCCGCGCCCGTGCCGAAGCCTCGGGTTCCGAGCAGCCCGAACCGTGGCCGGTCGACTGGGCGCGTTCGCTGTTCCCGGTGATCCTGGTCGTGCTGCTGCTGCGCTCGTTCGTGGCCGAGCCATTCCGTATCCCGTCGGGCTCGATGATGCCGACGCTGGACGTGGGTGACTTCATCCTGGTCAACAAATTCGCTTATGGCCTGCGCATGCCGGCCTTCAACAACAAGCTCGTCGAGAACGGCGAACCCCGCCGTGGCGACGTGATCGTGTTTCGCTTCCCGGGCTACGTCTGCCAGGACGAACACGGCAAGACGGTGCGCAGTGGCGACATCACCTGCCAGGATCCGCATGCCGCCGTGCCCAGCGAGAACTGGATCAAGCGCGTGATTGGCCTGCCTGGTGACCGCATCGAGACCCGCGGTAGCGAGCTCTATATCAATGGCGAGCACGTGGGTGCCGAAGAAATTGGTCCGTTCAAGGGCAGCATGACGCGTCCCGAAGACCGCCTGCTGATGACCTTCGGCTCGAAGCTCTACACCGAGCACCTGGGCAGCATCAATCACACGATCGCCTTGACCCCGGCCTACAACATGCCGCAGGACATCCCCAACGCGGCGGTGCCGTCGGAAGTACCCCAGGGCTGCTACATCGTCATGGGCGACAACCGGATGAACAGCACGGATAGTCGCTGGTGGGGCTGCATGCCCGAGGCCAATCTGGTCGGCAAGGCCTTTTTTGTCTGGCTCGCCTGGCGCGGTCCCGGGAATGGCTGGTTCGACTTTTCCAAGATGGGCAAAGTCATCCACTGACGGAACGGTGGCGTCCGTCACGCTGCAAGGCGTTGCGGTCCGCCCCGGACAAGGTAATCTCCGCTGCGGGGCGCCTTGCGCGCCCCGTCGGCATTTACAGTCTTGAACAGGGGAGCCGCTTCGCGCGGCGGAGACCGGAACATGAAATCCAGGCAGTCGGGTATTACCCTTATCGGGTTCGTCATCATGCTGGCCATCGTTGGCTTCTTTGCCTTCATGGCGATGAAGCTCGTGCCGTCCTACATCGAGTACATGGGCGTGGTCAAAGCGCTCAACCAGATGTCGACCGAGGGCGGAAACGAGGATATCGAGCAGGCCCGGCGCCAGCTCGCCTTCAAGATGAGTTTCCAGTACGTGGATGATTCGACGATCAAGCCGAAGGACGTCACCATCCAGCGCACGGGTAACGCGAGTGTCCTGCGCGTTTCCTACGACAAAGTCATTCCGTTCATCTACAACATCGCCTTCCTGCTCCATTTCGAGAAGTCGGTGCCGCTCAAAAGTGCCGTCGGGCAATGAGGTTTCGTGGAATTTCCTTACCGCTTTCGTGATCCCGGTCTAGCGACCCTGGCCCTGACCCACCGCAGTGCCGGGAAGCCAAATAACGAGCGGATGGAATTCCTGGGCGATGCCTTGCTGGGTGCCCTCGTCGCCGAACTGCTGTTCGAAGCGCACCCCAATGCGAGCGAAGGCGAGCTCTCCCGCCTCCGCGCGCAACTGGTCAATGGCCAGGCCCTGGCCGTCATCGGGCGCGAACTCGAGCTCGGTGACGACCTGAAGCTGGGCCCTGGCGAGCTCAAGAGCGGCGGTTTCCGCCGCGACTCCATCCTGGCCGACGCCTTCGAGGCCCTGGTCGCCGCGGTCTACTTCGACGACGGCTACGACGCCTGCCGCCAAGTGGTGCGCCGGCTGTTCACGCCACGCGTGGCGGAGATCAAGCGATCCAGCAAGGATGCCAAGACGAAGCTGCAGGAGTGGCTGCAGGGCAGGGGGCTTCCCCTTCCCATTTATGAATTAACCGACAGCTACGGCGAAGATCACGCCAAGATCTTCGACGTCAGCTGTACGATCGACGAACCGGAACCGATTCGCGTTGAAGGACGCGGGGGCAGCCGGCGCGCCGCCGAACAGGACGCTGCCGAAACGGTGCTGCGCCGCTTGCTGGAAAAGAAATCATGAACGACATCGATATCCCCGAAGAAAACGACGCCATCGTCGACGACGACTTCCGCTGCGGCTACGTAGCCCTGCTCGGTCGACCCAACGTAGGTAAGTCCACCCTGCTCAACGCGATGATCGGCGTGCGCCTGAGCATCGTCAGCCATCGGCCGCAGACTACACGACACCGCATTCTCGGCATTTCCACCAAGCCGGAAGGTCAGATCCTCTACGTGGATACGCCCGGCCTGCACCGGGGCGGCAAGCGCGCCATGAACCGCAGCCTCAATCGCGCGGCGCGCGCGGCCATCTCCGAGGTGAACCTGGCGGTACAAGTGATCGAGGCCGGGCGCTGGACCGACGAAGACGCCGCCATGTACGCGGCGCTCGCCGAGCAGCCCGACCTGCCGAAATTGCTGGCCATCAACAAGGTGGACCTGCAGAAGGACAAGACCATCATGCTGCCGTTCGTTGCCGACCTGATGCAGAAGCATCCGTTCGACGACGTCTATTACGTCAGCGCGCTGAAGTCCAACGGGCTTGGCGGTCTGGAAAAGGGCATCCTGAAGCGTCTGCCGGAGCAGCCGGCGATCTACGCGGAGGACGAAATCACCGATCGCAGTGAGCGTTTCCTCGCCTCGGAAATGGTCCGCGAGCAGCTCATGCTGCGTTTGAACCAGGAGCTTCCGTACGCCACCACGGTGGAGATCGAAGCCTTCCAGGATCGCCCGGACGGCATCGCCGAAGTGCATGCGGTGATCTGGGTCGAGCGCGACGGCCAGAAGGCCATCGTGATCGGTGAAGGTGGCGCCCAGCTCAAGGCCATCGGTACGTCGGCTCGCAAGGCGATGGAACACCTGTTCGAGCGCAAGGTGTTTCTCAAGATCTGGGTCAAGGTCCGCGAAGGCTGGGCCGACGACGAGAACCTGCTCAAGCGCTTCGGTTACGAATAAGCCGCCAGGCGCGAGCCGAGATGCGCGTCGAACAACAGCCCGCCTTCATCCTGCATGCCCGGCCGTACCGGGAAACGTCCATGCTGGCCGAATGCCTTACCCGTGATCATGGCCGCATCGGCGTGGTCGCCCGTGGCGTCCGGCGGGAGGGCGCGCGCACCCAGCGCGCGCAGCTCGAGCCGTTCCAGCGGGTGGAACTCGACCTGTTGATGAAGGGCGAGCTGGCCACCTTGCGCAGCGCCGAGCCTTCGGGCGCCGTGCTGCGGCTCACCGGCGACGCCGGGCTCGCCGGGCTCTACCTCAATGAACTGGTCGTCCGGCTCACCGGACGCCAGGATGCCAACCCTGAACTGTTCGCGTTCTACGACAGCACGCTACGTCGAATGGCCGCGGGTGAGCCCCTGGCCTGGACGTTGCGGCGATTCGAGCGCGACATGCTCGATGCCCTGGGCTATGGACTCCAGCTCGATATCGACGCTATCGACGGCTCGCCGCTGGATCCCGCACTGGTCTATTTTTACGATCCCGAGTCCGGTGTGGTGCCGGGGCGCATGGGCGATCAGCGCGCTATTCGCGGCGCCGACCTGTTGGCCCTGGCGGCGGACACACCGCCGGATACCGCTGGCCTTTCCTCACTTCGTCGCATGATGCGGCAGGTGATCACCTTCCACCTTGGCGGCGGCGAGCTCAAGGCCTGGCGTGTCCTACGCTAGCGCAGCGAGCGTGAGATCGAGTTCCGAGCGGAAGCGGCCCAGGGCTGCCGGCGACACCCATCGCGTTTCCATCAGGTAGTCCTGCAGGGCCTTTGCCTGGGCGGCCAGTCGCGTCGCGCCGCAGAATCCGCAGGCCGAGCGCAGCCGATGCATGCGTTCGACGAGGGAGGCGGGGTCGTCTGCGAGGGAATCCAGCTCCGGTGAGAGCTGAACGAGTTCATCCCGGAACAGGCTGCGCAAGGCGCGCATGGTCGCCGCATCGCCTGTCGCCAGCAAGGCCTCTTTGTCGTCGAGCAGCGGGGCATCACCGGGGACGCCCAGCGTCGCGCCGAGCGCACTGGCCAGCGAAGCTATCCGGCAGGGCTTCTCGATGACACCCGCGAAGCCGGTTTCCCTCAGCGTTTGCCGCAACGCGGCGGGCATTTCGGCGCTCGTCGCCATCGCTACGGCATCGCACGATGCGGCGGCCGGATCCGCACGCAGCGCGACGAGGACATCGACCGCTCCGCTCGACGGCATGCGGCAATCCAGCAGCATGGCATCGAATCGCCGTGCACGGGCCAGGGTGAGCGCTTGTGCGCCGTCCTCCGCCAGCGTGACGACGAAGCCCATCGAGGTCAGGGCGCCGCGAAGAAATTCGCGGGTCGAGGGGTCGTCGTCGGCGACCAGCAACTGGGAAAACAGGCGGTCCGGCATGCAACGTTCCGTGTCGTTCATCTGAGTTTGGCAGAATGGCCGAGCATGCTCGCCGTATCAACCCGCACGTTCGTCCTCGTTCTCGTCGCCTGCGCCTTGTTCGCCGGGGCGGGAGGCGTTCGTGCGGATGTGTCCGTTGGCGCCGATAGCCTCGCGCTTCCGGGTATGGATATGACGGGTATGCAGGCCGACATCAATTCGGCGCCGAACGGACAAGGATTGCAGCTCACCCTGTCAGCCGACCGCGCCGACGTACCGGCCATGGGCTGGCGGAAGCTGGGCGTCGCCCTCGATGGCGGGCTGGATCGTGACGAACTCGGACGCTGGGTTTTCGACGGCGCCCTCCGTTTGAAGGGCGCTCCCGGCGGCGCGCTCTCCAACGCACGCCTGCACATGGTCGCCGACGAATCGGCCAATACGCTCGAGCTATCCGTGACCCAGGACAAGGCGAGCGCCAGGGTGGCCTTGCCGATCGACCAGACCACCCATGCTCAGATCACCCTCAAGGGTTTGCCAGCCGGATGGCTTAACGGCCTGCTGTCCACGGTGTGGTCGGGTCGCACGACGTCGGGTCGCGTCGATGCCGATCTCGCCCTGGACCTGCTCGACAACGGCGTGCAAGCCGGTGGGCAATTCGCCCTGGATGGGGCAGGTTTCGATAGTCCAGGTGGCAAGCTCGCCGGCCAGAAGCTCTCGGGAAGCGGCCGACTCGGTATCGACAGTCACGCCGGGAGCACGTCGATCGACCTCGACGCCAGCCTTCGCGGCGGCGAAATCCTCCTCGGTCCGCTCTACGCCGCCTTGCCTGCGCACGCTGTGCAGCTGTCCGTGGGCACGCGTTCGGAGAAGGGCATCCTGTCGATACCGCGCCTGCGCCTCACCGATCCGGATGCCTTGCAGATGGAGGGCGAACTGGGCTTCAACGCGAATGGCGACCTTACGTTGCTTCAGCTGGACCGGTTCAACGCTCGTCTGCCGGCTGCCTACGACCGCTACGGCAAGGGCTGGCTGCGCAGCCTGGGTATCGACGGTCTTGTCGGATCGGGCGAAGTCAGCGGGCACGTCGCCCTGGATGCGAGTGGGCCGACGGCCTTCGCCTTGCAGACTGGCGGCCTCGACCTGTCGCTCGCCCAGGGTGGCCTTGGCGTGACGGGCCTGCACGGGGCGGTGGACTGGAGCGCCACGGGCGATCGCCCGCCGACCAAACTCGGCTGGCGCGCCCTGCAGGTCTACAAGATTCCCAATGGTGCCGCGGAGGGGAGTTGGCGCAGCCGCAGTGGCTCGCTGGCGCTGGAGAAGCCTCTCGCCATTCCGGTGCTCGATGGACAGTTCCGCGTACAAAGCCTCGCCTGGAAACCGGCGGCCGCCAGCGGCGAACGCCTGCAGACTTCCCTCGCGCTCACCCAGGTCGACATGGCGGCCTTATGTCGTGCGTTGGGCTGGCCCGAGTTCAAGGGAACCATCGGCGGTGCCGTTCCGTCGATGCGCTACGTCGACGACCGCGTGGAGATGGGGGGCGGCCTTTCGCTCAACGTCTTCGACGGCTTTGTTGACATCACACGAATGACTGTGTCGCAACCCTTTGGCAACGCTCCGGTTCTCACCGGCAATATCGCTCTGCGCCAGCTCGATCTCGGCTTGCTTACGTCGGTGTTCGATTTCGGCAGCATCACCGGACGACTCAACGGCGCGCTCGACGAAATGCGCCTGGTCGCCTGGAAGCCAGCGGCCTTCAAGGCCAGTTTCGTGGCGAATGACGGCGGCCGAATCAGCCAGAAGGCGGTCAACAACCTCACCGCTGTCGGCGGTGGAGGCATCGCCGGTGGCCTGCAGGGCACGGTGCTGAAAATCTTCAAGACCTTCGGCTACAAGCGCATCGGTCTTACCTGCATCCTCAAAGGCGACGTCTGCAGCATGGGCGGGCTGGGCAATGCGAAGGATGGCTACACTATCGTCGAAGGCAGCGGCTTGCCGCGCCTCACGGTGGTGGGCCACCAGCGGGAGGTGGACTGGCCGACCCTGGTCAGGCGCTTGCAGGCGGCCACGGAAGGTAGCGGTCCGGTGGTACGATGATCATTAGAAAGGGAGTTAACAATGATGCGTAAAGCACTGATTGGAATAATTACATCTGTTGCCATTGCCTTGGTCGGATGCGTCACCATCAATGTGTACTTCCCCGAAGCCGCAGCGCAGAAGGCGGCTGACCAGTTCATCGGGAACGTGCTCGACGAAAGCGGCGTCGCGCGGCCCGCGCAGGGTTCCGGTCCGGCTGAGCCGGCCAAGCCGGCGCCCGGAAAGCAGCCTTCGGCATCGCTGCTCGATCTGGTGATTCCCGCTGCACAGGCCGCGGAAGCCCCGGACATCCAGGTGCGTACGCCGGAAACGGATGCGATCCGCGCGCGCATGAAGGCGCGGTTCGGCGGTCAGCTCAAGGCGCTATTCGATAGCGGCGCCGTGGGCTTCACGGCCAATGGCCAGGTGGCCGTTCGCGACGCCAACGCATTGCCGCTGGACCAGCGCTCGCAGGCCAATGCGATCGTGGGCCAGGAGAACAGCGACCGCGATGCGCTTTATCGGGAGATCGCCCGGGCCAACGGACACCCGGAATGGGAAGCGCAGATTCGCAAGACCTTCGCCGAGGGCTGGGTCCAGCGTTCGCCGTCGGGCTGGTATTATCAGGACGCCTCCGGCGCCTGGAAGCGCAAGTAGGCTACCGCCAGGAACGCTCGCCGCCATTCGTGTGGCGCGTCCTCCCAGCCAGCCCGGACCTTCGTCGTCCGGGCTTTACGTTTTTGAGCGCATGACCGAATTCGAAGCCACCATCACGACCGACCTCAGCCACGACGGCCGGGGTGTCGCCCGCATCGACAACAAGGCCACCTTCGTTTCCGGCGCCCTGCCGGGCGAACGCGTGGTGCTCAGGTACCTCAAGCGGCATCGCAACTACGACGACGCTGAAATCGTCAGCGTGATCGAGGCCTCGCCCCATCGCGTCGAGCCGAAGTGCCAGCACTTCGGCCATTGCAGTGGCTGCTCGCTGCAGCACATGGATCCTGCCGCGCAGATCACCGCCAAGCAGCGCGTGCTCGCCGATAACTTCGAGCGGATCGGCAAGGTCACGCCGGCGTCGTGGTTGCCGCCGCTGGCCGATCAGCCGTGGGCGTACCGACGCAAAGGCCGGTTCTCCGTGCGCTACGTGGCGAAGAAGGAACGCGTGCTGGTCGGCTTTCGCGAGGAATCCAACCCCCGCCTTGTCGCCGACATCACGCGCTGCGAGGTGATCCACCCCGCCCTCGGACCGAAGGTCGGCCTGCTGGCCGATCTGGTGAGTGGCATGGACGCGGCGCGCGATATCCCGCAGATCGAGTTCGCGGCGGGCGATGACACTGTCGCCCTGGTCTTCCGCCATCTTTCGCCGCTGTCCGACCGCGACCGTGAGGCGTTGGTGGTCTTCGGCCGCGAGCACGGTTTCGCCATGTACCTTCAGCCCGGTAACCAGAGCAGCGTGTATCCGATCTGGCCCGAGGCGCCGCGTCTGGCCTTCGCCGTGCCGGCCGACGATGTCGAACTGGAATTCCTGCCGCTGGATTTCGTCCAGGTCAACGCAGGCATGAACCAGCTCATGTTGGCGCGAACGATGGAGCTGCTCGACCTGCAGCCAACCGACCGGGTTCTCGACCTCTTCTGCGGGCTCGGTAACTTCACCCTGCCTATCGCGCGCCACGCGGCCGAGGTCGTCGGCGTCGAAGGCGAGCATGGCCTGGTCGAGCGCGCCGCGGCCAACGCGGCACGCAACGGTCTGGCCAATGCCTCGTTCCGAGTAGCCAACCTGTTCGAGGATCAGCGTTCGGCGCCCTGGGCCAGCCAGAGCTGGGACAAGATCCTGCTGGACCCGCCGCGTGCGGGCGCGGACAAGGTTCTGGAGTATCTGCCGCGGAAGGGGACAAACCGGATCGTCTACGTGTCCTGTCACCCGGGCTCGCTGGCTCGCGACGCCGGTATCCTCGTCCAGAAGCACGGCTTCAAACTGGTGTCGGCAGGCGTGATGGACATGTTCCCGCACACCGCGCACGTGGAATCCATCGCGCTGTTCGAGCGCGGCTGAGCAGGCGGGAGACCCATGGGTATCGAGATCGAACGCAAATTCCTGCTCGCCGGCGATGACTGGCGCGCGATCGTGGTCCGTAGCGAGCGCATCGCCCAGGGTTATCTTTCCGGCTCGGCGGCGATCCGGGCAGGCGTGGTGAAGTGCTCGGTGCGGGTACGGATCTCGGGCGAGCTCGCCTGGCTGAACATCAAGTCGGCCACCGTCGGCATTTCGCGCCAGGAGTTCGAATACCCCATTCCCGTGACCGACGCCGAACGCCTGCTATCCGATCTCTCCGACGGCGCGCTCGAGAAAATTCGTCACCATGTCATGCTCGACGGTACACACTTCGAGATCGACGAATTCCTCGGCGCGAATGCGGGGCTCGTCGTGGCCGAAGTGGAACTGCCGCACGCCGACGCACCGTACCCGACGCCGGGTTGGCTCGGTCTCGAGGTGAGCGACCAAGTGCGCTATTACAACGTCAACCTGATCGATCGGCCCTACACGAGCTGGTCGTCGGCCGAGCGGGAAGGGAAGGAGGTCTCAGCATGCTGATCATCGGTCTGTCCGGTACCGAACTGGCTCCGCACGAGCACGGGCGCCTCCTGGCGCACGGCGTCGCGGGCGTCATCCTCTTCTCACGTAACTTCACCTCGCGCGAGCAGGTTACTGCCCTGATCGATTCGATCCGCGAGGTCGCCGGCGAGGACTTCCTCGTCTGCGTCGACCAGGAGGGCGGTCGGGTGCAGCGCTTTCGCGACGGGTTCACCCGCCTGCCGCCGCTGGCCTCCATCGGCAAGCTTTACGACACCGTTCCCTACGAGGCGATCCAGCGTGCCGAAGAGCACGCCTGGATCATGGCCAGCGAAATGCGCGCCATCGGCGTCGACTTCAGCTTCGCGCCCGTCGCCGACCTGGAGCGCGGCAGCGCCGCCATCGGCGACCGCGCCTTCCACGCGGATCCGGCTATCGCTGCCGAGCTGACCCAGGCTTACGTGCGCGGCATGCACCTGGGCGGCATGGCCGCGGTGCTCAAGCATTACCCCGGCCACGGCTCCGTCAAGGAGGACACCCACGAATCCGTGGCCGTGGATCCACGCAGCAAGAACGACATCCTTACCACGGACCTGCTGCCCTTCGTTGCCGGTATCGAAGCGCGCGCCGAAGCCGTGATGGCCGCCCACGTGAAGTACACCGCTGTCGACGACCAGCCAGCGGGTTACTCGCACGTATGGATCGAGGAAATTCTCCGCGGCGAACTCGGTTTCCGTGGCTGCGTGTTCGGCGACGACATCAGCATGGCCGCGGCCGGCAGCGTGGGCGGCATCGCCGCACGTGTCGGCGCGAACCTCGATGCGGGATGCGATCTCGTACTTGCCTGTTTTCCCGACGTCGTTCCCGAGGCGATCGCGGCGGTCAAGGACCGCCGACCGTCGCTCGCCGAGCGGATCACCCCGTTACGCGGGGCGATCGGCTCGACCTGGGAAGGACTCGTCGACAATCCCCAGCGCGATCGTTTTATCGCGCGCGTGACCGCTTTGGAGCCGTAACCCACCCATGACCGCCACCGCTTCGCTCGACTACGCGCTCGCGCACTCCGACGTCCTGTTCACCCGCGAACAGCTCGATACCGAAATCGCCCGCATGGGCCGCGAGATCGACGCCGCCCTCGATGGCGAGCGTCCGGTCTTCCTCACCGTCATGCACGGCGCGCTGATCTTCGCCGGTCAGCTGGCCTTCGCTATCCGCACCGACCTCGAGTTCGATTACGCGCACGCCACCCGCTACCGCGGCGAGACCAGTGGCAGCGACCTGCATTGGTTGCGCCGTCCGGAAGTGCCGTTGCGCGGACGCACGGTCATCCTCGTCGATGACATCCTCGACGAAGGCCATACGCTGAAGGCCGTGCGCGACGCCTGCCTGGAAATGGGCGCGACGCGGGTCCTTCTCGCGGTGCTCTGCACCAAGATTCACGATCGACGCGCGCACGGCATCGAGGCCGACTTCAATGGTGTCGACCTGCCGGACCGCTACGTATTCGGTTACGGCATGGACTACCACGAGCAGGCTCGTAACCTGCCGGCCATCTACGCGCTGAAGGACTAAAGCCCATGTCGATCGATCTGGCCGTCATCGGCGGCAGCGGGCTGTATCAATTCGAAGGACTGGAGAACGCCGAGCGGCACCTGGTGGAGACCCCGTTCGGGCAGGCCTCGGGTGCCGTCGTCACCGGCGACTTCCGCGGCAAGCGTCTGGCTTTCCTGGCCCGGCATGGCGAGAGCCACACGGTTCCCCCGCACAGGGTGAACTACCGGGCCAACCTCTGGGCGCTGCATTCGCTGGGCGCCCGCCGGGTGGTGGCGGTCAATGCCGTCGGCGGTATCCGTGATGACATGGGGCCGCGCGCCCTGGTGGTACCGGACCAGATCATCGACTACACGCACGGCCGCTACACCAGTTTCAACGATGTCGAAGGGGCGGAGGTGCGCCACATCGATTTCAGCGAGCCGTATACCGAAACCCTCCGCCAGGCGATCCTGGCGGCCGCCCGGGCTGAAGGCCTGCCGGTCATCGACGGCGGTTGCCATGGCATCACCCAGGGGCCGCGCCTGGAGACCCGGGCCGAGATCGCCCGGATGAAGCGCGACGGTTGCGATCTGGTCGGGATGACCGGCATGCCCGAAGCGGTGCTGGCGCGCGAACTGGACCTCGAATTCGCTTGCCTGGCCCTGGTGGCAAACTATGCCGCGGGGGCGGGCGACGAGGCGGAAATCAGCATCGAGGAGATCTTCGCGCATCTGGCCGCGGCGACGGCGAACGTGCCGCCGATCCTCGGCCGGCTGCTCGCTGGAGGCTGATCGTCGGCGATTGACCGGGAAATCGTCGTAGTTGCGCTTTGCCTGCAAACATGTCGATACTTCGCCTGCGCCGCGGGGGCAGGCACAGGGGATCCATGGGGAACGCCTCGCCATCGCAGGGGCGCGCTTCCAATCCATGTCCAGAGGTTTCCGCATGCGTTTCGGTACGGTCAAGTGGTTCAACGACGCCAAGGGTTTCGGTTTCATCGCGCCTGAGGACGGTGGGGAGGACGTGTTCGTCCACTTTTCTGCGATCAACTCCAAGGGCTTTCGCAGCCTGCAGGAAGGCCAGCGCGTAAAATTCGAAGTCACCACGGGCCCGAAGGGCGCGCAGGCTTCGGGCGTCGAAATCGCGGCGTAATCGCCGCGAAAGCGTTGCCAATAAAAAAACCCCGCATAAGAATGCGGGGTTTTTTTTGTGAGAGAGAGCCGCCCCATGTAGGAGCCGCTTCAGCGGCGATAACCAGATTGCCTCCCCCTAACGCCGCCCCAGCCCCCTCCCGCACACGAGGTAGTAAACGGCAACGCCAGCAGCGGCGATGCCGGAGGCCGCGCCGACCCCCAGCGCCCAGCGCGGACCCAGGTGGTCGGCAACCCAGCCCACGATCGGTGCACCGATCGGTGTTCCGCCAAGCGCGACACCCACTCGCAATGCCATCACGCGTCCGCGCATGACCGGCTCGGTCGAGAGCTGCATCAGGCTGTTGGTCGTGTTTGTCAGGGTCAGGGCCGCCACCCCGATGACGACCAGGGCGCTGCCGAACAGCCAATAGCTCGGTGCGAGGGCGGCCAGGGCGCAGCCGAGTCCGAATACCGCGGAGCCGGCCAGCAGGGATGTGAACGTCGGTCGGCCGCGACCGGCCGCGAGTAGGGCGCCCGAGAGCGTACCTATGGCCATGATCGACGACAGCAGGCCGTAGCCACGGGCATCGGCATGGAATACGCCGACGGCCATGGTCGAGATGAAGATGGGGAAATTCAGGCCGAAAGTACCGATCAAGAACAGCATGACCAGGATCGCCTTGAGGTCTGGACGGGACCACACATAACGCAGTCCTGCCATGAGGCTGCCCTTGGTCCGGTGCGCTCGCGTATTCGCCTGCAGACCGTTGAGGTGAAGCAGGAACAGCGACGCCAGCACGGCAACGAAACTGGCGCCGTTAAAAAGAAACGCCCAGCCGATGCCAACGGATGCGATGACCAGTCCGGCCACCGCAGGTCCGATCATTCGCGCCGCGTTGAACGAGGTCGAGTTGAGCGCGACGGCGTTGTGCAGGTCGGCGTCGCCAACCAGCTGCGTCACGAAGGTCTGGCGCACGGGCGCATCGAACGCGGCGGCACAGCCGAACAGGAGGGCAAACACGTAGACGTGCCAGAGCTGCACGACACCCGTGACGGTGAGCAGGCCGAGCGTCAGGGCAAGGCCGCCCATGACCGCCTGGGTCGTCATCAACAGCTTCCGCTGGTTGTAGTGATCGGCAGCGAACCCTGTCCAGGGCAGCAGGAGCAACTGCGGCCCGAACTGTAACGCCATGACGGTACCCACGGCTGATGCACTGTGGTGCGTGAGTCGGGTCAACACGAGCCAGTCCTGGGCGGTTCGCTGCATCCATGTGCCAATGTTCGAGACAAGTGCGCCGGCTGCCCAGATGCGGTAGTCGGGATTCCTCAGCGAACGGAACATGCTCGTGGGGTGGCCACTCACGAGCGGCGCGGAGTATTGCCGCCGTGGAAACGACCGAAATGCCGCGCGGCAAACACGCTCAGAGCGAGGACGCCGAGGCCGAAGGCGGCGACGTCGCTAGTGTCCTTCCATGCGAAGTCGCCGACGCGGCAAAGGAGGACGTAGCCGACAGCCATGTTGAAAATGCCCCAGAGGACATTCACGGTCGAGGAGGAGAGACCTTCCCCTCGGGGCGTCGCGAACGGGCTCTGGAAAGGCCGTCCCATCACGCCGCTGACGAAATGCGGAACGGCGTTGGCGAGCACTGCGCCGCCGAAAAAGTAGGACAGAAGGGGAATGGCCATGTCGGTTCCTGGGAGGAGCCACGGTGGGCTCAGAAGTCGGTGAGGCGCTGCAGCAGCCTGACGGCGGAAGCGAGCTCGCGTTGTTCCGCGGGGGAAAGCTGCGTCTGCAGCGCGCGGACTAGCCAGTCTTCCTTGGCGGCACGGCTTGCCTTGAGGGTCTTGCGAAACGCGGGTGTCAGGTCGACGAGGGTTTGCCGCCCGTCGGCGGGATCGGGTTTGCCTGCGACGGCTTTCATCGCTTCCAGTCCGGCCACCGTGATGCGCATGGACTGCGGGCGAACGCCTTCCGCGCGGGCGAGCGCCGACACGGTGGCGGGTCCGTCGCGATCGAGGTGCAAGAGGACCGATTTCTGCGACGACGTGAAGTCGCCCGGATGCGACTGCTCCCGCAACCGCCGGACCAGCTTGCCGCCGGAGATGCGTAGTTCGGCCGCGAGCGATGCTAACGATGGCGCCTGCGACGAGGGGAGTGTGCTGGTTCGGGTCATTTCCGAACCATAGCATATATGCAGAAAAACTGTACAGCTAAACTGTATAGGTAAGCGAGCCCGGTCGTGCCTTCGAGCTGGGCTGTCCTGAAGCCGCGAACGTGGCTGGCTTACGCGTGATCCATCCCCAATCGCTCAGCCAGCTGGTCCGCTGACTTACAGATGCTGAAGAAATGCCGGGTATCAAGCGACGCGCCACCCAGCGAATGTGGAGGCATGCATACTCGTGGCTCATCCCTTGTCGAATCGCTCGTAGCGATGTCGGTGTTCGCCATCGGAAGCGCGGCGACGGGCGCGTGGTTCGCGCAGGTTCTCGTAACGGACATGCGGGCATCGCGGTTACTTGCGGCGGAAGCCATCGCCAGCAACCTGAAGGCGCGTATGCGTGCCAACGAGGAGGGCGTATCCGCGGGTGGCTACACCGCGTCATGGGAGGCGCTCGCATGCGCACGTGGCTGCAGTGCCCTCGCCCTGGCTGGCGATGACATGCGGCGGTTTCACGAAGCCGTGGCAAGACAGCTTGGACCGCGCGCTTACGGCGACGCACACTGCGACGCGCGCGGACATTGCCTGATCAGCATCGATTGGGACGGAAGGGAGTGGCTGGCGTGGCGGCTCAAACCGTGAGGGCCCGTGGCTTCTGCCTCGTCGAGTTGACGATCGGCCTGTGCGTGGCGTCGTTCATTGCAGCGACAGCCACCATGTCACTGGCTGCGGCGGGGATCGCGATGCGGCGGCATCTTGTCACGAGTCGCGACGAGGACAGGGCATGGCTGGCGCTGGCCGCCATCGCGCGCGACCTGGAGAACGCGAACGAATGGCGCATGTGCAGCGAGGCGAGCGATTGTCCGCGAAAGGCCATGGCGCGCGAGTACCGGGCGCCTGCATTACTGGCCGGTTCCATCGGTTGGCTGGTGGCGGACGAGCTACGGCGGTGCGTCGAGGACTGCCAGACGTACGTGGACGGCGTGGCCGCCCTGGAAGTTACCGCTGACTTGCCGGCCACCGACGGACTCACCGATCGCCAACCCTTTTTGCAGAGGCATGGTACCGACGTGCGTGCCATCGAGGTCACGGTCACGATGCGTGACGGCAGGCGCTTCAGTCGCGTGGTGCTCCGGGGGACGGCATGAAGCGTCGTCGCCGATTACACCGTGGATCGATCCTCATATTCGTGCTCGCCGTGCTGGCGATGATGACCATTCTGGGAGGTACTCTGTCCCGGTCCGCTTATAACCGGTCGTGGTCGGTGCGACAGCGGATTCCGGATCCCGGATCGGGGCGAGAACCACACGGTGGCACATGGCGGCCGCCGCGTGCGACCATCGCCGACGGCGCAAACGTCGCGCCGTCGAACTAGGGTATCCATGGATCGCAGACGATTCCTGCAGGGGGCGACGATCGCTTCCGGCGTGGCGCTGACCGCCAAGGGCTTTGCCAAGGGCGAGCCGCCGACGGCCTCGGGTGGCATGCTTCCACGCGTATGCTCGACCTGGGATTTCGGCGTTGCCGCTAACCAGGCGGCCTGGAAGGTGCTCGCGGGCGGTGGTCGTGCGCTGGACGCCGTGGAGCAGGGCGCTCGCGTCCCCGAAGCGGATCTGCGCAATCACAGCGTGGGCCGTGCCGGCTATCCGGATCGCGACGGCAAGGTCACCCTCGACGCCAGCATCATGGATGAGCACGGCAATTGCGGCGCGGTCGCCGCGATGGAGCACATCGCCCATCCGATTTCCGTGGCGCGCAGGGTGATGGAACGCACACCGCACGTCTTGCTTGTCGGTGATGGCGCCACCCAATTTGCCATTGAACAGGGCTTTCCGCGCGAAGAATTGCTGACGCCGGATTCGGACAAGGCCTGGCACGAATGGCTGAAGACGGCCAAGTACAAGCCGTCGGCGAACAGCGAGGTCCGGACCTATAACGCTGGTCCCGGCGGGACGCCGGGCGATGCGAGCAACCACGACACCATCGGCATGCTGGCGATCGACGCGAAGGGCAACCTCTCGGGCGCCTGCACCACGAGCGGCATGGCCTGGAAGATCCACGGCCGCGTCGGCGACAGTCCGATCATCGGGGCTGGCCTGTACGTGGACAATGAGATCGGTGGAGCGACATCCACCGGCGTGGGCGAAGAAGTCATCCGCAACGTGGGCAGCTTCCTCGTGGTCGAACTCATGCGGCAGGGGCGTTCGCCCGAAGACGCCTGTCGCGAAGCGGTCGAACGCATTCTGCGGCGCAAGCCGGACGCGAAGGACCTTCAGGTCGGCTTCCTTGCCATGGACAAGAAGGGCAACGTCGGCGCGTGGGCCATCCAGTCGGGCTTCTCGTATGCCGTGTGCGATGCGAAAAAGCAGGACACCCTGATCCCCGGCAAGAGCACGTATTGATCATGGCACTGCTCGAAGTCGCCGCGAACTCGATTGCGTCCGCTTTCGCCGCGCAGGCGGGCGGTGCCGGCCGCGTGGAACTCTGCGCTAGCCTGGACGAAGGCGGCGTGACACCGTCGCACGGCACCATCGCGCTGGCGCGCGAGGGTCTGGATATCCCGCTTTACGTGCTGGTTCGACCACGCTCGGGAAACTTTCTGTACGAGAACGCCGAAATCGAGGCGATGCTCGATGACATCGCACACTGTGCAGATCTCGGCTGCGACGGCGTCGTCGTGGGCGCGCTCACCGCCGAAGGCGAAGTGGATGCCGAGGCCTGTCATCTGTTCCTCGAGGCGGCCGGTTCGATGGGCGTGACATTCCACCGCGCGTTCGATCTCGTGGCCGATCGAAGCACGGCGCTGGAGTCGGTGATCGAACTGGGCTTCGAGCGCGTACTCACCTCGGGTGGCATGCACAGTGCAGTGGCCGGCGCTTCGTCCATCGCCCGTCTCGTGGCGCAGGCGGGTGGCCGTATCGTGGTCATGCCAGGTGCAGGGATCGAGCCCGATAACATTGCCGCATTGCGTAACGTGACGCGCGCCCGTGAGTTCCATGCCTCCGCCAAGCGACGCCTGCCGTCGGGGATGCGTCGCACTCCCTCCGACGACCTCGGCATGGGTGGCGGTGAGATTCGTACCGATGAAGAAACCGTTCGTGCGCTGGTGGCGGCTCTGAGCTGAGTGCACGGCGATATCGTCGTTTGGCAACTCCATGGGGTACTACGTGAATCCTCTTGTTTGTCGATGGGGTGAGGCGGGGTGCTTTCGCCGATGAATCGGCTCCTACATGGGGCAGGGGCATCGCCTAGGTGGGGCAGAGGCATCGCCTACGTGGGGCAGAGGCATCGCCTACATGGGGCAGAGGCATCGGCGACATAGGGAGCGCTCTTTGTAGGAGCCGCTTCAGCGGCGATGCTCTTCGAACCGCGAAGCAAAGATGAGTACGCCCGTTAGCGCGCAGGGACGAGACCGGCTGGCGTGACGGCGATGATCTGACGGCCGGCGCACGCTTCGACTTCATGCAGTCCGGTCAGCGTTCCGAACGCCGGCAACATGCCTACATCGCGATCGAAGACGAAGGCGGGCAGGCGATGCCTGCGCCAGCCGTCGCGAATGACGACACCGGGGTGTACGTGGCCGGCCAGCGTGTAACCCGCGGCTTGGGGATGCGGGTGATGCGACAACACGAACGGTGCGACGTCGAGCCGGTCCGGTACCACGTCGATGCCCAGGGAACGGACGTCGAAGTGGCGGTCGTGATTGCCGGCGACCAGTGTGACTTCGACACCGGTGTGCGACTGGCGCCAGGCACGTACGCGCTCCACCCAGGCGCTGCGTTCCGTGGCGGCGCCATGAACGAGATCGCCGAGTACGACAAGGCGTTCAGGGGTGAACTCGGCGATCAGCGCGTCGAGCCGCGCAAGATCATCGTCCGTGTCACCACTGGGTACGGCGATCCCCGCGCGACGGAACACGGCACCCTTGCCGAAGTGCACGTCAGAGACGAGCAACATGCGTTGCGCCGCCCAGTACACCGCACGTTGCGCATGGAGGGTAAGGCGTTCACCGGCAACGACGATGTCACGGGTCATCATGTGTCCGCATCCGTTTCAAGAGTGGCCAGCATGCGCTCGACGCGGCTTTTCCAGTCGTCGGTGGCGATGCCTCCGCGCAGGCGTTCGACCCAGAGCGGAAAGGCGAACGGGCTGAGGCGTTTCGGCTCGCGCCACAGGAGGCGTGAACGCGCGATGCGTACCAGGCAGGCACGCAAGCGTGTGTAGTCGAGTTGTTGGTCGAGCACCTCGCGCTCGGCCTGCCAGAGGAGTGGATGAGTCGGGTCGTGACGGCGCAGTACGTCGAACAGCAAGCCGCTCGAAGCCTGCAGCTGACGCAGCGTCTTGCCGGCAGCGGGGTAGCCGTTGAACACCAGCCCTGCGACGCGCGCAACCTCGCGGAACTGCCGCCTCGCCAGTTCGGTAAGGTTGAAGCTCGCCCGGATGTCCGTACGCAATCGTGCCGGGTGCAACAGTTGACGCATGGCATCGGCATCGAGTGGCGGCATGCGCGCAGCCGTGATGGTCAAACCATAGTCGTTCACGGCGTAACCGTAATCGCCGGGCTGCAGGCGGGCGAGACGATAGGCCAGCACCGCGGCAAGGCCTTCGTGGGCGAGGCGTCCCGCGAATGGAAACAGGAAAAGGTAATCACCCTCGCGCGTGCGGGTGCGTTCGCACAGCGTTTCCTCCGCGTCAGGAACGGAGGAGCGCCTGCGCTGGATGTCGAGCAGGGGAGCGAGTGTGCGCATCTCCGCACTTCGTGGCGCGCCTTCGGCCAGCGTGCGGCGTAGTTCGTCGGAGAGTTCGCCCGATAGCGGAAGCCGTCCGCCCATCCAGCGCGGCACGCCGCCGCGACGGTTCGGCGCGGCGCGCACGTACGCCGTCATGTCGCGGACGCGCACGAGCTCGAGGTTGCGGCCTGCGAACAGGAAGCGATCGCCGGGGCGCAGGCGCGACAGGAAGCTTTCTTCGACCGTGCCCAGTCGCGCGCCCTTCATGTAGCGCACCTGCAGGCTGCCATCCGATGTAATCGTACCGATCGACATGCGGTGCATGCGTGCGATGCGTCCACTATCGACATGAAAGCGGCCTTCGGTTTCTATCAGCTTCTGGTATTCGGGATAACTCGCCAGCGCCGTGCCACCCGTGCGCAGGTAGGCGAGCACTGCATCGAAACGCTCGCGAGGCAACTGCGCATATGCCAGCGACGAGGTGATCTCGGCATAGGCATCATCCGCCGTGAAGCCACCGCCCAGCGCCATGGTCAGCAGGTGCTGCGCGAGGACATCGAGACAGCCGCGCATCGGGTGACGCGGTTCGAGATGGTCTTCAGAGAGCGCGCGCCGCGCGGCGGCGATCTCCGCCAGTTCCAGCAGATGGGTCGGTACACAAAGGATGCGCGACGGCATGCCCGGCTGATGGCCGCTGCGACCGGCGCGTTGCAGCAGGCGGGCGATGCTCTTCGGGCTACCGACCTGGACCACCTGTTCCACGCTGGAGAAATCCACGCCGAGGTCGAGGCTTGACGTGGCCACGACACAACGCAGGGTGCCAAGGCGCAGGCTCTCCTCAGTGGCGAAGCGCAGTTTCGGATCGATGGATCCGTGGTGCAGGGCCAGCGTTTCCGGCGGACCGGGCCAGACCGAGGCCAGCGCCTCGTGCCACAGTTCGGCCTGCGAACGTGTATTGGCAAACACCAGGCTGGTCTTCACCGCGAGCACCGCATCGAGAACGCGCGGAAGTTGCGAAAGGCCCAGGTGTCCGGCCCAGGGGAATCGTTCGCCACCGTCGGGTAGCGCCGTGTCGATATGGGTCTTTTTGCGCGAGCTGCCGCCGATCAGTACGCCGTCGCTGGCCAGCGCGTGCAAGGCTTCGTCGAGGTTGCCGAGGGTGGCCGAAAGTCCCCACGTGCGTAGCGCCGGTAGCCAGCGATGCAGGCGTGCAAGGCCGAGCTGGAGCAGCGTGCCGCGCTTGTTCCCGATCAGTTCGTGCCACTCGTCGACGACGATGCCGCGCAGATGAGCGAAGCGCTCGCGCGCATCCGGATAGCTGAGCAACAAGGCGAGGCTTTCGGGTGTGGTGACTAGCAACTCGCACGCCCCTCGACGCAGCTTCGCGCGCTCGGCACTGCCGCTGTCGCCCGTACGCCGGAGGACTCGCCACGGCAGGCCCATGGCCTCGACGGCGGCGCCGAGGTGCTGCGCGGTGTCGGTGGCGAGCGAGCGCAGCGGGGTGATCCAGATCAGCTGCAGCCCCGTCTGCGGGCGGAGCAGGCCGTCGATCAGCGGCCCTCCCGCGGCGGCGAGTGTCTTTCCCGTGCCGGTGGGAGCATGCACGAGACCGTTCCTGCCTTCGGCCCAGGCTCGCCACGCCGCACGTTGAAAGGCCGCGGGCCGCCGCTCCTGTGCGGCGAACCAGGCGACCAGGCGGGCCTCAGCCCGTCGCCAGGCGGCGGAGGTCGTCGAGTTTGTCGGCATCGCGGATCGCGAGGTCGGTACGCCAGCGAAGGATGCGCGGGAAGCGCACCGCAACGCCGGCCTTGTGTCGGCCCGAGGCCTGGATCGCCTCGAAGGCGAGTTCGAAGACATGGGTCGGTTCGACCGAACGCACGGGGCCGAAGCGGTCGATGGTATGTGCCCGGATCCAGCGGTCGAGCCGGCCGATCTCGTCGTCGTCGAGGCCGGAGTACGCCTTCGCGACCGGTACCAGCGCGTCGCCGTCCCATACGCCGAAGGTGTAGTCGGTGAACAGGCCAGAACGGCGTCCGTGCCCCGGTTGAGCGTAGAGCAGAACGGCATCCACGGTGTACGGATCGACCTTCCACTTCCACCAGTCGCCGCGTTTGCGGCCGACGCGATACGGCGAGTCCAGGCGTTTGAGCATCAAGCCTTCAGTCTGCCGCTCCCGTGACTCGGTGCGTATCGTCGTGAGCGCGTCCCAATGCTCCGCTGTGACGGCGGGGGAGAGCATCAAGGTTGGACCATGCCCGGCAACGAGCGCCTCGAGCGAGGCGCGACGAGCGCTGAGCGGTTGCTCGCGAAGATCCTTCCCCTCAAGCTCGAGCAAGTCGTAAACCATGAGGCGCACCGGTGTCCCGGCGAGCAGCTTCGGGCCCGGTTTGAGCTTGCCGATTCGTTTCTGCAGGGCTGCGAAGGGCAGGGGCCGATCGCCATCGGCCACCCAGGCGAGGATCTCGCCATCGAGAACGCAACCCTCCGGCAGGTTGAGCGCCGCCTGTTCTATCTCAGGAAAGCGGCCATCGAGCCGCTCCTCGCCACGCGACCAGATCAGGGCCCCACCATCGCGTCGCATCAGTTGCGCGCGGATGCCGTCCCATTTCCACTCGGCCAGCCACTGGCTGCTGTCGCCGAGCGTGGTGATGTCGTGTTCCAGCGGCGAGGCGAGGAAGAAAGGGTAAGGTCGCTCGCCCGCATGCTCGTCAGCGCGTTCGGGTCCAGCCAGCGCCTCGAAGGCATCGGCACCGGGTTTCCACGTACCGGTGAGGCGATGGGCAATCAGATCGGTCGGCAACAACGACCATTGCGCGATGGCTTGCACGACGAGACGATGCGATACGCCCACGCGCAGCGACCCGGTCAGCAGCTTGTTGACGAGAAAAAGCTGGTCGCGAGGCAACGCGTGCCACCACTCGCGAAGGACGTCCATGCGCTCGCTGGATTCCAGTTTGCTCAATGATGGCAGGCGCGCCTCCATCCATACGTGTAACGGCGTGTCGTCGGTCGTTTCGTCCGGGGTCGGGAGCATCAGCGCGACAGTTTCGGCGAGGTCGCCGACGTGTGCGTAGCAATCGTCGATGAGCCAGTCCGCATAGCCGGTCTCCGCGGCCAGGGCGAGGCGAAGTTCGGTCGAGGTAGCCGTGCGTTTGAGCTTGCCGCCGCCAAGCACGTAGACCGCCCAGGCGGCGTCGCCCGGCGGCGCATCCCTGAAATACGCTGCCATCGCGTCGCGCTTGGCCGAGGTAGAGGCGGTGCGGTCGAGCGCCTCGAACAATGCGGCAAAGCGGCGCATCAGTCGCCTTCCTCGCTGTCACGTACGTCGGCCAGGGCGCCCAGGGAGCGCAACGGCCGCGCGTCGTGGCCGGTCTCGCGCAGGTGACGGATGAGCGCTTCACCATCACCGTGCGTGACATAGATTCTTTGTGCGCCGCAGTCCTTCACGCTGCGCAGCAGACCTGGCCAGTCGGCGTGATCCGAAATGATGAATCCGCGATCGTAGCCGCGCCGGCGTCGCGCGCCGCGGACCTGCATCCATCCGGAGGCGAAGCCCGTGGAGGCCTTGGCGAAGCGACGCATCCAGGGCGATCCGGCGGCGGACGGCGGTGCCATGATCAGCTCACCGGCGAAGTCCTTGCCGCGCGCCGAGTCACTCACGGGCTGGGTCGGCACCATGGGCACGCCCGCTTCGCGATACGCCTCGACCAGCCGCAGCATCGCTCCGTGAAGATGGACGGTGCGCTCGGTGCGTGTGGCGAGTTCCGCGAGGATGCGTTGTGCCTTGCCGAGCGCGTAGCAGAACAGGACGGCGGGGACGGCGCGTCCCGCACATTCGTCGAGCCAGGCGAGCATGTCGTCGATCACCGCGGGCATCGGTGGCCAGCGGTAGATCGGCAGGCCGAACGTGGACTCGGTGACAAACACATCGCAAGGCACCGGTTCGAACGGTACGCAGGTGGGGTCCGGATCGCGCTTGTAATCGCCGGAGACGACGGCAACCAGCCCGCGTCCTTCGATCCGGACTTGTGCCGCGCCGAGCACGTGTCCGGAGGGATGCAGCGAGAGGCGCGTGTCGCCGAGGGTGAACGACTCACCGTACGCGTAGTCGCGGATCGTCGCTTGGGCGCCGAGCCGCTCGCGCATCAACCCGAGGCCCGCGCTCGCTACGTGGTACAGCTCGCTGCCCGAACGCGCGTGGTCGCCATGGGCGTGGGTGACCACGGCACGAGGCACCGGGAGCATCGGATCGATGAAGAAGTCACCCGCAGGACAGTAAAGGCCTTCGGGGCGGGGCAGAAGCAAGTCGCTGTCCATGGGCGCACGTTAGGCGGCGCATCGTCAACGCGGCGAAAACGAATGGTTTCCTACCTCATCAGGCGACGAACTGCAGCCTTGCCAGCTCGGCGTAGAGGCCGCCTTCACGCAGCAATGCCTCGTGCGTGCCCTGGGCGACGATCCGGCCACCCTCCATCACGACGATGCGGTCGGCGCGCTGCACGGTCGCGAGTCGATGAGCGATGACCAGCGTGGTTCGCCCCTTTTCCAGCCGCTCCAGGGCGTGCTGGATAGCTGCCTCCGATTGAGCGTCGAGTGCCGAGGTGGCCTCGTCGAGCAGGAGCAGTGGCGCATCGCGAAGGATCGCTCGTGCGATGGCGATACGCTGCTTCTGTCCGCCGGAAAGGCGCACGCCGCGTTCGCCGAGCATGGCGTCATAGCCTTCCGGCAAGGCACTGATGAAGCCGTCCGCTTCGGCCAGGCGCGCGGCTTCGCGGACCTCGTCGTCGCTGGCGTCTTCGCGACCGAAGCGAATGTTGTCCGCAGCGCTACCGCCGAAGATCACGGTTTCCTGTGGCACGAGGGCGATCGCGCCACGTAGCTCGGGCAGGGCCAGCGCGCGCAACTCGACGCCGTCGAAACGGATCGAGCCGGCCACCGGATCGTGGAAGCGCAGCAGCAGGCTGAAAACGGTGCTCTTGCCGGCGCCCGAAGGGCCGACGAGGGCGACGGTTTCGCCGGGCGCTATCTCCAGGTCGAAGCCGGACAGCGCAGCCACGTCGGGGCGCGAGGGATAGCGGAACTCCACGTGGTCGAAGCGCAGCGCACCGGTAACGGGATGAGGCAACGGATCGGGTGCGTCGGGGGTGGCGATGGTCGCCTTCTCGGCAAACAGCTCGCCGATGCGTTCCATGGCCCCGGCGGCCTGCAACACGTCACCCCACACTTCCGACAGACCCGCCACCGAGCCGGCGGCGAAGATGGCGTAGACCACGAACTGGGTCAGCACGCCGGGCGCCAGCTCGCCGGCGATGACGTCGCGAGCGCCGGCCCAGAGAACCAGGGTGATCGCACCGAAGATCAATACGATCACCGCGGCGGTCAGAAACGAGCGCATGCCGATCCGGCGACGCGCCGTGGCCAGCGCCATCGCGATGGCATTCGCATAGCGTCGGCTCTCGACCGGCTCACGCGCATAGGCCTTGACGGCCTGCGCCGCATTCAGCGTTTCATTCGCGACGGCGGCCGCATCGGCGAGGCGGTCCTGGCTGTTGCGCGATAGCTTCTGCACGCGACGGCCGAAGATGAGGATCGGCAGCATCACGGCGGGAATGACCAGGGCGGTGAGGCCGGCAAGGCGTGGACTGGTCCAGGCCATGGCTGCCGCGGAGCCCAGGAGCATGACCGTGCTACGCAGTGCTACCGAGATGCCGGAGCCGACCAGGGTCTGGACCAGTTCGGTATCGGTGCCCAGGCGCGAGGTGAGCTCGCCCACACGCGTGTTCTCGTAGAAGCCGACGTCGAGGTGGATCACATGCCGGTAGAGCGCGGTACGCAGCGCGGCGAGCGAGCGTTCACCGAGCAGCGCAATGAAGAAGTAACGGGCCGCGGTAGCGATGGCGAGCACCACCGCCAGCCCGAACAGGGCCAGGAAAGTGCCATTGATGGTCGCCAGGCTCGCGGCGACGAAGCCCTTGTCGATGATGTGGCGCAGGGCGACCGGCAGCAGCAACGAGGCACCGGACGAAATGCCGAGGAAGAAAAGCCAGCCGATCGCCAGGCCCTTGTTCGGCTTCAGGAAGGGCCATAGGTTGCGCAACGCACCGATGTTCCGTGACTTTTCCCTGCGTTGCTCGGTCATGCGCGGCTCATTGCTATGGTCATTCGCCAACGGATGGGGTCGGCCAGTGCAGTATTCAATCGAGTTGTACACGTCTTGTGAAGATGGCCGGGTGACGGCTCAGCCACAGGACGATGTCCTGTAAGAGGTGCTGGGAGGGGAAGACGCGGCCATAGCAAACCCATCCAATCGCGATGGCGCCGACGCCGAGCGCGGCGAGCCGCCATGTATGACGGTTGCGTGGCATCGTTTCCGATCGTGCCAGGCCGAGCAGGAACCAGGTCACCACGGCGGCACCGAGGATCGCGCCCAGCCATACTTCCGACTGGCTGTGCACTTTCAATACGCATCGCGAGATGCCGACCCCGATACCGATCAACGCACCCAGCGCAATCGCCGACGCGCGCAGGCGCGGTTCAGCGTCGCGAGCGAGTATTCCGGCGAGGGATGGCCAGACCAGAATGGCTAGCGCGGTGTGTCCGCTGAAGCCGGTGTAGTTCAGGCCGGGCGGACCGATGCCCCAGGCCATGAACAGAAGCTTGGACAACATCACGCTGCCACCGCACAGGGCGACGGCGATGAGCCAGCGCCGTCCGTCACGCCAGTGAGGCGGGGGCAGCAGCAGGCAGATGGCGATCCATGCAATCAGTGGCAGGAGGATCGCACTGTCGCCGAGACTGGTAACGGCGGTCCACATCGTCACGTTCCGATCAAGCCCTTGGGACTCGCTATCATGTGCGGCGCCTGTCTTCTATGCGTTCTTCGGAACGGGAGTATCGCAGTACCTATGTTCGAACGGATACTGATCGTCTGCGTCGGCAATATCTGCCGAAGTCCCACCGCCGAGTTCCTTCTGCGGCAACGCCTGGGCGACGCTCACGGCGCGCAGGTCAGCAGCGCCGGGCTCAGCGCCATGGCGGGATACGCGATGGATGCGACATCCCTGGCGCTGTTGCGGGAACACGGCATCGATGGAGAAACACACCGCGCGCGGCAGCTGGACAGCGCGCTGCTTCGCCAGTCCGATCTGATCCTTGCCATGGAAAAAAATCATGTGGCAGCCATGGCAAGGATGGCACCAGAGGCCAGCGGCAAGATCTTTCTTCTGGATAGATGGCTGGATGGCCGGGATGTTCCCGATCCTTATCGCCAGCAACGACCCGCGTATGAACATGTGTACGGGTTGATAGAGCAGGGCGTCAACAGCTGGTTACGCTATTTATAGGCGTTTGTCGTGACGCCAGTCAGTTTTCAGTACGTTTAGGTGATGTAGTGTTCGTGGTGTGAGTCGGCGTTCCCTTGCGGAAGTGCTCTCCCCAATCAGTGCTGTCCTTGTCTGGTCTTATCAGCAACGTTGTCAGTGCTAATCACTCTCCTGACCGGACCTCCCACTGATCTTGGCTTGGCCTGTGACAAAACGCGCGTGCGTCGCGCTACGGTATCTCTCGCTTGGTGGCTTGGCGCTGGCAGCGCTTGTGCTCGGCGCTTGTTCGTCGGTTTCGCGTGGCAGCCTTGAAACGGTTCGCCTCGCGATCCAGGGCGATAAAGTCGAGCCGACCGCTGCCTCGGTGGCTGCGACGCCGTACTTCCAGCTCCAGGTGAATGCGCCCGGTGGTGAGGCGATCCTGATCCTCGCCAGGGTGGAGCACGGACAGCTGGGCTGGTATGGCAGTGGGCACGATATCGTGTACACCCGAGACGGCCTGGTGGTGAAAACCGTCGGTCTGCCACAGAACCTCGATGACTCCGCATTCCTCGCGGAAAACCCCTTCCAGACCGGCCTGCAGCACCTCCGTACACCGTTGGACTACACCCGGCGCATGGACTTCTCGCCTGGCTATCGCTACGGCGTCATCGTGAATGCGCGCCTGGAACCAAAAGGTCTGGAGAGCGTCGACATCCTTGGCACGGTGCACAGCTTGCGGCGTGTCGATGAGTATCTCTCGGCGCCAGGCCTGGGTATCCACATGACCAACCGGTACTGGATCGATCCGGCCGACGGGTTCATCTGGAAAAGCAGGCAATACGTGGCGCCCGGTGTGCCGCTCGAGTTGATCCAGCTGCAGCCATACCGGGAGACCGCCCCGTGAGCCGCGTCGGATGCTGTCTGGTGGGCCTGCTGCTATGCCTTCACGTGCTGCCGTCGATCGCGCAAGAGCCGGCGGTGCTCAATGTTTCTGCCGAGGGTGCCGTGGGCCGACCCGGTCCGGCCGTCTATCCGTCCCTGGCCCGCCTATCCGATGTCGCGCAGGCTGTCGGCGTCGATTCGCAAGCGTATGTACTGGGCGCCGCCTGGCTGCAGCCAGACTTGAAGCGCGACCAACTGCGCTTGCACGCTGGCCTGGTCTACGAACTGGGCGCCATCCGCCGGAAGGCGATGGCTTCCGGAAACGATTCGCTTGCGGAGAACGCCGCAGCCTTTCAGGCCTGGGTGTCCGCGCGCCCTATCACTGGCCGTCGACCCGGCGTGACGCTTGATCCCGGGCGTCTGGAAGTGACCCCTGCCGACAACTGGCCGGTGCACGACGGTGACACGCTTTTCTATCCTGGGCGACCGTCCGATATCCGCGTGGTCGGGGCTGTCGACAAGGCCTGCCGTCTGCCGCAGGTGCCGATGCAGGATGCGCGCCGTTACCTGGCGACGTGCCCTGCGTCACGCGCCGCCGATCCCGACCTGATCTACGTCGTGCAGCCCGATGGCGCCGTGTTCGAGCAGAACATAGCGTTGTGGAACCGCGCTGAACCGCGTCCGTTGGCGCCCGGCGCCTGGATCTACGTGCCCTTCTACCGGCGCGCGATCGCCGGCGCCGCTGATGACGGATTCAATCGGGATGTCGCCGATTTCATCGCGACCCAGTTGTTGAGCGATGAGGGATGGCGATGATGCGGGTTCGCTGGTGCCGTGCGGGCTTCGCCTTGTGGGCCAGTGGCGCGTCCGCCGCGTATGCGCAGGAAGCCTATACCCAGAGCGATTTCGGTGGCGTAGGTCTCATGCAGACGCCGACGGCACGCATGGCGCAAGAAGGCGAGTTCAGCTTCGTACTCAGTCGCACCACGCCGTATACCAACTACAACGTCTCGATCCAGCCGCTGCCCTGGCTGGAGGCCTCCTTCCGCTACACCAATGTCAGCAACAGGCCGTATGGCCCGGTGGGGCTCAGCGGCAAGCAGACCTACAAAGACAAGTCGATCGACGCCAAGATCCGGCTATGGGAAGAGAGTCGTTGGCTGCCCGCGCTTGCGGTGGGTGCGCGCGACGTCGGCGGTACGGGCCTGTTCTCCAGCGAATACGTCGTGACCAGCAAGCGGGCAGGGCCGTTCGATTTCAGCCTGGGCCTGGCCTGGGGCTACCTGGGCGCGCGCGGCGACATCGCCAATCCGCTGAACTTCATCGACGAACGGTTCAGCACGCGCCCCACCGGCGGCACGGGAACCGGGACGTTCAGTGTCAACAAGTTCTTTCGCGGTCGACCGGGTTTCTTCGGCGGCATCGAATACCGTTCGCCGTTCGAGTGGCTCGTGCTGAAGGCCGAACTCGATGGCAACGACTACAAGCACCAGCCACAGAAAAACAACCAGCCGCAGCGTTGGCCGGTCAATCTGGGCGCGGTGTTTCGCCTGAATCGGAATGTCGATCTCACGCTCGGTTACGAGCGCGGCGAGGTCGCGACAGCGGCATTGAACCTGCATACCAATCTCACCCATCACGTCGATCCACCGAAGTCTTACGACCCCCCGCCCGAGCCCGTTGCCTTTCAGACCGCACGAGTCGACGCGGCAAAGGTAACCCCCGCTCAGGTAATACCAGCGGCGAAGGATGCGGGCGCCAGCAACGGCCCCGTTCCGGTCGCAGCGGTCACCAGCGGTGTCACAGGCACGCAAGGCGCCGAGCGTCAGGCACCGGAACAGGTGAACTGGACTGATGTAGCGCGGGCCTTGCACGACAACGCCGGCATCAAGGTCAGCAGCATCGGTCGCCGTGGTTCCGAACTGGTCATCCACGGACAGCAGGACCGGTTCTTCTACGCCGCCGAAGGCGTTGGGCGCGCCACGCGCATCATCGACAATCGCGTCGACGACAGCATTGGCTGGGTCACCGTGTCGGGCGAACGTAATGGACTGCCGACGGTGGAAACCAGCGTGCACCGGCCGCGTTTCATCGAACTGCTCGATCACCGGATCGACCTGGACACATTCCGCCGTAGCGTCGAGCAGAATCCGGTCACCGCGCGCGACGAAGAGGTCCTGTTCCGTGGGCCCGTGAAACGCTTCACTGGCGGCTTCTCGCTGGGATACCAGCAGAACCTGGGCGGACCGGACGCCTTTGTCCTTTACCAGGTTTACGGCGCTGCCTCCGGTACGTTCAATCTCAGCCGCAACCTGTGGATCGATGGCGTCGTTGCGGCCAATCTCTTCAACAACTACGACAAATTCAAGTACGACGCACCGAGTAACCTGCCGCGCGTCCGGACCGATGTTCGCCAGTACCTGACCAGTTCCGACATCACGATGCCGAACCTGCAGCTCACCGGCACGCATCGATTTGGCCAGGATCTCTACGGGATGGCGTATGCCGGCATGCTGGAAAGCATGTACGGCGGCGCGGGCGGCGAGATGCTGTACCGGCCGTTCGGCGAGCGCTGGGCGGTGGGTGCGGACGTCAACTGGGTCAAACAGCGAGGGTTCGATCAGGACTTCTCGCTACGCCGTTACCACGTGGTTACCGGTCAGGCCACCGGCTATCTCGATACCGGCTTTCACGGTGTGACCGTAGCGGTCAGCGTGGGTCGTTACCTGGCGGGAGACTGGGGTACGACCATCGACGTATCGCGCGAGTTCGCCAATGGTGCACGCATGGGCGCGTACGCCACGATTACCGACAAATCCGGGGCGGAGGGGTACGGCGAAGGCAGCTTCGACAAGGGTATCTATGTGTCGATTCCGTTCGACATGCTCCTGCCGCACTCGTCGCGCAGCCGCGCGACGTTGTTGTGGCAGCCGCTGCTTCGTGACGGTGGCGCTCGTCTGAACAAGCGCTACACGCTGTATACGATGACCAACGATCTGGACGGCGATCTGTTCGACAAGAACCTGGAGAAGGTCACTCAGTAGCCCGGCGCCGCCGGGACTCCCTGCCTCGGCTCTATGTAGGAGCCGCTTCAGCGGCGATGGGGCTCGCGGCGAGCTCCCATCGCCGCTGAAGCGGCTCCTACACAGAGCGGGGTGTTAGCGCTGTAGGGAGCGTCCCCGGCCGATGCCGTAGTAGGCGATGCCAGCTTCCTCGACGATATGCGGATCGTAGAGATTGCGACCATCGAAGATCGCGGGCGTCGCCAATGCCGCCTTGATGCGCCCGAAGTCCGGGCTGCGGAAAGCTTTCCACTCCGTCACCAGCGCGAGGACGTCGGCGCCGATCAGTACGTCGTACGCGTTATCGCAGAGGACCAGGTCGTCGCGCTCGCCATAGATGCGTGCGGTTTCCACACGCGCTTCGGGATCGTATGCCCGCACCCTGGCGCCGGCGGCCCATAACGCTTCGATCAACCGACGGCTCGGCGCTTCGCGCATATCGTCGGTGTTGGGCTTGAACGCCAGCCCCCACAGGGCGACCGTCTTGCCCGCGACGTTGCCATCGAAATGCCGCTGGATCTGCGAGAACAGCCGGGTTTTCTGATCGGCGTTGACCGCTTCGACCATGCTCAGCAGTCGTGCATCGTAGCCATGGCCACGCGCGATGCGTTCCAGTGCCTGGACGTCTTTCGGGAAGCACGAACCGCCGTAGCCCGCGCCTGGGTAGATGAAGTGGTAACCGATGCGGGGATCCGCACCGATGCCCTGGCGTACCAGTTCCACATCCGCGCCCACGCGTTCGGCGATGTTCGCGATCTCGTTCATGAAGCTGATCTTGGTCGCGAGCATCGCGTTGGCCGCGTACTTGGTCAGCTCAGCGGAACGCTGGTCCATCACTACCATGCGATCGTGGTTACGGTTGAAGGGGGCGTAGAGCTTGCGCAGGCGCGCTACCGCGCGGTCGCTGGACGAGCCGACCACGATGCGGTCGGGGCGCAGGCAATCGGCTACCGCGTCGCCCTCCTTGAGGAACTCCGGGTTGGAGACCACATCGAAATCGATGGCGCCGCCGCGTTCATTCAGCACCTGGCTCACCGCGTCACGCACGCGATCGGCCGTGCCGACCGGAACGGTCGACTTGTTGACGATCACCGCGTAGCGATCCAGGTGCTTGCCGATGGTGCGCGCGACATTCAATACGTACTTGAGGTCCGCGCTGCCGTCTTCGTCCGGTGGCGTGCCCACCGCGATGAAGATGATTTCACCGTGGGCGATCGCCGGAGCGGGATCGGTGGTGAAATCCAGCTGCCCCGACGCGTGGTTGCGTTTGACGATGGACTCGAGGCCGGGCTCGAAGATCGGGATCACACCGTTGTGAAGCCCATCGACCTTGGCCTGGTCGACGTCGACGCAGACCACGTGATTGCCCATTTCCGCGAGACAGGCACCTGTGACCAGTCCAACATAACCGGTGCCAAAAATAGTGACCTTCATCTGTATCGCCTGTTTAGCATGGATGAGTGAAGCCCGTCGCTTCGGTTATAGCTGGCGATCGCGGTCCAGACTGTACTGGGCGTTAGCCGCGTTGCTGATCAGGCCTGACAGGGGAAGCAGTTGGCTGATGAAGCGGTTCCAGCGAGTAATGCCTGCCGGCCCGACGAAGACAACGTCGCCCGGCTTGACCGAGAACTGCGCAGCCACCGCGAAGGAGGAGGGCGATGTGTTGTCGAGCTGGTAGATCGACGCGGGTTTCTTCTCCATGTCTTCTACCCCACGGATGACGTAAACCGACTTGCCGCTGGAGCTGGTCTGGTTGAGGCCACCGGCGCGTCCCAGTACCTGCGTCAGGCTCAGGTCGCTCGTTTTGAAGGAGATAGCCTGGGGCCGGAGCACTTCGCCAAGCACGTACGCTTCGTGGCGATCGTTGTACGGCATGTAGACGTTATCGCCACCCTTGAGGTAGATCTCCTGGGCGCCGTTGGGTGAACGCGACAAGGCGTCCAGATCGATGTGATATTCGTGATTGTCACGGCGCAGCACCACGTCGGAGAGATCGGCCAGCTGCGCGTTGACGCCTGCGGTGCCAATGGCTTGGGCGAGCGTCAGAGGTGTCACGGTGATGTTCTGCGGATCGGTTTTCACGAACGCGCCGCCGAGAGTCACCCGTTGGCTGGCATAGCTGACGATGCTGATGTCGACCTGCGGTTTCTCGATGTACTTCGTCAGGCGGTCGGTGATCGCCATGCGCAGTTCTTCCACCGTCATGCCCGAGGCATTGAGCAAGCCGACATACGGATAAAAGAGCGTCCCGTCGGGACGTATCAGGCGGCCATTGGCAGCCGTTTGCTGTTGTGAACCTGCCGGCGAGGTGAGTTCCGGATGCTCCCATACGGTGATGTAGAGCGAGTCGCCAGGCCCTATGCGGTACGAATCGGGCCGGTAAGCGGTGAGACTGGGGTCTACACCGGGCGCGATCGCGCTGGCACGGTCCATCGCGATCAGCTTCGGCGTGATCGGAACCAGCTGGTATCGGCTGCCCGTCGCGCTTTGCTTGTCATTCAACTCGCCGGTTTTCATGTGCTGGCCGGGCGCCAGGATGCATGCATGCAATAACAGACAGCACCCGGCCAGACCGAGAGTCGGCAGGAACTTCATCGTGTTCGGGATCCTTCAATCGCGGCGCCGTTTGGCTGCGGGCCATCGATGTACTTAAACCGATCCATCATTAACAGCTCGGGAACGTGATTGGACATTTAGACGTCCAGAGCCATGTTGCGCGCGATCAATGCGTGCCACCGGTACCACCGGTTCCTCCTGTGCCACCCGTGCCGCCAGTGCCGCCCGTACCACCGGTGCCGTCGTTGCCCGTACCGTTCGTGTCGTTCGCGGTGGCGCCTGTAGCGGCTGCCATCGCAGCGGTGCCTGCACCGACGCGAGCCGGCGCGAGCGCGCCCTTCGACGCTTGCTGTGCCTGTTCAGGATTGGCTATGCGTGGTTTTTGCGGGTTGTTCTGCGCGGTTTCCGGCGCACTCGCAGGCGTTGGTGTGCGTTGGCTTTGTGCCCATAACGGCGCCGCGATGGCGACGATGATGCTTGCAACGATTAGACGTCTCATCTTGGGTTTCTCCGGATGTTGAAATGTTTTCGACACGCATGCATGAACAAATTCGAGCGCACGCAGCGTGTGTTCATTCACTGCCTTCTATCGTCGTTGGTCAAGGAAATGAGCTGAACGGTGAATGTTCGAAACTCTTTTTTGTGACGCGACTCGCAGATTCCGCGTTGTTGGATTGCCCGCATTTTCGTGGCGGCGCAGCATCGGTCCGGTAAGAAGCAAGTGTGGTCGTTATGCAAATCGAAACCGGCGCGACGCCAGTTTCAGTCGAAAGCGTGTTGAGCCGAAAGGTGTCCCAGGAAAGGGATATCCCGGCTCTACAGGGGGCACGTACCTGGGCACACCGGCATGGCCGGTAGTTGTCGCGTTGGCAGAAGGTACATGTCATGCAACTGACAAAATTCAATGCGTTACTGGATATAGAGCTCCGTGTGAGCGATCCTATAAGTGCGATTGCGGCGGGCTACCTGGCCTACTTCATCTGGTTCGATACAGTCCGGATGAGCGCCTTCTACGCAGTGGCGCTGGTCATCTTGCTGCTTGTGACCTTTACAGCTTCCATCGTCCTGCGGGTTTATGAACAACCCTTGGGCGAACGTCCCGTAAGCCAGTATTGCTGCATGGCAGCATCATGGGCTGCGGGCTTCGCGGGCTTGATCGCACTGGCCTATCTGCTGAAGGTTGGCGAGTTTTACTCGCGCGGTTGGGTTTCGTTGACCTTCATCCTCGGCCTTGTGTTCATGGCGATTACGCGCATGGTCGTGCTCACGGCGTTGCGTCATCTGCGTCGGCAGGGCATCGGCATGGGACGTTGCCTGCTGATCGGCGCCACCGATACCGGCATCCATATGGCTGAACAGCTCGAGTCCAATCTCGGCCTCGGCATGAAGATCACCGCGTACGTCAGGACCAGCTACGACCAGGGCGTGCCTGCGGGCATACCAGCGGCCGGTTCGTTGCAAAACATCGATGAGATCCTCGATCGCGGCGAATGGGATCAGGTGCTGGTCGCATTGCCCGTCAGTGCCAACCGCGCCATCAGCTATGCGCTGGACCGCGTAGAAGAGCGCGTGATGACGGTGAAGTTCGTGCCGGACATGCTGGGGCGGCAATTGATCAATCACCGCACGGAAGACTGTGCAGGCGTACCTATCGTGACACTCCGCGAAACCCCCTTGCTCGGTCATGCGTGGGTACTGAAGGGCTTCGAAGACAGGTTGATCGCTGCCGCGATTCTTCTGCTCATTGCCCCGGTCATGCTCATGCTGGCCATCGGCGTGAAGCTCTCCAGCCCGGGCCCGGTGCTCTATCGCCAGCGCCGCGTGGGACTGGATGGCAAGGAGTTCGAAATGCTGAAGTTCCGCTCCATGCCGGTGGATATGGAGAAGAACAAGGCCGTTCAGTGGGGCAGTGCGCAAACCAAGACCACCACGCGTTTCGGTCGTTTCATCCGGCAGAGCAGCCTCGACGAGTTGCCCCAGTTCATCAACGTGCTGCGCGGCGACATGTCAATCGTGGGACCACGCCCTGAACGCCCCATGTTCGTGCAGAAGTTCAAGAGTGAAATCTCCGGCTACATGCACAAGCACCTGGTCAAGGCCGGCATTACCGGATGGGCGCAGATCAACGGATGGCGGGGCGATACGGATCTGGTCAAGCGTATCGAACACGACCTCTACTACATCAACCATTGGTCATTGGCGTTCGACCTTCGCATCATCTTCCTGACCATCTTCAAGGGCTTCGTGCACAGTGAGGCACCGGCGCCGACTTCCAGTGCGGCCAACGCAGCTGTAAGCACGGCGAATACAGCCACCGAGAAGTCGATCTAGGCATGCGCCGGTCGACCCTCGATCCAACTATTCCTGGTGAACTGGGGCAATCGTTTTGAAGTTTCTGATCTGTGGCGGCGCGGGATACGTGGGTTCGCACATGGTGCGTTACCTGGGCTCGAAGCGGCATGAGGTGGTGGTCTATGACGATCTGTCGACAGGTCATCGTGAGGCGGTGCTGCCTGAGGTGGCTTTTGTCCAGGGCGATATCGGCGATGTTGCCGCGCTGTCGCGGTTGTTCGCCGAGCATCGGTTCGATGCGGTGATTCACTTCTGTGCGCGATCGCTCGTTGGTGAGTCCGTCGTCAAGCCCTACCTGTATTACGGAAACAACGTGGCCAATACGCTCGTGCTACTGGGCGCGATGCGTGACGCGGGTGTCGACAAGCTGGTGTTTTCGTCGACGGCGGCGGTTTTCGGCCATCCTCAGGCCGACGCCATCGATGAAACGCATCCGACTGAGCCGATCAATCCTTACGGCCAGAGCAAGCTGATGGTCGAGCGAATCCTGGCCGATGCCGCCCGGGCCTATGGCCTGCGCTCCGTGGCACTGCGTTACTTCAATGCAGCGGGTGCCGATCCTTCCGCCTCCATCGGCGAGGGGCACGACCCGGAGACGCACCTTATTCCCAACGTCCTGAAGGCCGTCCTGGGGCAGGGCACGGCGTTGAAGGTGTTCGGTGCCGATTACGACACGCGTGATGGGACATGCGTTCGCGACTATATCCACGTGAACGACCTCGCATCGGCGCACCTGCTTGCGATCGAGTATCTGGCCGACCACGAAGGGGCCTTTACTTTCAATCTCGGCAACGGCGAAGGCTTCAGCGTGCGCGAGGTGATCGCGGCGGCGGAGCGGGTGACTGGGCGGCCCGTACCGCACGAGTTCGCGCCACGTCGCGCAGGTGACCCGGCCACGCTGGTGGCGGCCAGCCATCGGGCGCGCGAACGCCTCGGCTGGCAACCGCACATCACGCTGCTGGACGATATCCTGGCCAGCGCGTGGCGGTGGCACCTTCAGCCCGGTTATTGATGGTGCAGGCCAAGCCGCGGGTCCAGCTCGACTTCATCGATGCGCTTCGTGGCGTCGCGATCATCGGCGTACTCCTGAGCCATGCGCAGCGGAACGTGGAGATCTACCAGGCGATGGGTCATCCGGCACGGATGTCGCCATGGCTCAGTCGCTATGCGGAGCAGGGAGCACGCGGCGTCCAGCTGTTCTTCGTGATCAGTGCGCTGACCTTGTTCCTTTCCGCCGGAAAGCGCACCAGTGAGTCCGAGCCGTGGCTCAACTTCTACGTGCGGCGCATCTTTCGTATCGCACCGATGTTCTACCTCGCCTTTGGGGTGTACTGCGTGGCGCCGGTCTTGCTGAAGGGGCAGGGCTTTCCGCCGATCGCGACGATCCTTGGCACCTTGAGCTTTACCAACGGCTGGAACCCTGCCTGGTTGCTGGGTGCCAATGACGTCGTACCCGGTGGATGGTCGATCGGGGTCGAGATGTCGTTCTACATCGTCTTCCCGTTGGTCTTCCTGGCGCTGCGGAATTTTCCGCGCGCCCTCGCCGCGTTGCTTCTGATCCTGGTTCTGGATGTCGTCACGTGGCCGTTGCTGCTGCGCTATGCGCCGATCGACGACATGGAGCTGTGGGCGCGCTACGTGTTCGTGTGGCTGCCCAACCAGTTGCCGATCTTTCTGTTCGGTATCTGCACGTATTTCATCCTGTTCGGCCGCGCAGGGCGGCTGACAGCCTTCTTCCACGAGGGAGATCGTCGACTTAACGCCTGCTGGTTCATGCTGGCGGTGGCGATCCTGTTGATCGTGCCGCAGTGGCTCGCCGATCCACGTGCCGTCTTCCTGTACGGCGCCGCCTTCGCCCTGCTGGCGTTGTGCCTCTACCGGCAGCCCTACCGGTGGCTGGTGAACCGGCCGCTGCAGCACATTGGAAAAATCAGCTTCAGCGGTTACCTCACGCATTTTTTCATGCTTCAGGTAGCGCGCAAGTTCCTGGCCGGGATCCATGCGGGCAATCGTCTCAGTCCCGATCTGTACTTCGTCGCCACCGTGGTGCTGGCACTCACGGGGACGGTGCTCGTCTCGAGTGTGACCTATCGTCTCGTAGAGGTGCCCGGGCAGGCGCTCGGTAAGCGCCTGATCCAGGCCCTGGCGTTGCGTCGGGTTGTAACGAAAGGCGCCATGGTCCGCGGCGATGGCGAGCGGAGCACGGGCTAGGTCAGGCGGGCGATGAGTTCCAGGGCATTGGCGACCGGCTTGCCGTTGGAGAAGCATGCCTTGGCCAGGGCGTTGACCTCCGCCAGCGTGGGGCGGTGCTTTTTGAACCGCTCCAGTGTCTGTGGATTGGCACGCGAGGCCAGGGACTTGTCGTTGTCCGCGTAAAATCGGTTCTCGCCCAGTTGCGTTCCGGTCGCCAGTTGCATTTCGACACCGGGCGCTTGTGGCGACACGACGATGTTGTCGTGAATGGCCGTGTTGTTCGGCACGCCTTTCCAGCTCGTGGCCTTGAACACCGTGACCTGGCTGTCGGCGATGGGTTTTCCGGGAATGATGATGATGTTGTTGTAGATCTGGCTGCCGTCCACGGGGCCGGAGATGCGCAGCGATGCCGTGCCGGTCTTGCGCAGCGCATCGTTGATGCTGACGTTGAAGCGCACGATCGTACCGGTGTTGCCAATATCGCCCGCGCTGCGGCCGTCGTTACATACGAGTGCCATGCCGCCGGCGTTGTCGTGGCTGTAGTTGTACTGGATGATCGTATGCCGGCATCGGAAGTCGGCATCGTATGCCTGGCCGTCGGCATACGCCTGGTGGTCGCTGACTTCGTTGTACTGGATCAGGGTGTTGTCGCAGTCGAACGGCCAGATGCCGGCGGCTGCCTCGCCCCGCGGCAGCACGCCACATCGGCTGACCGTGTTGCGTTCGACGAGCGCGCCATCGCAGCCCCTGACCAGGATGCAGTCACCGGGAACTTCGCTGATGCGGTTGCCGCGCACGACCACACCGGTGGCCAGGCCACCCTTGCGGTTACCTGCGCCAAGGAAGAGGATGCCGTCGCGCTCGCTCCGCTCGATCGTGTTGTCGGTGATCGTCAGGTCCTGGTATCGCGTGGCGCGCGTACCGCCCTTCGCCTCAACCAGGATCGCACTGCCGCCACCCTGCTGTTTGACGGGGACGCCGTTGACGTCGTGGATATGCAGGCCCTGCAGCACGATGCCATGGGCGATGCCGAAGTCCTGGTGGAACAGGTGCACGCCGGTTCGCCGTGGGCCGGGCTGTGCTCCCCGGTTGGAGACTTCCAGGTTGCGCAAGGTCCAGTACTCGACATTTTGCAGGCGTACCGTGGACGGATTCCGACCATCGGCGTGCAGGTGGGGCAGCGCGCCCTCGCCGTAGGCGTCGACGACGACGGGCGCACCCGCTGCGCCGGAGCCCTTCGGGAGGAACGCGCCGGCGTAGTCGCCGCCACGCTTGAACAGGATGCGGTCACCGGGACCGAACGTCACCAGGTTGAGCCTGTCCAGGCTTCGCCAGGCCTGGGCCGCGCTGCTGCCGTCATGGCGGTCGTCGCCTGACATGCTGTCGAGGTAGTAGAGCTTGCCGCCTGTCGCGGCGCGGGCGATGTCGAGGGGAAGGGCGGCCAGCATGCCCAGTGCCAATATGGATTGCTTGAGAAAAACGCGACGATGCACGGAATGCCTCCGGTATCAGCGCCGTTCACTCAGGGAGTAACGATAGACGCCCCCATGCTTCTTCAGCATGTACGCGAAGCCGGCGAGGTGCTTGATGGTCAGCCTCGAGAATTTGCGCGTGCGACGCTTGTAGTCGTGCACGACGGAGATATCTCGGCAGTAATAGTTGCGCAGGCCGAGCTTGCGCGTGCGCACACAGAATTCGGCATCTTCGGGGCCGAAGAAGATCCGGTCGTCGTAGCCCATCAGCAGGGCGGCGACGTCCTTGGTGAAGGTCTGGTTCGCGCCCAGCACGTAGTCCACCTCGAGCGGATCGGTGCTGCCGTCGAACTGCGTGTCGAGCATCAGGTGCCTGTCCAGCTCCCGCTTGACGAAACCGAGCTTGCGGCTGATGGGGATGCGCGCCGCGATGGGCTGGTAGAAACGAGGAAAGCGCCGCGTGGAATCCTGGCGGCTGCGGTCGACATTGAGCAGCTCGAAACCGACCACGCCCGCATCGGGATGCGCCTGGAAGAATGTTTCGACGATAGTGCCCGGATCGGTGGTCAGGAAGATGGTGTCGTTATCCAGTGTCATGCAGTACTTGCCGCGTGCCAGGAAGAGGCCCCGGTTGCGCGCAGGCCCCACGCCGTAATTGCGGTCGAGCGGGAAATAGCGAACCTGTGTCAGGGTGGCGACGAATTCGGCGCTGCCGTCGCGCGAGCCGTTGTCGACGACGATCACTTCGTCGCGGTCGAAGTCGACCTTGTCCATCAGGGACAGCAGGCAGCGTTCGAGATTCTCCCGCTCGTTCCAGGTGATGATGATGATCGACAATCTCACGTCTGCCTCGCTCATGGCGATGCTCCTAGGGGGCCGGGGTGTGGGAAGAACGATCGGCGCTTTCGCGCAGCGAGGCAGGGGTGATGACCGCATTGGCCTTCACCACGAAGTTGTCCGGTATGACCACCGGACCGAAGATGCAGGCCCCGGTGCCGATGGTGACGTTATCGCCGATGACCGGCGTGCCGTCGCCAGGCCAGCGGTTGCCGATGCAGACGCGGGCATACAGCGTGCAGTTGGCGCCGATCGTGGTCTTTCCATTCACGATGATCCCGAAGGCGTGATAAATGACCAGCCCGGGGCCAATCGTCGCCGTCGTGGGCAGATAGCATTTGAAGACGAACTCGGCGACTTTTTCCAGGACACGCAGGGGCGTGTGCAGCCAGCTACCGCGGGCGGTTGCGATCACTCGATAGCTGAGGATCACCCAGAAGGACTGGTCGAGCATCCACCAGGCCATGCCGCGAAAGCCGGGTAGCGAGCGGAGGCGACGAACGTCTGCGCGGAAATCGTCAAGCATGGGTCGCATCCGGCTCGGACTGGGGGAGTTTGGGCTTCAGCCAACGGGTTCGTGCCATCCGCACCTTCTCGGCGGCGTCGCTTCGGATCCGGACGAGGCGCATGTCGTTGCGGGCGTAGAACATGCCGACGAAAAACCAGAAATAGGCCTCGTATCCACTGAACTCGATGAAGGCCAGCATCAGGTAACACAGCAGGAAAGCCTTGATATTGCGCTGCTGGCCTTCGGCGGGAGTGAGCAGGATGTGCGCTGCCATCACCAGGAACAGCAGCAGCGACTGGACGCCGCCTTCGAGGAGGAACTGCAGGTAGATGTTGTGGACGTTGTTCTCGACGAAGTTCAGCCCCGAGATCTGCTCCATCAGCGGTACGCCGTTGCCCACGCCATAACCCAGGAGGTTTTGCCTCAGCGCGGTACCGGCACTGGTCCACAGCGCCAGGCGACCGACGTTCTTGTGTTCGAGCTGGGTCTCTGCCTGGAGGTTGAAGCGGTCCAGCACAGGGATGTCGATCACCGAGGACAGCACCAGGCCGCCCACCAGCACCACCATGGCGACGCCGAGGAAGCTGTAGAGGTAGTAGTGGCGCGTCTTGCGTGTGCGGTACGCGGCAATGCCGATCGACACCGCCGCGCCGACCAGACCGGCACGGGAGAGCATGGTGGCACTGGTCAGCATGGCGATCGCGGCCGCGATCGGATAGACGCGCGTACCAAGCAGCAGGATCGACAGCAATGCCAGCAGGCTGGCTTCGATATTGCGCCCACCGGTGGACATGTAGAGCACGCCGGAGGCACCTTCGCTGCGCGCATACACCGCGCCGAGCTGTCCGGCGTAGACGATGTCGCGCAGGATGAGGAAGGTAAGGCAGCACCCCAGCATCCAGATGAAGATCTTGCGCAGCTCCATCTCGGCCAGCTTGCGTCCGAAGACCACGCCGAGGAAGTACGACGTCGCGACGAAAAGGATCAGCGTCGAGCGAAGACCTCCGCCGTACGTCGCGGCGGCCGCCAGCGAAGTCGCGATCATGGTCGCGATGAAGGCCGTGCCCGGGTTGAGTTTCAGGTACCGGGCTGCCGGCAGGTAGAGCATGGGCATCAGGAGCAGGAGGATGTGGTAGACATTGACGTGCGACTTGCTCGTGGTGCTGTGGCCCAGGGGAATCTGGACGAACAGCATCGCCATGAGCGTGATTGCGGCGGCACGTGTCTTGTTGATGACCATCGAATCAACCGATCGCCACGCCGAAGAATTTGTGCAGAAGCACCTTCAGTGTCGACTTGTAGCCTCCCACCGAGATGTTGCGCGCGATCGCGGCCAACGGCGGTCGTTCCCTGTTCATGACGTACTGGATATTGCGGTGATTGCGCTGCTGGTCTGGACTCATCAGTCCTGAGTGCTTGGTGATGAAACGCTCGCTGCCCTCGGCGCGCTTGCTGGAATTGCGGATGCGTGCGCGCGAACGGTCGTCGTCGACGAAGGAGAGCAAGGGTCGCGTCCGCACCGCGGGGCCGTATCGGTCCGCGAGGCGGATCCACATGTCGTAGTCCTGCCAGGAAGGCATCGATTCGTCGAAACCGCCCAGCGCGCGCATGCGCGACAGCTCGGTGAGCACCTGGTTGCCTGCCAGGTTCGCGTACAGCAGCGCAGGCAAGGTAAGGGTGTCGACTCGTGCCAGTTCCGCGTCGGCGTACCGTCGCTCGTACAACGCGGTCATCTGCGCATCCGTCTGGAAGTACCTGAAGCGACTGCAGGCGAAGGAGGGCGAGTGCCGGCAATAGAGGTCGACCAGGCACTGGATTCGCTGCGGGTGGAACAGGTCGTCGTCATCCAGTCCGGTGACGTAGGTACCCACCGCCTCGTCGATGCAGCGATTGCGAGCCTTGCACGCACCCTGCGGCGTGTCGTTGCGCAGGTAGGTGAATTTGCCGGGATAGCGACGGGCATAGTCGGCCACGACCTCCGCGGTATCGTCGGTCGACGCTTCATCGCAGATCAGCACCTCGATCTCCGGGTAGGTCTGCGCCAGTACGGAGTCGACCGCCCGTCGCAACAGCGCCGAGCGATTGCGGGTGGGGATGTAAACGCTCACCAGGGGCATGGTGTCCTCGTCGGGGTGCGGTTGAGCAAGGTGTGCCGGCTACGCCAGATCACCCATGCGAGCGGCGGTGTCACGACAGCGAAACGTACGACGCTGACCTTCCAGTCGTCGCCGGGGTACAGGGCGACGGCCAGCATCAGGAAGGCATAGGGCACGAAACTTTCCACCGTCCAGGAACTGAAGAACTCGCGCGCGGTGAGGGTGATGATCTTCGAGGAGAAGAAGTAGTACGACAGCACCGTGGCCAGTACCTGGCTGATCGCCAGCGCGACCGCCATGATTTCTAGTGAGCGCGACAACGCGCCGGCGATGCTGACCAGCAGGGTGATGCCACAGATCTTGAGATTCCAGGCGAATTCCACGTCGGAGCGGCCCAGGCTCTGGCTCAATGCACCGATCAGCGAGCCAAGCGGGCGCAGCATGCCGAACAGCAGCATCAGCGGGATGAGTTCCGCCACACCGGTGTAGCGATACCCGTAGAGGATCGTCACCGCCGGTGGGGCGAACACCGCCAGCGTGATGAACACGCTGGTGCTGAAGACCGACACGCCGCGCAGGCCAATCAGATAGGCCCGGCGTAGCGCCTGCGGATCGTCCTGGCGCGTCGCAAGTCGTGGCAAGGCGAGCCGCTGCACCACCGGCATGATCAGCTTGGTCGGTTGCAGCACCAGCTCCTTGGCCAGCGAATACACGCCGAGGGACGCGAGGCCGAGGAACTTACCCAGGATGATCTGATCGGCCTGGCTGCGCAGCTGATTGATGACTTGCGAGCCGAGCTGGAAGGCTCCGTAGCGCAGTGCCTGCCCGATAATGGCACGATCGAAGGCGCGACCCGGATGCCAGTCGCGTTCCGCGACGGCGACGAAGCAGGCCAGGCGCACCAGGCTGTTGACGATCATGGCGTACACGGCCGCTTCGATCAACGCGCCATAGGCGAGCACCATCACCAGTAACGTGACCAGTCCGGACAAGCGCCCGATCACCTCGATGCGCGCCAACCTCGGCAGCTGGAACGTCTTGATCAGGGTGGCCTGGTACTGCGCGGCAAATCCCAATAGCACGAAGTTGATCGTCGACAGCCGCAGCAGGTGGCCCAGTACATCCGAGCCGTAGAAATAAGCGACCGCATAGGAAGCCCCGAACAGCACCAGGGCGGACATCAGCCCGAGCCCCGCGCTGATCATGAACAGCGAGGTGCGTTCGAGGCGGGTGATGTTCTGTCGGTGGATGAGGTAGCTGCTCAGGCCCATGTCCTGCAGCAGCGTGGCGATCGCATTGACCACGTTGACGATCGCCAGCGCACCCAGCAGGTGCGCATCGACGTGGTGAGCGAGTACCGCGATCTGCAGCAGCTGGCTTGCTGCGCTGACCATGGCGGAGCCGGCGGTCCATAATGCATCGCGTTTGGCGGAGGGCATCGTGGCGTCCTCCTAGGTCAGCTGCGCGGCGAGCTGGTCATGCAACCGGCTCTGGTTGAAATGGGTTTCCACGGTGGTACGCGCACACCGGGCGATCGCGGAGAGGTCGTAGTCGCCGCGCTGGATGCTGGCGAGCCTCTCTGCCAGCGCGTCGACATCGCGCTCAGGTACCAACCAGCCCGAGCGGCCGTCGTCGATCAGCTCGGGAATGCCGCTGTGCACGGTGGACAAGCAGGGCACGCCACTGGCCATGGCCTCCATCAGCGATACCGGGATGCCTTCCTGGTCCCCGTCTGCGGCGGTGACGCTGGGCAACGCGAACACGTCCGCGCGCCCGAGCGCCGCTTGAACATAGGCCTTGTCGCGACGGCCACGGATGAAGATGCGCGTCTGGAGCGACTGTTCGACGACGAAGCGCTCGAGTTCCGCTTGCAGCGGGCCATCGCCGACGATTTCCAGTTCGATCGGAATCTGCCGCTGCGCCAGTCGCGCTATGGCCTGGCACAGGTAGAACACACCTTTCTTCTCGACCAGCCGCGCCACACTGAGCACGCGCAGCGCTCGTCCTGGCGTGGGTGTGCCAGCATCCGGCGGCACGAAAGGGAAGCTGTCGAGGTCGACGCCCATCCGGTGCACATGGATTTTTTCGGGCGCACAGCCGAGCGCTTCGAGCTTGAGCTGCCAGCGCGTGCTGATCGGCAGCATGTGTTCACCGCTGGCGAACAGCCGCCGGTAGTCACCGGCATGACGCGCGAGCACGCTGTGCTGCGACAGGTCGTAACCGTGGAACACCGTGAAGATCGGTCCCTCGAGCAAGCCCAGCGCGCGCAGGTTCGCGGCGAGTACGCCGGTCGGCCCGAAGTGCGCGACGATCGCGTGCGCCTTGAGCGGGTGGCGCAGGCGTCGCGCCGCGCCCGCGAGCGCCAGGGTCTTCGCGGCGTGGCCGTAGCGGCGCACCGAAAGCGCGCGTCGCACCCGCGCGCGGGGTAGCCCAGGCAGGACAAGAAGCAGCCGTCGCAGCAGGATCTGCCAACCGGTCGAAGCGCTGGCGGCCTGATCGAAGATGAAGGTTGCGCGATCCATCAATCCGCGTGTCGCCACCACATCCCCGGCGGCAGGCGCCGCCCCGCGGCTGATCGCGAGGATCCGCACATCGAAGCCGCGGTCTAGCAGGCCCACGATCTGGTCGATGACGAACGTTTCCGAATACTTGGGAAACTCGGGAAGGACGAACAGGATCGACATGGTCAGGGTCCGATCGCGAGCGTGGCGAGCAGGGACTCCCTCGCGAAGGCCTTCTCGCGCGCCACGGCTGCCGCGACCCGGGGGCGCAGCGTATCGTCCTTCAGCAGTTCCAGCACCCTGACGCGCAGGGTGCCATCGAGCAGGGAAGGCACCGGCATCGCCAGATCGTCCACGCCAAGTCGTTTCATGATGCCCTCGGACTTGTGTTCGTAGTTGATCGCCACCGAAGGCGTGCCGAAATTCATCGAGATGATCGCGCTATGCAGGCGCGTTCCGATGGTGAGAACACAGCGTCCCAGCCGCTGGCCTAGCTCGACATCGTTGAGTTCGTTCATCTCGACATGGAACGCACCGGGACGGCGCAGCCGTGCGCGCACCTTGAGCGCGATCATGCGGTCGTCCTTGGGATAGCCATCGATCGCGGTGCACGTGGAGAAGGCCGTGACCCGGTAGCCGGCGTCGATCACCGCATCGATCAGTTCCGCGAAAGCGGTTTCGTACTGCACCTGGGTCACGCCGAGGCGTTTGTCGAAAGGCGCCAGCTCGCGGACGGTCACGGCGACCGTCGGCTGCGCGGTATCGACTGCCACCGGCGTGCCTGGATGCACGAGCCAGGCGGTATCGGACGTCCAGCGGACCTTGTCCTGCGGGATCGCGCTCTCTTGCATAAAGCGTGCGCTGACTTCTTCGCGCAGCGCAAGCGCGTCCACCCGTGCCATCACCTCCTGCGACACCTTGCGGAAGAACGCCTGCTGGAAAGGCCCCACGCTATGTCCGATCAGGTACGTCGGGCGTCCCGCCAGCAGCGCACAGGTCGCCTGGTCGTACTGTGTCGCGCCGTAAAGGTCGACAAAAAACGAACCGCCGACCTGGATCACCAGGTCGTACGTCTTCAGCGATTCGACGTACTCGCGATGACGGCGCGGCAGCTTCACCCAGCGGCTCCACCAGCGCCGGCGCAGGTGTCCATGCAGCAACCGCGGCACCAGCCTTCGCATCAGCAGTGAGCGAACCATGCCGAAGCGCTGCCGTCCTGCCTCCTGGTAGAAGCCGTTCAGCGTATCGGGCAGCAGCGCACGGCCGAGCAGGTACTCCGAACTGGTCGGGAAGCGGCTGATCACGTCGATCTGGCTTTCCGGCAGCACGTCCTCGAGGCACTCCAGCAGGCCGCGCAGGATCGCGCAGTCGCCTCGATTGCCACAGGTATGGTTTCCGACGATCAGGATGCGCGACATAGGGCTCGATTCATGCTTTGCCTCGGTACTCATGAGGCGGGTCAGGCCGGGTCGGCTTTGTACTTGTAGTAGGCGTAAGTGGAGTAGCCGGAAGTACGGCGTTCCACGGCGTTGAAGATCGCGCCCTTCAGTTCGACGCCGTTGTGTTCGAAACGCTGTTTCGCCAGGGCCAGCTCGCGGGTCTTGTTGAGGCCGAAGCGGGCGACCAGCAGGCTCGTACCGGCGTGGTGGCCGATCACGGCCGCGTCGGTCACCGCGAGGATCGGTGGCGTATCGATGATGATCAGGTCGTAAGCCGGCACGATTTCCCGAATGAGCCTGGTGAAGTTCTCATGCATGAGCAGCTCGGACGGGTTGGGTGGCACCTGGCCGCGACTGACGAAATCCACGTTGGGCACTGGGCCAGGCTGGACGACTTCCGCAAGCTCCGCGCTGCCCACCAGGATGTCCGACAGGCCCCGACCGGCCCTGATGCCAAGGAGCTGGTGCAGCGTGCCGCGACGCATGTCGCCATCGACCAGCAAGACGCGCCGTCCGGCTTGCGCGATCACCGCGGCAAGGTTCGCCGATACGAACGTCTTGCCGGCGAAGGGGCTGGAGCCGGTGATCATCAGGATGTTGTTCTTTGCCTCGAGGCTGGCGAAATGCAGGCTGGTGCGCAGGCTGCGGATCGCTTCGATGGCGAGGTCGGCGGGATCGCTGATGGCAAGCAATGGCCCGCGACCGCCGTGACCGTGACGGCTCTTGGTAGAGCGGGCGCTCTGGCCGGTGCTCAGCGGCACCGACGCGTACACGGGCAGCCCGAGATCTTCGATCAGTGCGGGATCTTCGATGCCGCGATTGAGGATCTGCTTGAGGAACACGAAGGCCAGCGCCAGGAAGCCGCCCAGGAAGGTCGCGATGATGATGATCAGCGCCTTGCGGGGTTGCACCGGCTGGGTCTTGTCCACCGAGGAGGTATCGACGATGCGGACATTACCGACGGTGCCGGCCCGTGCGATGTCCAGTTGCTGCGCCTGATTGAGCAGGCTGGTGTAGGTCGTGCTGCTGACCTGCACATCGCGATTGAGCTTGAGCAGCTGCTGCTGGGTGTCGGGCAGGTCGCCGACCTGTTTCTGCATCTGGTCCTTCTGCGACTGCAGCTGGCCCATCTGTTGTTCAAGCGCCTTGTATGCCGGGTGATCGTGAGTGAACCGGCGATCGACATCGGCCTCCTGCAGGTGCAACTGCTGAATGCTGTTCTCGACAGCGACGATCTGGTCGAGCAGGCCCTTGGTCTGCATGCTGAGATCGACCGAGTGCGACTTGGTCTGGAACACGTTCATCGCCGCCTGCGCCTTATCCAGCTCCTGGCGTACCTTGGGTAGCTGATCCTTGACGAACTGCAGCTGGCTGGCGGCCTCGGCCGAATTGCGCTCGACGTTCTGGCGAACGTACGCCGTGGTGATGCGGTCGAGCACCCGTTGCGCGAGATCGGGGTCGGTATTGTTGTAGGTCAGGCCGATGATGCCTGAATCGGTGCCTTGCTCGAGCGCGACGACGTCGGTCTGCAGATGGCCGATCGTGGTCAGTGTCGGTTGCACGACGATGTCGAAGCGAGTGCCCGGATTCGCCGTGAGCTGCTTGATCTGGATCGTCACGCCGTTGGCGCTGACGAGTTCGCCGACCTTCCCCTCGAGGATGCGCTTGCCGCTATCGTCGTACAGACTGAACCTGTGATCGTCCTCGGCGCGCAGCTCCAGTTTCTGTCCGTTGGTCGTATCGGGCAGATCGAGCTTGAAGATGTTCAGTACCTCGCCGCCCCAGCCATAGCGACTCAGCCCGAAGCGCGTTGGTCCGAGTTGGCCCGGCTTGTAGCCTCGTGAGAGGTAGTCGCCCAGTATGGGCAAGCGCTGTGGTTGTGCCTGGACATCCAGGTGCAAATCACCGACCGCCTGGCCGATCACCAGGCGCGAGGTGATCAGCGCAATCTCCGTCACCGCCTGCGATGCCGTGGTTCCCAACGACTGAGTCAGATCGCTCAGGCCCGGCAGGCTCGGTGTTTTCTGCTCAACCTGCACAACCGCCGTGGCCTGGTACACCGGCGCGGCGAGCAACGTGTACAGCACGCCGACCACGAAAAACGTCCCGGTAATCGCGACGATCATCCACTTGTGGTCGAGCAGTGTGCCGAGCAACGCGTTGAGATCGATGGTGTCGTCGTCATGCGCCTGATCAATCTTCGTCGTCATGCGGCAGCGTTTTTCCTGAATATGAATGGACGTCTAAGTGTTTATAACGGATCCACAATGAATGAGTCGAAAAGCACGGTGAAAGCTTGTTTTGCCGCTCCATCGATGTAGCGCGCAGACGTACACCCGCGCTTCGCGAGCGCGCAAACACGTCGCATCATTGAAGATGCGTCACAGGCCATGAGAGGCGGGCGTCGATGTTCGGCAGCAGGCATGACAGTGCCCAAGCCGACGCCATTCGTGGGGAACACGATGTCCATCGCCAGCATCGATCGGGGGTGGGGATCGACGGCAAGGTCAGCATAGACGCCACGTCGTACGCCTAAAAGCGACGAGGGTCATTTCTGCGACCTGCATCAAGTTAACGGTGTATCTATGGCGAGATTGAGGCAGAAAAGTAATCTAAACGTTATTCTGGAGGCCGACTTCATCGACAGAACACTAATAACTCGTTCACTTTTTAGTTAGCTTTGCTGCGACGCAAGGTTGGATCGATGCACGGATGATGCGGAAACAGGCTCTGTTTCCGTCATGAATCTGAAAGACATGCTGCACCGCGGCCGTGACCGCGATTTTGCGCAACAAGGCGTTGAGGTCAGTCGAGCCGACGTGGCTGAATGCGACCCCGGCTCAGGTCGACGACCCTCGCCGCGATGGCTTCAAGGCGATCAAGCGGAGCCAGCACGGTCAGTTCTGCACCGTCGGCGACGAAGGCTTCTTGCTCGATCGTGCCTTCCATATCGCGGATTCGCGCTGTGACCAGGGCGAGTTCGGCGAATTCGCAGCGCAGGAAGAGTCGACCCATGGCGACGATCGCTACGCGTGGTGCGAGGCGTAGGCATTCCGCCGCCGTGCCGCCGTAGGCTCGCGCCAGCCCGCCCGCACCGAGCTTGATGCCGCCGTACCACCGAGTGACCACGACGACGACGCGGTCGCAGCCTTGACCATCGATCGCCTGCAGCATCGGCCGACCCGCCGTACCACCGGGTTCGCCATCGTCGTTGAATCGGTAGGCATCGCCGATACGGTAGGCCCAGCAGTTATGCGTGGCCGTCGCATCGCTCACGGCGTCGACAAAGGCGAGCGCCTCCACCGTGCTGCCGACCGGAGCGGCCTGGGCGAGGAAACGGCTCTTGCGAATGTCTTCCTCATGCCGCCACGGCGACGCGAGGGTTTCCAGCGACGCGCTCAAGGGCTCAGGTCACGCAGGTCTTGGGGCAGGTCGTAGTGCGGATAGCGTCGACGCAGGTCTTTCAGTTCGCGCAGGGCCTGCGCGCGATCGCCAATGCCCAGGAGGCGACGGATCTCTCCGACACGGTCGTCGGGACCGAGGGCGTTGGGAACGGCGACCCTGCCTGTCGCCACCGGCGCACTGGTTGCTTTCGATACATCGGATTCGTCCGCCGCGACCTTTGCGGCCATCGTTTCGCGGAGCACACCGGATGGCGCCGGCTGGGAAGACTCGTAGTGTGGCTCAGCCGAGACGATCGCCGCTTCGGGAGCGGCCGGCGCAGGCGGTGGGGTGACTTGTTGCACGATGGCGGGGGCGGGCGGTGCGGGCGGTGCAGGTGCAGATGCGGGTGCGGGTGCGGGCGCCAGCTGCGTGGCGATGGCGGGGGAGGCGCTGCGAAGTGCCTGTGCCCGTTGCGCGGGCATCGCCGCTGAAGCGGCTCCTACATTCGATGCTGAAGCGGCTCCTGCATTCGAAACGGCCGTTGCATTCGTTGGCGAGGGGGCTGCTGCATAAGCGGACTTGCGCAGCTCTCGTGTGGGAGCCGCTTCAGCGGCGATGCTGTCAGCCGCGCGCGTGCCAGCAGCGTCTGGCGCAGCCGCGGCCGCAGCCGCTGGTGTTGCGGGTGCCGGTGTGGCAGTTGCCGGGGCGGCAGCCGTAGGCATCGCTGAAGGTACCGGCTGCAACTCACGAACCTGCCAGGCGACACCGACCGAGAGCACCAGCACGGCAGCAGATGCCAGCGCGACGGGCCAGCGCGGACGGCGGCTCACCGGCATCGCCCGCGCGGCTTCAGCGAGCACAGCCGCATCGAGGGATGCGTCTGGCTCGGCCTTGGGCAGGCGTGCGTACAGCGCGGCGAGTTCGCGCTCGTCGGGCAGGTCGTCGTCGCTGGGCGGGGGCGTGATCTGGTTCATATCATTCGGCAACGAGTTCGCGGATCCGGGCCATGGCGTAGCGAAGCCGTGATTTTGCGGTTTCGCGTCCTACGCCGGTAACGGCGGCGATGTCCTCCAGGGAAAGTTCGTTCTCCATGCGCAATACGAAGGTGGTGCGCTGTTCGTCGGGCAGGCTTTCGATGGCGCGCTGCATGCGTCGACGCAGTTCGAAGTCCGACAGCGCGTGCTCGGGCTGTTCGCGCTCGGGTGCGGCCTGCGCGGCGAACACCGCTTCGGTTTCCTCGGCACCCGCCTGCGGGCGTTGTTTGCGGAAGCTGTCGATGGCCAGGTTATGCGCGATCTGCAGCAGCCATGTACTGAACTTCGCCTCGACACGATACCGCTGACGGGCTGCGATCACTCGGCTCCAGGTTTCCTGGAAGAGCTCGTCGGCGACCGCACGATCCTTCACCGTCTTCATCAGGAAGCGGTAAAGTGGGCCCTTGTGACGGGCATAGAGCTCGGTGAAGGCAGCCGTGTCCCCACCCGCCCAGGCGAGCATCAGTCTGCCATCGTCAGCCAGGGGAGCATCCATGGCCGGGGAGGTTAAGGCATTCAATGGGGTTTGGGCGATGGGCAGGGTTGCGGTTCCGGTGGATCGCCGATGAATCGGCTCCTACACAGAGCGACCAACCTGCTCTTGTAGGAGCCGCTTCAGCGGCGAAGGTGCTCGCCTCAGCGTGTGGGAGCCGCTTCAGCGGCGAAGGGTGCTCGCCTCAGCGAATAAACGCGCCAGCAACACGCTGCTCGGTCTGCATTCCACCGGCCAGTGCCGCCAGCCTGGCCATGCCTGCCCGATAGCCACCGTCATCCTTGCCCAGCGCACCCTGTGCCAGCGTCGCGACCTTGTCGTAACCGAAGCCTTCGACATACTTCCCACCGCGCAGGTTCTCGGCGAATGCAGCCACCGAGGCGGCGAAGCGCAGGCGTTCGCTGGGCTCCGCAGCCACGCGTGCCGACAGCGGCTCTTCGATCAGCTTGCTCGCGCCGCCGTCGGGATCCTTGTAGCGAAGGCGAAGGAAGGCAAGTTCGCCGCCCTTGGATGCGGCCGTGTCGCTGCCGTAACGAAGCGGATCGATCCGCGCGCCCGGTGCACCCTTCAGCGTGATCTCATAAAGGGCGGTGACGTTGGCGCCGGCACCGATCTCTCCCGCATCGACCGCATCGTTGTTGAAGTCCTCACGTGCCAGCACGCGCTTCTCGTAACCGATCAGTCGGTATTCGGCGACCACGCCCGGATTGAACTCGACCTGGATCTTCACGTCCTTGGCAATCGTCATCAGCGTCGCCGACATCTCGTCGACCAGGACGCGCCGGCCCTCGTCGAGGCTGTCGATGTAGTGATGGCTGCCGTTGCCGACATCGGCGAGTTCCACGGCCATCTCATCGTTGTAGTTGCCTTCGCCGAAGCCGAGCGTGGTCAGTGCCACGCCGCTCTTGCGCTTCTCGGCGATACGATCCTTGAGTGCCTGTACCCCGGTCATGCCGACGTTGAAGTCGCCATCGGTCGCCAGGATGACGCGATTTACGCCGCCCTTGATGTAACCCTTCGCCGCCTGCGCATAGGCGAGGTCGATGCCTGCGGCGCCGTTGGTAGAGCCGCCGGCGCCCAATGCGTCGATAGCGGCGGTGATCGTGGCGTGCTGGTCGCCGGGCGTGGACGGCAGCGCCACGCAGGTCGCGCCTGCATAGGTCACCAGCGACACACGGTCCTGCGCGCGAAGCTTCGGCACGATCTGCTTCAGCGATGCCTTGAGTAAGGGCAGCTTATCCGGTTCGTTCATCGACCCGGACACGTCGACGAGAAAGACCAGATTGGCCGCGGGAATCTCGCTGGTCGGCACCTTGTAGCCCTGGATGCCCACCATCAACAGCTGGCGGCTGGTATTCCACGGCGCGGGTGCGAGTTCGGTCGTCACGCTGAAAGGGCGCGAGCGATCGCCGGGCGGTGCATAACCGTAGTCGAAGTAGTTGATGAATTCCTCGGTGCGGACCGCATCGGCGGGCGGCAGGCGTCCTTCGTTGAGCATGTGGCGCACGTTGGTATACGAGCCGGTGTCCACGTCGATACTGAAGGTCGACACTGAATCGTTAGCGGCGAGGTGCACCGCGTTGGCGTCGCGGTGTTTGTAGTTCTCACGATCCACCGGCTGTGCCGGCATGATCGCAACCACCATGCCGCCCGTCGCTCCCATGGAACGCTGGGCTTTGGCCATCATCGGTGTGGCCGGAGCGGCCGCCGAGAGTGCCACGGCATCGGCCTCCGCGACGGGCGCGGGAGCCGGCGCGATGGCTGCCGGCGCAATAGCCTGCTGCCGCGTCGCCATTGGCATTCCCATCGGCATAGGCACGGGACGACCTGGAGCGTAGCCGCTAACGGCCTGGTCGCACGGAGCGTCGTTGATGACTGCCGGCTCAGGGGCGACGCGCTGGCGGGGCGAGCCGCCGGAAGCGGCGCTTCCCGCAGCGGCTACCAGGCCGGCGAACAGCAGGGGCAGGGTGATGCGTAGCGTATTCATCGTGCGTGGCCTCGTGGGGGACATGCAGATGAAACGTGGCCACGGCGAAAAGGGGTTAAACGATCAGGCGCGCGACGACTCCAGGCGTGCTTCGCCGAGGGCGCCGATGCGGTTGCGCCCGGCGTTCTTCGCGCGGTAGAGCGCGCGGTCGGCCGCATTGAGCAGGTCCAGCGGCCCGCCGTTGGCGTTGGCCAGGACGGTGGCCACGCCGATGGTGATGGTCAGCACACCGCACGGGCTCAGGGGATGCACGATGCCTTGTGCCTCGACCTGAGCACGCAGGTCTTCGGCAAGCGCCACCGCTTCGGGCAGGCGCGTGCCGGGAGCGATCACCGCGAACTCCTCGCCGCCGAAGCGAGCGATGAAATCGCCGGCACGCAGGCCGCGTCCGGCGAGCACGGAGGCCAGTGCGCGCAGGCAGTCGTCACCGGCGAGATGGCCGTAGCGGTCGTTGTATTCCTTGAAGAAGTCCACGTCGATCATCAGCAAGGCAATCGGCTCGCGCTGCGCCGGTCGATGCCATTCACGCAGGAGGCGCTCGTCCAGCGCGCGACGGTTTGCCAGCCCGGTCAGGCTGTCGATGAATACCAGTCCTTGCAGCTCGTCGCGGCTGCGCGAGAGTCGGTACTCCTCCTCAACCAGGTCGACCTGGGCCAGCGTGCCGCGCAGACCGATACCGACGACCGCGGCGATGGCGCCACAGATACCCAGCGACGGATACACCGGGATCAGCATCAGGCCGAAACCCAGCACGCTCATGGCGAGGAAGGTCGGACTCGCACTCTGTACGAAACGAATCAGGTACACGGGCGGATGCCAGTGACGTTGCGGCTGCCGCGTCATGGCGACGACGAACAGCGAAAGGAACGGCAGGTCGAGCAAGGCATCCCACGATGAGGTGCCAAATTCCGGATGACCGTTCAGGGCAACATAGTGGTTGTACGAGAACCCGGATATTGCATAGACGACGAAGAACGCCATCACGGCGCGGAAGAACGAATGATCGTCGGCCCGGTCGGTAGCGACGAAGCGCAGGAGGGCGGCCACGGCCAGGCACACGTTCTCGAAGTCGAGCATGTAGGCGACATCGACCGCCTGCTGCTGGCCGATCGCGCCTTCCACCGTGACGATGGAGAACGTGCGCAGGTAGAAAAGCACGCCGAGCAAACCCGCCAGCACTAGGTCGATCGCCAGCGCCCATTTCTTTCGTGCCGCGACGGGCGCGGACGAAACGGCGACCAACACCGGCAACACGTACAGAATGTAGAAGAACATGCTGTCGCCGGGCGCGGGATTGGAGTTGTCGAGCACGTAGTTCTGCCGTGCCGACAGCGACATGCCGATCGTCCACAGCCCGAGACTGGCCAGGAGCAGCCACCAGCGGTGGTCGCGCGGCGTGCCCGAGCGCAACCAGGCTCGCCATGCGCTGAACATGGCGAGCGCGGCGACCGAGAAGAAAAAGGTATAGGAGATCGCCATGCCGCGATCGGGCAGGACTGCCAATGCGGCCGCGTGGGCCGCGACGATGGCCGCCGCGGCGATGAATGCTTTCATGGCGTGCCTCCCCCGACCTGCAACGCACTCATCATATCGGCCGGCGGGGCAGGAAGTTGAGGGCAAGCCTTCAGATTTTACGTTTTGCGCGACCTCAAATGTGAAGGTCAGCCAGCTCGCCGCGCCACCTCCTCGATGTCGCGGGTTTCGAGGATGGTCTTCGGATAACCATGTCGCGCCAGCTCGAGCAGGGCACGTCCAACCGTCTCCGTGGTCGCCACCGAGAAGGGCATGAATGCGCGGAAGACCGAAAACAGCGGGGCCATCAGCGGATAGATCAACCGGTACGCCCGCGTGCGCGACCGGGCCCCGTGCATCGGCCGGATAGCCCCTGGCCGGATCGCGTGGATGTGTTTGAACGGCAGCCGGGCGAGGGTGTTTTCGGTACGCCCACGCACACGAGCCCACATGACCTTGCCCGACTCGCTGCTATCGGCGCCGGCTCCGGAGACATAGACGAAGGACATCGCCGGATTCAGCCGGGCTAGCGTCGACGCGGCCGCGAGCGTCATGTCGTAGGTGAGGTGCGTGTAGGTCGCCTCGTCCATGCGGAACGAGGTCACGCCGATGCAGAAAAAGCAGGCGTCGAACCCGCCGAGCCGGTCTTCGATGGCGCGGTAGTCGAAGAGATCGGCCTGGACCAGGTCTTTCAGCTTCGGGTGACTGGCGCCACTGGGCGTGCGGCCGATCGCGACGACCTCGTCGACGTCGGCGGCCAAGAGGCATTCGCGAAGTACGCCTTGACCCACCATGCCGGTAGCGCCGAACAGCAGGATCCTCATGCGGGTGTCCTCAGTAGGCCGGGAAAGCGGGCATGGCTGTGGCGCCCACGTCGGTCGAGCGGCTGATCTCGATCCAGCGATCGTCCGTTTCACGGCGCGCCTGTTCGGCCTGGCCCGCGTACGTCACCGCGTCGCTGCCCAGGAGCAGTCGTACGGGAGGACGCGGATGCGCGGCAAGGCGGAGCACCACGTCGGCAACGCGAACCGGGTCGCCCGCCTCGCTGCCGGCGTAGGTGGAAAGCATGTCGCGGAGCGGGCCGACGCTGGCTTCGTAATCGGCGAGCAAGGGTGGCACGTCGGCACCCGCACGACGGACCCAGTCAGTGCGCATGCCGCCCGGCTCGATTGCCGTCACGTGCACGCCCAGGGCACCGAGCTCGGTAGCGAGCACTTCGGAAAGCCCGCCGACCGCCCACTTTGCCGACTGGTAGGCCGACATGCCGGGCATGCCGATGCGGCCACCGACAGAGGAGACGTTGATGACGCGGCCGGTACGGCGTTCACGCATATGGGCGACGGCGGCGCGCGTGAGGTTCACCACGCCGAACAGATTGGTCTCGATCTGCGCACGATAGTCGGCCGACGACATCTGTTCGAACGGCGCAAGCTGACCGTAGCCGGCGTTGTTGACGAGTACGTCGAGCTGGCCGAACGCATCAAGGGCGACCCGTACGGCGTCGATGCAGGCGGCTTCGTCGGTGACATCGAGCGGGGTGACGCGGAGCGTATCGGGATAGCGCGCGCGAAGATCGTCGAGCGTTTCGACACGCCGCGCCGTGGCGACGACGCGATGCCCTGCGGCGAGAGCCGCTATGGCGATATCGCGACCGAGACCGCCGCCGCTTCCTGAAATGAGCCAGACCTGTGACATGGGAAATCCTCGTTATAGTGAGTGAGTACGCACTCGGTTAATTGGGTAAAAAGAGAGGTGATTCAGCTGGAACCGATGGCTCGCCAGATGGCCTCGAAACCGGCCTGCCGGTAGGTGGCGGCCTCGGCAGGGTTCTTAGCCATGAACTGCATCGTGGTTTCCGCCACGGCGATGATCACACCGGCCATGAAACCGACAGGCTGCCCCCGGCGGAGCACGCCCGCAGCGATGCCGTCGTCGAACAAGCCCGCAATGCCACCGAAGACGCGCTCGCCCTCGATGCGCGTAGCGGGAGTAATGCGCTCGGACACCATCAGCTGCGCCATGGCCGCGCGCAGGGCAGGCTGGCTCATGCCCCAGTCCAGGTAACGATTCCACACGTGCTCGAAGCGCTCGATGATCGGTGCACGCGAGGGGTAGCCGTCGACCATGGCCTCGCGCAGGTTGCTTTTCGCGGTCAGGTACAGCTCGTTGAGCAGGAGATCCTTGTCGGCGAAGTAGGTGAAGATCGAACCTTCGGCCACGCCTGCCAGTTTCGCGATGAGCGACGTTGGCGCACCCACGCCACGCTCGGCCACGGCCTGGGCAGCGGCGTCGAGGATGGCACTGCGTTTTTCTTCGCTTTTGAGGCGGGCCATGAATTTCTGATAATAAGTGAGTGCTTGCTCATTATCGGGTGTGGCCCGGCCCATTGCAAGAGCGCCCTTGTAGGAGCCGCTTCAGCGGCGATGGGTGCTTGCCCCACCCTGGCCCGCTGCCGCGGGATCGCCGGCATAGCCGGCTCCTACAGGGTCCGGCCAACCCTCTATCGGTGTAGGAGCCGCTTCAGCGGCGATGGGGTCAGGCGGCGCGGACGGCGCCCTTGGCGATGACGGGGCCGGTGGGTTGGCCCGTGGGCGAGCCGCCGACCGGTTCCAGCGACACGGCGAGTACCGTGCGCGGCCCGAGGTGATCGAGGACGGCCCGGTCGAGATGGAAGCGCTTGGGATCGCCGGGCGGGAAAACGCCGACGGAGATGGGTGCGCTGCCTGAGGGGATCACCCACAGCTCGGTATTTCGGTCGGATGCGACGGCTGCGGGGCTGGCCGGAACGACGATCAGTTCGGAGCGGTCGATGTCCATCGTGGCGGTCCAGCCGGCGACGCCGTTGTCACCGGCGATAGTCGCGACCATGAGGACCGCCCGGTGCCCTGTCGCAGCAGGCGCCATGGGACGGGTCATGGTGATCACGAGCAGGCAGGCGGCAACCGCCGTGGCACCCACACCGATCCAGCGCCACAGGCCCAGGCTGTCCCAGATGCTGCCGCGTCGCTGCGAAGGTGACGGCGTCGCCACATCGAAGGCGAGGCGACGTCGAATGCCGGCCCAGACGTGTGCGGGTGGCTCGACGTCGGTGACTTCCATGGCCAGTGGCGTGAAGTGACGCTGCCACAACGCCACCGCCGCGGCGGCTTCGGAGCTGGTCTCGACCTCCCGCGCAACCGCGGCGCGCGCATCGGCATCGAGCAGGCCGAGCGCGTACTCGGCGTAGCGCAGGTTGTCCTTGTCCGACTCGAAAGTGCTGTTCATGGATTGAGACACGCCCTGAGCTGCAGGAGACCGCGACGGATCCAGCTTTTCATGGTGCCAAGGGGCACCTTTGCACGTTCCGCCAACTCGTTATACGTCGCACCACCGAAAAAGGCTTCACGGATGGAGCGACGTTGCTGGGATTCCAGTTCGGCGAGGCAGGCCTGCAAATGGCGGTATTCCTCGTCGCTTTCGGCGCCATGCGCGGGGCCGGGGGCATCGTCGACAAGGGTGTCCCAATCCACCTCGACCGGACGCAGGTCGGGGCGCTGACGGAGCCGGTCGATGGCCTTGTTGCGGGCGACGGTCACCAGCCAGGTGAGGGCGCTGGAGAGCTTCGCGTCGAAGCTCCGCGAGCGTTTCCACACGGTGACGAAGGCTTCCTGGAGCACTTCCTCGGCCTCGTCGCGATCGCCCATCAACCGCACGCAGACGCCGAACAACCGCGATGAAGTACGCCGGTATAGCTCTTCGAAGGCGCGCTGGTCCTCGTCTGCGGTACGTTGCAACAGTCGATTCAGCTCGTCGCGCTCGGCGGGGCTGGTGGCTGACATGCGTGGGATCCTTTTACGGGCTGGCGGTCGCTCGATGCGGGCCGATCTATAGCATGACGGTGGTCAGGACGTCGCGACCCGCATCCGTTCTTCACACGCTGTCGTATCCACTGTCTGGCATCCCCCCAAGGACGAGCACGCCGTGAGGCTTCTTTCATCCGCCCCGATCGTCCCCTTCGCTGCTGCCGCGTGCCTCGCCAGTGCCGCCGCGCCCGCGGCCACCGAACGGTTCGTGGGCGACGCTTACGCGCCCGATAACGGCCAGCTGCTCTATCGCGAAGTCCATACGGTAGGCCCCGAACGACAGGTGGTGCAGTACCAGTGTCCTGACGGCAAGGCGTTCGCGCGGAAGGTCCTGGAGGGCGGCGGTACGGTCATCGGGCCGGACTTCAGTTTTGTCGACGCGCGCAACGGCGACGCCGAGGGCGTGCGCTCACAGGGCGGTGCCCGCAGTGTCTACGCCAAGCGCGGCTCTGCGCAGGAAGTGGCCAAACCACTGCCTGAGAAGAAGAACGGCGTGATCGATGCCGGTTTCGACGTGTATGTACGCACGCACTGGGATGCTGTCGGCAAGCGTGGCGACGGCATTCCTTTCCTCTTGCCCGGACGCTTCGCCTATTACAACGTGCGGCTGGTCGACGGTGAGACCAACGGCGGCGTGCGGCGCATGACGATGAAGCTCGACGCCTGGTATGCCTTCGCGGCACCCACGGTGGTGATCAGCTACACCATGGCCGATCGCACCCTGCGCCGCTTCGAGGGTATGGGTTCGATCCGCGGCGAAAACGGCAAGCTGCGCGCCGTACGCATCGAATTCCCACCTGACAAACGTGAAGGCAATGTGGCCGACGCTGCCGTGGATGAGGCGTTGGCCACGAAGCTGGATGGTCGCTGCACCATCTAGGCCACGTTCGTGCATCCGTGAGCCGTGCCACCCCGTATAGGTAAGGGAATGCCACGGGAGTCCGCATGAACGTCCGCCCCAACGCCACGTCCGATACACCGCCGGTGGCGCTTCACGTCGGTACCCTGCGCCGGTGGTTCGACACTTCCACCGCCGCGCCGGTCGATGACTCGAAAGGGAATCGCATCGACTGGCTCCGTGCCTCGCCTTTCGTCGCCATGCACCTGGCCTGCATCGCCGTTCTCTGGACCGGGGTCTCGCCGGTCGCGATCGCGGTCGCAGTGGTGCTTTATGCGGTGCGGATGTTCGCCCTGACGGCCTTCTATCACCGCTACTTCTCGCATCGCACGTTCCGCACCTCACGTACTGTGCAGTTCGTCTTCGCCCTGATCGGTGCAAGCTGCGTGCAGCGTGGCCCGTTGTGGTGGGCGGCGCATCATCGCCATCATCACCGTCATACCGACACGCCGCTCGACCCGCATTCGCCGGGCGTCCACGGCTTCCTCTGGAGTCACGTCGGCTGGTTCCTCACCCCGAACGGCTTCCGCACCGAGATCGAGCGGGTACCCGACCTGGCGAAGTATCCCGAGCTTCGTTGGCTGGACCGTTACGACACCGCGATCCCGGTACTCCTGGCCGTGGCCTTGTTCGGCCTTGGCAAGCTTCTCCAACATGTGACGCCGGGGCTAGGCACCACGGGCTGGCAGATGCTGGTGTGGGGCTTCTTCATCTCCACCACCGTGCTCTTCCACGCCACGGTGACGATCAACTCGCTGGCACACCGCTTCGGGCGCCGTCGTTTCGACACCAACGATGACAGCCGCAACAACGTATGGCTTGCGTTGCTCACCTTCGGCGAGGGTTGGCATAACAACCATCACTTCTTCCCCGGTACCGTCCGGCAGGGCTTCCGGTGGTGGGAAATCGATGTCACGTATTACGGCCTGCGCGTGATGTCGTGGCTGGGCCTGGTGCACGACCTCAAGCCGATTCCGGCTTGGGTCGCGGCCAAGGCGAGGCGCTGAGCATGCGTATTGCCGTCATCGGTTCGGGCATTGCAGGGCTCGCTTCGGCGTGGTTGTTGTCACGCAGGCACACGGTGACCCTGTTCGAGGCCAACGGATATCCGGGTGGGCATACGCACACACACGATATTCGGTTGGATGGCCGCGAGTACACGGTCGACACGGGATTCATCGTGCACAACCGCGCGCACTATCCCTTGCTGTCGGCATTGTTCGATGAACTCGACGTGGCGACCCAGCCGACCACCATGAGCTTCTCGGTGCGTAACCAGGCAAGCGGCCTGGAATACAACGCGGCCACCCTGGATACGCTGTTCTGCCAGCGCCGCAACCTGCTGTCGCCACGCTTCCTCGGCATGATCGGCGACCTGATGCGCTTCTACCGCGAGGCCCCGGCCTTGCTCGACGACGTGAGCCAAAGTCCTACCCTGGGCGAGTACCTGGAGCGTGGAGGCTATGGCGCGGCGTTTCGCGACGAGCACCTCGTGCCGATGGCCTCCGCGCTGTGGTCGTCGCCGTCGGTCGCGATACTCGGCTTTCCCGCACGCTACCTCGTGCAGTTCATGGCTAACCACCAGATGCTCAGCCTGTCCGGTCGACCGGAGTGGCGCGTGGTGAGTGGCGGGTCACGTCGTTACGTGGACGCGATGCGCGCTCGCTGGTCGGTGCAGGAGCGCCTTAACACACCTGTCATGACGGTACGGCGCCATCACGACAGGGTGGACGTGGTGACGCATGCCGGTACGGACACGTTCGACGAAGTTGTGCTCGCCTGCCACAGCGACCAGGCACTGGCATTGTTGGCCGATTCGGACGCCGCCGAACGTTCCATCCTTGGCGCGATGACCTACCAGACCAATGACACCGTGCTGCATACCGACGCGTCCGTGCTGCCGCGCTCGCGAAAGGCATGGGCGGCGTGGAACGCCTTCATTCCGGCCGATCCCAGCGATGCCTGCACGGTCAGCTACTGCATGAACCTGCTGCAGGGATTTACCTCGCCCGATCCCTTCATCGTCACCCTCAATCGCAGTCATGCCATCGATCCGAGACGGATTCTTCGGCGCATGAGCTACGAGCATCCGGTCTACACGCACGCCTCCGTTGCGGCGCAGATGCGCAAGAGCGAGATCCAGGGTCGCCGTCGCGTCTGGTTCGCCGGCGCGTACTGGGGTTGGGGATTCCACGAGGACGGCATGCGCAGCGCCGTCGAACTCGCAGGCGACTTCGAGCGCGTCGTAGCCACGCGCGATCCGGCCGTCGCATGAGCGAACGCTTCGCCAGCGCCGTTTACGAAGGCGTCGTGACGCACCATCGCCACGCACCGCACGAGCACGCGTTCAGCTATCGCATGGCCCAGCTTTATCTGGACCTGGACGAGATCGACCGGGTCTTCGGCGATCGTTGGCTATGGTCGGCGAAGGGTCGAAACGTTGCCGAGTTCCGTCGATCCGACTACCTCGGCGCCCCGGAACTACCCTTGGCCGAGGCCGTGCGCGAACGAGCGAGGACCTCGCTAGGTTATCGGCCGGACGGCCCGGTGCGCGTGCTCACGCACCTGCGTTACGCCGGTGTCGTTTTCAATCCCGTGACGTTCTACTACTGCTATGAAGCGGACGGCGTCACGCTCGACTGCGTGGTTGCCGAGATCACCAATACGCCGTGGCGCGAACGACACAGCTACGTGCTTCGCGTGGACGGCAACACCGAAGGGCATGTCATCGACGCCTCCTTTCCGAAGGCCTTCCACGTCTCGCCCTTCATGCCTATGGATCGCTCATACCGCTGGCGCTTCACCCGTCCCGACGAGCACCTCCGCGTGCATATGGATGTGCTACGCGAGGGCGTACGTGAGTTCGACGCGCACCTGTCGCTCCACCGTCGGGAACTCACCGGCGCCTCGCTGGCCCGTGTCCTCTGGCGTTATCCGTTGATGACCGCGAAGGTCGTCGGTGCGATCCATCTCGAAGCGTTTCGCCTCTGGCTCAAGCGCAACCCCATCCACGACCACCCGATGAGAAACCCATGAACGCCATCGTTCGCAACGAAGACGCCGTGCTGCCCTCACGCGGGCTGCGTTTTCTCCGCCGCCTGTTGCTGGCGCGGATGGCCGGGATGCGCCACGGCCAGCTGATTATCGACGATCCGCTGGGGCGCGTGACGTTGGGACAATCGACGGATGCGCCCCCGGATCTGGTCGTCCACGTGCGGGTCGATGACCTCGCGTTCTACCGAGCGGTCGCCGCTAACGGCAGCGTCGGTGCGGGCGAGGCCTTCATGGATGGCCTGTGGCATTGCGACGACCTGGTTGGTCTGGTTCGCCTGCTGGTGCGCAATCGCGACCGCCTCGACAGCATGGAATCGGGACTGGCCCGCCTTGGTGGCCTTGCCATGAGAGGCTGGCACGCCTTGCGACGGAACACGCGCGAAGGCAGCCGTCGCAACATCGCGGCCCATTACGATCTGGGCAACGACTTTTTCGGTCTCTTCCTGTCGGCGGACCTGATGTATTCGTCCGCCTTGTGGGACGGCGACGAAGACACGCTGGAAGCGGCCTCGACACGCAAACTCGACCGCGTCTGCCAGTGGCTGGACCTGAAGCCGGGCGACAAGGTGATCGAGATAGGCACCGGGTGGGGCGGTTTCGCCGTGCATGCCGCTCGTCACTATGGCTGCCACGTGACCACCACGACCATCTCCCGTGAGCAGCACGCGCTGGCTGTCACGCGCGTGGAGGAAGCTGGGGTGGACGATCGCGTTTCGCTGTTGCTCGAGGATTATCGCGACCTGACCGGCACCTACGACAAGCTGGTGTCGATCGAGATGATCGAGGCCATCGGCGCGAGCTACCTCGATGCGTACTTCGCCAAGGTCGGCAGCCTGTTGCGCCCGGGGGGCAGGGCGCTCGTACAGGCGATCACGATCGAAGACCATCGCTATGCGCAGGCGCTGGCCTCGGTCGACTTCATCAAGCGCCACGTCTTCCCGGGAAGCTTCATTCCTTCGATCCACGCGATGCTGTCGGCGAAGACGCGTGTGACAGACCTCGCCCTGGTCCGGTTGCAAGACTTCGGGCTCTCGTATGCGCGAACGTTGCAGGCCTGGCGCGAGCGCTTCCTAGACAGCCTGGGACAGGTGCGCGGGCAGGGCTTCGACGAACGCTTCATCCGCTCGTGGGAGTTTTACCTGGCCTATTGCGAAGGCGGCTTCCGTGAGCGCTCTATCGGCGTGTCGCACCTGCTGATGGAGAAGCCGCTGCATGGGAGCGCGCAGGGATGATCGCCATGTGGGTCAGTTTCATCGGCTATGAGCTGGTCTGGTTCGTCGCGGTGATCTTCGCCGGACGGGGCGAGCCGTGGCCGGGCGTGATTGCTGCGCTGCTGTTCGTGGGCTGGCAGCTCGGTATTTCGCCGCAGCGTCGGGTCGCCTTGCAGGTGCTGGCTATCGCCGTGGCGTGCGGCGTCGTGATCGACGGTCTGCTGAGCGGCCTGCATCTGGCGGACTATGCCGCGGCCGCGCCGGCGTTGCCGGCTGGCGGCGCACCCTTGTGGATTCTCGGGCTTTGGGCCTGTTTCTCGTTGACGCTGGGCGGTCCGTTGCGCGCATTGGGTACGCGGCCGTTGCTTGCCGTGGTGCTCGGCGGCGTCGGCGGCCCACTGGCCTATGCCGGTGCAGCTCGCGGCTGGGAGGCCATGACGTTCCGCGCGCCGGAGTGGCAGGCACTGGCGTTGCTTGGTGTCGGCTGGGCGGTAGCGATGCCCTTGCTGGCCTGGTTGAGCCACCGTTGGACGACGGCGAGGATCGCCGCATGAGCGCCACCCATACCGTGCTGGTGATCTGGCTGGCCGCCGCTTGGGTCATGACGGCGGGGTGGGCATGGCAACGCCGTAAAGAGAATGCAGGCATCGTCGACGTGCTCTGGTCGGCGGGTGTCGGCGGTGCGGCGGTGCTCGCGGGCCTGATCGGCTCGGGCGCGCCGGCTACGCGCCTGGTGATGGCGCTTCTCGGTGGCCTCTGGGGGCTTCGCCTCGCATGGCACCTTTGGCGGCGCGTGGGTGGCGAAGCGGAAGACGGGCGCTACCGGGCGCTTCGCGAGCATTGGCATGGCAGCCAGCTTAAGTTCTTCGGCTTCTTCCAGTTCCAGGCCTTTCTCGTCGGCGTTTTTGCCGTGCCGTTCGTCGCCGTAGCCACGAATCCGGCTGCCTCGTTCTCAGGCATCGCCGTGGCCATCGTGATCTGGCTCGTGAGTGTCGGTGGTGAATCTGTCGCGGATCGACAGCTGAGCGCTTTCCGCGCCAACCCTGCCAACCGGGGCAAGACCTGCCGCAAGGGACTGTGGCGCTACTCGCGCCACCCGAACTATTTCTTCGAATGGCTGCACTGGTTCGCCTATGTGGTTCTGGCGATCGGTTCACCGCTGTGGTGGCTGGCGTGGAGCGGTCCGGTAGTGATGTTCGTGTTCCTGCGCTTCGTCAGTGGCGTGCCTTACACCGAGGCCCAGGCGTTGCGCTCGCGCGGCGAGGCGTACCGCCGCTACCAGCGTGACACCCCGATGTTTTTTCCGTGGTTTCCGAAACGTGAGAGCGATAACCCATGAACACCGCCGCCAGTACCGCTTCCTACGCCCGCGAAGATCGCGCCGCGTCCGGCCTGCTTGGTCTTGCCGAGCGTGGTCTCGTCCCCGATGCCCTGCTGCGCGCCGGTATTCGACGACTGTGCGCGAAACGGCTGGCGGAAGAAGGGGCGGGCGGATTGGCGGCCGTGGCGGCGCGCTACCAGAAGCGGATCGACGGGTTGAGGCACAGTGAGGTCGCCATCCACACGGATGCCGCGAACGGCCAGCACTACGAGCTGCCGGCACGCTTCTTCGAACTGTGCCTCGGGCCCCGCCTGAAGTATTCGGGCTGCTACTACGCGACCGGCAGCGAATCGCTTGGCCATGCCGAGGACGCAATGCTCGAGCTCTACGGCGCGCGCGCGGAGCTCGCCGACGACCAGTCGATACTCGAGCTGGGCTGCGGGTGGGGTTCCCTGACCTTGTGGATGGCCCAGCGCTATCCGCGCTCCCGCATCACGGCCGTGTCCAATTCGAACAGCCAGCGCCGCCACATCGAGGCTAATTGCGCGGCGCGTGGCATTCACAACGTCAACGTGATCACGGCGGACGCGAACACGCTGGCCTTGGGCGCCACGCAGTTCGACCGCTGTGTATCGGTGGAGATGTTCGAGCACATGCGCAATTACGACACCCTGATGTCACGCATCGGCCTGTGGCTGCGCCCGGGCGGCAAGTTGTTCGTGCACATCTTTGCCCACCGGACCCTGATGTACCCGTTCGAGACGGAGGGCAAGGACGACTGGATGGGCCAGCATTTTTTCACCGGGGGCCTGATGCCGGCATCGGATACCTTGCTCTGGTTCCAGAAGGACCTGGCGATCGAGCGCCGCTGGCATGTCGACGGCACGCACTACCAGCGCACGGCCAATCACTGGCTGGCGAATCAGGACCTGGCTCGTGAAGAGATCATGAAAGTGCTGAAGGAGACGTACGGCGAAGCAGCGGGACTTTGGTTCCAGCGCTGGCGGATGTTCTGGATGGCCTGTGCGGAATTGTTCGGCTACGCAGGAGGGCAGGAATGGCTCGTGGCCCACTATCGCTTTGTGAAACCGCGCTAGGGCGCCGTCTGCGTGCCATGCACGGTTAAGACAAGGCGGTCAGAAACGTCCAATCCGGCCAGCTTTGCCTGCAGGTAATGTCACCTATTCCGGATTGTCGCCTTGGAAACGACAGCTGATGGTCGCACGATAGGTGGCCAGCATCACACCCGCATTGAAGGAGAGCTCCATGTCCTCCCGCCCCGTTCGTATTCCCGGCCCGGACCATCCGATCACCGTCACCCCCTCCGGCGGCCGCGTGGTCGTGCGTGACGGCGACCGCGTTCTCGCCGATACCCGCAACGCGTTGACCCTCCAGGAGTCGACGTATCCGGCGGTGTTCTATATTCCTCGCGCCGACGCCGACATGGCCGCGCTGACGAAGACCGAACACCACTCCTATTGCCCCTACAAGGGCGAGGCGTCGTATTTCAGTCTGCCGGGGAATGCCGAGAAGGCAATCAACGCGATCTGGACCTATGAGACGCCTTACGATGCCGTCGCGCCGATTCGCGAACACCTCGCCTTCTACCCCGACCGGGTCAGCATCGAGCACACGCCGGCCTGATCGGCCGGCGCAGGGAACCTGACATATGCAAGCCATCGTCGATACCACCTGGGCGCCAGGCGCCGCTGCCCTTCGTTCCAGCGAAGGTGCAGCGGCAACCCGATGTAACGCCGACGAATCGCTCCTCGTCCGCTATAACGCCGTTCGTGCGCGGACCGAGGCGCTGGTCGCCTCGCTCGACGCCGAAGACATGGTCGTCCAGTCCATGCCCGATGCCAGCCCTGCGAAATGGCACCTCGCACATACCACCTGGTTTTTCGAGACCTTCGTGCTCGGGCCCAACGTGCCGGGTTATCAGGTGTTCGATGCGGACTTCGGTTACCTCTTCAATTCGTACTACGAAGCTGTCGGTCCGCGGCATCCGCGACCGCTGCGTGGCCTGCTCACGCGTCCTTCCGTGGCGCGGGTGATTGCCTATCGCCATCACGTGGACTCGCACATGCGTGCCTTCCTGCGCGAATGGCCCTCGGCGGAACTCGAGGCGCTCTTGCGCCTGGGCTTCGCCCATGAGGAGCAGCATCAGGAACTGCTGGTGATGGATGTCCAGCACCTGTTTGCGCAGTCCCCGCTCAAACCGGCGATCGATGAAGCCTGGCCTGCGCCGGCACCTGGGCCGAGTGGGCGCTTTCGTCGCATCGGCGGCGGTCCGGTGCGCGTCGGTGCCGTGGACGAGCGCTTCGCCTTCGACAACGAAGGCCCTCGCCACACGGCGTGGCTGGAGCCGTTCGAAATCTCCGATCGGCTCGTGACCAACGGGCAATGGCTCGCCTTCATGGCGCTGGGCGGCTATCGCCGCGCGGACCTGTGGCTCTCCGACGGCTGGGCCCAGCGGCAGGAGGAAGGCTGGGAAGCGCCGCTGTACTGGCGCCGCGAGAGCGATGTCTGGTCGCACATGACGCCGGGTGGTTGGAAGCCGGTCGACCCGGATGCCGCGGTCACTCACGTCAGCTACTACGAGGCGGACGCGTTCGCGCGCTGGGCGGGGGCACGCCTGCCGACCGAAGCGGAGTGGGAACATGCCGTGCGCACGTGCGAGGACCTGGACCAGGTCACTAATGTGGCCTGGCAATGGACCGCGAGCGCCTATTCGCCGTATCCCGGGTTTCGTGCGACCGACGATGCGGTGGGTGAGTACAACGGCAAGTTCATGATCGGCCAGATGGTGCTGCGCGGCGGGGCCAGCGTGACACCGCCGCATCATGTGCGGCCTTCGTACCGGAACTTCTACCGCCCGGGCCAGCGCTGGATGTTCTCCGGCCTGCGCCTGGCCAGGGATGTGGACAGTTCCCCCGATGACGATCGCCTGACCTTCCTGCGCGATACGCTGGCGGGTCTGTCCGCGTCGCCGAAGGCATTCTCGCCGAAGTACTTCTACGATGCCGCCGGATCCGCCTTGTTCGAAGCGATCTGCGTTACGCCGGAGTATTACCCGACGCGCACCGAAACTGCCTTGTTGCATGACATCGCGCCTGCGCTGGCCACGACCATTCCGGATGGTGCCGTTCTGCTCGAACTGGGCAGCGGTGCGAGCGACAAGACGCGCCTGCTTCTCGATGCGGCGCCGCAGATCTCGGCCTACGTACCGGTGGACATCAGCGTAGATGCTCTCAACGGGGCGGTCGAGCGGTTGCGCTCCGCGTATCCCGCGCTGGCTGTCTATCCGGTAGTGGGTGATTTCACCCAGGCGATCGAGGTGCCCGAGGTGCTGGCCGGCCGGCCGATCGTGGCGTTCTTCCCGGGGTCGACGATCGGTAACTTCGTTCCCGAAGAGGCGATCGCGCTGTTGCGGTCGGTACGCGAGCGGCTCGGTTCGGCGGCGCACTTCATCGTCGGTGCCGATCAAGTCAAACCAGTCGACACGCTCATTGCGGCTTACGACGACGCCGAGGGCGTGACTGCCGCCTTCAATCGCAACGTGTTGGTGCGGATCAACCGCGAACTGGGTGGCGACTTCGACCCCCAGGCTTTCGATCATCGCGCGGTATGGAACGCGGAGCTCGAGCGCATTGAAATGCATCTCGTCAGTCGCGTCGCGCAACAGGTCACGGTCGCAGGCCAGCGCTTCGGCTTCGCCGCTGGCGAGTCGATCCACACGGAGAACTCGCACAAGTTCACGCCTGCATCGTTCGCGCGTCTGGCGGAGGCCGGTGGATGGCGGGTCGACCGGGAGTGGATTTCGCCCGATCCCGCCTTCGGCGTCTTCGCACTAGTCGTCGCATAAGCCGTAGCTTCTCTGTAGGAGCCGCTTCAGCGGCGATAGCCAGGTCGCCATGACCGCCATCGTCGGCGTAGCCAGCTCCTACAGAGAGCTTATTGACGGACTTCGTCCACCGTCATGTAACCGGCATCGTTCACGCTCACCACGGCGCGACGATGCGCCTGGATGCTTACGGCATCCTCGGTGCTTGCGCCAATGGCGCGGGCCGTGGCCTCCACGCCGACCGGGTGATTACCGAGACGCTTCTGTTTCCCGGAAAAGCGCGCGCGGTTGTAACCGGACCACGCGGTGAAGACCACGGCACAGACGATGGCGGCGACCAGAACGACATTGATATCACCGCCTTTGCGTACCGATTCGAGGACGTGCAGTTGTAACCACGCGTTGCGCAGCCCGAAGGCCCAGGCGACGAGGGTGATCAGCGGCAGCCAGAGGAACGCCCAAAACAACCACGCGATGACGGTGATGACGCTGAACACGGCTTTCTGCACCGGCGACTGACGCTCGGGGCGCTGGATCATGATGGCATCGGCTTTCATCGTAGTCCCCGGTCCGGGCTGATCCATACAGCACGCGTGCCCTTGCGCTTCATCATCGCCTTGGGCATCGCGACGATGGACGTCGCCGTGTTGAGCATCCAGTACACCAATGGGTACCAGATCATCCAGTAATAGTTACGGCCGATGCGCGTCTCATAGCGACGGTCGACCAGGAGGCTGATCAGGAACTGCAGCAGGCAGATCGCACCGAGCACGACGCCGTGCCACTGCGGCAGCAGCGTTTCGATATACAACGAAGGCGGCAGGTCGACGAACAGCCCCAGCACCCAGAGCACGACGATAAGCGCCATGGTGTACGACCAGACCAGGCTCATGACGTATTCGATGGCCACCGGCCACATGCGACGCTGACGCCACGCGAACAGCTTCTTCGAATATCGCAGCAGCACTTCGGATCCACCCTGGGCCCAGCGCAGGCGCTGCTTCCATAGGCCGCGCATCGTCTCGGGCATGAGGATCCAGCACAGGGCGTTCGGCTCGTAGCGAATTTCCCAGTGGCGCATCTGCAGCCGCCAGCTGACGTCGATATCTTCGGTGACCATGTCGGTGTTCCAGTAACCGACATCGTGCAACGCACTCTTGCGGAAACCAGCGATCACGCCGGAGACCGTGAAGATCCGGCCGTAGACGCGCTGGGCGCGCTTGATCAGTCCGATGATGGACGAGAACTCGCCCACCTGAAGCTTGCCGAGCAGGGTAGAGCGGTTGCGGATGCGCGGATTGCCGGTCACCGCGGCAACGCGCGGACTTTCCAGCATGTGCGACATGAGCCAGTGCGTAGCGTAGTCGTCGAGGAGGGCATCGCCGTCGATACAGACCAGGAAGTCCGCCCTGGACGCCAACGCGGCGGCGCGTAGGCCCATCGCCTTACCCTGGTTGCTCGACATGTGGATCACGCGCAGCTTCGGGTACTGGTCCATCAACTGGTCGAGCTGGACTCCGGTGTCATCGGTCGAGCCGTCGTTGATCGCAATGATCTCGAAGTTCGGATACTGCTGGGAAGCCAGGTGGGCGATGGTCTCGCGGACCTGTTCGCCCTCGTTGTGACACGGCACGATGAGCGTGACCATCGGGTAGGAGGGCAGCTCGGGAGGTTTGACGCGCACGGGTTCGCGGCGCTCCCAGCGCACGAAGTAGATCACGCCACCGGTCATCCAGATGAGCGACATCACCAGCGGATAGAAGAACGCGAATTCGAGGAGTACATGGAGCACGCCGCCATTCATCGGATGGGCTCCGGGTAGGGATAGTCGGATGCCGAGATAAACGGCCTGATGGTTTCGAGCTTTGGATGGTCCTGCAGGAAGTCGTCCGGGTAGTAGCCGATGTGCCGGGCGCCCTGTGCCTGTACCGCGCGCATGCGCTGGGCAAGGTCGAGGTCGTTGATCGGTGCGTGGGTGCGCCAGTTATGCGTGGCGAATTCGAACAGCACGCGGTCGAAGCCGTTCGGCACGGCGCCGACTTGCGCGGCCAGGTGCTTGTACCAGCCGATGTGGTCCGATTGCTGATCCAGTTGGGGCATCGCCATCACGGCCGTCATGTCATAGGCCTTGATAAAGGCGGGGAGGCTCTGCGCCATCCAGGCTTCAGCGTCCGGCTGCATGACAGGTCGGGCATACAGGTTACGGGCCGTGCGCAATTGCGGGCGCCACTTCTGCATGCGCTCGGACAACTCCAGCGTGAAGTCGATCAAGGCCTGGGTATTCTGTGCCGGCGTATTCTTTGCCCACGGGCCGAGGTCGTCGGTATCGCGGATATAGGCGTCGTCCGAGAAAAGGACGCCCGCCTCGTCGGCGTGCATGGCGAGATCCTCGTAGACATCGCCGATCATGCTGCGCACTTTCGGGTCATACGGTGCCAGGCGGTAATGATCGCCGCCAGGCTTCGGCTCGCCGGCCAGCGAGGGAAGGTCCTTCCCGTCCGGGAAACGGAAGGCGAGCACGGGCATCCACGCATACACGCGCACGCCGGCACGAGTGCGCAACTGCCACGACACACGCGAGAACAGATCCGCACGCATCGGTAGATGACGGTTCGGGAAATAGACCGCATCGGCGACGCCGTCGCCATCGGGATCCGCGTAGGACTGTAACCAGACCTGGCTCGGATGCAGGCGCTTGATGCGGTCGAGCAGTTTCGACAGGTTGCGGTCTTGCTGCGCGGGATCCGGATCGTAGACGTAGTCGAGGTCGACCTGCACGGCGCGGGTGGGCTCGATACGGTCCAGGTGACGGAGCAGCCAGCCCAGGCGGTTTGCCGTGACGTTGTCGCTGACCAGAAGACGCGGAATGGTCTTGCCGATCGTAAGCGTCGGCAGTCGATCACCCAGGCTGAAGGTCACCGGCATGCCGTGCTCGGCGGCCACCTGGCGGCCAACGCGCGTATAGGCACCGTAAGGCCAGGCGACGGCGCGCGGTCGAACACCCGTGTGCTCGGCGATCTCGTCGGCGCTGTGCTGGAGATCGGCACCGACGCGTGCACGGTACTGGGCTTCATCCTCGTAGCTCCGCGTCTTGTCGTCGTAACGCAGTGAGGCGGCCGCAGGCATCATGTTGCCCTGCGGGTTGCCGGAGGTTCCTTCGTGCATGCCCCACGAGTGGGAAGCGAATTCCACCAGTCCGCCCTTGTGCATCTCGGTCACCTGGTCCCAGGTGAGGAAGCAGTCGCGATCGCAGTCCATGCCGTTATAAGGCATGCGTTTGCCGGCAGGCATGTCGATCCATGAGCCGACGATCGCGGCTACCGCAGGGTAGTGATAAGCGCGCAAAAGGGGCCATACGCGTGTGTAAAAACTCTCCAGGCCGTCGTCGAAGGTCAGCAGCACGGCATTCGCCGGAAGCGCGGCGCCCCCGTGACTCGCGTCAACGACCTGTTGCAGGCTGACGATGTTGTAGCCGTTGGCCTTGAGCCAGTCGAAGTGTGAGATCAGGTGGTCGGTGCTTGTGGCATCGGGGTCACGGTCGGCCCGGAGGCCGACATCGTCGCGAACATCGTGATAGGCGAGCACGATCAGCGAAGGCCGCACCGGAGTGACGGTCTGGGCGAATGCGGGAAGCGCGAACCCGAGCAGGGTTAGCAGAAACAACAGCGAACGCATGACTCTCATTCTCCCCAGTGCACGGTCAGATCGAGGACGACGCGATGTTCGCGACGGCCATCGTAAGGTTGGTTGTGCCAGCCGATGCCCCATCCCAGGCGGATACCCGCGCGTGGCTGGAAGATCTGGCCGTAGCGGATGCTGGCCATCCAGTCGGTGGCGTAGCCTTGTTCCGCGTACTGACCGACGGCGACGTCGATGCGCTGGGTGACCTGGCGCTCATAGAACTTGCCTAGCAGGTTCTGCAGGCGTCCGGTCAACGCGTAGCTGTTGTCGCGACGGGGATTGAAGTAGGGACGGTCAGTCTGGGTGTTCATCGACCCGCCCAACTCGACGCCCCCATCCAGGGCGAGGTTGGGTGCGGTGTAGACCCGTTGGGTGAACGCGGCGAGCCAACCCGTGCGCTTGTTGCCGTCGCTGAAGTCGTCGCGCGACAGGCCCAGGCGCGCCTGGGTCAACTCGCTGGCACGCCAGGTCACGACGGTATCGATCGTCTTGGCCGAGATGCCGTAATACTGCGCGCGCAGCGGTGTGTCTTCGCCGGCCGTGCTGAAATCGGCGGCAACCGCCCAGTGATCGCTCAGCGACCAGTCGAAACCGGCTTCGAGCGCCGTCTTGCCGACATACCTGTCGGTCGCTGGCAGGACTTGCACATAGGCTTCGAGGCCACGTGCATAGCCACGCACGCCGAAGCCCACGCGCGAACGGCGGACATCGCCTTCGGGCAGGTCGGCGGTCGAATAGCGGCCAAGCGCGACGACACGCCAGTGATCGTCGATCAGCGGGCTTTGGATGGTTGCCAGGGTGGCGCTGTCACGGTCGCCGTAATCGGGGCTGGAGCCTTTGCCGTTCTCATGGCTGATATCGAACTGCCAGCCACGTTCTCGCTCCCACGACTGCACAAAGCGATCCACGCGGTCGGAGCGGTGGCCCATGGCCTGCGCTTGGGCGAGGTTCTCGTCGATCCCCTCGTAATCGTGAAGAGCGCGCTGCGTATCGGCGGCGTCGAGGTACGAATCCACGTCGCGCGGGTTCAACGTGTCGGCAATGGCAAGGTCCTCCTCGGCGCGACGCGGCCAGCCACGCGCCAGCTCTACCATGCCGAGTTGGCGGCGAATGTTCGATTCGGCGGGCGCTTCGCGGCTGAGCGGGACGATGCGGGCGTAAGCGTCGGCCTGCATGTCGACGATGCTGCGTGCGGAAATCGCCGCGGATTCGGCATCGAACTTGCGCGGGTTCTCGATCGGCAGGCGGATGCCGGGCACACGAACCCACGGTTGTTCATTCGCTGCAAGGGTGTCGATCGTGGTGATGGCCTTGTTGGTTTCACCCGACTCCAGGTACGCATACATGAGGCCGATGCGGGGATCGATCTCGGCGTCGTCGTAGGGACCGGGGTCCTTGGCGATGCTGTCTTCGTAAAGCCTGGCGGCCTCGGCCGGCCGGCGGCGGGCAAGGAGGGCATCCGCGGCGTTGCGCTCGGCGTAGGCGGGAAGGGCCACGCCTTGCGCGCGCAATGCGTCATAGCGCTGCGCAGCCTCACCGGTGAGCCCCGCCTGGTCGAGGGCGACGATGAGGTCGAATTGCTCTCGCAGGCGCATGTCGGCAGGCAACTGGGGATCGTCAGCCAGGCGCCGCGCGTCGACAACGGCGCGGTCCGCTTCGGCATAGGGTGCCCGCGCGTCGGCCGGCTCGCCCACTGCCCAGCGCGTTTCGCGCGCGACGTGGTCTGCCTCCAATCGCGACCTGTCCGCCAGGTCTTGCGGAGGTTGCAGCGTCGACGCAAGTTCCCTTGCGCGCGTAGTCGCACCGATTTCCGTCAATAGCGCGACGTTGAGCGACTGCGCCTCGCGATCGTCAGGCCACCGATCGAGGATGGCCTGGCAGTGCGCCAACGCATCGATCCGGTGACCCTGTTCTCGCTCCTGGCGAACCTTGGCCATGAGTGCATCGCGTTCGGGTGGCGCCGCAGCCCATACGGCAGCCCCATGCAGGGCGAGGAACAGCGCAAGGCAGAGCCTGGCGCGCGGCATGCGGATGTCCCGCTGAAAAATCGTCAAAGGTGATCCCATTCCCACAACATGACCTGTCTCGGCCGCGTCGGATGTCCATTCCCGGCAACGGAGGGTAAAGCAGTCCGCCATCGTAGGGACTAGCGACGCGCAACATGTGACGGGCGTCTCATTTTTCCGGTGGTTCGTGGGCTTGCGTTCAGGCTGCCGACACAGTGACTTCTCGGATCGCGGCCAGCAGGCATAGGCCATTACACCGATACACGGCGGGGGCGGAAGGCGCTAAAAGGGTCAGGTTGAGTCGGATCCCGAGGTCACTCGTGATGGTGGAGCAGCAAACCGGGACGCCGTCGGTGGCTTCGACAGCACCGTTGCCACGGCTGGACTTCATCGACGCGCTGCGCGGTCTGGTCATCGCGCTCATGGTCCTCGACCACACGCGCGACTTCGTCAATCGCCAGGCCTTCCTGTTCGATCCGCTGGACCTGGACAAGACCTCGGTCGCGTTGTTCCTCACGCGTTGGGTCACTCATTTATGCGCACCGACCTTTGTACTTCTGTCGGGGGTTTCGATCTTCTTGCAGGCCAATCGTGGCAAGACAGGATGGCCGCTATCGCGCTTCCTGCTCACGCGGGGCCTGTGGCTGATCTTCCTCGAAGTCACCGTGGTCGATTTCGGTTTCGACTTTCGACCGGCGGTCTTCCTGCAAGTGATCTACGCGATCGGCCTGAGCATGGTGCTGATGTCCGCCGCCGTGCACCTGCCACGTCGCGCGGTGCTTGCCCTGGGCATCGCACTGGTCGCCGGACATAACCTGTTCGATGGCGTCGACGCCGGCACGCTGGGTGCATGGGGACTGCCGTGGCACCTGCTCATGCAGCCGGGTGTGTTGCCGTTCGGATTCATCGCGTATCCGGTGTTGCCATGGTTCGGCGTGATGTGTGTTGGCTACGGGATCGGCGATATCTATCTCATGGAGTCGTCGCGGCGCACACGCACGCTCGCGCTGCTGGCAATTGGCATGCTCGTGCTGTTCTTCGTTTTGCGTCTGCCGAATCTTTATGGCGATCCAAGACCATGGACCGTTCCGTCCGACCATTCACTGACGCCGCTGGCTGTCATGTCCGTAGCGAAGTACCCGCCTTCGCTGGACTACGTGCTCGTCACCCTGGGTATTTCCACCTTGCTGGGCCTCGCGTTGGGTCGCGCGCCCGCGTGGCTACTCAAGCCATTCCTGGCGTTCGGTCGCACGCCGATGCTCTCCTATCTGTTGCACATCTATCTTGCCCATATCTTCGCGGTCGTCATCGCGCAGTTCTACGGCGTGCCGGCGGCGCACTTCATCGGCACGTTGAGCGATCAGTCGCGGCTTCGTGCCGATGGGTGGGGCTTATCGCTTTGGGGCACATACGCCGTGTGGCTGGCGGTGCTTGTAGTGCTGTACCCCATCGCCAGCGCTTATGCGAGATACAGGGCCACGCACAAGAAGTGGTGGCTGAGTTATCTGTGACGCGGGCCTACCCCAGGATACCGACCACCGCCGGGAACACCGATTCATACGCCTCGCCATAGGTCATCGGCGTACCGGAATTGCGTCCGCCCTGGACGCCGCGCTGCAAGGCCACTCGCGTGTAGTACTCCCACAGGTGCTCCTGGCCTTGCATGCATTCGATGGCGGCGCGCTTCTTTTCCCAGGCGTCGGTAATGTTGAGGATGACGTCGGGCTTCCAGCCGCACTGTTCCGGCTGGTGGGGTTCGAAGAGATAGACCTGAGGGGCACCGATCACCGGTGTCTCAGGGTCGTGCCCATGCGCCTGGGCGACGATGCGCGCTTCCTGCGCGAAGGCGCTCACGGCGACGTGGTCGGCGTTGTAGGGGTCCAGGCGGGAATGGGTCATGACCCAGCTCGGTCGTATCGCGCGGTAGAGATCGGCAAGCTGGAATAGCGAGTCCCTGCCCAAGGTGATGGGATAATCGCCGAGATCCCAGAACTGGATGTCCGCCACGCCAAGATGCCGGGCGGCGTTTTCCGCTTCCACCTGGCGCTCCGACTTGACCTTCTCCAGCGTCATGCCGGGCTTGCGCCACAGTTTGGCGGATTCGCCGCGCTCGCCATACGACAGGCAGACCACCGTGACATCCCAGCCGGCGGCGGCATGCAGGGCGATCGCGCCGCCGGCGCGCCACACGAAGTCGGCCGAGTGTGCGCTGACTACCAATGCTGTTTTCTTCGTCATGAGGGGATCCGTTCGTAGGGGGAGGGGTTAGTCGCCGCCGGCGGTCTTGTCGAAGCCGAGCATGTAGCCCAGATCCATCTTGAGACTCACGCCGTAGACGAACATGTTCTTCGGGAAGATGGCGGTGTTGGTGATGCTCGAGTTATCGGGGTGCACGATGTATTGCAGGCTTGGCATCAGCTCGAGACCGCGTGCGACGCGCCAGCCGTAGGTCAGCTCATAGGCCGTCTGGTGCGCGGCATTGGTGCCGTGGCCGCCCTTCTTGGCGCGCGCATCGCGGAGGAATTCGCGCTCGCGCGGCGTGAGCTCGAACTCGGAGACCGAGAAGTTGAGCGTATCGGTCGGCCGGCTGGCGAACGGCGCCGTCCAGACGAACCCGGCATAGACCTGCTGGCGCATGATCTCTGCCTCATCGAGCTGCTGCACAATGCCGCCGAACACGTTGAAGCTCTGTGCGCTCGCATCATTGGGCCGCCAGATGACACGGTCGCCCATGATGTAGACGCCGTCGCGGCTGCTGTTGACCGTGCGTGCGGTGCCGCCGAACAGTGCCTTCGATCGACCCGCCGTGTTGAAGTACGGATCGGTGAGCGGTGCCGTGCTAAGGAAGGCGCCGACCTTCAATTCAAAGGGGAAACGCGTGGTCGTGGGATCGGTCTTCTGCCAGGCCCATTCCACGGGGACCGTGACGCCGGTTGCGCTGCCAACCGAGAAATCCAGGCCATTGCTCGCCGATGTCGTTGGATTGACTTCAAAGACACCGGTTTCGATATACGTGTGCGGCGTCGGCCGGACCTTGACGTTCAGGCCCCACGTGGCTGACGGAAGCAGGCTGAAGCCGGCCTCGGACACCAGGATGCGGGGCTCGCCGCACGTATCGGCGGACTCGAACTGGCAGTTGGTCACGAGATGGCCGTAGTAGGTCGTGGTACCCAGGCGGCCGGCGGTAATGTCGAGCTTGTCGTCGAACAGTTTTTGCTCGTAAGCGAACAAGCCAAGATGCCAGCGGTAGAACTCGTTCTTGTAGATGTACTGCTGCTTGGTGAACGTACCGGTGACGTACTTGTTCAGGCTCTCACCGTAGTCGCGATACACGGTGAAGTGGAACGATCCACCGCTCAGACCCATCATCTTGTCGAGGTCGAAGTCCGCGCCGATGTTGAACTGGCCGACGTTGGTGTGACCCTGGTAGATGCCACCAGTGGTGTTGTTGGCGTATTGGTTGATGAGCGCGCTGCGGAACTTGATGCCTTTGTCCTTCAGCGACTTCGCCACATCCGCCAGCGGTCCCTTCGAAGTGTCACCCGGTTTTGCAGGCGTTCCTGCCGCGCCGGACTCCGCCGGGTCGGCGGCCGATGAACTCGACGCAGGCGCGGCTGGCGGCGCGCTCTGGGCGAACGCCATGGTCGGCGCCATGACAGTGGCCAGGCTACATAAGGCGGTGGCGATGTAAGTGTTGCGATTCATTTGAGCAAATCCCTCCCCGGTCGCGGAGTCGAGGGACTTCGCGAGGCATGTACAGCGGACGATGTGAGGATCAGGCGGGCTGGTAACCCGTATCCAGTTCCTGCCTGAGCTTTACGTGGTCGACGGCTTTCTCCCACTTACCGACGACGACGGTGGCAACGCAATTGCCGGCAATGTTGGTGAAGACGAACATGGCCGAGAGGATCCGGTGGATACCGAGAATCAGGGCGATGCTGTTCACCGGAATGGTCTTGGTCGCAGCCAGGGTCAGGGTCAGTACGGCAATGGCGGAACCGGAAACACCGGCGCCTCCTTTGGACGTGAGCAACAGGATGGCCAGCAATCCCAATTGCTGTTCCCAGCCCAGCGCGGTGCCCGTGGCCTGGGCCAGGAAGACCGCCACGGCGGCGAAGTAGAGACATGTGCCGTCGTGGTTGAAGCTGTACGCGGTGGGCAGGACCATGCCCACCACCGATTCGTTGACGCCGAGTTTGGTGAGCTTGGCCGTGAGCTGCGGGAAGACGCTTTCGGACGAACTCGTGCCGAGTACCAGCACAAGCTCTTCGCGGAAGTAGCGCATCAGCTTGAGCAGGTTGAATCCGGCATAGGCCGATATCGGTGCAAGCACGAGGGCGAAGAACAGGGCGCAGGTCAGCAGGAATTCGAGGATCAACGCGCCCAGTGGAAGCAGGGTGGAGAGGCCGAATTGCGCGACAGTGAACGCGATGGCGCCGAAGGCCGCGATGGGTGCAATTTTCATCACCAGGCGAATGATCCAGAACAACGCCGACTGCACCGTGTCGACCACGTGCAGGACAGGCTCGGCCTTCTCACCGAGCGATGCCAGTCCGCAGGCAAAAAGCACCGAGAACACCAGGATCTGCAGGATGTCACCCTTGGCGAAGGCCTCCAGCGCGGAGTTCGGCACCAGGTTGACCAGGAACTCGCCCGCACCGGTCGGAACGGCTGCCGCGCCATCCTTGGCAACGGTCGTGCCCGTGTGCAGCATGGCCGGATCGATATGCATGCCCACGCCGGGCTTGAGCAGGTTGATAGTCACCAGGCCGAGGATGAGGGCGATGCTGGTGACCACCTCGAAATAGACCATGGCCTTGATCGCGATGCGCGCCACCTTGCCCAGGTCGCGCACGCTGGCGATGCCATGGGTCACGGTGCAGAAGATGATCAGCCCGACCACCATCTGGATCAGGCGGATGAAGATGTCGCCGAGTGGCTTCATCTGCTTGCCGATGTCCGGTGCCAGTGCACCCAGCAGGACGCCCAGCACCATGCCCGTCACGACCTGGAAGGTGAGGTCCTGATAGAACGGACGTCGCGCCTTGAGTGGCACGGTGGGCGTGTTGGCGGTCAGCTTACTCATTACCTGTGCGATTCCACGTGGCGGCCGTTTGGCCTCTTACGGTCCTGCGAGTGTCCCACCATGGCGATGACGGCGTTCATTCGGCGGTCCCGTCAAGTATGTCCTGCGCCGGACCAAACACCTCGTCAATGCTCAGGCGGCGGGGCAGCAGGCCCTGCTCGACGCAGGCGTCGATGACGTATTCGACCGGCTCGCGCAGCGTTTCGTAACCGAAAGCGTAAGGCGAGGGGGCATCGGACGTGCTTTGGAGTCGGGCATTCGACTGGAGCAGGAGGCGGTAGATCGCCCGGATGGCAGACGGGTCACGCTCGGCCACGGCTGTGCTGACCGATACCACGTGGTTGACCGGTACGAAGCCGTGCTGGTCGTACCAGGCCCGGTCCCGGGCGAGGGCATCGGCGATGACGGGGACGAATTCCTCGTCCTTCGGCAGGTCGTTGCCGAGGATGGCTGCATCGATCACGCCTTCGCGAAGCAGGTCAACCAGGCTCCGGTCGTCATCGCTGTGTTCGACGAAGGCGGGATCCTGGTACTGCTTCACGTGGGCGGCATCTCGTGTCACCCAGTGCATGCTGTCCGTTGCCAGACCGTAGTCTTCGGTGAGGTGTGCGCGTACCCACATGCCGGTCGTCTGCGTATAGGCGCGTACGCCGACGCGCTTGCCGACGAGGCCTTCGGGTGTCGTCACGCCACCGGTGCGTCGTGTGATCAGGCAGCCGCGCTGGAAGCGAGATGCAACCACCGCAGGCAGCAAGAGGATGGGTTGGCCATAGGCGATGGCCTGGAGACCGGTCACGATGGCCAGTTCCGAGATATCGAAGCTCTGGTCGCGCACCATCGGCGCAAAGGCCTTATGCACCGGGGAGACGTCGACGAACTCGAATGTCGCATGCGGACTGCTCAACTCGCCATGCTTGATCGGCGCGGACAACGGCGAGGTGGCCAGTACGGTGCGCAGCGTGGTGGGCTCAGACATGCGCGCCACTCTCTGCAAGGCCGGGATAAATCGTCGCGGCGGTGCCGCTGAAGATCATCGCCTGATCGCCGGGCGAAAGGCTGGACAGTGCGTCGTGCGCAGCGCCGACGAGCGTCGGCAGCGTGCCCTCGGCAGCCGGGAAGTTGGAGCCCCAGGCGATACGACTCGCGCCAAACGTGCCGATGATGCGGGCCAGGAAATCCTGCGGTGTCGACTTGCCGGCCGTGGCCGCGGTGAGCGTGCGATTGGTGAGCTTGAGGTACACGCCCGGAAACGCGGCCATGTCGAACAGCGCCTGCGATGCGGCGAAGGGCGTGCCATCGGACAGGTCGGGCCGCGCGCAGTGGTCGAGCAGCACGCGAACCGTGGGGAAGCGCTCGAGTAGCGCACGCAGGGCGGGGAGCCCTTCCATCGTCATCTGCAGGCACACCGGAATGCCGAGCTTTTCGGCATGGGCCCAGGCGGGAAAGGAATCCTCATGACCGAGCCAGTCGGATTGCCCGGGCATGGTGCTGCCCGTGGTGAACAGGCGGAATCCCGACAACCCCTGGGACTGCCAGTAATCGATCCGCTCGACCGCATCGGGAGCGAGCGCATCGATCGAGTAGACGCCGACGAAGCGCGAGGGATAGGCGCGCACCGTGTCGACGACGTAGCGATTGTCATGTCCGTACACCGTCGACGCCTGTACGACGACGGCCCTGGCGATGCCGGCGTCATCGATTGCCTTGAGCAGCCCGTTCGCATCCACGGGACGCTTCTGCGACCAGTCGGACTGATGGCCGCCGATGGGGTCGGTCGGATACGTCGCGGTATCGGGGGAGATCACATGGGTGTGGGTGTCGAAGATCTTCATTGGATTCTTATAGGTCGTGGGGTAGGGGGCGTAGCCGTCGCTGTTAGCGGTAAACAAGACCCTTGGTCGCCAGGCGCTCACGCATGGCATAGATGTCGAGCCCGAGTTCGCCCTTCCGCAGTCGATCGCGCACCTGTGCCTCACGAGCCTCGCGTTCCAGGCTCTTTGCAAGCACCTCGTCCGCTTCTTCGCGGCGAATCACGCATACGCCGTCGTCATCGGCAACGACGATGTCGCCGGGACGCACGTAAGCACCACCGCAGACGAGCGGCACGTTCACCGAACCCAGCGTTTCCTTGACCGTGCCCTGCGCGGAGATCGCCTTCGACCACACGGGGAAACCCATGAGGGTGAGATCGCGAACGTCACGGACGCCGGCGTCGATCACCAGGCCCCGGCAACCCCGCGCCATGGCGGAGGTGGCGAGCAGGTCGCCGAAGTAGCCGTCGGTACAGTCGCTCGTGGGTGCCACGACGAGGATGTCGCCGTCGTGCAGCTGCTCGATCGCGACATGGAGCATCCAGTTGTCGCCCGGAGGAACGGACACCGTGACCGCCGAACCCGCGATGCGTGCACCCGCGTAGATGGGTCGGAGGTACGGTGCGGTCAGGCCCTTGCGGCCCTGTGCCTCGTGGATCGTGGCCACGCCAAGGGCGGCAAGTTCGTCGATAACTGCCTTGCCGGGCCTTTCGAGTTTGGTATTGACTGTGGACATGCCCGTTTTCGGTAGCTGGGGATGGCCCAACGGTGCGCGTCAGCTAGGCGGTTTGCCAAATTCGTTTTATGATCGAGCCATAAGTAAATGCGATTGATTGCTCGTGAACGAGATCTTCCAGCTCAACCTGAGGCACCTGGACGCACTGCTGGTCACCGGCCGCTCGGGCAGCATGAGCGCGGCCGCGCGCGAGGTAAATCTTTCCCAGCCTGCGCTCGCGCAGGCCATGGCCAAGATGGAGCGGGTGCTCGCGGAGCGTCTGTTCGACAGGCAGCCGGGCGGCGTCTCGCCGACCGCGGCGGGCCGGATCATGATGCTTCGCATCGATCGTGCACTGCACTACCTCGCGCATGGCGGACGCCTGGTAAGAAGGTCGGCACGGCTTGCTCCGCTACCGCACATCGAGCGACGCGTCACGATGGTGCAGCTGCGTGCGCTCATCGCCGTGGAAGGCAACAGCAGTTACGTGCAGGCCTCGGAGCTGACCGGTCTATCGCAGCCGGCCGTGCACCGCGCCGTGCGCGAATTGCAGGACATCCTGGGCACGGACCTGTTCGTACGCGTGGGACGCATCGTGCGGCCGACGGATGTGGCGAGCCGCTTCGTCCGCTTTGCCCGCCTCATGCTTTCGGAGCTGCGCGCAGGGTTCGAGGAAATCCGCGCCATGAATACCGACGACGCTGGCCGCGTCACGGTCGGCATCCTGCCCAGCGCCCGCGCCATCTTCTTCTCCGATCTGCTTGCACGATTCACCACGGCGCACGTGTCGGCGGCGGTCAAGGTCGTCGAGGCGCCGTATCGTGACTTGCTTGCCGGCCTTCGCCAGGGTGACCTGGACCTGATCATCGGTGCACGTCGCGATCCGTCGCCGCACCGCGACGTGGTACAGGAAGAACTCTTCGACGACGATCCGGTCGTCGTCGGCCGCGCGGATCACCCGCTGCGCGACAAGAAGCAGCTGGAGCTGTCGGACTTGTTGGGCTATCCGTGGGTTGTCTCGGCACCGGGTATTCCGCTGCGAAACAAGTGGGAGCAGATCTTCACCAGTCGCGGTGTGGAGCCGCCGAGGTTGCGCATCGAATGTGGCTCGGTGCTGGTGACGCGCGGCCTGCTGCTGCAGGGCGATTGGCTCACCCTGGTGTCGCGCGATCAGTTTCTCTTTGAGTATCGCGCCGGAACGCTCACCGAGATCGGTGACCTCGGCAAGGAGTTGCGCCGGCGCATCGCACTCACGCGTCGGCGTGACTGGATGCCGACGCCGTTGCAGGCCGACTTTGTCGAGCGCACGCACGCGTTGGCTCGGGAACGCGACGAGCATTGAGGCTGTCCGTCATCGCGCTGCCGAGTGCGGCGGCTTGTGATCGGCGACGAGATCGGTCGGTACGTGCACGCCGCGCCGGGCGATCTTCTCCGTCATGATCGTGTGCTGCATCATCAGCCCGGAAACCAGATAAGCCGCGACGCTCGCCGCAAGCAAGGGCAGCAAGGCATGCGGTTGCATCGTGGTTTCGAAGACGAACACCGCGGCAGTCAGCATCGCGCGCGAAGCACTCGCAAACAGTGCAGCCATGCCAACAAGTGCCGCCATGCGCGGGTCCACCTGCGTGATCGGCCAATGCGCGAGCGCGAGGCCGAGCAGGCCGCCAAGCGCACCACCGACGGTGAACAGGGGCGCGAGCGTACCGCCTGATGTGCCACTGCCCAGCGCGATCGACCACGAAACCAGCTTGGCGAATGCGAGGATAGCGAGTGCGCCCATGGTCAGGTGGCCACCGATGACGGCGACAATATTCTCGTACCCCACGCCCAGTGTCGAAGGTACGACGTAGCCCACCAGGCCGACGGCGAGTCCACCGATCGCAGGCCACCACATCCAGTGGATCGGGAGCTTCTCGAAGGCGTCCTCCAGACCGTAGACGAGGCGCGTTACGGCCACGCCGGCCACGCCAAAAACCAGGCCCAACGCCGTATAGAACGAGAGGGCCACGAACGACGCCGGGCCCAGTGCCAACATGGGAAACACCGGGCCTGGCCCCTCCAGCGCGAAGCGCACCGCCGCCCCCGTGGCGGCAGCCATCGCCACCGGCACGAGCGACCGCGCGCGTCGCTCGAACAGCAGCAACTCGATGCTCAACAACACCGCGGCCAACGGCGCCGCGAAGATAGCCGCCATGCCCGCCGCCGCACCGGCCGCTAACAGCGTCTTGCGTTCGTCGGCGGTCACGGGAAGGAGCTGTCCCACGTACGAGCCGAGTGCGCCGCCCGTCGCGATGATCGGACCTTCGGCGCCGAAGGGACCGCCGGTGCCGATCGCCACCGCCGACGACAGTGGCTTCAACCAGATCATGCGCGCGGCAATGCGGCTTTCATTGGTCAGTACCTGTTCCATCGCCTCGGGAATGCCGTGGCCTCGAATAGCTCGAGAACCCCAGCGCGCCATGAGGCCGACGACGAGGCCACCGAGCACGGGGATGACGATGACCCATGCGCCGCGCTGGTGGGTCGCGGGGCTTGCCCATGTCGTGCTCCATTGCCCAAAGAACGCCAGTTGCGTCACCAGGGCGATCAACCGGGTCAGTCCGAACGCGAGAAGCGCGACGACGGCGGCAAGCGCCATGGCGAGCAAGGTTGACGCGACCAACCGCCGGCGAAGGCGGGGCAGACGGCTTGGCATATGGGCCTGCGCGAGGGCAGGGTCCAACGCGGGGGCGAGCGGAAGCGCCGCCCGATCATGGGGCGGATGGAGTGGATCAGTCATGGGGGCAGTAGCCGACAGCGGGGAACGGCGAAAGGCTACGCGGAATGGAGCTCAGTAGCTGGCTGGCAGATGAATGGCACGACGTCCTTGATCACTGTTGCGCGTAGCTCTTCCCAATGCCTTTGAGGATCAGATCGATCCCGGTAAGAAAATCAGCCCGGTCGTCGTGCCCGGACAACTGTGTTGCGACGCTGCGAGCGAAGGGATACTCAGCCGGATCGAGTTCGGACCACGTATTGGCCACCGACTCGAGAAACGCGGGTCGATTAAGCCCTTCTGTTTGGGCGAACTGTGCGTTGGCGGCATTTTGTCCGCCCACGCCAAGGATGTAGCTCAACAACGCGGATACGGTTGTCCACTCGTCGTCGCGCGGGACACCCAGCATGCGAATCTGCTGGCCGATGCGTTCGAGGATGCGCACCGCCGGTAACTGGCCTGGCGCATGAGCGAGCGCCGAGCCAACCCATGGGTGGGCGTCGATCGCGTCGAACATGCCCAGCGCTATCGCGCGAATGGTTGCCTCTGGTGTCGCATCGGCAAGCTGCGCGCTCATCGCACGGGCGACGATGGTGTCGCACGCCGCGGTAACCAGTTCACTTTTGTTGGCGACGTGCCAGTAGATCGCGCCGGGGCCGGTGGCGAGCTTCTGGGACAGGGCGCGGAAGGTCAGTCCGCTTTCGCCCGCCTCGTCCAGGAGCGCAATCGACGCATCGATGATCCGCTCACGCGAGAGCGATTCTTCCCGCCGGGGGCCGCTTGGTGATTTTTTGACCATCCCTCATGTTGACATAATTGGAACGTCGTTCCAAGACAATGGAATGACGTTCCAGTCTGCCGATTCCGAGGAAGCAGCGTGGCTATCCCCATTGCGATCGTTGGCGCCGGCCTCGGTGGCCTGACCCTGGCGCGGGTACTTCACGTGCACGGCATCGAGGCAACCGTCTTCGAAGCCGAGGCCTCGCCGATCGCAAGAGCGCAGGGCGGCATGCTCGATATCCACGAGGAAAACGGGCAGCTTGCGCTCAAGGCGGCGGGCCTGTTCGACTCTTTCCTTGCACTCGTCCATGAGGGAGCCCAGGCCACCCGGATCCTGGACAAGCATGGCCGTGTCCTGTTCGATCAGCCCGACGACGGCACGGGTGGGCGACCCGAGGTGCCCAGGGGTGAGCTGCGCCGGATTCTCATGGAGTCCCTTCCCGCCGGGACGATTCGCTGGGGACATAAGCTCACGGCGGTAGCTTCGATCGGCGGCGCGGGCCACGTGCTCACCTTCGCCGATGGCTCGACAGTGACGACAGAACTCCTCGTCGGTGCGGATGGCGCGTGGTCGAAAGTGCGTCCGCTTCTTTCTGGCGCGAAGCCGGCCTATGCCGGCGTGTCCTTCGTCGAGACGTACCTGCGTGACGCGGACGTTCGCCATGCGGCCAGCGCGAAGGCCGTCGGCGGCGGAGCATTTTTTGCGCTGGCACCGGGGAAGGGCATCATGGCTCACCGCGAGCCCCATGGCGTGCTTCACGCCTACGTGGCTTTGAACAAACCGAAGGAGTGGATTGCCGGCATCGACTTCTCCGATCCATCGACCGCCCTGGGCCGTGTCACGGATGAATTCGACGGCTGGGCACCCGAGCTGACGGCGCTTATCACCGGCAGCGACACCGCCCCTGTACCTCGCCCCATCCATGCGCTGCCGGACGACCATCGATGGCGTCGCGTGCCCGGCGTGACCCTGCTCGGCGATGCCGCGCATCTGATGATGCCTTCAGGCGAAGGCGCGAACCTCGCCATGTACGACGGCGCTGAACTGGGCAAAGCGCTTGCAGCGAACCCGGGCGACGTCGAAGCCGCGCTTGCGGCCTATGAGGAAGCGTTGTTTCCGCGTAGCGCGGTCGCGGCGGCCGAGGCGGGGGAGTTGAGCAAGCTGCTGTTCGGCGAGAAGGCGCCGGGAAGCCTTGTAGACATGTTTACCGGTTTCCAGCCTGTCGGTTGAAGCTAGAACGTCACCCACCTGCAGGGGCGCCGTTTGAGCCGGCGACGGTGCTCCTGTAGATTTCACGGCTTCTAAGAGCCTGCGATCGTGCGGGCGAGACAGGATGCTGGATGATCATTCAAGACCGCCCGGCCGCAGGCCGAGCGAAGCGGGGAGTGCCGGCCTGGGTGCTGGGCGCCGTCGTCGGCGTTTATATCCTCGCCGTACTCAATCGGACCCTCTGGCCTGAAGTGCACGCGGCCCTGACGGCTTCTCAGGGTCTGCCGGGATTCTGGGCCCTGAGTGTGACGGTTTATTGTCGGTTGGTGGGCAATCTGGTTTTGACCCTCGCGTTGGTCATGTGGCCGCGCATCGGCAAGTTCTTGCTGGCCCTCATGATCCTCGTTTCGGCGGCAAGCGCTTACTACGAGCAGACCTTCGGCGCGCGCCTGAACGAGGAAATCATCCAGAGCATCTTCGAGACGACGCGCGCCGAAGCGATGGCGCTGGTCACCACCGCCTCCGTTGGCTGGATCGCCCTGTTCGGTGTGTTGCCGGCTGTTCTCGTTCTGATGACACCGGTTCGCTTCATGCCGGTGATGCAGAGCCTTCGCTGGCGCACCGCCATGGTGCTGGCTGCCGCGTTCCTGTTGCTCGTGCCACCGATGCTCATGGGCCGCAATTTCATCTATTTCGAGCGCAACCACCGGCCGATGTACGAGGTGTTCAATCCGTACGCGGCGCTCAGCGGCACGTTCCACTATCTGCAGCGCGACGTGTTCCGCCCGAAGAAGACGATGACGCCGATCGGTACCGATGCCACGCTGGCACCGAACGCCGCCATGGCGGCCCGCAAGCGGGTGGTCGTGTTCGTGGTGGGTGAGACGGCGCGAGCGGAGAACCAGTCGCTGCAGGGTTACGCGCGTGAAACGAATCCCGAGATGAAGCGCGCCGGCGCCATCTACTTCAGCGATGCGTGGTCGTGCGGCACGGCGACCACGGTATCGGTGCCGTGCATGTTCTCGAACATGACGCGCGAAAAGTTCGACAAGCCCACGGCCAAAGCCCACTGGAACGCGCTGGATGTGCTTCAGCACGCCGGCGTGGACGTGTTCTGGCGCGACAACGACGAAGGCTGCAAGGACGTCTGCCTGCGCGTGGCCAACGACGACCTCACCGCGGCCAAGATCGACGGCCTCTGCGATGTCAGCGGTTGCAAGGACGACGTGCTGATCGCCGACCTGCCCAAGCGCCTGGCGGCGATGCGCTCTCCGGCGTTGCTGGTGCTCCACATCAAGGGCAGCCATGGCCCGGCGTATTACCAGCGCTACCCGGCGGCCTTCAATGTCTTCAAGCCCGGCTGCGATACCGCCGAGGTGCAGACCTGTACTTACGCCCAGGCTGTGGCGAGCTACGACAACACCATCCTCTACACCGACCACATTCTCGGCGAGGTCGTGGATGCCCTGAAAGCGGATCCCGAGGTGGACAGCGCGATGATGTACCTCTCCGACCATGGCGAATCGCTGGGCGAGAACGACATCTATCTGCATGGCGCGGACTGGGACAAGGCACCTAGCCAGCAGAAGCACATCCCCATGCTGCTGTGGCTGTCACCGGGCTGGGTGCGCGACGCCGGCATACGCCTGGACTGCATGGCCCAGCGGCGCACGCAGCCGGCAAGCCAGGACAACGTCTTCCACACGTTGCTGGGCTTCTTCGACACGCACACGACGGTGTACGAGCCGCAGCTGGATCTGTTGGCCGGTTGCAAGGGCTAGCGCTTTGTGTAGGAGCCGGCTATGCCGGCGATGGGGCGGCGGCGACCTGGCTATCGCCGCTGAAGCGGCTCCTGCACGAGGACCACAAAAAAGCCCCGAAGATTAATGGTCTTCGAGGCTTCTATGTGTTCAATAAGTGGTGGAGCCTGGGGGGATCGAACCCCCGACCTCGTCATTGCGAACGACGCGCTCTCCCAGCTGAGCTAAGGCCCCACGAGTCACTGATGTTAGCAGGGGTTTTTGGTGTCGCCAAGAGTCCGCGTTGTCCCGCGGTGAGGCGCCGGGCGGCGGCCTGAGGATGACGGATCAGCGCGCTGTCACGGGCGTCGTCCCACAGCCCGGCGTAACGCGGATGTCCACAGTCATGGCGTCCGGCTGGCCCTCATTCCAGATACCGTGCACAGGGACGTCGTCGGGTGTCACGAACGTCATGGTGCTCGGGTCATTCCGGTCGCCATAGAAGCCATTCGAATGGAAGTCCACGGCTGAGGAATAATCGCGCCTGACCAGGTCGTGGATTTCCCACTGCTTACCGTCCGAGGCGCCGTTGACGCGGAAATTGAGATCGCCGAAGTCTTTCTGGCTGCGGTCGTACGGAATGGTGACGCGCTGCTCCTGTTCGACGCAGGCGATGTTGTCGGTGACTTCCTGCCCCTGTTGGCCAACGGTAATCCGGACGGTGACATCGGTCGCGGCGTTTGGCAGGTCGGTGGCGTAGAGCCCCACGCTGGCGACCGTCATCGAGACGGCCAGCAGGGCTGTGGCGAGATGGCGGCGGGACGAAGAACGGCTGGGTTTGTTCAACATCATGATGCGCTCCTGCAACGAATGATTGCCAAGCCAGCCGCATACGGCGGATAGCGCAGGCACCGGACGAACGGTCTTGAGCATCGCTTCGGCGTAGGTGCGACGGGCGCCGGTGCGACGGACCACGGCGTCGTCGCACGCGAGCTCCTGGTCGCGGCGGAATCGACGCCACGCGGCATGCAGCAAGGGATTGAACCAGGCCAGGGCGACGAGGATCGTCGCCAACATGTTCCAAAGGGTGTCGTGGCGACGCACGTGGACAGCCTCGTGCTGCAATACAAGCGCTCGCTCGGTCACGTCATAGCGCGCGTCGAAATCAGCAGGCAGCACGATCCGCGGGTGGAAAACGCCGACCGTGGCCGGTCCGTAGGGCCATCGATGGCTCGACACCACACGAAGGCCGTCGTGCCCGGAGGCCGGGGTGGCGTCGCGCAGGAGATGCATGTAGTGGACGTGGCGCAAGGTCATGACGCCGACCATCGCCAGGGACCCACTTATCCAGGCCACGAGCAGCGCGAGGTCATGGGCGGGAGCCGGTATGTGGGGCACCGATGGCATCGCTGCGCTCAGTACGCGCATGCTGTGGCCGACCGAGGTGGGCATGATGACGGGGTTAAGGCGTGGCGCCATGCTGGTGAGGAGTGCAATCGGTAGGAACGCCCAGGCCGCATAGGCGTGACCGGGACCAAACCATGCGCGCAACGGCGCGCCAATCAGCATGATGACCACCGACGCCGCGGTCGCCCAGACGATCAGCGACCACGCATGCCCCAGCAGCTCAGCGGCGTTCATCGTCGAGCCTCTCGATCAACCGGCGCAGCTCGGCCAGATCGCGTTTGGACAGTTGCTGGTTTTCGGAGAAGTGCGCGACGAGGGGGGCGACGCGACCGCCGAACAGGCGATCGAGAAGCGAGCTCGATTCCTGGGTGAGGTACTGCTTCTGCGTGATGAGCGGCTCGTAGAGAAAACGACGGCCGTCCTTGGTGGCCCGGATGGCGTCCTTTTGGACGAGCCGCGACAGGAGCGATTTCACGGTGCTCTCCTGCCACTCGCGTTCGGGTCCCACGATGCGAAGGATGTCCTCGGCACTTCGTGGGGACCCCTCCCACAGAACGCTCATGATCGCCGCTTCCGCTTCGGTGATTGCCATGTTCGACCCTTCGTCTACGTCTGTAGATGATAGTATCTACACGTGTAGCCGATCACGTCAAGTGATCAGGCGGCTCGTTTTCGGCAATCATCCGCCGGGCGCGCCCACGCCCCCCACTTCAATGGTGGCGGTCATCCCGGCGGCGAGTATCACGTTGGCCGGCACGGTGGCCTCGTCGATGGCGATACGAACGGGCACCCGCTGCGCCAGTCGCACCCAGTTGAACGTGGGGTTCACATCGGCAAGCAGGTCGCTGCCGGTCGGATTATCGCGATCGGTGATACCACGCGCGACGCCCGTGATGCGGCCGCCGAAATGGATGCCTCCGCTCAGCAGCCGGATCTGGACAGGGTCGCCCACGCGCAAACCGGGCAGCTTCGTTTCCTCGAAATACCCGTAGAGGTAGTAGCTGTGTCGATCGACCAGCGCCACATAGGGGCTTCCGGTCGCTGCGTAGTCGCCCGTGCGTACCGTAAGGTTGGTCACGTAGCCGTCGACCGGCGCGCGTACTTCAGTTCGCTCGAGGTCCAGGCGACTCTGCTCCACGGCAACTTGAGCCAGCGCTACGGCCGCCTCGGCCTGCTGGCGTGCGGCACCGGCCTGGTGACCGCTGGCCTGTGCCTCCCGCCATGCAGCCATCGCCGAGTCGGCAACCGACTTTGCGTTGTTGCGCTCCTCTTTCGGCACAACGTCGGCCAGCGCCTGGCGCCGCGTCGCCTGTTCCTGGCGCATGTCGTATTCGGTCTTGCGCGCATCGGCGCTTGCGAGGACGGCATCGATGTTGGCGCCAGCGGCACGGGCGCTTGCCTTGGCCGCCGTGAGACTGGCTTCGGCCTGCTGCAGGGCGAAGCGGAAGCGTGCTGGGTCGATTTCGAACAGGACATCGCCTTTCTTCACTTCCTGGTTGTCGACCACGGCGACACGAGTAACCAGACCCGATACGTCGGGCGCGATACGCACGACCTCCGCGCGCATGCGCGCATCCCGCGTCCACGGCGAATACAGGTAGTGGTTCCACAGAGCCCGACCAAGCAGCAGCGCGAGGCAGACGACGGCGGCGGTGATGCCGAGGCGAAGCAGAGATTGGAGCGCGGTCTTCATAAGGTACTCAGGGGTAAAGCACTAGGCCGATCGAGCCGAACAGGCAGAAGAACAGGGCGACTCGGAACAGGGCCGGATGCCAGACGTAGCGATACCATCCGTAGCGACCGACGATCGTGTCGATCACCCACTGCATGAGCAGGCAGCCGAGATACACCAGAAGCAGGCCGGGCACGGTTGCGCCGGCGAATTCAACCTCACGCGGCATGTTGCTGCTCCGGTGTCCTGACGATGAAAGCAGCGAGGGCCGACTCGTCGTCGCGAAGAGCCGCGCGAAGTTGCAGGAGGTGGGCCAGCGGTGGCTGGCAGCATGCATGGGCCCGCGGCAGCGCCTGGGTGGTCAGCGTGATGGCGTGCCCGATGATTCGGTCGGCCTCTTGCCAGCGGTGGGTATCTGGCGCGTCATAGAGCCGCGCCAGAGCGTCGACGGAACGTTGCATGATGGCCTTCAGTGGCGGCGGAAGCTCGGCGTGCTGCATGTCCTGTCGCAACTCGATGACGGCGCGCACGCATTCATGAACGGCCAGGTCCCACGTCAGCAGGTTCTTCAGTTCGTCGCTGTCGGGCCTGGTGTGCTGGACGATTTGATGGAGCAGGTCGCGATTGGCGCTCTCAGCGTGATAGAGCAAACCAGGCATCGGCGATGAGGCAACGAACGTGACTTGCTGGCGTAGTTTTCGCAGCTGTCGGCGGCGCAGCCATTCCGTACCGATAACGGTGGGGATGAGCATGAAGGCGACGCCGCAGGCGACGACCCCGATCCACGAAGCGATCGCGTCGTTGAGGAATTGTTCGGGGTTATAGACCATGGGGTTTTTCAGCGCGAGGATGCCTGCGAAGCTCATGACGTAACCGGTGCCCATGCCTGGCAGCGTCGCGTTCCGGGTGAGGAGATACGGGCCGATAAGCATCAAGGGCATCGAGGCCAGGATCAGCATCATGAAGCCGTCGCTGCCTGGCATCAGATAGAAGGCAACGATGAAGGCGCCGGTCATGCCCATGGCATACCCTATCGATATATTGATCGCAGCAGACACGGGTGAGGGTGAGGTGGCCAGCAGGCCGCAAAAATAGGAAGCCGTCAGCAGTGCGCTGGGGCCGGATACCCAGCTCGTGTTGATCCAGAATAGACTCAGCACCGACAGCGCAAGGAAGCCGCGCAGGGTGGTGATCAACGGGGCGACATAGTCGTTGGACCGTTTAAAGTCCACGTGCTCGATGCCGTCCGGAAGGCGTCCCTGCGGCTTTCGCAGCGTCGCCTCAAGCATCGTGAGGTCGTGCAGCTCGCCGGCGAAGCGACGAATCAGCGTCGCGCCGCTATCGAACTCCATCCGCAGGTCCGCGTCATCTCGAAACGCTTCACGCAGTTCGCCGGCCATTGCCGGTAGCTCAAGGCCACACGCGGCGACCCGGCCAGCCAGGACCGTGGGCACGAGACGCTGTGACGCCGGCGCCGAGAGTGCATCGCTTACGGGCGTGTAGAGACGGATGAGCGCTTCTGCCGTGCCGCGATGGCTCTGCCTCTGCAGCCGGTCGATCAGGTGATACAGAGACTGGAAGGTCGTGGCCGCGGCCATGTACCGAAGGTTATGCAATTGCATGCGACTGCTTCGTGCGCGTGTCTCCGGGTCTTCGAAAATGACCGACGAGCGGAGATCCTCGATCTGGATCGCCGAACGTACGAAGCCCAGGTGCGCGCGCTCCATGTGCGAACGCGGCGTCGAACCAAGCCGTGTGCCGCCGGCCATGGCAATGAATTGCTCAAAGTGCTCGCGTCTGCCACGTCGGAGCACGTCGCCGAGACGTTCGGGAAAGACCACGTCGCTGACAACGCCCGCCACCACGACTCCCAGCAATACCTCGCTCACGCGCATCATTGCCGCGTCGAATACGTTGGTGGGGTCGCTGATCGCCGGGAGCGCCACGATGGCTGCGGTGTATCCCGACAGCACGAATCCATACGACATGAAGTTGCGGTACTTCATCGCACCGCCTGCGCATCCCGCGACCCAAAGCGATAAAGCCAGAAGGAACAGTTCTCGCTGTTGGGGAAACACCGCGATCAGCAACAGGGCGCAAAGGCTGCCGGCCACGTTACCGACCGTTCGATAGAAGCCTTTCGCTCGTACCATGCCGCTTTGCGGATGCATCACCAGCGCCACGGTGACCATTGCCGTCGCCGGTTGCTCCAGCTGAAGCAGCATCGCCAACCAGGCGGCGATATAGAACGCGAGCAGACACTTGAACACGAAGATCCAGGCCAGTCGTTCTCCCAGAAGGAAGTCGACAAGCCAGGGTTTGTTTAAGGCGGTCAACGCCGTCTCCCCAAGGATTGATCCGAAAAGCCGTGCTTCAGCTCTGAATATGAACGCGCTGGGCAGGGCTCTCGTCGATCCCGATGAGCATCAGGTTCTTGAGGCGGTTTATCTGGCGAGGAAGATCCTCGACGTTGCTCTTGCCTGGATCGACCAGCGATCGCGATGACGCCACCAGGCGCGTCCCGTCACAGAGCGTCATGGTGAGTGCAAACGGTGTTCTGGAGGCGTTGTTGGCCTGGGCTGGGGCTGCCGTTGCGCAGTAGGCGTCGTCTGCAGGCAGTGCGTCACTACCCGCGTCCACGACGAGGCGCGCCACAGGGTGTTCGACAGGTTCGCGTGCCGGGATGGCACGGGGGAATGCCTGTGCGATCTGCTCACGGGTAACGTTGGGAAGCTGGCCGCGAACTTCGACTGGCAGGTTCGGCAACGCGTGCTCCCAGCGATAGACGGTGTCGTCCGCCGTCGTCCATCGTGCATCTGTGGTCGCGTGGCAGCCGGCCAGCAGTGTGGTCGCGAGCAGCGCGCATGCAATGACAAGGGTGGGACGTGCAACGCGAACGGAGGTTTTCATGGGAGGGTGCTGAGGCAGTTGCGATGCGACAGTGTCTGCCCATGCTCGCGCCGGATATACCACTCCAGACGACCTTCATCCGGGCCTGCGCGTCCCCAATGCCGTGCTTCGGTTACGTTTCCCAGGGCGCTCCCGATTCCCAGCGCTGCGCAAGAAGATCGATGAAGCCCCGCGTTCGAGGTGCCAGGTGCTGCCGGCTTGGGTAGACCAGACGAATGGGATCGCGTGGGGGCCGATGGGCACGCAGTACTTCAACCAGCGTGCCCGCGCGCAACTCATCGGCGAGAATGTAATTCGGCAGGAAGGTCAGGCCGAACCCGGCCAGGGCCATTTCGCGCATGACCTCATAACTGTCGATGTCCAGGCGCGCGGGCCCCTCGTAGGCATAAGGCACGTCGTCCGTGTAGAGGCGCCAGGGCCGAGGCTGTTCACCGACGGCGTACATGATCGTGTCGTGGTCGAGCAATTCGCGTGGCGTCTGGGGGACGCCACGCCTGGCCAGATAATCGGGTGACGCACACACGACGAACTGCCGCCATGCCACGGTACGCGTGAGCATCTGCGAGTCTTCCTTGGGTGCGCCGATGCGTATCGCCAAGTCGAAACCATCCTCGACCAGGTCGACGAAACGGTCGGTAAACCAGAGCTCCGCGCGAAGCGCTGGCCACTCATTGAGATAGGCATTGAGCACGGGCAGCACATGACGCTGACCGAACGTGGGCGGCATCAGGAACTTGAGCGTCCCGGTTGGCTGGCTACGGCGGAGCGCCATGGTGGCGTCCACGTCTTCCAGTTCGTCCAGGATTTGACGCCAGCGCTCATAGACGACCGCGCGTTCGTCGGTCAGGCTCAGTTTGCGGGTGGTGCGGTTGAGCAGGCGCAGACCCAATTGGGTTTCCAGGCGCACGATGCTCTTGCCGACGGCAGACCGGGTCAGTCCGAGTGAGTTCGTGGCGGCGGTGAGGCTTCCCGCTTTCACCACGGCGACGAACGCCGCGATATCGCCGAATCGATGAGGTTTCACGAAGTCGCCCTGCGCCATGAGGCACAAGGCGCCGTTCTGTCTGCCAATGAAGGGTGAAGCTCTTAAAGCGCGATATTAGCAGGCTTGAACGTGCGCCAAGAGCCGGGAGAGGCTCCTGGCGCAACGTGGTGCAGGGCGTTATGCCTTGGTGTAACGCGGCGCAGGCGTGCCGGTCTGCGTGGCGGCAAACAGTGTAGCGCGCGCCGTGTCGTAGGCGGTCCACAGGCCTTCATCGGCGACGGAGGGCCACGTGACGGTCTCGCCGTTATCCAGGCCGGTGAGCGAAGCGTCCACCATGTCTTCCGCGCTCATGATGGATTCCTGGCGCAGCGCGGACAGCGGGATGCCGGAAACCTCTTCCGACCAGATCTCGGTGGCGGTGGAGGCAGGTAGGACCAACTGGACCTTGACGCCGGTGTCGGCGAGCTCGGCTTGCAGGCCGCGGGTGAAGGCGAGGACGTACGCCTTCGTGCCGCTGTACACGGCGCTGATCGGCAGCGAATGGACCGCGAGCACCGAGGCGACGTTGATGATCGTGCCTTCGTTACGCGCCACCAGCCCCGGCAGGACGGCCTGCGTCAGGCGGGTGAGGGCGGTGATGTTCAACGCCACCTGCGAATGCGCATCCTCGACCGAGGTGTCCTTCAACGGACGCAGGCGTGCCAGGCCCGCGTTATTGACCAGCATCTGGACGCTGTCGTCGCTCTTGAGCAGGGCTTCCACCTTGGCGACGTCGGCGTGTTTCTCGAGGTCGGCAGCGAGCACGCGCACGTCGACGCCGTGGGCCTTGGTGAGCTGTTCGGAAAGGGAGGCGAGGCGGTCCGCGCGGCGCGCGACCAGGACAAGGTTGTAGCCCCGGGCGGCCAGGCGCTGGGCGTAGACAGCGCCGATGCCGGAGGAGGCACCCGTGACGACCGCGGTTTTCTTGGAAAAGGACATGATCCGTTACTCCGTGCTTGAGGTTGAGGGCTCAATCAATATGTTGAGGGCTCAACTATATAAGGGTAAGCTTGCGCCTTGTCAATGCTTCAGTGCTCAACGATCCTTACGTCATGGCGAAAACCCCCAAGAAAGCGAACGCGCAACCCACCACGGCCGACAAGGCCGCGGCGGACGCGAGTGCCTTCCTGGCGCTCGCCTGCACGAACACGGCCCTGCGGCGGGCCGCCAGGCGCCTGGGCAACCTCTATGACGACGCGCTCGCGCCTGTTGGGTTGAAGGCGACGCAGATCGGCCTGCTTGCAGACATCGAGCGTCTGTCCGCGGCGGATGAGGGGCGCTCGCCCACGCTGCAGGACCTTGCAACCAAGCTCGTGCTGCAGATTTCCGCGGTGACGCATGCGCTCAGGCCGCTCGTCAGGGACGGACTGATCGTGTTGTCGCCGGACAAAGAGGACAGGCGAGCCAAACGCGCTTCGCTGACTGCCGAGGGCGTGGCCCTGCTGCATCGCGCGCTACATCTGTGGGCTGCAGCGAACCGCCAGGTCGAGGACGTGCTTGGCAGCGAATCAGCCATCGCCTTGCGGACGCTTGCCGACTACGTGTCGTCCGACGAATTTCTCGCTGCCTATAGCGGCGATAACAGCGACGGCGTCAAAGCGCGCTGACCCGCCGGGTATTGCCTATCCGCCGCGGAGAGTGGGCGGGATTATGTGAACTCCGAAATTGTCCTAATAGCGGCGTTGTAAATATGCTGTAAAATAAGCATGAGAATCTTCTCGTGCAGCGAAGATACGCCGATTATTTCGTGCGATTAGACGTAATTAAAAACTGATTTCGCAACATTCGCCCGGTCACCGTCGACTGGGCTTTTTTATGCCTAGGGAAAGCGTGTGAACTTGCGTGTTTCAGCAAGTATTACGCAGAAATGACAGCAGACATCGCACTAGCCTTCGATTATCGAAAGATAATGTCGAGCGGGGGAGTGCGGATAACGATTCAACCCTTGTAACTCAGGAAACTCCAGTGAAAAGAAACCATCTCTCCATGGCGATCGCCGTCGTCTTTTCGATGACCGCGTCTTCGGTCTGGGCACAGGATGCAGCGGGCCAGTCCGAGACCCCCACGACGACCGCGCCGGCACAGCGCAGTGCGTCGAGCACCTCGAACACGACGACCTCCAACGACACCCGTCGCGTGCAGCAGATGAGTGGCGTGCAGGTCCAGGCGGAGAGCCTCACGCTGGGTGGCGGCCTTATGTCGGTGCAGACGGCTGCCAAGGCGGTTTCCACGATCACCCGCGACGCTATCGCCAAGGCGTCGCCGGGCGCGAACTTCACCCAGATGATCGGTTCGATTCCTGGCGTGAACGCCGCGACCGATGACGTCACGGGCCTGGCCAACGGCCACTACTCGATCCGTGGCTTCGACTCGTCCGATATCGGCATGACGCTCAACGGCGCGCCGATCACCGACTCGGGCAGCTACTCGGTGTACGCGACCGAATACGGCGACAGCGAGAACATGGGCGACATCACGGTGTTGCAGGGCATTCCGGATATCGATATGCCGGACTCCGGTGCCAGTGGCGGTCACATCGGCTGGGCGACGATCGATCCCTCGCACAAGGCCGGCGTGGATTTCACCCAGAGCCTGGGCAACAACGATTACCGCCGCACCTTCATCCGCCTCAACACGGGCGACACCGGTCCGGTACGTTCGTGGATTTCGTACTCGCGTAACACCGCCGATAAGTGGCGTGGCCCGGGCGACATGGAAGTGACCAAGGTCGACGGCAAGTCCGTCTGGACGATCGACGACAACAACTCGATCAGCGCCTCGCTGCAGTACAACCGCGAAAACAACATCAACTACCGTTCGCTGACCAAGGCGCAGGTGGCCCAGAACGGCTACCACTACGACTACCTCAATACCTGGATGCCGGGTAGCTCGACCGCCGCGATCAACAACAACACGTACTACTACGGCCTGCGTACCAACCCGTTCAAGAGCTACCTGGCGAGCCTCGATGGCGAGTTCAAGTTCAGCGACAGCCTGCGTCTCTCCGTCGTGCCTTACTTCTGGTACGGCAACGGTGGCGGCGGTGCCGGCGCCACGGTGACCGAGAGCCCGACGGGTGCGGATCGCTTCGGCTTCGCCAACCAGGACGTCAACAACAACGGCGTCGTCTCCGCGAACGACAAGGGCGTGGTCTATTCGTACTCGGCCGCGCTGACCTACCGTCCCGGCATCATTGCCAAGTTCAACCAGGACCTGGGCCAGGACAACAGCCTCGAGTACGGCGTGTGGTACGAGCGTTCGCGCAAGAGCCAGTCGGACCTCTACGGTCTGGTCAACGGTGAGGGCACACCGGCTTCGATCTGGGGCGACGACAGCTTCGTGACCTACCCGGGCAGCGGCCTGGGCCAGAAGGTGTACAACGAGTACACCACCACCGAGATCAAGAAGGGCTTCGTCACCGACAACTGGACGCCGAACGACTTCTGGACCTTCACCGCGGGCGTGAGCTACCTGTGGACCAATCGCACGGGCTTCGCACAGGAGTACCCGGGTTCGATCGCCGGTGCCGCCACCAAGCAGCAGTTCACCACCGACGTGGACAAGAACTGGCACAAGGTGTTGCCGACGGCAGGTATCAAGTTCCAGATGGACGACCGTAACCAGTTCTACCTCGGCAGCGGCAAGACGTTCCGCGCGCCGCCGAACACCGTGCTTCTGCTTAACGCGCTGGCCAGCCAGCAGGCCGCGAACGCGCCGGAAACCGCATGGAATACGGATCTCGGCTGGCGCTTCTACGGTGACGCGCTCTCGGTCAGCGCCGACGTCTACCGCAGCAACTACAACAACAAGCAGGAAAGTGCGTTCGACGAGACGACCGGTTACACGTACTACACGTCGGTCAAGCGCATGCACATGCAGGGTTTCAGTTCCGAAGCCAGCTACAAGCTGAGCAAGGATTGGACCGCCTATGCGTCGTACAGCTACACGCAGGCCAAGATCGTCGGCAGCATCGACGGCGGTGGTGACGGCATCTATCCGACCAATGGCAAGACCATGCCGGATACCGCCCGCAACATCGGCAACGTGAGCATCGGCTACGACGACAGCGCGCACCTGTGGGCCACGTTGACCGGTCGCATCAGCAGCTCGCTGTACGGCGACTACCTCAACACGGAGCGTGTGGGCGGCTTCGCCCAGTTCGACTTCTCCACCGGCTATCGTTTCGGTGACTGGGACGCGCTGAAGACGCCGTATATCAAGGTCAACGTGACCAACCTGGCCGATCGCAAGGCGTTCTCGTATGTGAGCTCGGCGCAGTTCCTGGCGACCACGCAGGGTTCGCTCTACACCAGCTCGCCGACCTATGGCCTGCTGCAGCCGCGTGCGTTCATGGTGACGTTCGGCGCGTCGTTCAACTAAAAGAATCGCCGATGAATCGGCTCCTACAGAGAGCGGATCGCTTTGTGTAGGAGCCGATTTATCGGCGAATGGGTGCTTGCCGTATCCTGCCCCGCTCTCGCGGGATCGCCGATCAATCGGCTCCTACAGGATCAGGCGGCGAAGCCGCCATCGATCAGCAGGTTGGCACCGGTGATGTTGCCTGCTTCGGGGCCGGCGAGGTAGGCGACGAAGCTGGCGACTTCATCGGCGTGGCCGTAGCGGCCCACGGCCAGTAGCGGCATCAGCTGTTCGGCGAACGGGCCGTCCTTCGGGTTCATGTCGGTGTCGACCGGACCGGGCTGCACGTTGTTTACCGTGATGCCGCGGGGACCGAGGTCGCGCGCCAGTCCCTTGGTCAGGCCCTGCAGGGCCGACTTGCTCATCGCATAGACCGCGCCACCCTGGCCCGGCATGCGCTCGGCGTTGGTGCTGCCGATGTGGATGATGCGGCCGCCGTTGTTCATGGCCCGCGCACCGAACTTGCTTGCCACCACGGCGGCACGGACGTTGATCGCCAGCGTGCTGTCCAGGTCTTCGATCGGATATTCCTCGATCGGGCTGAACTTGGCGATGCCTGCATTGTTGACGAGGATGTCGAGGCCGCCGAAGGCCTCTTTCGTTTTTGCGACCGCCGCTTCGATGGCCGTGTCGCTCGCACTGTCTGCCTGGAAGGCGATCGCGCGACCGCCCTTGGCGGTGATGTCGGCGACGACGGCATCGGCTGCGGCAGCGCCGTTGAGATAGGTGAGCACGACGTTTGCGCCGCCAGCGGCGAGGCGACGGGCGATGGCGGCACCGATGCCGCGCGAGCCGCCGAGGATGAGGGCGCTCTTGCCCTGGATGGAATTGAGGTCGTTCATGGCATGACTCCGTGGTGAGGTGAGGTGGACACCAGCATCAATAGCGGCGACAGGAGGACAACGGTAGGCGCAATTTAGCCCATGCAGTCGATACCATCGGTTTAGAATCCTTCCATGGACACCCTCAACGGTATTGTCTGCTTCATCCGCAGCGCCGAATCCGGCAGTTTCGCCGCGGCGGGTCGCGCGCTGGGCCTGACCCCGGCCGCGGTGGGAAAGAACGTGGCGCGGCTGGAGGCCTCGCTCGGCGTCCGCCTGTTCCAGCGCAGCACGCGCCAGCTGTCGCTCACGGAGGCGGGTGAGGCCTTCCGCCTGGAGGTCGTGGACAGCCTGGATAGCCTGCAAACCGCCATGTCCAACGCGACCGTGGCGCACGCGAGCCCAGTGGGTCGCCTGCGCGTCAGCATGGGCAATGCGTTCGGGCGCGACTGGATCGTGCCGATGCTTGGCGCCTTTCTTCGCGCAAACCCCAGGGTGCAGCCGGACTGGCACTTCGACAATCGCGCGGTCGACCTGATCGGCGAGGGCTTCGACGTGGCCATCGGCGGAGGCTTCGAGCTGCAGCCGGGCCTGGTGGCGCGGCGCCTGTCACCGGCGCATCGTGTCCTGGTCGCATCGCCCGCTTACCTTGCGACGCGAGGGGCGCCGAGTACACCGGCGGAACTCGCGGGGCGCAGTGGCATCCTGATTCGGTCGCCGCAGACAGGGCGCATTCGCAACTGGATGCTCATCGACGGTGCGGGCGGCAAGACCTCCATCGACCTGGAGACACGGATCCTGTTCGACGACCCCGATGCGGCGAACCACGCCGCGATGCAGGGCCTGGGCATCGCGCTGGTGTCCGTACCGCATGCGCTGCCTTATATCGAGCGTGGCGCGTTGCGGCGCGTGCTGCCGGACTGGTGGGTGGACGGCGGCGACATTTCGATCTATTACGCGGCGCAGAAGCTGTTGCCGCGCAAGACGCGCGTGTTCGTCGAGCACGTCATGGGCGTGTTCGAGCGGGATGAGCTGGCGGTGCGGTTCTCTGCGCAGCACCCCGCCGTGCGGTGAGCGCGCGTTGTGTTTCTGTAGGAGCCGATTTATCGGCGATGGAGGTTGCCGTAGCCGGTTATCGCCGATGAATCGGCTCCTACAGAGTAGCTGCAGTCAGCCGGGTAGCAGGCCTGCGAGGCGCTCGTGGAGGACGCCGCGGCGCCATCCTTCGAGGGCTTCGGGCCACGCACCTGTCATCACGTATTCCTCCATCGATCGGCGCGAGCAGAGCAGGCCGGGGGGGAGGTCGAGTTGCGTGGCGAGCAGGTCGATCACGCTGCGCATCTCGTTGATGGCGCGCTTGGCGTCGCCCACCGGATGACCGACGACCGGCGCGGTCGATTCGATCTCAGTGGTTTCCAGCGGCCGCTGGAGCAGGTCGAACAGCTCCTTGCGCTGCGGCGCGCGCAGTGAGCGGGTGCCCCGCACACGCTCATCGAGTTGGGCGGCATCGCGCGGCAGGCTGCTGGTGAGGTCCAGCGCCTGGGCGTCTTCGAGCAGCCACGAGCGGGGCTTGTCGAGTTCGCGCGCGGTGGTTTCGCGCCAGCGCAGCACGCGGCGGAGCAGGGCCTGTTTTTCCGGTGTCCATTCCGCGGCGGCCTTGAAGCTACGCTGCGGTTGCGGATCGCCTTCGCGCTCACTGGCGCGGCGCTTCATGCGTGCGCAGTCTTCCGCGTGCCAGGCGGCGCGGTCGCGCTCGACGAGGCGTTCGCTCAGGATGGCGTGCACGGGATGCAGATGAACGACATCGAGCGTGGCGTAGAGCTTCTGCGATTCGGTCAGCGGACGTTGCAGCCAGTCGCTGCGAGTCTCGCCCTTGTCCAGTTCGGCGCCCACCAGCTCCGCTACCAGGGCGCGGTAGCTGATGCCCAGTCCCATGCCGACGAAGGCAGCGGCGATTTGCGTGTCGAACAACGTGTGCGGGCCATCGGGCAGGAACGGCGACATGGCTTCGAGATCTTCGCCGGCGCTATGCATCACGGTGACCACGGGGTTGTCGGCAAACGTCGGGCGCAGCACGTCGCCGAGCGGAAAGGCGACCGGGTCGATCAAGGCGTAACGCCCGTCGTGGGCCAGCTGGAGCAGGGCCAGCTGAGGGTAGAACGTGTTGCGCCGCATGAACTCGGTGTCGAGTCCGACGACCGCCGTCGGGCCGATAGGGGCCAGCCAGGAGGTCAACTCGTCGTGGTTGTCGATCCACGGTGCGGCGGGAGCGAGGTCGCTCGATGTCATTCCTGCTTCCTTGTGCATGCATGGCGCGCGCGCGACGTTCGTGTTGCCCTGCCGCACGCGATTCTCTAAGGTGGCAGCGCACGATAGCAGGCCCGCACGGAACAGCCCACCATGCCGAACACCGAGACCGTCCGCCGACAGCGCGCCATTGGCGGCTCTCTGGGTGTTGCTGTGCTCGGTTTCGCCTTGTTCTATCACTTCTTCCCGCAACTGCTGCACGTGGAACCGGGCCAGAACACGCCGCGTTCACCGCTGCGCGGACAGCCCACGACCATGGGTTTCGACCAACGCCCGCAGGGCGCGCCGGCGGCCATCGTGTCTGAAATCGATGCCGGTCCGCCGATCATGCTCGCGCCGTCATCGGTGATCGCCGCGCGCCGCCGCGAGAAGACCCCTGAGATCGAACTGCCGGCGCAGAAGACGCCGGACTCGCCCGAGTTGAGCGCCTTGCTTGACCGGGCTGACAAGGCCCTGCAGGCGGATCGCCTGGTTGGTGGCAAGGACAGCGCCGCCGCGATGTTCTCGGCGGTGCTCAAGGAGAAGGCCGATAGCCAGCGCGCGCTGGGCGGCATGGACGAGGTGCGCGCACGGCTCGCGGCGGAAATCGAGCAGGACATCGCCCTGGGCGACGCCGATGCCGCGCGCGACGGGCTCACGGCCCTC
>Ga0182006_1000058_pt1 | contig 167164 bp, 138 predicted proteins | sample Sormic07211104_1_FD_123022 | JGI IMG/M metagenome (GOLD analysis project Ga0182006, IMG submission 123022) | Rhizosphere microbial communities from Sorghum bicolor, Mead, Nebraska, USA - 072115-104_1 MetaG | ecosystem: Host-associated > Plants > Roots > Rhizosphere | place: USA: Nebraska...
GCCGAAATACTTGTCGGTCAGCAGCATGGTCACCGCGCCGGCGAGCACCGGCATGACCGCGATCAGCAGGAAGGCGGTGATCAGCCAAGTCCAGACGAAGATCGGCATCTTCAGCAGATCGACGCCCGGGGCGCGCATGTTGAGGATGGTCGCGATGATGTTGATCGCGCCCATGATCGAGCTGATACCCATCAGGTGGATCGCGAAGATCACGTAGGCCACCGACTCGCCCTGCAACGACAGCGGCGGGTACATCGTCCAGCCGCCGGCGGGACCGCCGCCCGGCATGAACAGGGTGGACAGCAGCATGAAGAAGGCGAACGGCAGGATCCAGAACGACAGGTTGTTCATGCGCGGCAGGGCCATGTCCGGCGCGCCGACCATGAGCGGAACCATCCAGTTCGCCAGGCCGACGAAGGCCGGCATGATCGCGCCGAAGATCATCACCAGCGCGTGCATCGTCGTCATTTCATTGAAGAAATACGGCTGCACCAGCTGCATGCCCGGCTTGAACAACTCCGCGCGGATAACCATCGCGAAGGCGCCGCCGATGAAGAACATCGTCAGCGAGAAGATCAGGTACAGCGTGCCGATGTCCTTGTGATTCGTGGACATCACCCATCGCTGGAAGAAGCCCTTGGGGGCTCCGTGGTGATCGTGGTGATCGTGGGTGGCTGCGTGCGCCATGGCCTTGCACCTCTACCTGCAATAACTGTTCGGTTAACCCTGGGGGGCCGGGGCGGGAGCGTTCTGGGCGGTCTGCGCGGCCTTCTGGATCTTGGCCTCGTCTTCCTGGGTCGCCAGCCATTGTTCGAATTCGGCCTTCGGCACGGCCTTCACGACGATCGGCATGAAGCCGTGGTCCTGGCCGCACAGTTCGGCGCACTGGCCGCGGTAGACACCGGGCTCCTTGATCTTGGTCCAGGCCGCATTGGCGATGCCCGGGATCGCGTCCATCTTCCAGCCCAGTGCCGGCACCCACCAGGAGTGGATGACGTCACCGCCGACGATGATGAAGCGAATCTTGACGCCGACCGGCACCACGAGGGGCTTGTCGACATCGAGCAGATAGGTGTTGTAGCCCTCGACCTGGATCTTTTCCGGGTCGAGGTTGGACTTGAGCTGGCGGGTGCGGTCCGAGGACTCTTCCAGCTTGGACACGAAGCCGACCTTGTCGACGCCCTTGCCCTTGTAGTCGACGTAGTCGTAGCGCCACTTCCACTGGTAGCCGGTGACCTTGATGGTCATGTCCGCGCCGGTGGTATCGGCGAACGTGGTCAGGCCACCCGTGGCGAGGTTCGCCAGGAAGATCAGGATGATCACCGGGACGACCGTCCAGACGATTTCCAGCTTGGTGCTGTGCGCCCACTTCTCGGCGACGGCGCCGCGCGACTTACGGAAGCGGAACATGGCGATGAACATCGCGCCAAAAACAATGACGCCGATCACCACGCAGACCCACAGGGCCACCATGTGCATCGCATAGGGCGACCACTCGCTGACGCCCTGGGTCATGTTCATCTGGTTCGGAACGGGGTTCGCCCACGCCTCCCCACCGAACAGCGCCAGTGCGCCTGCCGTCCACGCCGAAACCGATCGTCCGATGCCGCCAGATGTCATGTCTTGCACCTTTAATGAACCTACCTGCGCGTCTGGCTTGAGACTTCGGCCAGCAGCACCATGAGTTTCCTTGACACCTCGACCCGTTCCTCTTCCCCGAGAAAGGCGCCGATTTCGAGCTCGCTGCCGTGTGACTTGAGCAACAGACGCTGGCGCCCGTCCCCCGGAGCCAGCCCCACCCTGACCCAATACGTCTGGAAGCGCCGCACCCGGCGTCCGGGCACTACCCTCACTTCCAGCGTATCCGGCCCGATGGCGATACGTTCACCCCTGTCGCCGGCCTTCCAGGCCGCGCCAAGCGCAAACCCCACGACGAAGGTTTCGATCAGGGCGAACACGGGAGCGAAGACATTCCCCTGCCACGCGCCGAACGACGCCGTCGCCAGGGCTATCGCCGCCAGACCCATGATCAGTCGACGCAGACCGAGCTTGTCCAGCGCGCGGTTGGGCCTGAGCCACAACACGCGCGGCTGACCCGCGACGGTCGGTCGAAGCACGTTCATGGAAAGTCCAGCGTGCCTGGAACCCGAGGGATGATAGGGCGCTGGTCAAAATGCGGCAAGGTTGGGAAGGGACGTGATGTCGCAGTCGGTGCGCCGCAAGGCACCCTTCCGCTATGCAACACACACCCGGGCCCCTGCTCCCCTACAATGGGCGGTCTCCCCATACACCCCACTCTCCCCGTGAACCCATCGATCCTTCGTCCCGAACTCCCGACCGGCGCCGAGCCGGCGCGCGCGCGCATTACGGCCGCCTGGCTGCGCGACGAAACCGAGGCCGTCAACGACCTGCTGGCCCAGGCCACCCTGCCCCCCACCGAGCGCGAGCATGTCATCGACGTCGCCGCCGGCCTGGTCACGCGCGTCCGCGCGCGGGCCAAGGACCAGAGCGCGGTCGAATCCTTCATGCGCCAGTACGACCTCTCCTCCGAGGAAGGCGTGTTGCTCATGTGCGTGGCCGAGGCGCTATTGCGCATCCCCGACAAGGCGACGGCGGACAAGCTCATCCGCGACAAGCTGGGTGAGGCTGACTGGAAGAAACACCTGGGCCAGAGCGAGTCGCTGTTCGTCAACGCGTCCACCTGGGGCCTGATGCTCACCGGCCATCTGGTGAACCTCGCCGAAGAGACCCGCCACGACTTCACCTCCGCCCTGCGCCGCCTCGTCGGCCGCGCCGGCGAGCCGGTGGTACGCCTCGCCGTGCGCCAGGCCATGCGCATCATGGGCCACCAGTTCGTCATGGGCCGCACCATCAAGGAAGCGCTGGACCGCTCCGCCGAGAAGGAACACGCGGTCTACCGTTACTCGTACGACATGCTCGGCGAGTCGGCGCTGACCCAGGAAACGGCCGAGCGCTACCAGCAGGATTACCGCGACGCGATCAACGCGCTCGGTGCCCGCGGCCCGTTCAAGAACAACCTCGAAGCACCGTCGATCTCGGTGAAGCTCTCGGCGCTTCATCCGCGCTACGAGGTGGCCAACCGTGCCCGCGCCCGCGTCGAACTCGGCGCCAAGCTCCTCGAGCTCTCGCAGCTGGCTTTCAAGAACGGCATCGCGCTTTCTGTCGACGCCGAAGAGACCGACCGCCTCGAGCTCTCGCTCGACATCATCGGCGACGTCTTCGAACACCCGTCACTGGAAGGCTGGAACGGCCTGGGCATCGTGATCCAGGCGTACCAGAAGCGGGCACCGTTCGTCATCGACTGGGTGACTGAGAAAGCCCGTGCGACCGGCCGCCGCTGGTTCGTACGCCTGGTCAAGGGTGCTTACTGGGACGCCGAGATCAAGCGTTCGCAGGAAAATGGCCTGACCGGTTATCCGGTGTATACGCGCAAGCCGAATACGGACGTTTCCTATCTCGCCTGCGCACGCCGCCTTTTCGCGGCCGGCGGCGACGCGGTGTACCCGCAGTTCGCCACGCATAACGCGCACACGATCGCCGCGATCAACCACCTGGCCCAGGGCCGTCCGTACGAGAACCAGCGCCTGCACGGCATGGGCGCGGACCTGTACGCCGAGGTGATCGGCAAGGACAAGCTCAACGTACCCTGCCGCGTCTACGCGCCGGTGGGCACGCATGAAGACCTCCTGCCTTACCTCGTGCGCCGCCTGCTTGAGAACGGCGCCAACACCAGCTTCGTCAACCGCGTGGTCGACGAGAGCGTGCCGGTGCGCGACCTCGTCGCCGACCCGTGCGAGACGGTGCGCGCCTTCGCCTCCATCCCCCATCCCCGCATCCCCCTGCCGGTCAATCTGTACGGTGAACTTCGGAAGAACTCCATGGGCATGAACTTCGCTAACGACAACGAGCTCCACGAGCTCGCCGACGCCGTCAACCGTCACAGTGGTCCGTGGACCGCCGCCCCGTTGGTCGCCGGTGGCGCCACAGGTGGCACGAAGGTCGAAGTGACCGATCCGTCGGATCGCCGTCGCATCGTCGGTACCGTAGAAAACACCGATCCCGCGCTGGTCGATCGCGCCCTGTCCGCTGCGGTGAAGGCCCAGCCCGCCTGGGATCGCCTGCCGGCCGCCAGCCGCGCTGCGATCCTCGAGCACGCCGCCGAGCAGCTCGAGCACAACCGCGCCGAGTTCATCGCACTTTGCGTGCGCGAAGCCGGCAAGAGCCTGCCCGACGCCATCGCGGAGATCCGTGAAGCCGCGGACTTCCTGCGTTACTACGCGACCATGGCACGCCGCCTGTTCGGCCAACCCGAACAGCTGCCCGGCCCCACTGGCGAGAGCAACCAGCTGTTCCTCAACGGCCGCGGCGTCTTCGTCTGCATCAGCCCCTGGAACTTCCCGCTGGCGATCTTCCTCGGCCAGGTGGCCGCAGCGCTCGCCGCCGGCAATGCCGTCATCGCCAAGCCGGCCGAGCAGACCGCGCTGATCGGCTACGCCGCCGTCAAGCTGCTGCACGCTGCGGGCGTGCCGACCGACATCCTCCAGTACATGCCGGGCGACGGCGCCACCGTCGGTGCCGCCCTCACCCGCGACCCGCGCGTGGCTGGTGTGGCCTTTACCGGCTCGACCGACACCGCCTGGGCGATCAACCGCGCGCTCGCTGCACGCAACGCGCCGATCGCCGCGCTGATCGCCGAGACCGGCGGCCAGAACGCGATGATCGCCGACTCGTCCGCGCTGCCCGAACAGATCGTCAAGGACGTGATCGCTTCGGCATTCCAGTCCGCCGGCCAGCGTTGCTCGGCCGCACGCGTGCTGTTCGTGCAGGAAGACATTGCAGACAAGGTCACCGCGATGCTCGCCGGCGCCATGGCCGAACTGAAGATCGGCGACCCCGGCCTGCTCTCGACCGACGTCGGCCCGGTGATCGATAACGACGCGCTGCAGATTCTTGTCGACCATGCCGCGCGCATGGACAAGGAAGCGAAGAAGATCGGCGAAGTGTCGCTCAACGACGCCACCGCGAACGGCACGTTCTTTGGCCCGCGCGCGTACGAGATCCCGTCGCTCGACGTCCTCACCCGCGAAGTGTTCGGCCCGGTGCTGCACGTGATCCGCTGGAAGGGTTCGGAGCTGGACAAGGTCGTCGAGCAGATCAACGCCACCGGCTTCGGTCTCACCCTCGGCATCCACAGCCGCATCGACGACACGATCGACTACATCCAGAGCCGCGCACGCGTCGGCAACTGCTACGTCAACCGCAACCAGATCGGCGCGGTGGTCGGCGTGCAGCCGTTCGGCGGCGAAGGCCTGTCCGGCACCGGTCCGAAGGCCGGCGGCCCGCACTACCTGCTCCGCTTCGCCGGCGAGCGCACGCTCACGATCAACACCACGGCGGCCGGCGGCAATGCCTCGCTGCTGACGATCGGCGAGTAACGCGGTTCCATAAGAAACCGCGCCGCAATGAGGGCCGCGTTCCGTGAGGGGCGCGGCCTTTTTTTGTTCTTCGCGTGTTGCGTGGGGTGGGCTCGCCTTCGGCTTCGCGTTGTGCGCGCGCTCGCCGTGCCGTCGCAAGCGCTTTCACGGACGCCTACAACGAAAGTCATATTGCGATTCCGGCGATTTCGTTGCCTGCTGGGGGTACATCGCGCCGGCCGGAACCCGGCGCCCATCCATCCTGGAGGGCCGCGACATGATGTTGCAGATGTCCACGACACCCGCGTCACCTGCTGTTCGATCCGAACCTGCTCCGGCACCCGTGCCGGGCAAATTGCCCTGCCCGAGGCCCGCGTGGAACAACGCGCGCCTGCAGGCCTTCATGACCGCGCAGCAAGGCGGCAGTCCGGAACTGGGGGCGCTGGCAGCGCATCCCATGGACGAATCCTTTCGCGACGCGCCGCCCGGCACGGTGAAGGCTGGCGAGATGCTCGAGCTATCGGAAACGATGATCGTGGCAGTCAGTGCCGATGTCATCCTCGAACCGACGGACGATGGCTGCGTGGTGACGGGCACGCGCGGAAAGAACAACGAGTGCCGACTGATCTTTCGTCACGCCTATTGCCACGTGCGCTGCGACATCCGCATTCCCAACGGCGCCGCGGAATCCCGCATCACCTATCTGAAATCGCCCAGCCAGAAGTCACCTGGCCTTGGCGAACTCCACTCGTTCAACATATGCCAGCCCTTGCTCAGGCTACGTAACGACGCGGGAGGATTCTCGATGACCCTGGATTATCACGCCGACCCACTCAACGAAGTCCAGGGCATCCTGTGGCGTGGCGGCTTGCTGCAGATCTCACGAATCCGCCTCACGCCGTAGTGCAAAAAAAAGGGCGGCCATGGGGCCGCCCTTCTCGCCATCACTAAGACCACGCGAACTTACTTCAGCCCACGATCCTTCAGCATCGGCTCGATGCTCGGCTCCTTGCCGCGGAAGTCGCGGTAGAGCTTGCCGAGTTCCTCGGTGTTGCCGCGCGAGAGGATCTTGTCGCGGAAGATCTGCCCGTTTTCGCGGGTCAGGCCACCGTGCTCCTTGAACCACTCGAAGGCATCGGAATCGAGCATCTGCGTCCACAGGTAAGCGTAGTAGCCAGCGGCGTAACCATTACCCCAGATGTGCTGGAAGTAGCTCGACCGGTAACGCGGCGGCACCTGGGCAAGCGTGAAGCCGGCCTTCTTCAGGGCATCGACTTCGAACTTGTCGACGTCCTGCTTGGGCGCGCCCGGGGCGATCATGTGCCACTGCATGTCGAGCAAGGCGGCCGAGATGAGCTCACTCATCGCATAGCCCTGGTTGAAGCTCTTCGCTTTCTTGATCTTGGCGACCAGTTCGTCCGGCATGGCCGCACCGGTCTGGTAGTGCTTGGCGTAGTTGGCGAAGACCTGCGGATCCGATGCCCACTGCTCGTTGAACTGGGACGGGAACTCGACAAAGTCGCGCGCGGTGTTGGAGCCGGACAGCGACGGGTACTGCGAGGCGGCGAACATGCCGTGCAGGGCGTGACCGAACTCGTGGAACATGGTGGTGACGTCGTCGAACGACAGCAACGCGGGCTGTCCGGCCGCCGGCTTGGTGAAGTTGGCGACGTTGTAGACCACCGGCTTCAGGCCGAACAGCTTCGACTGGTCGACGAAGTTGCTCATCCAGGCGCCGCCGTTCTTGTTGTCACGCTTGAAGTAGTCGCAATAGAACAGCGCCATGGAGGTGCCATCCTTGTCGAACACTTCGAACACGCGCACATCCGGCTGGTACACCGGGATGTCCTTGCGCTCCTTGAAGGTCAGGCCGTAAAGCTGGTTGGCCGCGTAGAACACGCCGTTCTGCAGCACGTTGTCGAGCTCGAAGTACGGCTTGATCTGCGCTTCGTCGAGGTCGTACTTCGCCTTGCGGACCTTCTCGGCGTAGTGATCCCAGTCCCATGCCTGAACCTGGAAGCCACCCTTCTCCTGGTCGATCACCTGCTGGATGTCCTTGGACTCCGCGGTCGCACGGGCGACAGCGGCCGGAACCAGACGCTCCATGAACTTCTCGGCGGCGGCCGGCGTCTTCGCCATCTGGTCGTCGAGTTTCCAGGCGGCGTAGTTGGGGAAGCCGAGCAGCTTGGCGCGATCGGCACGCAGCTGGGCGATACGCGCGATGGCCTCGCGCGTATCGTTGGCGTCGCCGTGCTCGGCGCGATCCCACGAGGCCTTGAAGAGCTTCTCGCGGGTGTCGCGGTCGTTCATGCCCTGGAGCGCCGGCTGCTGCGTGGTGTTCTGCAGCGTGATGACGTACTTGCCGTCGAGCTTGCGGTCCTTCGCCGCCGCCGTGGCGGCTTCGATGTCGCCCTCGGACATGCCGTCGAGCGCCTTCTTGTCGTCGACCACCAGGGCGCCGGCCTTGCTTGCGGCGAGCAGCTGGTTGGTGAACTTGGTGCTGAGGGTGGACTCTTCCTTGTTGAGGTCTTTCAGCTTGGTCTTGTCGGCTTCGGACAGTTTGGCGCCGGCATGCACGAAGTCGTCGTAGGTCACCTTCAGCAGGCGCGCGGATTCCGGATCGAGCTTGAGCGAATCACGCTTTTCATAGAGGGATGCGACGCGCTTGAAAAGCTTGTCGTTGAGGTAAATCGCATCACTGTGCGCGGCGAGCCTGGGCGACTCGTCTTCGTCGACCTTCTGCAGTGTGTCATTCGTGTTGGCACCGGTAAGCGCGCTGAACACGTTCTGGGCCCGCTTGAGCAGCACACCCGACTTCTCGAGGGCGACGACGGTGTTGTCGAAGGTGGGCTCGTCCGCCGAATTGGCGATGGCCTCGATCTCGGCCAGCTGCTGCTTCATGCCTTCTTCGATGGCAGGCTGGAAGTCGGCATCGACGATCTTGTCGAACGGCGGCGCCTGGAACGGCAGCTCGCTCGCGGTCAACAGTGGGTTCACGTGCGCAGCCGGCGTGACCGGAGCGGCCGCGGTGGTCGCTGCCGTCGAGGGCGCGGTGCCCGCGGGCGCGGGGGCGGCAGCCTTGTCGGCGTCGTTCGACGAGGAGCAGGCGGCGGTGAGGGCGATCGAGGTGGCGATCACGAGGCTACGTACCTTCAGCATGGGCAACGAATCCCTGATGGTGAGCAAAGCGGCGACTCTAGCGGCGCGAGGCCGCCGAGGACAACCGCCATCGGTCAGGGGGTAAGTCGGCCAGGGGTCAGCGGGTGTCGCGCAGCTCCCAACTCGAGCCGATCAACAGGTTCAGGCGATGCTTGACGATGCGCATGGGCAGGTTCGTGCTGAGCTGCACGTCCGTACGGTCGTTCGAAAGCTCACCTTTCGCCGAGGCGCTCGCGTCAGTGACGCCGAGGCTCGGATCGACTTCATCCGGCTCGGCCTGCTTGGCGCGCCAGCGTTGGAACAGGCTGTCGCTGCGCATGGCGTCGGCGATGTCGGTGGCCAGCTTCTCCGGGCCGATACCTTCGAAGGAGAGCTCCGGGTCGGGGCCCTTCGCCTTGCTCATGTCTTTTACGGAAAGGAAATAGGTCGTCATGGCGTCCTAGTTAAGCCGGTGGGTGTGAATTTGCCGTCAGCCGAGCAGGTCCAGGTCGAGCAACAACGCTGCATCGCGCGGCGCCACGCGATAGGGCAACACGCCCAGGCATGGCGCGGGCAGCAGATCGCGCAAGGTCGCGATGTTCTCCTCGTACAGCGGCATGTCCGATTCAACGACGTTGGCGATCCAGCCGGCGAGCCGGCAGCCATCCGCCTCGATGGCTCGCGCGGTCAGGCGTGCATGACTGATGCAACCCAGGCGTATGCCGACCACGAGGATCACAGGCAGGTTCCAGCGACGCGGCATGTCCTCGGTCGACATGCCTTTGCCCAGCGGCACCATCCAGCCACCGACACCCTCGACGATCACCCGGTCGTAGTCGCGGGCAAGCGCGGCAAAACCCGCGTCCAGCAACGGCCACGCGATGGGCTGGTGCGCGCGAGCCGCTGCCAGATGCGGTGCGACCGCCTCCTCCAGCGCAATGGGATTGACCCGTTCGTACGGCGGCACCGGCGCGCTCGCCGCCTGCAGGTCGAGTGCATCCTGGTTACGCAGGCCTTCCGGCTGCCGGGCGGATCCGCTGGCGATCGGCTTCATGCCGGCGACGCGTTCACCGGTCTCGCGGAACGCATAGACGAGGGTCTGCGCCGCGTGGGTCTTGCCGATGCCGGTGTCGGTACCGGCCACGAAGAAGTGTCGTGACATGGGGCCTGAAGCCTTGCGGGAGCGGGGACGTGGCACCATACACGGTCCCAGATACCGAATTCACCGGATACCGTCATGTTCGAAGCCAAGGCCATCGCCACCGACGACAAAGCCACCCTGTATGCGGAGTTGGTGCAGCAAGCCGAGGGCTTGCTTGCCGGCGAACGGGACATGATTGCCAATGCCGCCAACTTCTCCGCGCTGGTGTTCGATGCCGTGCCGGACATCAACTGGGCGGGCTTCTACCTGTTTGACGGCACGGAACTGGTGGTCGGTCCATTCCAGGGTAAACCGGCCTGCATCCGCATCGCGATCGGACGTGGCGTCTGCGGCACGGCCGCGCAGACGCGCGAAACCCAGCTGATCCGGGACGTGCATGAATTCGCCGGGCACATCGCCTGCGACGCGGCGTCCAATTCGGAGATCGTCGTCCCACTGGTCAAGGCCGATGGCAGCCTGCTCGGCGTGTGGGACGTGGACAGCCCGTCGGTCGCGCGCTTCGACGACGAAGACCGCAAGGGCATGGAAGCGCTTTGCCGGGTCTTCATGGCCACTCTGGCCTGAGCCAGGGCGAACGGTCAGAGCTCGTGCGGTCGCGGCATTGCCAGTAGCTCCATGACGCGCGCGCGAGCTTCTTCGACGCCGGTCTTGGCGCTCGAGGAAAAGACCTGCGCCGTGCCTGGCACGTTGTTGTCGCGGAAATGCTTGCGCATGGCGTCCAGCGCCTTCTGCGCCTGACTGCGCGAGATCTTGTCGGCCTTGGTCAGCAGCACGTGGCAGGGCAGTTGGGTGTCGGCGCAGAACTGGAGCATGGTGGCATCGAACTCTTTCAGCTCGTGCCGGATATCCACGATCAGCACGATGCCACGCAGGCTGCGACGCATCTTCAGGTAGGCATCGATCTCGCCGCGCCAGTGCTTGCGCATGGCTTCGGGCACTTTCGCGTAGCCATAACCGGGAAGGTCGACCAGCCGGCAATCGAGCGGCTCGGTGGCCTCCACTTTCAACCGCGGCAGGTCGAACACGACCATCAGCTGGGTGCGTCCCGGCGTCTTGGATGTGCGCGCCAGCGCGTTATGACCGGTCAGCGCGTTCAGGGCGCTCGACTTGCCGGCGTTGGAACGCCCGGCGAACGCGACTTCGGCACCCTGGTCGAAGGGCAGCTGGACGATTTCGTGGGCCGCCAGCACAAAGGTGGCGCCATTCAATGGATTGGAAGACATGGGGGGATAGCCCGCCGGGCGGGAAAAACAATGGTCGGGCAGTGTATGCGATACAACGCCCCGTCGCGCGCTGATGCGGTTTGACCCGGCTCTCCCGGGCCCCTCATAATCTTTTGGTTGCGGCGCGTGGGGAAGCGCGCCCGATCCAGAAGCATCCCCCTTGGAGAGACTTATGAAGTTTCGGCACGCCGCCGCTGCCATCACCGCGATGCTCGTCATGAACATAGCCGCGGCCCAGACCGCAGCACCCGCCAAACCGGCCGCCGCGCCGGCGCCGGCGACCACCGCAGCGAAGCCAGGGGCGAATCCGGCGGCCGATCCGGCAACGCCTGGCATGCCAAAAGCCGAGACAGCTACGGTTGCACCCGGGGCTGACGCCACCGCCGCGGTCAAGCCGGGCGATGCCACGGCCGGCCAGGGCAAGGCCGCCGCCTGCGGTGCCTGCCACGGGATGGATGGCAATTCGACCGATGCGCAGAATCCGCGCCTGGCCGGGCAGAGCGAGCAGTACATCGTCCGCCAGCTCGCCGACTTCAAGGCAGGCAAGCGCCAGAACCCGATCATGATGGGCATGGCCGCGCCGCTCACGCCGCAGGACATGCACGACATTGGCGCGTACTTCGCCAAGCAGAAGTCCCTGCCCGGCGTCGCCGACAAGGCCCTCGTCGACCAGGGTCAGACGCTTTACCGCGAAGGCGATACCGTACGTGGCATCCCGGCCTGCATGGCCTGTCACGGCCCGGACGGCGGCGGCAATCCAGGTGCCATGTACCCGCAGCTCGCCAGCCAGCAAGCGAAGTACATCGAAACCAGGCTGAAGCATTGGCACGACTCCGCACCCGAGGGTGACGACGCGCACGCGAAGATCATGCCCTCCATCGCGCAGAAACTGGACGAGAAAGACATCGCCGCGCTGGCCAGCTACATCGAAGGCCTGCACACGAACGAAGCGGCGGACGCACCCGCGACACGCTGATGGCGTTAAAGTTGGAAGATCGAACGGGCCCCTTCGGGCCCGTTCTCGTTTAGAAGGTTAGAAAAGGAATCCCTGATGCGACTGCGCCTTCCCCTGCTCTGCGCCGCCCTGATCGGCCTGGCGGCCTGCGGCTCCGGTAATAACGACACCGCTGCAACCCCGACGACACCCCCCGCTGCTGCCGCGAGCGCCCCGGCTCCCGCTGCGCCTGCACCGGCTGCCACCGCCGCGCCAGCCGCCTCCGGCACCTCGGCCGCCTCGGCCGCAACGGCTCCAGCAACGGCTCCAGCAACGACTCCGGCAACGGACGCCGATGACGCGAATCGCCCCGCCCCCAAGCCCTTCGTGGATGAAGGCAAGTGGGTCGAGGGCAAGAACTACTTCCGCATCGATCCCGTCCAGCCGACTAGCTCGCCCGGCAAGATCGAAGTCACCGAGGTGTTCTCCTACGGCTGCCCGTTCTGCTATCAGTTCAACGGCCTGGTCGAGCAGTTGGCCAAGGACCTGCCCCGTGGCGCGGTCATGACCTACACGCCCGCCTCCTTCCGGCCCGACGAGAACTGGCCGCTGCTGCAGCGCGCGTTCCTCACGGCCCAGGCACTGGGTGTCGAGAAGCAGAGCCACGATGCGATGTTCGACGCGGTGAACAAGGGCGAGCTGACCATCATGGACAGCAGCACCGAACGTCGGAAGCCGCAGTCCGCCTGGCCGACCATCGACGATGTCGCCAAGGTCTATGCGAAGTTCGGCGTCAAGCCGGAGGACTTCGTCGCCACGGCCAATTCCTTCACCATCAACACCAAAATGAAGCGTGCGGATGAACTCGTGCGCGCCTACGAGGTCGATGGCACGCCGGCGATCATCGTCAACGGCAAGTACCGCCTGTCGCCTTCCAGCGCCGGCGGCTATCCGCAGGCCGTCGAGCTCACCCAGTGGCTCGTCAGCAAGGAAGCCGCGGGTAAGTAACCGCGTTCTCGACCTCTCCCGGAGATTTTCATGTTCAAGCGTCTCTCGTTCCTGTTCGTCGGCCTGACCCTGGCCACCGCCTGCTCGGCGGGCGGTGCCGATCCCGCCAAGACCGCGGCCGCGCCTGCCTTTACCGACGATCAGTACGCCACCATCGCCACGCCGCAGCGCCTCGACCCGAAGAACGGCAAGGTCGAAGTCGTCGAAGTGTTCTCGTACGGCTGCATCCATTGCTCGCACTACGAGCCGAAGCTGGAAGAGCTGCAGAAGCAGCTGCCCAAGGGCGTCGTGTTCCATGCGATCCCGGCCGCCTTCAACGATGCATGGCTGCCCTATGCGCAGTCGTTCTACGCAGCGCAGAAACTTGGCGTGCTGCCGCAAACGCACGCAGCCCTGTTCCATGCGATCCACGACGAACACTATCCCCTGCGCACGCTGGAGGAACTGGCCGACTGGTACGCACAGAAGGCCAGCGTGGACAAGGTCAAATTCCTCGCCATCGCCAACAGCAAGGAAACGCATGACCGCATCATCGCCGACACCAAGCTGATCCAGGCCTGGGGCGTGGATGGCACGCCCTCGATCATCGTCGACGGCAAGTACCGCCCCGCACAGTTCAAGGATTTCGACGACCTCAACGCCATGACCCTGTTCCTGGTGGACAAGGAACTCAAGGGCGGCAAGTAAATCCCCGGGCCGCTACCGATGCCCCCCGTTCACACGGCGGGGGGCATCCTCGGCAGTCACGGCCCGACGTGGTAACCATCGCGAAACACCATGACCCGCTCCTCGCCGAATCCGTCCCCCGCTCCCGAACGCACCCTGCGTCTACTGAGCTGCAATATCCTCGCCGGCGCCAGCGTCCAGCGTTACAGCGACTACGTCACGCGCAGTGTCAACGCCGTGCTACCGGGCCGATCGAAGCTGGCCAATCTCGATTCACTGGCCGAACTGCTCCATGAGTTCGACGTCGTCGGTCTGCAGGAAGCCGATGCGGGAAGCCTTCGCTCCGGATTTCTCAATCAGACACGCTACATCGCCGAAGCGGCGGGCATGCCTTTCTGGAGCCACCAGCCCAACCGGCCGATGGCCCGCGTCGCCCACTCGGCCAACGGCCTGCTCAGCCGGATCGAACCCACCGAAGTGATCGACTACCCGTTGCCCGGCCGGATCAAGGGACGCGGTGCGCTTTTCGTAAGATTTGGCGAAGGCACCCACGCACTGGTCATGGTCGTCGCACACCTTTCGCTCGGAGCAGCCGCACGCATGGGACAGCTGGCCTTCATTGCCGAATTGCTCGCGCCCTATCCGCATGCGGTGCTCATGGGCGACCTGAACACCGAGCCGACCAGCCCGGAGATGCGCGTGCTGTTCGACAAGACCGCGCTGCAGATGCCGACCGTCAACACGCTCACGTTCCCGAGCTGGAAACCACGACGCGCGCTCGATCACATCCTGACCTCGGCGGACATCAAGCTCGAGCGCACGTGGACATTACCCCGTGCGTTCTCCGATCATCTGCCGCTTGCCGCCGAAATCCGCCTGCCCCTGGCACTGGCCGAGGCCGCCGGCGCATACCGACCGAGGTAACCGTTCCATGAAACCCAGCCTGCGCGCCACCCTACCCTGGGCTGTCATCGTCCTGGTCGCCCTTGCTGCGGCGTGGCTTCGGTATGGGTTTATCGAGCCGTCGGACATGGCGCACGCCTGCGAGGACACCAACGGGCCGTGGTGGTGTGGAACACGCACGCTAGTCGTGCAGGGCTTCCTCAGTTACGGCTACGGCTATGCCGCCGTGCTGATGGCACTGGTGGCGCTGTTCTGGCGCAACACCGCTGCCGCCGTGTTAGCGGCGAGCCTCGGCGTCATTGCGCTTCAGCTGTACTGCTATGAAGGCGGCGCCTTCGCGCTGTTGATCGGTGCACTGCGACTGGCCCGCTTGCAGTACGACCGTCAGCAGGTTGCCGCCGCCTGACGGTCACCCTGCTGCAGGGTCACGGACACGGCGTCACCTTCAACCGCGTCGTGCGCGATACCAGGCAACCAGAACGGGCAAGGCCAGGGCAAGATTGAGCAGCATCCAGCCCCATGACACGGCGTTCGCACCCAGCTCCTGCACCACCACCGCGATACCCAGTCCGGCGATCCAGATGGCCAGCAGGCGTTCTTCGACCAGCGGCATGAGGACATCCTCGCGCGTACGCAGGATGGCGAGCAGCAGGAAGCCCACGCAGGGCAGCGCGAACAGTCCGATCGGGAAATCGCGATAGCGACCGTTGAAGACGAGCAGGATGCCGTAGAGCGCCAGCACGAACATCCAGAAGAAGCGTTGCGGCGTAAAGGCATCCGACCAGACGATGCCGAGACGACGGCGCTCGACAGGACGCGGTGCGATCGCCGCGAGGTTCACCCGGGAGGCCACGCGCGAGGCAACCGTGCGTGACAGCGAGAGCGCGGTCAGCAGGGCAAGCACGCCGACGATGACGCCCGTCGCCCGTTCCACGTCGTTGCGACTGGAAAATAGCAGCAGGCGTGCGTGGGCGGCCAAGGCCGTACCACTGGCGAAACCGGCCAGCGCCAGGGCGAGCCAACCCGACGCACCATGCCAGCGACGGCGAAACGCACCGACCAGCATGAAGATCAGGGCACCGATACCGCCAGCACCGATCGCCCAGGTCCAGCGGGGTTCTTCGACGATCGGTCCCTGCATGGCGAACTTGGGCTTGGCATCGACATCGAAAATGCCCCAGTAGCCACCGACGGTGCCTTCGAGGTCGCGCTTCCACGGCTGGTCGAACGCCTCGATGACGTTGTAGGGCATATCGACCGTAGCGGCGTAATTGAGGAACTCGCGCATGTAGCGCGCCTCGTTGACCAGGCTCGCACTCGCATCGCGGCGCGTACGTCCCTGGCTCGGCCAACCGGTTTCCCCGATCATGATCGACTTGCCGGGGAACTCACGTTTCATGGCCTGGTAGACATCGGCGACATGGCGCACCGCATCGGCAGGTGCGACCGGTTCGTCTTCCCAGTACGGCAGGATGTGGATGGTGATGTAGTCGGTGTCCCTGGCCAGCTCCGGGTGCTTCTTCCAGAACTCCCAGACATCGGCGTAAGTCACCGGCACGTCCGTCGCCGCATTGACCCGCGCGATGTACTCGCCCAGCGCCTTCGGTGACAGTTCGCCACGCAGCAGCACTTCGTTGCCGACGACGATGCCGCGCAAGGTGTCGTGATCGCGCCGGGCCGCGTCCAGGGCGAGCTTTATCTGTTGTTCGTTCGCGACCGGATCGCGGCCAAGCCACACGCCCATCAGCACTTTCATGCCGTAGCGCCCCGCGATATCCGGCACGGCTTCAAGGCCCTGGTTCATCGCGTAAGTGCGCACACAATCGAATCGCGTGGAGAGCGCCTTGAGATCCGCCTCAACGCGCTCGCGCGAAACGAAGGCATGCGGGTCCATCGGATTCTCGCCCTTCAGGCGGAAGGGGGCATAAGAGACGCAGGCGATCCGCGCGGTGGGCGAATCCGGAAGCGCTATCGGGCGACCGAGTGTCCACCAGTACCCCGCGCCGAAAACGGCAGCGAGAACAAGGACGATCCATGCGAGGGGTCGCGCGAGGCGCGCGTAGGGCGTGAGGGGCGACATCCCATAAGCTTAACGGGCCGAAGGCGTTAGGGCGATTGCGGATAGCGGCCCCGTTCATCCGACCTGCGCACCACCTTCCCTTACAATCGGCCGGTACGTCCCTGTATCCCCGTAAAGGAAGACCGCATGGCATCCGCCCCGGCAGCACGACGCGTCGACCGCCCCCTCCGCCTGCTTGGCGGACTCGTTCTCGCCGTCTGCGGGCTCGCTATCTCCCTGTCCGTCTCGGCCAGCGGTACCGACGCCGAGCGTGCCCGATTCCGGCAGGCCTATGCCGTCGCGCAGCAGGGTGGCGATGCCTGGCGCGCGCAGGCGACGGGCCTCGAGGGCTATGTCCTGTTTCCGTACCTGGAAGCGGCGTCGCTCGAACATGACCTGCGCACGCTTGACCGCGCTCCGGTGGATGCCTACCTGGCGCGATACCCCGGCATGATTCCCGCCACCGACCTGCACAGGGATTTCCTCGGTGAACTGGCACGTCGCAAGGACTGGGCCACCTTCACCGCCATGTACCAGCCGGGTCTCGGCGATGCGCTGACGTGTTTCTCCCTGCAGGCGAAGCTGTCGCGCGGCGAGCCTCTCGTCTTTGAGCGCGACATTGCCGACCTGTGGAAAAAAGCGAGCCTGCCCAATGCCTGCGACCCGGTGTTGTCCGCCGCCCACGACCAAGGCCTTCTGACGCCCGAGCGCCTGTGGGCGCGCATCCAGATCGCCGCCGACGCAGGCAAGGGCGGCACGATCGCCACGCTGGCGCCCTGGCTACCGGCGGATGATGCGATCGCCGCGCAGCGCATGGCCCAGGCCCTCAACGATCCAACCACGGCCCTGCGCGATGCGGCGAACTGGCCCGACACACCGCGGCATCGCCAGGCCGTGACGCTGGCTTTGCAGCGCATGGCGCGTAAGCAGTCGACCGTGGCCGATAGCGCGTGGAGTTCGTTGTCCTCGCATTTCACGTTGAGCGAGCAGCAACGCGGCGCGATCGAAAATGCACTGGCACTGTTCCACGCGACGGATTTCGACGAGTCGGCGCTGGACCGCCTGGTGGCCTTGCCGCCTGGCGCGCAGACTGACGCCACCCGTGAGTGGCGCGTGCGCGTGGCACTGGCGCGGCAGGACTGGACCGCGGCGCTGGCCGGACTGGACGCCTTGGGCGAAACCCAGAAGGACGACGGCGAATGGCGTTACTTCCGTGCCCTCGTCCTGGGCAGGTTGGGCCGACAGGGTGAGGCGAAGGCGCTGTATCAGTCGGTTTCCCAGGAAGCGACCTACTTCGGATTCCTCGCCGCCGACCGCATCGATGCGGCGTACGCCATCTGCCCTTCGACGATGGCCACCGACGAGCGCCGCGAGTCCGCCCTGCTCGCCGAACCGGGCATCGACCGCGCCTTTGAACTCTATGCGGTGGGCCTGCAGAAGCTGGGCCGACGTGAATGGACGGCTGCGCTTGCCGGCCGCGATGCCGACACCCAGCGTCTCGCTGCCGACCTCGCCTTCCGCAAGGGGTGGTATGACCGCGCGGTGTTCGGCTTGTCTTCCGGTGACGCCCTACGTCTTTACGAACAGCGATTCCCGCTGGCGCGACAGGACGGCGTGGTGGAACAGGCAGGCCAGGCGGGCATCGAAGCGCCTTGGGCCTACGCGATCATCCGTGCCGAAAGCGCGTGGATGACGGACGCTCGCTCCGGCGCGGATGCACGCGGGCTGATGCAGTTGCTTCCCGGCACGGCCGCTCTCGTGGCCAAGCGCAATGGACTTTCCTGGTCCGGCGGCGACAGCCTGTACGACCCGAGCACGAACATCGTTCTCGGTACGCGCTATCTCGCACAGATGGCGGAGCGCTACAGCGGCGCGCCCTGGCTCGCCAGCGCGGCCTACAACGCGGGTCCCAACAAGGTCGACCAGTGGCTGACCGCGCGCGGCACACTGGATCCCGACCTCTTCGTCGTCAGCATTCCCTATAAGGAAACCCGCGAGTACGTCGCGCGCGTCATGGCCTTCGCGGTCATCTACGACTGGCGCCTTAATGGCAATGCCCTGGCCATCAGCTCGCGCATGACCCGGATCGGCAGCACTTACTCACTGCCCGCCCCCGGCGCCGTGCGCAAGCCGGTCACCTGCCCGTCGCCCGCGGCGGCCCGTAGCACGGCCGTCGCGGCGCCTGCCGCGCCCGCCGTCATGCAGCCGGCGCCAGCCGCGGCATCGTCGGCGCCCGCCTCACCGGATGCCCAGCCATGACCTGCTTGGCGGCAGGCCCTTACCGGCCTAGGCTGGCTCCATGAAAACCCAACGGATCGTGATTCTCGGAGGCACCGGCTTTGTCGGCGGCACGCTCGTACCGCGACTGGCCGCGGACGGGCATGAACTGATCCTGCTCTCGCGCAACAGGCAAGGCCGCCGGCACAGTGCCGTCGGTCGCAACGTCACCGTCGCAAGCGCCGACGTTTACGACCCGGCCACGCTGCGCCGTCACATCGCCGGCGCCGATGCCGTCATCAACCTTGTCGGCATCCTCAACGAGAGTGGTCGCAACACGTTCGAGCGCGCGCACGTGGGGTTGACGCGCCTGTTGGTCGACGCCTGCCGTGATACGGGTGTGCACCGCTTCCACCAGATGAGTTCCCTGAAGGCCGGCCAGGGCCTGTCCTCCTACCTGCGCACGCGCGGTGAGGCCGAAGCCCTGGTGAGGGCCTCCACACTCGACTGGACCATCTATCAGCCGAGCACGATTTTCGGGCCGAACGACGGCCTGGTCTCGCGCTTCGACAAACTGCTGTCGTTCGCGCCGGCGATGCCCCTGCCCCGCCCCGACGCAAAGATCGCACCCGTGTACGTTGGCGATGTCGTCGAGGCGATGGCCCGCGCGGTCGCGGAACCGTCGATCTCGGTCTTGCGCACCTTCGAACTCTACGGCCGCGAAACCTGGTCGCTGATCGACGTGGTGCGCGCCATTGCGGACGCGCGTGGCCGCCGGCGCTGGATCCTTCCGATGCCCGATGCGCTGGGCCGGCTGCAGGCGAACGTCGCGCAGTTCGTGCCGGGCAAGCCATTCACGCCGGACAACTTCCGCACCCTGGGCACCGATTCGGTCGGCAAGGTCGACGGGCTCGCCCAACTCGGCATCGTGCCGCAGTCCTTCGCCGCGTGGTTACCCAGGCTGCTCGGCAAACCCATCCGCCAACGTCGACTCGACGAAGCACGCGCGCGCCGACGCCCCTGACGCTCCCATGGATATCTATCTCGTCGGCGGCGCCGTCCGCGACCAGTTGTTGGGCCGCCCTGTCGTCGATCGCGACTGGGTCGTCGTGGGCGCCACGCCCGAAGACATGCTTTCCGCTGGCTACAAGGCCGTGGGCAAGGATTTCCCCGTCTTCCTTCATGGGCAGACGAAAGAGGAATACGCGCTCGCCCGAACCGAGCGCAAGACAGGGCGTGGCTATCACGGCTTCGCGTTTCATGCCGACCCGACGGTCACCGTGGAGCAGGATCTCGAACGCCGCGACCTGACGATCAACGCGATCGCCCAGCACGAAGACGGCAGCCTGGTCGATCCTTTCGGCGGCGTATCCGATATCGCCTCACGCACGCTGCGCCACGTGTCCGACGCCTTCATGGAAGATCCGGTGCGCCTGCTTCGCGTCGCGCGCTTTGCCGCGCGTTACGCACCGCTCGGTTTTCGCGTTGCCGATGAAACCATGGCGCTGATGCGCCGCATGGTCGACGACGGCGAGATCGACCACCTGGTGCCGGAACGGGTGTGGGCGGAAACGCGCAAGGCACTGGCCGAGCCCGCGCCTTCGGTGTTCCTGCGCGTGCTTCGCGACAGTGGCGCGTTGCGCGTGCTGTTTCCGGAAGTGGATGCGCTGTATGGCGTTCCCCAGCGGCCCGAGTTTCATCCGGAGGTCGACACCGGCATCCACATCGAGTTGGTGCTCGATGCCGCCGCGCGGCTCGCACCGGGCAATGCGCTGGTGGGCTGGTGCGCACTCACCCACGACCTCGGCAAGGCGCTTACACCCGCGGATGTGCTGCCGCGTCACATCATGCACGAGCAGCGCGGCATCGAACCCGTACGCGCCATGTCCGCGCGGCTGAAGGTGCCAGTGGATTACGCGTCCATGGCTGAGCTGGTGTGCAAGTACCACCTCAACGCACATATGGCTTTCGAGCTGAAGCCGACGACCATCCTGCGTCTACTGGATGCACTGGGCTCGCTACGTCGGCCCGAGCGCCTGGAAACCTTCCTGCTCGCCTGCATGGCCGACAAACAGGGCCGGCTGGGTAGTGAAGACACGCCCTATCCGCAGGCGGATTTCCTGCGCGCCTGTCGCGATGCCGCGGCCGCGATCACCTCGCAGCCTTTCGTCGAACAGGGCCTGCACGGTCCGGCCATCGGCGATGCCATGAAGAAGGCGCAGGCACAGGCGATAGCCAACGTCCCAAAGCCCGGCCCCGTATTGTAGGAGCCGATTCATCGGCGATGGGTGCTCGCGGTAACCTGGCCCGCTGCCGCGGGATCGCCGATGAATCGGCTCCTACAGGGGGTGGGGCGAGAGCCTAGAGGCGCGAACCCTGGTCGGCCGCGAGGATGCCTTCGGGCAATGCCGACGCCGGGATGTCCTTCGCAAACAACATCACCTGGAAGCGCTCGCCCATCTGCTCGGGCAAGGTCAGCTTCTTCACTTCCTGGGCTAACCGGTAACGCGCACCTTCGTCGGTGAGCATCAGATAGTCATTCTCGAAGAACTCCTGCATGCCCGCGGCCAGGAGGAAGGGCGCCTGGGGCATGTAGGCAGCGACGCCGAAACCGGCGTTGTTGCCGGCTTCGGCAAGTCCGGTGAAATCGACCGACGCAGTGAGGTCCTGCAGGCCAGGGAGGTAGAACGCATCGTCATGCATGCGATGCCGATAGAAGGCACGCAAGGTGCCATCCGTGCGCTCCGGCAGATAGAACTCGCTGCGCGTGTAACCGTAATCGGCGAACAACATCGCGCCACGGCGAAGGGAGCCCGCGACCGCCTGCATCCAGTACGGCAACTGCGGAAGAATCTCCGTGCGATAGCCGTTCTCGAAGTCGCGACCGAGATCACGCTCCACATGGCGTACGGCGCCGCTGACCAGCGCATCGGCCGGCCGGTCCGTGCGATGGAAACGCCCGTCGCCGTCGAGAACCACGTATTCCTCGTAGACCTCCCCATCGCGGACCGTGAAGCGCGTGGTCGGCAAGGCGTCGATCACTTCGTTGGCGAAGAGCACGCCGTCCCAGTCCTGCTCCGGTGGGCCGTCCAGCCACACCACACGAGCAAACAGCTCCGCAGGAAGCGCGGCATGCAGCCGCTCGCGCTGGCGCTCGCGCAGGTCGGCGCTGGGTTCGAGGATCATGAAACGACGCGGCAGACGACCCGCGGCGTCGAGTGCCAGCAGTGCGGTCTCCGCGAAGGCGCCGCTACCGCCGCCCAGTTCGAGGAAGTCGGCGTCAGGGCCTAATGAGGCGAGCACCGGTTCGAGCGCGCGCACCACGCAGCGGGCGAATAGCGTGCCGATTTCCGGCGCGGTGACGAAGTCGCCACCCGCGCCGAACTTGGCCTGACCCGCGCTGTAATAGCCCAGGCCCGGTGTATAGAGGCAGCGCTCCATGAAGCGCGAGAAAGGCATTGGCCCGTGCGAGGCGATCTCCTCGCGCAGGAGGGCGCTCAGATGATCGGAGTGGGCGCGCTCGTCGGCGCCGGGTTCGGGAAGCTTGGCGTTCATGCCATCAGGATAACGGATGCCGCGCCCCGGTTCAGGGGCGCGGCATCGGGGCCGCTCAGAAATCCTGCTGCAGCGACAGGAACACGCCACGGCGCGGACCGAACTGCGGCGCGCCCACGCCGATGCCGGAACCATCGCGGATCTCGTAGGTACGATCCAGCGCGTTGACCAGGGCCAGCTGGGCATGGGTCTTGCCGATGCTCGTCAGGTCGAAGTCGTGGGCGACGCTGAGGTTGAGCTGGAAGTAGCCCGGCAGCGTATCGCCGTTCGGCACGGCGCCATCGCGACGCAGACCCGAACCGAACAGGTAGTCCGCCCCCACGCGCGTGCCTTCGGAGAAGGCATAGCTGATACCGCCCGACGAGGTGTACTTCTGGTCGTGATCGAGGTGGATGTAGTTGTTGTAGATGTAGGCCAGGTCGTCCGGGTTGAAGTTGTACTGACCCGTGATGATCCGCTTGCCCACCGAGCGGTTGTACGCGAAGTTGAAGTACGCCGTGAGCGCGCCGTCGGTGTAGTTCACCGTGAGCTCGTCGCCCTTGATCCGGCCCTGGTCGTAGTTGAAGGTGGAGTACACCAGCGCCGTGCCGAATTGCCCCTCATCCTGGATGCGGGAGACGCGGCGGTAGTAGCTGTCCAGGCCCACGGTCCACTTGTCGCCTATCTTCTGCGAGATACCGACGTCGTAGTAGCTGGAGCGCTCTGCCAGCGGCGTGTCGTCGCCATTGTCGGGAAGCGCGTTCGTCGTACCGGCGAACTTCGCGATGGAGGTCGGACTGATCTGCTCGCTGGCCGGCGGCGTGAAGTAGCGCGAGTAACCCGCGTGGATCGTCGTGCTGTCGGTCGGCTGGTAGACCAGGCCCAGGCGCGGGCTGAGCTGGCTCTCGGTGCGGAAAGCTTCGTACCGATCGCCACGCACGCCGTAGTTCACCGTCCACTTGTCACCGATGCTCCACTCGTCCTGCAGGTACACCGCATAGGTGCGCGCCAGGATACGGCTGGAGTCCACAACATTCAGTGGCGTGGTCGAGGTCTGGTTGCCGTCGTCATCGGCCGGGAACACCAGCGCGTCGTTGCTTGCCGAGGCACGTTCGAACGAACCGTACATGCCGTAGCGCAGCGTGTGGCTGTCGCCCAGCGGCGTGGAGAAATCGGCCTGCAGCGTCGAGGCGCGGTTGGCGCGACGCACGTCGGAAGCGACACCATTGAACATCAGGTCGCCGATGTCGTCCGGCGTGAAGTCCAGGCTGCTGTAGCGCTCGCCGGCCGAGACCTGGTAGGCCGTGGAACCCAGCTTGCCCTGCAGGCTGAGGACGCCGAAGCGCGTCTTCTCCTGCTGGCGCTCATCAAGCTGCGCCGAGTCGAAGTTGGTCACGTCCAGGTAGCCGAACTGCGGCGTCTGGCCCGGGTTGTTCGGAATCTCGAAGCGATTGTTGGTGACACCGAACATGAAGCTCAGGCGCGTGTCGTTATTGATCAGGTACGAGACATCGCCAAACGCCTTCACCTGGTTGGTGTGGTCGTGAATCGGCTTGCGGCTGGCCGTGGGGTTCTCGATGCCGACATCGTTCTCGAGATAGTTGGCCGTGAGGAAGAAGCTCCAGTCGCCCGTCTTGCCGAACAGCGTGGCATTGGGATTGAGCGTACCGAACTGGCCGCCGGTGATGCCGACGCTGCCGCCGATGCCATCGGTCGGTGTGCGGGTGGTGATATCGACGATGGCCGCGGTGCGCTCACCGTACTGCGCGGGCAGCGCGCCGGTGAGCAGCTTGACGTTGTCGATCATGCGGGCATCGAGGGTCTGGCCGAAGCCGCCGATGCTTTCCGGAATGAGTACGCCATTGATCCGGTACTGAAGGTTGGCGTGGTCGCCACGGACATGCAGCTGGCCGTAGGAATCCTGGACAACGCCCGGCGCCTGGAGAATCACCTGGTTGAGCGGGGTGGAATCACCCAACGGCAGGGCCTGGATCGTCTGGCGGTCCATGACGTACTGGCTGCTGCCCGTATCCGGGGAAAGACTGTTGCGCGCCTCGTCGAGTCGCGCGGTGACATCCACCTCGCCAAGGTTCGTGGCCTTCTGCGGGTTAGTGGTGTCGGTGGTGTCGTCCGCAAAGACGGGGGTGGCAGACAGGGCAAGGGCGATGCAGAGCGCGAGGCGTGCGGGGGTCATCGGGGACTCTTCTTGGGGTAGCGATGTTATAACGTATCATAACGAAATCGAAGGATGGGGGAAATCCGCCGAAAGTCACTATCTGCCTGAGGGGGTTTCACGCTCCTTTCGCTTCATGAGGGACTCACGCAGCCCACGCGACGATGACTCCTATCGCATGACTGGAGAGACCGATGTCCAAAAAGGACACTTCCGCTTCGACCTCCAAGGAGATCGTTCCCATCTCCTCCGACCGCGGGGAAAGCCCGGTCGCCAAGGCAATCCTCGAGTTCGTCAGCCGTATTCCTGAAAGTGACGTCCCCCGGATCAAGGGCGATGCCGCCGAGGAATGCCGTCGCCTCGCGGCATCCGCGGCACAGAAGGCCGCGATCACCGCAGGCACACTCGCCCTGCCGCCGGGCCCGCTGGGCTGGCTCACCGTGCTTCCCGAGCTCGTCGCCATCTGGCGCATCCAGGGGCAGCTGGTCAGCGATATCGCTGCGGCCTACGGCAAGACGCCCAAGCTGGGGCGCGAGCAGATGCTCTGGTGCCTGTTCCGCCACACCGCGGCACAAGCGTTCCGTGACGTCGCCATTCGCGTCGGCGACCGCCTCGTCTTCCGCACGACCGCCACCAGCGTGCTCCAGCGCCTGGCCGGCCGCATCGGCGTGAGCGTCTCCAAGCGCGCCGTCGGCAAGGGCATCTCGCGCTGGCTTCCTGTCGTGGGCGCGCTCGGCGTCGGCGCCTATGCGTACTACGACACCGGTCAGGTGGCGAAAACCGCCATCGACCTCTTCAGCGGCGAAATCCACATCGACGACGATCCGGACGGCAGCGAGCCCAGCACAAAAGCCAGCAAGCGCACGAGAGTGGGAGCCGCGACGTCGGGGAGCACGGAGCCCCGCTCGGCAGGAGCCGGCTCCGCCGGCGATAAGCCCTCCTCGACATCGGCTGCCCGCAAAACCACCCCCGCCGCCACCCGAAAACGCGCCACCGCCAAGAAAGCGGTCGCCCGAAAGTCCGCCTCCACAAAAAACGCGAAGTCGGCCACAACCCGAGCCACCACAAAGAAAACCGCTAAGAAAGCCACGAAGAAAACCGCCGCCCGCCGAGCTCCCGCCAAGAAGTCCGCCACCCGCAAGCCAAGAACCGCGACGTGACGCGCGCCCCCATTTGCGGCAAGCTCCCGGCGGATTGAACAGGGAGTCGCGATGAACAAGCAGCCGGTCGTTCTGGTTACCGGAGGCGCACGCCGCGTCGGTGCCGCTATCGCGCGGCACCTCCATGCCGCGGGATGCAGCGTCGCCATCCATTATCGGAGCTCGGCGGACGAAGCCGAGGCCCTCGCGCAGGAACTCAACGCCCTGCGCGCGGACAGTGCCGCCACGTTCGCGGGCGCACTGGAGGACGACGTCACGCCGGCAGCGCTTGTTTCCGCCGTCATCGCGCGTTTCGGGCGCCTCGACGGACTGGTCAACAACGCCTCGGCGTTCTATCCCACGCCGATCGGTGAAACCACTGCTGCACAGTGGGACGACCTCTTTGCCGCGAATGCGCGCGCGCCGTTCTTCCTGGCGCAGGCGGCGGCACCGGCGCTTCGTGAAGCGCGTGGAGGGATCGTCAGCATCGTCGACATCTATGCCGAGCGTCCGCTTGCCGGACACGTGGTGTATTCAATGGCGAAAGCCGCGCTCGTCATGCTGACGCAAGCACTGGCCAGGGATCTCGCGCCTGAGGTGCGGGTCAATGCGGTGGCACCTGGCGCGATCCTGTGGCCGGCGTCCGGCAAGCCGGAAGAAGCCGCTGAAGCGTTGATCGCGAAGACGCCACTTGGGCGCAAGGGTGAGCCGGACGATGTTGCCGAAGCGGTGCGCTGGTTGTTGATGGATGCGCACTACACGACCGGGCAGGTGATTCGGGTCGATGGTGGGCGGGCGCTGAATATCTGAGGTGTCGCCGCTGAAGCGGCTCCCACAGGGGTGCCGCGACAATCAAGAGTGCCGCGGCAATCAAAGGTGTCGCGACAATCGGGTCTTGCGAATCCACAAAACAGAAGGCCCCGATTTTGTCGGGGCCTTCTTCATTACCTGCGCTGGCGATTTACTTCTTCTGGCGGAACGCCGATTCCAGCAGGGCGCGATCGAAGCCCTGCCCCGGGTCGCCGTCTTCGGCGAAGCGGTATAGCGCGGCGGAGTACACGCCGTGCATCGCGGTCTGGAACAGGCTGAGCGCGACGAGGCCGATCACGGCCGCCGCGCCGACGACGAACATCAGCACGACGGAGTGCGTGGCGACCGCGCCAAGGAAGAGCATGCCGCTGATCAGGATCAGGCCGAAGGTCAGCAGGCCGCCGGCGATACCGATACCGGCGTTACCGATCAGGTTCTCGCCCCAGGTATCGCGCAACAGCGACGCGCTGCGCTTGATCGCGTCGACGGGACCGACGTCCTGCGCGGCGAGCACCGGCACGACAAGGAAGGTAGCGACCGTCCAGCCAAAGCCGAGCAGACCGACGACGATGCGACCGATGAGGCCGAAACGTTCCTGCAGCGCGCGCAGAATCATGCCGACCGTGGCGGAGATGAGCGCATAGCCGATGATGTTGGGCAGCTTGCCCATGGCGAGCCGGACGCCATCGCGCACCGTCGGGTTGCCGCCATCGAGACGGATCATCGCGGCCGAGGCCAGCGCGGTGTTGAAGAAGATCACCACCGTGTACTGCACGAAGTAGAACAGGAAGCTCACCAGCATGAACATCGGTGAGGCATGACCGCGCTGGCCTTCGAAACCGGCTCGGTGATGCGCGATCAGGGCGAACACCGGCCACGCGAACGTGGCGATCACGGCGAGCGACGCCAGTCCCGCGAGTAGCGGAAAGAGCATCAGCTCCTTGTCCTGGCGGAGGATGTTGGCGCTCGACTTCATCAGCGCCCAACTGCGTTCGAACTTACCCATTTCCATGTTCCCTTGGCCCCTTGGTGGAACGCGTTGTAACACCTTGGGGTAACGGTCGCCAGAGCCATTGGCTGGTGGCACCTTGTTGGAAACCTTAGCGAGCGTTGTCGACGGCGCGGGTCACTGCCTCATCCAGCGTCAGCGGTTCGCTCGCTTGAGGAAACACCGCCCACAGCTCGGCCATGGTCCGGCCATCGACGGGATGGCGGACGGATGGCGCAATGTCTGCCATCGGCTTGAGAACGAAGGCATGACGCAATTCGCCGCGCGGCAACTTCAGATGCCCCTTCCCGCTCAGGACCAGGTCGTCATAAAGCACGATGTCCACATCGAGCGTGCGGGAACCGTAGCGCGCGCCGCCACGGATGCGACCGTGTCGGTCTTCCAGTGCGTGCAGCCAATCGTTCAAGGCCTCGGGTGCGAGATCGCTGTCAATCGCCACAGCCAGGTTGAGAAAGTCGGGGCCGTCGAAGCCGACAGCGGCACTGCGATACACCGGCGAGATATCGAGCTCACCGAAGCGTGCGCGAAGCTCGGCAACGGCGGCGGCGAGCCAGTGCTCCGCATCGATATTGGAGCCGAGGCTCAGATAGGCACGGCCGGTTCGGGTCATTCCGGCCGGGTACCGCGTTCGATGCGGACGCCCACCGATTTGGCGCCACGCACGGCACCGGGCTTGGATAGCTTCAGCCGCACCCAGGCCACACCGAACTCCTCACGCACGATCCCCGCGCAACGCTCCGCCAGTGTCTCGACCAGCCCGAAGCTGGACGATTCCACGTACGACTGCAGGCGCTTGGAGATGGACTTGTAGTTGAGCGTGTCGGCGATGTCGTCGCTGGCCGCCGGGCGACGGTTGTCGAAGGCCATTTCCAGATCGAATGACAAGGTCTGCCGGATCCGGCGTTCCCAGTCGTAGATGCCGATGACCGCGTCGATACGCAGGTCTTCGATGAAGACGATATCCATGGAGGGGGCGTGGCGCACAAAAAGGGGCCTTACAGAGTCCGCGACCGACCTGGATTACGCAAGTACGGCCGCGCGAGTACGGCCGCGCGGGCGAGGCCGTCAGGTCACGCCGCCGGCAGGCTCTCCAGGCTCCAGCGCGGATGCACCTCGATCGTGGCGTCCTGGTGCTGGCCGGAGGCCAGGCGGATCGCGCCGGCCAGGGCAATCATCGCGCCGTTGTCGGTGCAGAAGGCCAGGCGCGGGAAATAGACCTGGAAACCGTCCTTTGCCCCGGCCTCGGCCAACTGTTCGCGTAGGCGTTTGTTCGCGCCGACACCGCCGGCAATCACCAGCCGCTTCGTCCCGGTAGCCTCCAGCGCACGCCGGCACTTGATGGCGAGGGTATCGACGATGGCTTCCTCGAAGGCCCTCGCCACATCGGCGCGGGTCTGGTCGGTCTTGTCGCTCGCGTTCCAGGCCAGCAGCACCTGGGTCTTCAGGCCGGAGAAGCTGAAATCCAGCCCCGGGCGGTCGACCATGGGGCGCGAGAACCGGAACTTGCCCGGGGTGCCCTGCTCGGCCAGCTTGGCAAGGGCAGGGCCGCCCGGATAAGGCAGGCCCATCATCTTGGCGGTCTTGTCGAAGGCCTCGCCGGCGGCGTCGTCGAGGGTGTCGCCGAGGATCCGGTACTCGCCGATCGCCTTGACCTCGACCAGCATGGAGTGGCCACCGGAGACCAGCAGGGCCACGAAAGGGGTTTCCGGAGGATCGTCTTCCAGCAGCGGCGCCAGCAGGTGACCTTCCATATGGTGGACGCCGATGGCCGGTACGCCGAGCGCCCAGGCCATGGCGCGGGCCGCCGAGGCGCCCACGAGCAGGGCCCCGACCAGGCCGGGCCCCGCCGTATACGCCACACCGCCGAGATCGGCCGGGGTCAGCCCGGCTTCCTTCAGGGCCTCGCGGACCAACGGAACCAGCTTGCGGACGTGGTCGCGACTGGCCAGTTCGGGCACCACACCGCCATATTGGGCGTGCAGGGCGATCTGGCTGAAAAGGGCGTGAGAAAGCAGGCCACGGCCGGGCTTTTCAGGGTCCCAACGCAGCAGGGCTACCCCCGTTTCGTCACAGGAAGTTTCCACGCCCAAAACAGGCTTTGAATTTTTCGAATCGATCACGTTATAATCCACGGCTCGCCCGGGTACTCCGGGTCAGTTTAATCAAGTGGAGTTTCCATGCCGAGCGTTAAAGTCCGCGAGAACGAGCCTTTCGAGCTTGCCCTCCGCCGCTTCAAGCGTACGTGCGAGAAGGCTGGCGTGCTGGCCGAAACGCGTAAGCGCGAATTTTATGAAAAGCCGACCCAGGAGCGTAAGCGCAAGCGCGCCGCTGCTGTGAAGCGTCACCTGCGCCGTCTGTCCCGCGACACGACGCGCCGGACCCGCATGTACTGATGCCCATCCCGGTCCTTCGCGACCGGGTATGGTACCTCGGCAGGCGCCTTGCGCGCTGCCCGGTGTATTCAGAGCGGAAATCCCGAGCCGGCTTTGCCGAAAGGTGAAGCCGGCTTTTCGTCGTCCCGGAGAAAGTGCATGAGCCTCAAGGCAAAGATCACCGAAGACATGAAGGCCGCCATGAAGAGTGGCGAAAAGGATCGCCTGGCCGTGATCCGCCTGATCCAGGCGCAGATCAAGCAGCGCGAAGTCGATGAGCGGATCGAGCTGGACGACACCCAGGTACTGGCCGCGCTCGAGAAGATGCAGAAGCAGCGCCGCGACTCCATCGAGCAGTTCGACAAGGCAGGCCGCACCGACCTGTCGACCATCGAGCGTTACGAGATGGGCGTGATCGACGGCTACCTGCCGACCAAGCTGGACGAGGCCGAGCTGGACGCCATCATCGCCGCCGCCATCGCCGAATCCGGCGCCACCACGGCGCGCGACATGGGCAAGGTCGTCGCCCTGGTCAAGGAAAAGGCCGCCGGCCGCGCCGACATGGCTGCTGTGGCGGGAAAGATCAAAGCCAAGCTGGCCTGAGGGGCCTACTGCGCGCCGACTCTTGTGGGAGCCGACTTCGATGGGAGCCGACTTCGGTGAGGGCCGGGGCCGACTTCTGTGGGAGCCGCTTCAGCGGCGATTGGGTGCTCGCCTTACCCTGGCCCGCTGCCGCGGGATCGCCGCTGAAGCGGCTCCTACCAAGCAGGGGACTGGCGCGTTCACGACGGCGCCACACGATTGTCATCATTCTCCGCCGCGCGGCTGGCGGACGTTCCTCCGGCGCTGACGGAGGAATCCCATGCTCAAGTACGCCATCATCTTCGGCCTCATCGCGCTGGTTACCGGCGCGCTGGGCTTCAGCCGCGTGTCCGGCATTGCCGCGACGATCGCCAAGGTCTGCTTCGCCATCTTCCTGATCCTGTTCGTGATCGCGATCCTGGCCGTGATTGGCGTCTTCCACCTGGCGTTCTAAACGGGCATCCGGACTCCATTCGGACGCGGATGCATGGCATCCTAGGCGACTGATGCGTGGCCGAATTCCCGACAATTTCATCGACGAACTGCTGACCCGCGTCGACATCGTCGACGTGATCGAGCGTCGCGTCCCGCTGAAAAAGGCGGGACGCGAGTGGACCGCCTGCTGCCCGTTTCACAACGAGCGCTCGCCTTCGTTCTATGTGAGCCCGCAGAAGCAGTTCTTCCACTGCTTCGGCTGCGGCGCGCACGGCAGCGCGATCAAGTTCCTCATGGACTACGATCGCCTCGACTTCCCTGACGCCATCGAGGAACTCGCTCAGTCCGCCGGCCTCAAGGTGCCCTATGAGGGCAACCGCGACGACAAACCGCGCGAAGATCGCAGCGACCTCTATACCCTGCTCGATGAAGCCGCCAGCTTCTACCAGCGTGAGCTGGGGAACAGCCCCGAAGCCACGTCCTATGTGGACCGCCGCGGCCTGGACGAAGACATCGTCAAGCGCTTCCGCATCGGTTGGGCTCCGGCGGGTTTCGATGGCGTGATGAAGGCCTTGGGTACGAACGACCGCCGACGCCAGTTGCTCAACGAGGCCGGCATGGTGGCCAGCAACGAGCGCGGTAACAAATACGACCGTTTCCGCGAGCGGGTGATGTTCCCGATCCTGGACCGTCGCGGCCGCGTGATCGCCTTCGGCGGGCGCGTACTGTCGTCGGAGCAGAGCCCGAAGTACCTCAATTCACCCGAAACGCCCCTGTTTCACAAAGGCAAGGAGCTGTTCGCCCTGTGGCAGGTGAAGCAGGCGAACCAGACCGTCACCCGGATCATGGTGGTCGAGGGCTACATGGACGTCATCGCCCTGCATCAGGCGGGGCTGCCCATCGCCGTCGCCACCCTGGGCACGGCGACGACGCCCGAGCATGCCGAAGTGCTGTTCCGTACGGCACCCGATGTCTATTTCTGTTTTGACGGCGATCGCGCCGGCAAGGCCGCTGCCTGGCGCGCGCTGGAATCGGTGCTGCCGCGCATGCGCGACGGCAGGCAGGCCCACTTCCTGTTCCTGCCCGACGGGGAAGACCCGGACACGCTCGTGCGCAAGGAGGGCAAGGACGGCTTCGAGAAGCGCATGAAGGAATCCATGCCGATGTCCGAGTATTTCTTCGACGAGCTGTCTCGGGACGTCGACGTCAGCCGCCTGGACGGCCGCGCCCGCCTCGCCGAACGCGCGCGACCGCTCATTGCCAAACTGCCCGACGGTGCTTTCCGCGATCTCATGGGCCAGGAGCTGGAGCGCCGCACGGGCGCCAAGGCCGTGCTCGAGCCGGAACCGACTCCGGCTCGGCAGAGCCAGATGCGGCCGGCCAATGTCCAGCGCAGCCTGGTCCGCAGCGCGATCACCCTGCTCCTGGCCCAGCCCGGGCTGGCTGACGAGGTCGAGCCGCCTTACGCCTTCCTGCGCCTGGACCGTCCCGGCGTGAACCTGCTGGCCGAACTGATCGACGTGGCGCGCGCGCGCCCGGGCATCAATCCCGCCGTGCTGGTTGAGTATTTTCTCGACCGGCCCGAATACGCCTCCCTGCAAAAGCTCATGCAGGCCGAGACCGTCGGCGACGCCGACATGCAGCGGGTCGAGTTCCTGGGCTCGCTGGCTCAGATGCAACGCCAGGCCATGACACAACGTCGCGAGTACCTGATCGGGCGCAGTCGCGAAGGCGTACTGGACGACACGGAGAAGGCCGAACTTCGCGTCCTGCTGGCCGCCCGCTCCGCGCCGACCCCGCTGGAGGGCGAATGATGCGCCGCACCGCGAGATTAACGCGATCCATGGGATCATCCGGGCTTCGTACCCAGAAGGGACCGGCCGGGGCCGGACTTGCGCTTCGCTGATGGATTTATTGAACCACCTCGTCGATCTCTTCGGGCAAAACGGCTATGCGGCTGTTTTCCTCGCCCTGATGCTCTGCGGAGCAGGCGCGCCCCTGCCGGAAGACATCACCCTGGTCGCCGGCGGCATCATCACCGGCCTCGGTTACGGCGACGTCCATTCGATGGTCGGCGTGGGCATGGCTGGCGTGCTGGTCGGCGACTCCACGATGTTCCTGCTCGGTCGCCATTTCGGTGCACGCATCCTGCGCTGGCGATTCGTTGCCCGGCTGCTCACGCCGGAGCGCTATGCCAAGGTGCAGGAGAAATTCGAGCGCTACGGCAATCGCATGATGTTCGTCGCCCGCTTCCTGCCGGGCATGCGCACCGCGGTGTTCATCACCGCCGGCGCCACGCACCGCGTGGGCTTCTTCCGATTCCTGCTGCTCGACGGCCTGGCCGCCGCCATCAGCGTGCCGCTGTGGGTCTACCTGGGTTATTTCGGCGCGCACAACCACGAATGGCTGGCCATGTGGATCCACCGCGGGCAGGCCGGCGTCTGGCTGGCGATCGCCGGCGCCCTGATTGCACTGGCTGCGCTGTGGTGGCGACGGAAGAAAGCGCCGCGCGACTGCTGAGCTACAGACGCTGTAGGAGCCGATTCATCGGCGATCCCGCGGCAGCGGGCAAGGTTGAGGCAAGCACCCCATCGCCGATGAATCGGCTCCTACAGGGGGCCTTGCCCTACTTCGGCGAATAGCCATTCCCGGAACACCATGGTCTCTTCGCGCGACACCGCGTCGCGCGAGATGGCCAGGTAATAGGTGTGACGCAGCGGCACATCGACCCGGAACGGCTCGGCGAGCCGGCCCGCGGCGAGGTCATAAGCGACCAGCAGGTCCTGAGCCAAGGCCACGCCCTGCCCCTCGATCGCCGCCTGCAGCATCATCGTGCCGTCGCCGAAACCCATGTCGCGCGAGACCACGGCACTCTCGATCCCCGCGCGTTCGAACCACTGCTCCCAACTGACCGCCGAAGCGGCGCGGCGACCGGGTCGCTCATGCAACAGAAGGTAGTCCGCAAGGTCGGTCGGCCCGTGGATACGCTCGGCCAGCGACGGTGCGCAGACCGGCGTGTAGGCACTCGTGGCGAGGATGGACTGATCGCCCCCCTCGCTGAGGCGATCGTCGATGGCCAGGTCCCAACTGGCCTCGTCACCCGCGTCGGTCACGACCTCGACGGCGATGTCGGGGTGCTTCGAAAAAAAGCGGAAAAGTCGCGGGACCAGCCATTTCGTGCCGAAAGTCGGCGGGACCGAGACCCTCAATGACGCGTTGCGCTCGCCCATCACCTGATCCGTGGCATGTTGCAGCGCACGAAAAGCATCGCGAACGCGAGGGAAGTAGTGCTCTCCGGCCGACGTCAGCGACAGTCTATTGTTGCTACGCACAAAAAGCGCCGTGCCCAGATAGGACTCAAGCAATTTGACTTGAGCACTGACCGCAGCCGCCGTCAACGAGAGCTCCTCACCGGCCTTGGTGAAGCTCAAATGTTGCGCTGCAAGTTCGAAGACTCGCACGGCGTTGAGGGGTAACGAGCGCTTCATTGCAGACTCATTCAAAAAAACTTGGGGAAGCCCCGGAGAAATTCTAGTTTGCCTGTCTCGACAGGTGCCGCCAATCATCCGTGGCGCTTTCGAACGGACACGCGATGAACATCCTCACCATCGACACCGGCACTACCAATACCCGCGTCACCGTCTGGACCGACGGCGAGGTGGTGGGGCAGGCCGCGCGGCAGGTCGGTGTGCGCGATACCGCGATCACCGGCAGCAAGAAAAAACTCGAAGACGGCGTGCGCGAGACGATCGCCGAGGCGCTCGCCTCGGCCCAGGTCGAACGAGGCGACATTGGCCTTGCCGTGGCCTCCGGCATGATCACCTCGAATGTCGGCCTTTGCGAAATCCCGCATGTGCCGGCACCGGCCGGTATCGACGACATGGCCAGGGCCATGCGCGAGCACCTCGTGGAAAATGTCTGGCATGCACCGATCTGGTTCGTCCCCGGTGTACGTAACGCGGTGGAGCACATCGGCCTGCACAACTGCGAGGCGATGGACATGATGCGTGGCGAAGAGGTCGAGTCCTTCGCTCTCGTCGAGCGCCTCGGCCTCAACGAGCCGACGGTGGTGGTCCTGCCGGGCTCGCATTCCAAGTTCGTCAGCATCGACAAGGACCGCCGCATCGACGGCTGCGTGACCACGCTGGCGGGTGAACTGCTGCATGTGATCTCACATGACACCATTCTCGCCGGGTCGCTGAAAGAAGGCTTCGCCAAGCGCATCGATCCCGAGATGCTGCTGGCCGGCGCCGCTTCGGCGAACAAGATCGGCCTGGGCCGCGCCTGCTTCAGCGTACGCATCCTCGACCAGTTCGCCGTGTACGACGCCAACGCACGCGCGAACTTCCTGCTCGGCGCGGTGCTCGGCTCCGACCTGCTCACGCTCAAGAATTCCAGCGCGATCCGGATGAGCCCGGGTACACGCTTCGTTGTCAGCGGCAAGCCGATCCTGCGCGAAGCGATCGCACGGCTGGTCGAAGGCGACGATTTCTTCTCCGGCACCGTGACAGTGCTGGGCGATGACGAACAGCGCGACCTTGCGGGATACGGCGCCATCGCCGTTGCCCGTCGGCGCGGCCTGGTCGACTGAAAACAACGAGTCATTCGAGGAGGGAACGCATGAAGACGAAGATTGCCCTGGGCCTAAGCGCCCTGGCCATGGCACTGGCCATGGTCTCCGCACCGACCTTCGCGGCCGACGAGCCGGTCAAGATCGGTTTCGTGGTCAAGCAGGCTGAAGAACCCTGGTTCCAGGACGAGTGGAAGTACGCCGAGCAGGCCGCCAAGGAGAAGGGCTTCACCCTGGTCAAGATCGCCGCGCCCGATGGTGGCACGGTGCTCACCGCCATCGACAACCTGAAGGCCCAGCACGCGCAGGGATTCATCATCTGCACGCCCGACGTCAAGCTCGGCCCTTCGATCGTGGCCAAGGCCAAGATCGACAACCTCAAGCTGATGACCGTGGACGACCGTCTGATCGATGGCTCGGGCAAGCCGATCGAAGCGGTGCCGCACATGGGCATCTCGGCGAGCAAGATCGGTGAGCAGGTCGGCCAGGCCATTGCCGACGAAATGAAGAAGCGCGGCTGGAAGCCGGAAGAAACCGGCGCGCTGCGCATCTCCTATGACCAGCTGCCCACCGCCAAGGATCGTACGGATGGCGCCGTCGCCGCACTTACCGCGGCAGGCTTCCCCAAGGCCAACGTGATCAACGCGCCAGAAGCGAAGACCGATACCGAGAACGCCTTCAACGCGGCGAACATCGCGATCACGCAGAACCCGAAGTTCAAGCACTGGGTTGCCTTTGGCCTCAACGACGAAGCCGTGCTCGGCGCCGTGCGTGCCGCGGAAGGCCGCAACTTCCGTGCGGACAACATGATCGGCGTGGGCATCGGCGGCAGCAAGTCGGCACTCAACGAGTTCGCCAAGCCCCAGCCGACCGGCTTCTTCGGCAGCGTGCTGATCAGCCCGAAGCGTCATGGCTATGAGACCTCGCTGAACATGTACGCCTGGATCAAGGACGGCAAGGCACCGCCGCCGCTCACCCTGACCACCGGCATGCTGACGACCCGCGCGAACGTGGCCGAAGTCCGTAAGGAAATGGGTCTTTGACGATGACCGACGCACCACGCCTGGAATTCCGGCATATCGGGAAAACCTTTCCGGGCGTGCGAGCGCTCGGTGATGTCGGCTTCGCCGTGCGCGCCGGTAGCGTGCATGGCCTGCTCGGCGAGAACGGAGCAGGCAAGTCCACGATGATGAAGATCCTCGGCGGGGAGTACATCCCCGACGAGGGCGAACTGGCGATCGACGGCCAGGTTCAGCACTTCCGCAAGGCCGCCGACGCGATCGCCTCCGGCGTCGCGGTTATCCATCAGGAACTCCAGTACGTGCCGGAACTATCGGTGATGGAGAACCTGCTGATCGGTCGCCTGCCGACGCGTTTCGGCCTGGTCGATCGACGCAAGGCGCTCGCCTGGACTCGCGAGCGTCTCGATGCGCTCGGCGTGGATCTCGACCCGCGCGCCAAGCTCAAGCAGCTCTCCATCGGCCAGCGCCAGATGGTGGAGATCGTCAAGGCGATCCTTCGCGATGCGAAGATCCTCGCCCTCGACGAACCGACCAGCTCGCTGTCGCACCGCGAGACCGAGGTCCTGTTCCGCCTGGTGCGCGACCTGCGCGCGCAGGGCAAGGCGATGATCTACATCTCGCATCGCCTGGACGAGATCTTCGAGCTCTGCGATGCCGCGACCATTTTCCGCGACGGCCGCAAGGTGGCCGACTTCGACACGCTCGAAGGCGTCACGCGTGACCAGCTCGTGCAGCGCATGGTCGGCCGCGAGATCAGCGATATCTTCGGTTATCGTCCGCGCGAACACGGCAAGGTGCGTCTCGCCGTGCAGGGCGTGACGGGTCGTGCCGTACCGACACCGGTGAGTTTCGAGGTGAAGGCCGGTGAGATTGTCGGTTTCTTCGGCCTCGTCGGCGCGGGCCGTAGTGAAGTCATGCGCGTGATCTACGGCGCCGACCGCCGCACCGCGGGCACCGTGCGGGTGGACGGCGAACCGATCAAGCCCACGCACATCCGTGACTCGATCCAGCACGGCCTGGTGTTCTGCCCGGAAGACCGCAAGGAAGATGGCATCATCGGCGTGCGCTCGGTGTCGGAGAACATCAACATCAGCGCCCGGCGCAACCACCTCGTCGCGGGCCTGTTCGTCAACGACCGCAATGAGGCGAAAGTCGCCGATGCCTATATCGATCGCCTGCGCATTCGCACGCCGAACCGCCGCCAGGAGATCCGCCTGCTCTCGGGCGGCAACCAGCAGAAGGCTGTCCTGTCGCGCTGGCTGGCCGAGAAAGACCTGCGCGTGCTGATCGTCGACGAGCCTACCCGTGGCATCGACGTCGGCGCCAAGAACGAGATCTACAACGTCCTCTACGAACTCGCCGACCGCGGCGTAGCCGTGGTGGTGATTTCCAGCGAACTGCCCGAAGTGCTCGGTGTGTCCGACCGCGTCGTCACCATGTGCCGTGGCCGGATCACCGCGCAGTTCCAACGTACCGAGGCGAACGAGGCGGACGTGCTCGCCGCCGCGCTTCCCGAAGGCGCCAGCGCCACCCCGATAAGGAACACCTGAGCCATGACCGAGACCAACGCCGCCGCCATCGGTGCCAAGCAAGCCGAAACGCCTGACGCGCGCCATCGCGCCCTGTTCTGGCAGATCGTCGACGACTACAGCCTGATCGGCATCTTCATCGTGCTGTTCGCCGTACTCAGCGTCACGGTGCAGTACTTCTTCTCGTGGGACAACATCGTCGGTCTCGCCCTGTCGGTCTCGCAGATCGGCATGGTTGCCTGCACGATGATGTTCTGCCTGGCCTCCCGTGACTTCGATCTGTCGGTCGGCTCCACCGTGGCCTTCGCCGGCGTGTGCTGCGCCATCGTCTCCAACGCCACCGGCAGTGTCGCGCTAGGTATCGCCGCCAGCCTGGTTGCCGGTGCGCTGATCGGCTTCGTCAACGGCGTGGTCATCGCCAAGTTGAACATCAATGCGCTGATCACCACGCTGGCGACCATGGAGATCGTCCGCGGCCTGGCCTTCATCACCTCCCAGGGCCAGGCGGTCGGCGTCACCAGCGAAGCCTTCTTCACCCTGGGTAGCGCCGAGCTGTTCGGTCTTCCGGTGCCGGTCTGGGTCACCCTGGTCTGCTTCGTCGTCTTCGGCATCCTGCTCAACAAGACCATCTATGGCCGTAACACCCTGGCCATCGGCGGCAATCCGGACGCGGCACGGCTCGCCGGCGTTTCGGTCGACCGCGTGCGCATCGCCATTTTCCTGATCCAGGGCCTGGTCGCGGCGCTGGCCGGCATCATCCTGGCGTCCCGCATGACCAGCGGCCAGCCGAACGCAGGCGAAGGCTTCGAACTGAACGTGATCTCGGCCTGCGTGCTGGGCGGCGTGTCGCTCATGGGCGGCCGTGCGAGCATCAGCGGCGTGCTCGTTGGCGTTCTCATCATGGGCACGGTGCAGAATGCGATGAGTCTCATGAACATCGACGCCTTCTACCAGTACCTGGTCCGCGGCACGATCCTGCTGATCGCGGTGCTGGTCGACCAGCTCAAGAATCGCAGGCAATCCCGCTGATGACAGACGCCTTCATTCCCCTTTCCGCCCACCGCCAGGCCCACGCCGAAGGCGTGATCTGGGACGACCTGATGGGCCTGGTCCGCTGGACCGACATCGGCGCCTCACGCCTCTACGCCTACGACCCGATCACCGGGGCGACGACGGAGACCGCGCTGCCCGCGCGCCTGTGCTGCTTCGCGCTGACCAACGAACCCGGTGTACTGCTGCTCGCACTGGAGAAGCAGCTGGCCCGCCTCGATACGCGCGATGCCGAATCCCTCGTAGTCCTGGAAGACATCGAGCCGGAACTGCCAGGCACGCGCGCCAACGACGGTCGCTGCGATCGCGGCGGCAACCTGATCTTCGGCACGCTCAACGAGCGCGGCCCCGAGCAGGTCGCGTCCTTCTGGCGTTATTCGCGCGATGGCAAACTGGCCCGGCTCGCCCTGCCCAAGGCGGCGATCACCAACAGCATCTGCTTCAGCCCCGACGGCGGCACGATGTACTTCACCGACTCCCCCACGGCGAAAATCATGGCCTGCCGCTATGACGCCGCGAGCGGCGAGGTGGAACACATCCGCGAGTTCGCCCAGCTCGAGAAAGGCTTTGAGCCGGACGGCTCGACCGTGGACGCCGATGGTTTCGTCTGGAACGCCCAGTGGGGCGGTTCGCGCGTGCTGCGCTACGCGCCGGACGGCCGCGTCGACATGACGATCGAGTTGCCCGCACGCCAGCCGAGTTGCGTCGCCTTCGTCGGACCCGCGCTGGACCGGCTTGTCATCACGTCGGCGAGCAAGGGGCTCGACGCCGCTGTCGTCAGCGCCGAACCGCTGAACGGCGCTATCTTCATTGGCACCCCGGCGCGAGGGCGCGGGCTGCCCGAAGCCCGCTACGGGCAAGGAACCCAGGCATGAGTACTGCGACACAGGCCGATCCGCGCATCACGCCGCTGCCGCGTCTGGCCGGCAAGATCGCCATCGTTACCGGCGCCACCCAGGGGATCGGTGCGGCGACCGCGAAACTGTTCGCCGCCCATGGCGCGAAAGTGGTGCTCAACGTGCTCCAGGACAATGCGCAGGCGCGTGCCACGCTGGCCGACCTGAACACCGACGACGCCATGCTCTTCGAGGCCGACGTGACCGATGCCGCAGCGATCGCGCGCATGGTAGCTGCGGCGACGGAGCGCTTCGGTCCGCCCGACGTCCTGGTGAACAACGCCGGCATCAACGTCTTCAACGACCCGCTGTCGCTCAGCGACGATGAGTGGACGCGCTGCTTCGAGGTGGACCTCAAGGGCGCCTGGAACTGCGCCAAAGCCGTCCTTCCGGGCATGCTCGGGGTCGGTCATGGCAGCATCATCAACATCGCCTCGGTGCACGGCCACAAGATCATTCCGCACTGTTTTCCCTACCCCGTCGCCAAGCACGGCCTGATCGGCCTGACCAAGGCGCTGGGCATCGAGTATGCCGCTCACGGCATCCGGGTGAATTCGATCTCGCCAGGGCTTATCCTCACCGCCATTGCCGAGGCCGGCTTCGCCGCCGCGCCGGATCCGGTCGCGGAACGCAAGCGCCAGACGGATATCCTGCCGAACAAGCGCATCGGTGAACCGCAGGAGGTCGCTTACACTGCGTTGTTCCTGGCCTCCGACGAGGCACGCTACATCAACGCCGCCGATATCCGTATCGACGGCGGCCGCTCACAGCTTTACCACGAGAACTGATATGGCCTGGCCCACCGCGCTACCGCTCATCGCCATCCTGCGTGGCATCACGCCCGAAGATGTCGTCGAGCATGTCGAGGCACTGATCGAAGCCGGGTTCGACGCGATCGAAATTCCGCTCAACTCACCGGACTGGCAGACCAGCATCCCGCTGGCCGTGCGCCAGGCCGGCGACCGTGCTCTCGTCGGTGCGGGCACCGTGCTCAGTGTGGACCTCGCCGGACAGGTCGCCGATCTCGGCGGCCATCTCATGGTTACCCCGAACACCGACCCCGACGTCATCCGCCATGCGCGCCGCCGCGGTCTGTACACGGCCATCGGTTTCATGACGCCGAGCGAAGCCTTCGCCGCGCTTGCCGCCGGCGCACAGTCGCTTAAGCTATTCCCGTCGTCGAATCTCGGCCCGTCGTACATCAAGTCCATCCGGGCGGTACTGCCACCGGACGTGCCCCTGCTCGCGGTAGGCGGCGTCACACCCGAGAATCTCGGCCAGTTCCTCGATGCCGGCTGCATCGGCGCGGGACTCGGCGGCGACCTCTACAAGCCCGGCCAGCCCGTCTCGCGCACCCGCGAACGCGCCGCCGCTTTCGTCAAAGCCTATCGCTCGAACTGACCATGAAGATCACCAAGCTCACCACCTACCGTGTCCCTCCCCGCTGGATGTTCCTCAAGGTCGAAACCGACGAGGGTGTCGTCGGCTGGGGCGAGCCGGTGATCGAAGGCCGCGCGCGTACCGTCGAAGCCGCCGTGTCGGAGCTGTCGGAGTTTGTCATCGGCAAGGATCCCTCGCGCATCAACGACCTCTGGCAGGCGATGTATCGTGGTGGCTTCTATCGCGGCGGCGCGGTATTCATGAGTGCCATCGCCGGCATCGACCAGGCCCTGTGGGATATCAAGGGCAAGGTGCTGAACGCCCCGGTATTCGAACTGCTCGGCGGCCGCGTGCGTGACCGCATGAAGACCTATTGCTGGGTGGGTGGCGATCGCCCCGCCGATGTCATCGCGCAGATCCGTGCGCGCATGGAACATGGTTTCGACACCTTCAAGATGAATGGCTGCGAGGAGATGAGCATCATCGCTTCGAGCAAGGCCGTCGACGCCGCCGTGGCGCGCGTGGCTGAAATTCGCGAAGCCTTCGGCAACACGATCGAGTTCGGCCTGGATTTCCACGGCCGCGTCTCGGCACCGATGGCCAAGGTGCTGGTGAAGGAGCTGGAGCCCTTCCGCCCGCTCTTCATCGAAGAACCCGTCCTCGCCGAACAGGCCGAGTACTACCCGCGCATCGCGGAGCAGACCTCGATCCCCATCGCGGCCGGCGAGCGCATGTATTCACGCTACGAGTTCAAGCACGTGCTCGAGCGTGGCGGTATCTCCATCCTGCAGCCGGATCTCTCGCACGCCGGCGGCATCACCGAATGCGTGAAGATCGCTGCGATGGCCGAAGCGTATGACGTCGCCCTCGCGCCGCACTGCCCGCTCGGTCCCATCGCCCTGGCCGCGTGCCTGCATGTCGACTTCGTCAGCTGGAATGCCACGCTGCAGGAACAGAGCATGGGCATCCACTACAACAAGGGTGGCGAAGTGCTCGACTACGTGCTCAACAAGGACGCGCTCAAGCTCGACGACGGCGGCTACGCGCAGCCGTTCACCGGGCCGGGCCTCGGCATCGAGGTGAATGAGGAGCTGGTGATCGAGCGTAGTCGGGAAGCTGCCGACTGGCGTAATCCGCTATGGCGGCATGCGGATGGTTCGGTCGCCGAGTGGTAAGAGCATCGCCGCTGAAGCGGCTCCCACAGGGCGATGCAAGCCTTTGTAGGAGCCGATTCATCGGCGATCCCGCGGCAGTGGGCCAGGTTGCGGCTAGCACCCATCGCCGATGAATCGGCTCCTACCGAGCGGGGTGAGGGTCTAGGAGGCGGATCTCACCCAGCCCCAGGCCATCCAGGCGGTAACCGCCCACGGCCTCGCGGATTAACCGCAACGTTGGCAATCCAACAGCCGCCGTCATCCGCCGCACCTGCCGGTTGCGGCCCTCGCGCAACACGATGCGCAACCAGCTGTCCGGGACCGTCTTGCGAAAGCGCACCGGCGGGTCGCGCGGCCATAACCACTCCGGTTCGTCGATCGCTTCGGCGCTTGCAGGCAAGGTCGGTCCGTCGTTGAGCGTAACGCCACGGCGCAACTGCTCGAGGGCCTCCTCGGTAGGAACACCCTCCACCTGCACGACGTACGTCTTCGGTTGCTTGTGCTTCGGATCGGCAAGGCGATGCTGCAACTTGCCATCGTCGGTCAGCAGGAGCAGGCCTTCGCTGTCGTGATCCAGCCGCCCCGCCGCATAGACGCCTTTGTGCGGCACGAAGTCGGCCAGCGTGCGCCGGCCGGCTTCGTCGGTGAACTGGCAGAGCACACCGAAGGGCTTGTTCAGTGCGACCAGCACCTTACTTGGCGGTGGCGGGCTTCACGAAGCGCAGGGTCATGCGGTCGGACTCGCCGATGGCCTTCCACTTTGCCTTGTCCGTCTCACCCATGTCGTAGGTCGGCGGCAACGTCCACACACCCTTCGGGTGGTTGTGGTCGTCCTTGGGATTGGCATTGATCTCGCTCTGCGCATCGAGCTTGAAACCGGCGTCGGTGGCGAGCTTGATCACGTAGTCGGTCGGCAGGTAGCCGGAGTTGACCACCTCGTCGAGCTTCTTGCCCGCATCGGCACGATGGTCTTCCACGCCCAGTACACCGCCCGGCTTGAGCACGGCGAAGAACGACTTGAACATCGCCTCGGCGCTGCCGTCGGCCGCCCAGTTGTGCACATTGCGGAAGGTCAGCACCATGTCGGCCGAACCGGGCGCACCGAGCACTGGCGCCTTGTGGTTGAACTCGACGAACTTCGCGTTGCCGTACTGCGCCGGTGCGAAGGAAAACTTCTTCTGCAGGGCAGCCGTGCTCTTGGAGCCGGCTTCCACCGCGCCGATGTAATGGCCGTTGTCATGAAGGAACGGCGCCAGGATTTCGGTGAACCAGCCACCCGATGGCCAGATCTCGATCACGGTCATGTCCGGACGGATGCCGAAGAAGGTGAGCATCTCTTTCGGGTGACGGTACTGATCCCGTGCCTTGTTCTCCGGCGAGCGCCAGCTGCCGGCGATGGCCTTGTCCAGCTGCGACGCGCTGAGCTGACCGGCGCTGGCCGGCGGCGTGGCCTGGGTCGGCTGGTCGACCTCGGTGGCGGCCAGGGAAGCAAAGGAGGCGGTCAGACCGAGCAATCCAGCGCAGGCGAAAGCGAGCTTCTTCATGGCGTCACCGGGGTGTGGGGGATGTGGGCGGGAAGGCTAGCATGCCTTTGTGGGAGCCGCTTCCGCGGCGATGGGTCTTTGCGGTGAACCGGGTCGCGCCCAAGACGGAGCTGTAAGGCGCGAGTCTTGAGATAACGCATACACTCTCTTAAGCATCATGTCGCATCACTCGCAGGGTCCCCGCATGACATCCCCCCATCTACGCCCCCTGACCGGCGCCGTGCTACTCGCGCTGGCCGGCGGTGTCGCCGCGCAGGACGCGCCGAAGCTCGCGCCTGTCGTGGTGACCGCGACGCGTACCGCCCAGTCGCCCTATGACATTCCAGCTGCTATCGACGTGGTGGCCACGCCGCCCGACGGCAGTCTCGACGTGAACCTGTCCGAGCGGTTGCAGACCATCCCGGGCATTGTCGCGCGCGACCGCCAGAACTACGCGCAGGACGAGCAGATATCCATCCGTGGTTTCGGCGCGCGTTCGACCTTCGGCATCCGCGGCATCCGCCTGTACACCGACGGCATACCGGCCACGATGCCGGACGGCCAGGGACAGGTATCCCACTTCAACCTCGACTCGGCCGATCGCGTCGAAGTGTTGCGCGGACCCTTCTCCGCGCTGTACGGCAATGCCTCGGGCGGCGTGGTGCAGTTGTTCACTGCCGACGGCACCGAACCGCCGGAGCTGCATTTGGGCATCGCCGGCGGCAGCAACGGCAATATCCGGGTCTCGGCCAACGCGCGCGGCGTCGAGGGTCCGGTCGACTACAACGTGGACGTGAGCCACTTCCGTACCAGCGGCTATCGGGACCACAGCGCGGCCCGGCGCGAATCCGGGAATGCGAAGCTGGGCTGGAAGATCGACGACGATCGCAAGCTGACCCTCGTGCTCAACGCGGTCGACATTCCCGGCGCACAGGACCCGCTCGGCCTGACCCGGACGCAGTACCAGGCCAACCCGCGCCAGGTCGCCGCAGTGGCCGACACCTTCGACACCCGCAAATCGGCCAATCAACAGCAGGCGGGCCTGATCTACGACCAGCGCATCGATGACGCCAACAGCCTTCGCGTGATGACCTACTACGGCCAGCGCGACATCACGCAGTACCTCTCCATCCCGAAGGCGACGCAGATCTCGCAGCCGGGCAACTCGGGCGGCGTGGTGGACCTGACCAGTCAGTACGGCGGTGGCGACGCACGCTGGACCTGGCACGACACCCTCGCCGGCCGGCCGTTCGAAATCGCCACCGGCATCGCCTACGACAACCAGCACCAGCATCGCATGGGCTACAACAACTTCGAAGGCGACAGCCTCGGTGTGCGCGGCGACCTGCGGCGCGACGAGATCGATCGCGTCTTCGACTTCGACCAATACGCCCAGGCGACCTGGCGCGTGGCCGAGGACTGGACCCTCATGGGCGGCGTCAGGCACAGCGATGTGCACTTCAGCTCGACGGACCGCTACATCGCGGCCGGGAATCCCGACGACAGCGGTACGCAGTCATACAGTGCGACCACGCCGGTATTCGGCGTGCTGTGGCGCGCGGCGCCCTGGGCGCATGTCTATGCGAACTGGGGCCGTGGCTTCGAGACGCCCACCTTCTCCGAGATCGGCTACCGCGCCGACAATGGCCCCGGTCTCGCGTTCAACCTGCAACCGTCGCGCTCGCACAACGAAGAGGTCGGCGTAAAGCTTCAGCCATCCGATCGCACGCAAGCGGGTATCGCCGTGTTCCGCGCCGACAGCGACAACGAGCTGGCGGTCGCGACGAACGTGGGCGGACGCACCACGTACCAGAACATCGCTCGCTCACGCCGGCAGGGTATCGAGGCATCCTTCAGCACGGAGATCGCGCACGACTTGCGCTTCCTCGCGTCGTACACGCATCTCCAGGCAAGCTTCCGCACGCCCTTCCTCACCTGCGTATCGACGGGCTGCGCCGCCCCCGACACGCCGGTGCCAGCGGGCACGCGCATTCCTGGCGCACCACGCTCCACAGGTTACGCGGCGCTGAAATACGGTGGCGATCGTGGATGGCAAGGTGGCCTGGATGTGCAGACGATGGGCGCGACATCCGTCAACGATCTCGGCACCGAGTCGGCCCCGGGGTATGCGTTGTTCGGGTTCTCCGGCGGCTATGTCTTCGACCAGGGCCCATGGCGGGTCAACACGTTTGCCCGCGTCGACAACCTGGCCGATCGACACGTGATCGGCTCGGTCATCGTCAACGACGGCAACGGTCGCTATTACGAGCCCGCACCGGGACGGAGCTTTCTGGTCGGCGTGGATCTGACCTGGCGATGACGCGAGCTTGAATCAGCCGGAAATGGCGAGACGTTCGGAGCGGTAGAGCATGGCGGCAGCCCACACCGCCACGGCCGATGCGACGAAGCCGCCAGCCAGGCAGAACCCCAGCTGCCAGCCCGGCACGCCATCGCCACGCAGCAACTGCACGATGCCGAGGTTCTGGCCGAGCAGTGGCACCGCATACATCCACGGCTCGGCACGTACCGGAATCACCGACAGCAACACGCTGGGCAGGATCGGAATGATCATCAGGATCGACAGGTACGTCTGGGCTTCGCGGTAGCTCTTGGCAAAGGCCGAGACCAGCGATTGCAGGGCGGCCAACAGCAGGATCAGCGGCAGCATCAGCACGATGACCTGGCCGCTGAAGCGCCAGCCCAGATCCAGTGCGATGCCCAGCTTCTCGGTGGGAATGAACCACGGTGCGGTCATGAAGGCGCCGACGGTCAGGAGCAAGCTGACCAGTGAGAACGTGCAGATGGCCGCGAGCTTACCCGCGAGGATTTTCCAGCGCGGTACCGGATTGACGAACAAGGGCTCGAGCGACTGGCGCTCGCGCTCGCCAGCGGTCAGGTCGATCGCCAGGTACATGCCGCCGAGGAACACGGTGAGCACGAAAAAATACGGCAGGAACGAAAACATCAAGCCTGATCGCGACTGCGAGGTAGCCTGGTCACGCTCGGCGACCTGCACCGGCCACGCCGTCGTCGGCGACAGGCCCCTCGCGATCAGGCGCATGGCGCCCTCGCGTCGGCCATAACTTTCGACGACGCTACGCACGCGCATCACTGGCGTGGATGCGTCGCGTCGTGACGAGTCGTAGATCAGCTCCACCTGCACCGTCTGGCCCTTGTTCCAGGCCTTCGCGTAATCGGGAGAGATACGCACTACGATGTCGGTGCGCTGCTCCCGCACGGCATTCTCGGGATCGGTCAGCGCGGGCTGTGCGTCGATGCCGGCGCTTTTCAGCGCGGCGATGAGGTTTGGCGCCAGTTCGGCACCGATGACCGGCACCGCGATGGGCCTGTCGGCCTTGGCGATCTCGCGGTTGATGGTCACGTTCATCAGCATGATGAACATCACCGGACCCAACAGCGGGCCGGTCACCAGCGCATTGATAAGGGTGCGCCGGTCACGCAGGTTCTCACGCACTTCCTTCCAGTAGACGGCGGTGAACGCACTCATGCGGCGAGCCCCTCGTCGGTACCAATGATCTTCACGAAGGCGTCCTCGAGACTGCTCTCGCCTGTCTGCGCGAGTAGCGCGGCAGGCGTTTCATCGGCCACGACGCGGCCGTGGGCGATCACCACGATGCGATCGCAGAGGGCGGCCACCTCCTGCATGATGTGACTTGAAAACAGGACGCATCGACCTTCGTCTTTCAGTTGCCGCATGAAGCGACGCATGGCGCGGGTGGCCATGACGTCCAGGCCATTTGTCGGCTCGTCGAGAAGCACGTTGCGCGGATCGTGCACGAGGGCACGGGCGATGGCCGTCTTCACGCGCTGCCCCTGTGAGAAGCCTTCAGTACGGCGCGACGCGATGTCGCGCATGTCCAGCCCGTCGATCAGGGCCTCACGGCGGCTCGCCAGTAGCGCGGGAGCCATGCCGTGCAGCTTTCCGAAGTAGTCGATGTTCTCCGCCGCGGTGAGCCGTTTGTACAGGCCGCGGGCATCCGGCAGTACACCGAGTCGGCGCCGCACGGCGAGTGCATCGGTATAGGCATCGACGCCATCGACGAGCACCTGGCCGGCGTCGGGTTTCATCAGCGTGTAGAGCATGCGCAGCGTGGTGGTCTTCCCGGCACCGTTCGGTCCAAGCAGGCCGGTGATCTCACCGTCGCGGGCGGTGAAGCTCACGCCATTGACGGCACGCACCTCGCCAAAGGCCTTGTACAGATCCCTGACTTCGATCATGGCGTGGCTCCGTTGAATCCGACAAACACCGGGAGCGGCGCGAGGCGGTCCAGGCAACGTGCGTCGAGAGACTTCGCGTCGGTGGTATCGATGAAGTGGTCGAGAAGGCGTGGCATGCAGCCGCGAGCGACCACGTTGTGACCCTGCCCCTTCAGTATGAGGTGGCGGCCGTTCGGCAGATTTTTGAGTACTTCCTCGCCGTACCTGGGTGGCGTCACCGGATCGAACTCACCCGACAACAGCAGTGCGGGTACCGTGCTCTTCACCGGCTCGTGGAAGTCCGCCGGGCGTTTGCCGTGCGGCCAGACCGAACAGGCGGCGCGGAAGGCCTCGATCATGGTGTCACCGAGAATGGTGTCCTTGTCCTGCGGGCGCGACGTGAGCAGGTCAGCGTCTTCGGAACAGATGACCGAGTACTGCATGCCGCCATCCATGGTGTCGCCCAGGTCGCCGGTAAGCAGTTTGGCCTGCCCCAGCAAGGGACCGACGTCGCCATGCGCCGCGGCATCGATCGACAACGGCAGCAGCGCGGCGGTTTCGGGAGAATAGGCGAACATGCGGACCACCGTGGCTAGCGCATGCTCGCTCAGCACGCGCTGCACGGACGCATAGTTCTGTGGATCGCGGAAGCTGACCTTGTGCGGATTGGCGCGCAGCGCGTCGCGTAGCTGGAACAACGTCTGGTAGGGATCGCTGAAACGTGCGCGGCAGGCAGTGTCCGCATCGCAACGGGCGAACTGGGCTTTCAGCGCGGCATCGAGGTTCACGGCGAAGTCCTCGCCGAGCACGAGTTGATTCGGCGCGATACCGTCGAGGATCAGCGTACGCAGGCCCTCGGGGTGACGCATGGCGTACTGCTGGGCGACGCGCGTCCCGTAGGACACGCCGAGCAGGTCGAATTTTGGTGAGCCGAGGGCGCGGCGCGCGTCTTCCAGGTCGGCGACGGCATCCGTGGTCGTGTAGAAGCGGACGTCGGCGTCCTGCGAGAGCTGATCGAGGCAGTGACGGGTTTCCTTGCGCACGGCGTCGGGGTCGAAGCCGTGTGATGCCGCGTCGCCGCCCGGCACACCAGGCTCGTCTTCGTCGCGGCAGCTGAGGGGGTGCGACCCACCCGTGCCGCGCTGGTCAAGCAGCAGCACGTTGCGATGGGCGAGCAGCGGCGCCATGGCCGGCGCGATCGCCGGATAGCTTTCCACCGCCGACTGGCCCGGACCACCGGCGATGAAAGCGACGATATCGTCCGCCGGCACCTGTGCACTGCTGCGAATGACGGCAAGGCGCATCTTCAGTTTGCGGCCTTCCGGGTGATCCCGGTCCTCCGGCACGTCGAATGGTGCACACCACGCCGCGACCGAAGTTCCCGAGTGTGGCTGGGCCAGTTCGCAGGGGCGAAGTTCGAGCGAGCCGAGCTTCCACACGCGAGGTGGTGCGGGGCGCGTGGCGGCGGGAACGGCGGCGACCGGCTTTTCGGCGTCGTCGGCGGCCGGTTTCCGCATGAGCTGCCGGCTCGCGAAGGCCCCCGCGACGACGATCAGCACGATGGCGATACGTTGCACACGTTTCATGCCATCAGTCCTCGGGCGTGAAAATGGATTCGATGGAAAGCGCGAAGAGTTTCGCGATCTTGAAGGCGAGCGGCAGGCTCGGATCGTACTTGCCGGTCTCGATCGCGTTCACCGTCTGCCGGGAAACGTCGAGCCTCTCGCCGAGGTCGGCCTGCGACCAGCCCAGCGCGGTGCGTAGTTCACGAACGCTGTTGTTCATCGGCCGCGATAATACAGTCGGACAGCGCATTTGCAGACGCCGAAGCAGGCCATCAGCACCGGCAACACCCATATCGCAATGGCCTCGGCCGGAGGAGCAGCGATGACCCGTGCGTTGAGAAGCATGCCGTAGGTAAAGAAGCCGAACCCACCGACGCCGCCGGCGATAGCGATGGATTCGAGATCGATCCGCCTCTCGAATTCGTCCTGGTCGCGGATGACGCGAACCATGGCGCGAATGACAAAGGCGATCGGCAGCACCGGCAGGAGGGTGACGGCCGCGCGTGCCGCCGTGCCTTCCAGCGTCTTCAACCACCCGACCGAAGCGAAGATCAGGATCACGTAGGCGAGCATGGCCGGAACAAACTCCCGGAGATATCGCTTGTGTACAGCACGCATCACCACCCCCGGATCAGTGCGTCTGGATGGAGTCTGCCAGCGCAGGAGCTAGCGCGGCGAGGCGAAAAGCGACGCGGTACGGCATGACGGACCTCCAGGTGATCGGTGGGCGTGTCAAGCACGCTTGACATCATCCTGAACCCGACGAGGGATTGTGTCAAGCATCCTTGACATTTAATTGCACCGAACCGGCATCGCTAGGTCGTTACGGCACGGGTGAGGCGAAAAGGCAGCGTGTGACGCTTTTCCTACCCGATCCTTGCAGCTGACGGTCGTACGTCACTGGAGATCCACCATGAAATTCCGTCTGCTTGCCCTTTCCGCACTGGTCGGCCTGAGCTTCGCCTCGGGTGCCGCCCAGGCGGCAACCGCCACCGCGACCTTCAATGTCCGCATCACGATCACCGCGGCGTGCGACATCAGCACCACCGCTCCGACCGATGTGAACTTCGGCACGCAGCCGTCGACCGCGACCAATGTCGATAACCAGGGCGCACTCAACGTCAACTGCACACCGAGTGCGCCCTACACGATTGCTCTGGACAATGGCCAGAACGGCACCGACGCGAATACCCGGAAGATGAGCAGCGGCATCGCACTGGTTCCCTACCAGCTCTATCGGAACGCATCGCGCACGGCGGCCGACATCTGGGGGAGCACCACAGGTACCGGCGGGAACGTCTATGCCGCCAGTGGCACGGGCACCGTACAGACCGTACCGGTCTTCGGTCGCGTGCCGAACACGAATTTCGCGGCTGGCAGCTACGCCGACGTCATCACCGCCACGATCACGTACTGACGGTGTGCCCGTGGCCGCGACGCGTGGCAATCGCCTGCGCGCTGGCCGCAGCAGTCGTTCTCGTGCCCCTGGCCTGCGCAAGCGGACTGCAGGTGTCACCCATCGGCCTGCGCCTTCCGAGTACCGCCCAAGCGGATGCGCTGTGGCTGACAAACACCGGCACCGACCCGGTACATGCCCAGGTGCGCGTTTTTCGCTGGTCGCAAGCCAACGGCAAGGACCTACTCGAACCCTCGCGCGACCTGGTCGTGAGCCCGCCCATGGTCACCATCGCCCCGGGCGACCGGCAGATGGTTCGTGCCATCCGGCAGGTGCCCGCGCCCTCGGGAACGGAAGCGTCATACCGCGTCATTGTCGACGAGCTGCCGATCGATGGAAGCGACCAGCCCGGCCTGAAGTTCGTCCTCCGCTATTCGATACCTGTCTTCCTGGCTCCCGCGGGCGACCCTCCCGTGCGAGCCACGCTGCAGGCAATGTGGGACAACTCACCCGACGGCCCGGTATTGCGCGTGAGCAACACCGGCGATGGCCACGCACAGATCGCGGACGTCGTCTGGCGTGGTGCGAAGGGACAGAGCACGGTCCTGTTCCCCGGGCTGGTGGGCTACGCATTGCCAGGCAGCACCATGAGCTGGCATCTCCCGCAAGGTGCGAGGCAAGCGGGCGGCGCGGTAAAGGCGAGGATCAATGGTGAAACGTCCGAGTCGACGCTGGTCGTGGACACGGACGGCCGCTAGCCTCCTGGTCCTGGACGCCACCGCCATGCACGCGTTCGCCAAAGATACCGACCCCGTACCGCCGCCCACGACCGTGCAGCCGCGAGAGCGCCTTGTCGGCGAAGATCTCTACCTTGAAGTCGTGCTCAACGGCAGCGCGACCGAGCGCCTCGTCCACTTCACACGACGCGGCGACGCCCTCTGCGCCACGGCGAGCGACCTGCGCGGTCTGGGCTTCGTGCTACCGCCGGGTGAAGACGAACGCTGCCTGCCCGACATCTCAGGTCTCCACTACACCTACGACGTGAAGCAGCAACGCGTCACCGTGGACGCGCCGCTGGATCAACTCAACCTTCCCCGACAGATCCTCAACAAAGCCGAACGCAGTGCCACGCCACCGACGAGCGGCACGGGCGTCCTGCTCAACTACGACCTCTACGCGGCCGAAGGCGGCGGACTGGGCAACGTCAGCGCGTTGACCGAGCTACGTGCCTTCAGCGAGGGGCTCGGTGTACTGAGCAGCACCGAACTGACACGGCGGTACCAGACGCCTGGACAGGGTTGGCAGGGTGACACCGTGCGCCTCGATACGCAGTGGCGGGTTGCCTTTCCCGCGCAGTCCCTGGCCCTGACCGTCGGTGACACGTTCACCGGCTATCTCTCCTGGACTCGCGCGACTCGCATCGGTGGTATTGGCGTCGGCACCGATTTCGCGCTGCAACCTTATCGCATCACTACTCCGTTGCCGCAGTTCTTCGGCCAGGCCACGGCGCCTTCGGCCGTCGAGCTCTATGTCGACGGCATCCGCCAGTACAGCGGGCGCGTCCCGGCAGGGCCGTTCCAGCTCACCGCTGTGCCTGGTGTCGACCAGTCGGGACAGGCCCAGGTGGTCCTGACCGATGCACTCGGGCGCAGCAGCACGGTCACCTTCCCCTTTTATTCCGCACGGCAGCTGTTACGTGGCGGCCTCGACGATTGGTCCGTGGAGCTGGGCACGGTGCGAGAGGCCTATGGCATCGACTCGTTCGAGTACGGCAACGCGCCGATCGGAAGCGCCACCTGGCGTCACGGCATAAGCGACAACCTGACGCTGGAAACGCATGCCGAAGCGGGTAGTGGTCGCGGCGTGGCCGGCGTAGGAGCGGTGTGGAATCCGGCGGGCGCCAGCGTGCTCGATGCATCCATGGCGGGCGCCCGGGGCGGCGGCTCGCAATACGGCCTTGGCTACGCGTGGAACGGGCGCTATCTGAACGTGTCGCTGGACACTTTGCGAAGCGACGACCGCTATTGCGACGTGGCGTCCAATTATGGCTCGCCGCCGCCCCGCGCGAGCGACCGTGCGCTTGTCGGTTTCAACGTGCGCGAATCCAGCTTCGGTGCGAACTTCGTTCGCCTGCGCTACGCAGGGCAACCAGCGTCCCGTTATGGCGGCCTGTTCGTGCTGCGCAATCTTGGCCACGGCATCACGGTCAATCTCAGCTACAACCAGAACCTCGACCAATCCAGCGACCGCAGCATTTTCCTCGGTGCCACCGTGTCCCTCGACCAGCGCACCACATGGAGCACCTCCGCACAGCGTGATCGCAACCAGACCTTCGCCACGGTGGATGCCAGCCGGCCGATCGACGGCGACGGCGGTTTCGGCTGGCATGTGCAGGGACGCAGTGGGAGTGACGGTGGCGGCCTCGGCGAACTGGGCTGGCTTGGCACGCGTGGCCAGCTGACGGTGGGCGCAAGCAATGTCGGGCCAACGTCGTACAGCTATGTCGACGCGAACGGAGCCATCGTGCTGATGGGCGGACACGTGTTCGCCGCACGGCGCATCGACGACGCCTTCGCCCTGGTCAGTACGGAAGGCACGCCGGATATCCCCGTGCTACTGGAGAACCGGCGCACAGGCGTGACCGACGGCAACGGCCTGCTCCTCGTCTCCCGTCTCAATGCCTACCAGGACAACCGTCTCGCTATCGACCCGCTCGAACTTGCCGCCGACGATCGTGTGCAACGCGTCGAGAGCATCGTGGCCCCGTCCGATCGCTCCGGGGTCGTGGTGCGTTTTCCGGTGAAGCGGGTCCGGGCGGCTTCGGCGATCCTGGTCGACGAGAACGGGACGCCTCTGCCGGTCGGATCCCGGGTCACAACCGATGACCCGACCCCCGCATTCGTCGGCTATGACGGCATGGTGTACCTGGACAACCTTCAGGGCAGCACGGTCTTGCACGTGAAACTGACCGACGGACGTCGGTGCGATGCGTCGCTCACCTACCCTGCCAGCGCACGTAATCTTCCCCAGCTCGGGCCGCTGGCCTGCCGGGCGACAGGCCCATGAAGTGGCTCGCCCTCGTAGTGATCGCATGCGCCGCGCTATTTACAGCACAGCGGGCAAACGCAACGACAACGTGCAGCGTCACGAGCATCAGTAACGTGGCGTTCGGCGCCGTGGATCCGACGGGAAGCCTCGTCGACACCACGGCGACGCTCAACTACAGCTGCACGTACAACGGTCTGCTGGGCGCTCTCTTCGGTAGCTACATCACCGCGTGTGCCAGCCTTGGTGCCGACGATCTCGGCAATCTCGCGCCACGCACGATGATCGATGCGAGTAACGACCGCATGCAGTACCAGCTGTACAAGGATCCGACCCATACGACGGTCTGGGGTACGACCGCCGATGCCACCTATACCGCGCGAACGTTCAACGTGAACATCGGCATCCTTTCCAACGGGGCGGTGATTAATGGAAGCCTTACGATCTATGGCCGCGTACCAGCCCTGCAGTCCAACCTCTCGCCCGGCAGCTACTCCGCTACGCTCGCCAGTTCGCTCACGAGCAATGCCCTGACCTACAGCTACAACGAAGCCCTTCTCAGCCTCGGCGTGGCGCCGGCCACGTGCCAGTCCGGCGGGACGGGCGGGCCGATCACCGTGGCCGCGCCTTCGGTGGGCGTCACGGCGTCCGTCGCCGCGAAGTGCACCGTGGGTACGGCGACGGACCTGAACTTCGGCAGCGTGCCAGGGCTGCTCCTGACGGCTACCGACAAGACCTCCCTGCTGCGCATGACATGCACCAATCGCGCGGCCTACCAGGTCGGTCTCGATAACGGACAGAACGCACTTGGCACAACCCGACGCATGTCGTCGGGCAGTGGCTTCGTCACCTACGACCTCTACCGCGACACGCAACGCACGCTACGTTGGGGAAGCACGCTCAACACCGATACGGCTACGGGGACCGGCTCGGGCAGCGAGCAAACCATGACCGTGTTCGGCCGGGTTCCCACACAAAGCGCCGCCAGGGCCGGGGCATACAGCGACGTCATCATGGTGACCGTCACGTACTAACGTTAGAACGAGTACACCATGCCAGCGCGTGCGCTCATGCCGGACTCACCGCCGCGACCGATTCGCGTACGCGCCGTCACGTCGACATACGCGGTGAGGTTCCTACGAAACTGCAACGACGCTCCGGCGGCGAACTCGGTCGCCCTGCCCGCCTTGCCGGTGGCAAGCCGGACGCCAGAGACGTCGATGGATTCGCCCGACCCGCGTGTGACGACGTAGCGGGTGTCGAGGTACGGTGACCACGCGGTAAGTACGTTGCCACGCGGCTCGAAGCGCATCGACGCGCGCGCGCCACCTCGCAGGGTCATGCGCTCGGGTGCGCCTGGTCGAACCAGGAGGCCATCGCGATCCTGGGCGCTGACGAAGCGGAGGCGCTGCCACAGCAACGAGGCCATGGGCTCGAGCGTGAGACGCTTGACCGGATCCCAGCGAAAGCCGCCACCGATCGAGGCTTCATTGGCATTGGCACGAAACCGCCCGAGCACCTCACCACGCAGGGGCGTGTTCACATCGATACGGTAGTGCGTGTAGCCATACGACGCATTCGCATGCCAGCCAGCTTCGGTATTCAACACGTAAGTAGCCACCACGCCGCGGGCATCGGCCCTGGCGCTACTCACGCCATCGATGGAACGCGGTGCGATGCGCGTCGAACCGGTGGAAAGGCCCAGCCCCGCGCGCATCGTCGTGGTGCCCGACGACCACGCCGGCAGATCGCCGGCTACCTGCAAGCCACGATCCGATCGCGTGTAATCCACGGCGTAGCGCTGGAAAGGCAAGTCGCTTCGGTAGGTCGCGTGGTCACCGAACGTGTGAACACGCCATGCGGGACTCTGCCCAGCCGGGTCGACCGGGCGCCAGGCGTCCATCGACGCTCGCCCGTAACCGAACAGAGCATTGGCGAGCACCAGGTACGTGGGCGCCTGGGGTACCAGCCGGGCCCGTGAGTGACCGGCGCGGGTCGAGGGTTTTCCGTTAACCGGGTTGCCCGATGCATCGGTTCGATTGCTCTGCAGGCGATAGTCCCAATGGTCGTTGCCTTCACCGTCGAGCAGCCGCTGCCCCGGATCGGAGGAACCTGGCGCGTAGGCAACGAGGCTGTACTGCCAGGGACCTGCGGCCACATAACCTCCTGCAAGATGGAACGAGTTCGCGCCTGCACTGCCGCCAACCTGCACAACGCTGATGCCGTCGCCAGCGTGTGGCTGACGCGTGAGGGGCGAAGTGTCCGCACCGGTGCCACCGGTGTTGACGATATGCAATTGGGTGGACCCGATGACATCGCCGGCGACCAGCAGCCGGTCCGTGAGCTGGCGGTTCGTCGCTCCACCGGCATCCAGGCGGGTTCGCAATGTCACGCCGCCTTGTTCACCCTGGTTGACGAAGGTACCGACGCGGAGGCTGCCGGTCGGTGCGCCTTCATCGAAGGCGATCTGACCACGTCCGAGCAAGGTCAGGTGCTGAACCGAACTGTCGCCTGTCGTCTTCCAGGCCCCGTCGGCGATGACAAGTTCGGCCAGACGCTCGCCACGGCCATGCCAGGAGGTGCTGGCCAGCCGGACGCGCAGCGGCCCGCTTCCCGTGCTGACGATGTCGCCGTTCACGCTGCTGTTCTCCGCAGAGAAAGTCAGGAGTTGATCCGAGTTCTGGATGCGACCGGTGATCTGCGCGCCGCCACTTACCCTGACCGTGACGTCTGTCAGATCCCCCTGCACGGCGCGCACCGCGTAGCCCGCCCCACGCAGTTCGCCACCGTCGATCGCCGCGATACCGCCCGCAAGGGCAATGGCGGATGCGCCAGCGCCATTGGCGACGATCCGCGTGTCGCCTACATCGAACGTCGACGTGGCACCCTGGATCGATACCGTGTCCACTCCGGGTTGCTCCGCCAGAAAGGAGCTCTTGCTCAACGCGACGTTTGCACCGCCATTGACCGCGATGGCCTCGGCAACGCCGGGCGTCGCACCTGCACCGTTGCGCTTGCCTGCGTGAACGATCGAGAGTCCCGAACCGATGATGCGACTATCCGACCCCGCGACAAGGACACCGATGGAATTCTCGCCCTCGACGCGCAACGTGACACCGTTCGCAGCAACCCGGCTACCCGATCGCAAAGAGATGCCGATGCTGTCGGCCGCACTCATGCCAAGGGTGACGTTCTGGAGGGCGACCCTCGATGCGTCCTGGGCGTGTACGCCGATCGACCTCGATCCGCTGCCGACGATGCGGCTGTCGCCGATGAGCGCACTCGCTTCGCCATAGGCAAGTAGCCCGTAGGCGTGGCGCGCACGGTTGCCCGAGCTGCGATTGACGATGTCCACGTCGTACGCATCGAACGAACCGCGCTTCTTGACCTCGACAGCCCGACCGACCCCGGGCCCGACGATCGTGATCTTGTCGCCACGGTCCATCGAAAAGGCCCCGCCGGCATCGACGACCAGGCTGTAGGGATAGTCGGTTCCCCGTGCGGGACATGCCATGGCGCCGAACAACGCCAGGGCGAGCGCGCTGCGCCCGTACGAACACACGGCCATGATGCCTTCCTCGTTTCGTCGATGAGGAAGACAAACTAGTTATCGGATGGCACTACGTATGTCAGGAACCGTCGCGTCGAGAGTCAGCTGTCGCCTCGACGCCACTCGCCACGTTTGGGTTTGGCAACGGGCTTCGGACCCGCCTTGCGCTTCAGGCGTGCTTCCAATGTTGCGGCCTGTTCTTCGCGCTCGTCGTGGAGCTTCAGGTAATTGCGCCAGCGTTGTGGGGAAAGTTCACCCGACGCCAGGGCCGCCTGGATCGCGCAACCCGGCTCGTTGCTGTGTCCGCAATCGGCGAAACGGCACTGCGACGATAGTGTTTCGATGTCGGCGAACAGATCCAGGTTCTCTTCGCCGGTAAGTTTCAGCTCACGCATTCCAGGGGTATCGATCAGGCAACCACCCGTCGGCAGGCTGAGCAAGGCGCGGTGTGTGGTCGTATGCCTACCGCGACTGTCGTGCGTGCGTACCGCGGCGGTGGCCATGCGATCCTCACCAAGCAGCGTATTGGTGAGGGTCGACTTGCCCGCGCCTGACGAACCCACGAGCACAGCGCTCGATCCGGGTCCGAGATACTCGGCCAGCAGGGCCACCGTGCTCGGGTCTTTCGCATTGATCGCGTGCACCGCCGCCTCACCGGGCAGGCGTTCGCGCAGCGCGTTGACAGCGCCTTCGACATCCACGTCGGTGTCGGCCTTGCTCAGCAACACGACGGGGCGCGCGCCGGAGCCTTCGACCAGGGTGAGGTAGCGCTCGATACGCGAGGGGTTGAAGTCACCGTCCAGACCGGTAATCACCAGTACGTAATCGATGTTGGTGGCGATGATCTGGCGCTCGTAACGCTCACCGGCCGCCGCGCGGGTCAGCACCGAACGTCGTGGCAGCACCTCTTCGATCACCGGGTGGTTGGCATGGTCGAGGAGGACGAAATCGCCCACCGACGGCCGCAGCGATGGATCGAGGCCACGCTTGAGGAAGTGCCCGGCGGGCTGCGCATTGAATGCGACCGAGCCGTCGTGCACTTCGTAGCCAGCACGATGCTGCGCCACGACGCGGGCGAGGCGGCGTGGATCGTCGGGCAGGGCGGGGTCGCGCCAGCCGATATGGCGCAGGCGCGCCAGGTCCGATGAGTCGGTCATGGCCGCGATTATGCCCGCTTCCGCGCCCCTTTCCGCCTCGCGAGCCCCTTCGTACGCTGTTAGGATCGGGTTACGACCGCCGGGAACGCGCCCGGCGGCATGCAACGGAAGTCCTGTACGTGTCCTCGATCAAGCCCAGCGCGCACCTGGCGGAAGTGCGCTACGAAATCCGCGGCGCCCTCACCCGGCGTGCCCGCGACATGGAAGCGGCCGGCCAGCCGATCATCAAGCTCAACATCGGCAACCCCGGCCGCTACGGCTTCGCCACCCCAACACACCTGCGCGAGGCGATCGGCGCCCACCTGACCGACAGCGAGGCCTACGGCCACGAACAGGGTCTGGAAGAAGCCCGCGAGACCATCGTTGCCCAACAGAAAGGCCGTGGCTCGATCGGTATCGACGTCGAGCGCGTGTTCATCGGCAATGGCGTGAGCGAGCTCATCGACATTTCCCTGCGTGCCCTGCTCCAGCCTGGCGATGAGGTGCTGTTGCCCAGCCCCGACTATCCGCTGTGGAGCGCCGCGACCATCCTCAACGACGGCAGCCCGCGCTATTACCGCTGCCTGGCCGAGAACGGTCATCTGCCCGACCCGGACGAAATCGAGTCACTGATCGGGTCGCGCACGCGCGCCCTGGTGTTGATCAATCCGAACAACCCCACGGGTGCCGTCTACCCGAAGGTTCTCCTCGAGCGGATCGTCGACGTGGCCCGGCGCCATGGTCTGCTTCTGCTCTGCGACGAGATCTACGACGAGATCCTGTACGACGACACGCCCTTCCAGCCGCTCGCGGCGATCGCCGGGGATCATCCGTGCGTGAGCTTCGGCGGCCTCTCGAAGGTGCACCGCGCCTGCGGCTATCGCGTCGGCTGGATGAGCCTCTCGGGCGACCCGCGTCGCACCGCGGAGTATCGGGATGCCCTCCAGCTGCTCGCCGCCTTGCGCCTGTGCGCCAACGTCACCGCACAGTGGGCCGTGCGACCGGCCCTGCTCGATAAACCCACCATCGGCGCCCTGACCTCGCCAGGCGGACGCTTGTACCAGGCCCGGCAAACCGTGCTCGACTGTGTCGCCGCCAGCCCGTTTCTGGACGTGGTCGCCCCGGGCGGCGCCATCTACGCCTTCCCCCATATCCGTGCGGATGCGATCGCGCACTTCGACGACACTGCCTTCGCTCTGCGCCTTCTTGAAGAAGAGAGCGTGCTCGTCGTTCCCGGCACCAGCTTCAATCTCTCGGCGAGTCGCCACCTGCGCCTTACGCTTCTGCCCGAACCTGCCCAGCTCGCCGAAGTGTTCGTGCGCATGGACCGCGTGCTCGCCCGCATGGCCGACGAAGCGGCACCCGCGGCCAGCGCGGTCGCCTGAGCCATGGCGGAAGCCACCTACCTCGCCCTCGGCGATTCGTACACGATTGGCGAAGGCGTGCCGACCGAAGGCCGCTGGCCGGTGCAACTGGTCGCACGCCTGCGTGAGCGCGGGGTCATGGTCGGCGGTCCGCGCATCGTCGCTACCACGGGCTGGACGACCGACGAATTGACCAGCGCGATGGATGAGGCCGGTCTACGCGGCAGCTTCGGCCTGGTGACCCTGCTGATCGGAGTCAACAATCAGTATCGCGGACGCTCCGCCAGCGAGTATCGCGAGGAATTCCTCGTACTTCTCCAGCGCGCCATTGCGCTGGCCGGCGATTCGCGCCGGGTCATCGTCGTGTCGATTCCCGACTGGGGTGTCACCGCCTTTGCCCAGGGCCACGACCGCGCGGCGATCGGCGGCGAGATCGACACCTTGAACGCCATCGCGCGTGACGAGGCGGTTCGCGCCCACGCGCGATGGGCAGACGTGACGCCGGCCTCGCGAGCGGCCGGTTCGAAGCCGGACATGCTGGTGGAAGATGGCCTGCATCCGTCCGCGGCGCAGTATGCGACGTGGGTGAATGTGATCCTGCCCGAGGCGCAGGCGGCGTTGCGGGAACTTCATCGCTGATCGCAACATCGCTGAAACACCGCCGCCATGGCCCGGTTACCTGCCAGGCCGACACTGACATCCCGGGACAACCCGGGAAACCGACGTCATGGCCAAGCTCTCGTGCCGAAGCGCCTTCATCTCCGACGTGCATCTGGGCACGCCGGACTGCAAGGCTGCCTATCTCCTCGACTTCCTCAAGAATCTCGATTGCGAGCGGCTGTACCTGGTCGGCGACATCGTCGACCTGGAAGCGCTCGCCAAGCGACACTGGTGGCATCCCGACCATAGCGCGGTCATCGCCGAGCTCATCGCGATCGCCGCGAAGGGCGTCGAGGTGATCTACCTGCCCGGCAACCACGATTTCCAGATGCGCGGCCTCGCCGGCTCGACCATCGCAGGCATCCGGGTCGAGCTCGACGCGATCCACGAAGGCGCCGACGGACGCCGCTACCGGGTCAGCCACGGTGACGAATACGACCCCGAACATATCGGACGCAGCTGGATCGCCTGGTTGGGCGACAACCTGCATCGCTTCATCTGCTGGGCGAACCGTCGTGTGCATGCCGTGCGCAAGCGTCTCGAACTGCCCTACATGCCGCTCTCGATCATCCTGAAGTCGCATGTTGGCGCCGCTCTGGCCTACATCCGGGACTACGAGCAGCGGGTCGCTTCCGACGCTCGCGAGCGCGGCTTCGACGGACACATCTGCGGCCACATCCACTTCGGTCACATCCGTTCGCTGGACGGCATCCTCTACATGAACGACGGCGATTGGGTGGAGCACTGCACCGCACTGGTCGAGGATGCCAGCGGCGCCATGGAGCTCATCCACTGGACCGAGCGCTGCACCCACCTGGGTCGCGCCAGCCGTGAGACCGTGATGCCCTCGCCAGAAGCCGTGCTGGGCTTCGCGCCTCTGGCCGATTGCCGGGCCGATCTCACCGAATTGACGGCGGAAGTGTCGCTAGCGGGTTGAAACGGACTCAAGGGGGGCCCATGTGCCACGGATGCCGGTAAAATGGCCCCCTCTCTTTCCGCGGTGACCCCATGGCCCTCGACACACCCACCCGCGAGCGCATCGAAACCCTCCTCGCCGAGCACCAGGTGGTGCTCTTCATGAAGGGCACGCGCCAGCAGCCGATGTGCGGCTTCTCGGCCGCGGCGACCAATACGCTCAACGACATCATCCCGACCTACCACACGGTCAATGTGCTGGAAGATCCGGAAATCCGCGAGGGCATCAAGGAGTACGGCCAGTGGCCGACCATTCCGCAGCTCTACGTGAAGGGCGAACTGGTCGGTGGTTCGGACATCATCCGCCAGATGTACACCAGCGGTGAGCTCTACACCCTGTTCGGCGCCAGCGCGCCGGACCGCACGCCGCCGGAAATCACCATCACCGAGAAGGCCGCCGAAGCCATCCGTGGCGGCATGGCCAATGCCCAGGGCATGGCACTGCACCTGGAGATCGGTCCGGACCACAGCGCCGGCTTCCAGCTTGCTCCCGCCGGCGATTTCGACATCGTCGTGGTCGCCAGCGGTATCGAAGTCCACTTCGATCCGGGTAGCGCCGCGCGCGCCAAGGGCGTCGTCATCGACTGGGTCACGACCGTTCAGGGCGAAGGCCTCAGCCTGAAGTTTCCCGGTGCGGTCGAAATCGGCACGCTCAACGTCCATCAGCTGAAGGACCGCCTCGCCGCCGGGGACATCACCCTCGTCGACGTACGTCCGGCCCACGCTCGCGCCATGGCCGCACCGCTCGCCGGCGCGCGCATCCTCGAAGAGGAAGGTTACGAAGCACTCGCCCAGCTGCCGAAGGACGCACCTATCGCGTTCATCTGCCATCACGGCGTGTCCAGCCGCGCCGCGGCCGAGCGCTTCGCCGCGCACGGCTTCACGCAGCTGTTCAATGTCGAAGGCGGCATGGACGCATGGTCGCGCGAAGTGGATCCCACCGTCCCGCGCTACTGAGGTAGGCGCCGGCTCCCGCACGACGCTCAGCTTTCCAATCAGTTCGACAAGACGGCGCCTTCGGGCGCCGTCTTCGTTTGCGCATCCCGCCAGCGCAGGAAGGGCCGTTCCACCGCGTAGTGCAGGACCGCGCCACCCGCCAGCGTCGCTACGACATAGATCGCGAAGCGCAGCAGGCCGTAGTCCGTCAGCCGGCCGACAAGCGCCGCCTGCACCAGCATGAACACGCCCTTGTGGCTGAGATAAATGCTGTAGGACGCCGACGCCAGCCAGCCCGCACCGGGAACCTTCAGGCGCGCAAACCACGTGTCTCCGCTACCGGCGGTGACGAAGGCCATCATGGCCAGGGCGACCAGCGGGTAGCCGACCACGCAGGGCCAGAAGTCACCACGTGCGCCGTCCATGAAAAAAACAATGGAAGCGGCCAGCAGCGCGACCCCCGACGCCAGCAACAGGTTTACACGAGCGTGGACCCACGCCAACCACATAGGCCGGTAGACACCGCAGGCAGCTAGCGCGACGCCAGCGACCAGGCCATCCAGGCGCGCCCATGTCGGATAGTAGAGATAGCGCAGGTATCTCAGACCCCTGCTCTCGGCAGGACCGCCGACAGAACCATCCACAGGGCCGACGAGGTGAGTCCATAGCCACGCGCGCAAGAGCATGCCACCCAGCACGACGACCGCGGCCACCGCGACGAACTTCCACGCTGCCGGTTTTCTCGTCAGTGCGAAAGCAAGGACCGGGAACACGAGATAAAAATGTTCCTCGACGCATAGCGACCACACGTGCGAGAACGCGTAGTTGTCGTCGTTGTCGTACTGGAGGTTGAACGTGAAGGTAAGGAACTGCCAAAGCGGCTGCATGCCTTTGGACTCGGACCACGCGGGCCACCACTCGTACAGTGCCAGCACGACGAAGAACGCCGGCAGGATACGAATGAAGCGGCGCTGGTAGAACGCCGTGAAGTCGAGCGTCCCGGTCCGGCGCAGGGCCTTGAAGACCTGCGTACCGATCAGGTATCCGCTGAGCACGAAGAACAGGTCCACGCCCATCCAACCGGACCACTGCAGCACGCCATAGCCATCACCCAGGCCACCGACAAGATAGCTATGGAAAAGAAGCACCCACGCGATCGCGATGGCACGGAGAGTGTCGAGTCCAGGGAGGCGGGTCATGCGCAGTCCTTGCTTGGGTCATGGCGAATGTGCGCGATGGGGGAGCGCAATCCAGGTCCAGGATGTGGCGATTCAGAGGCAGGGCACGGCCCTGCCCTGCTTAAGTGCGCCCCTGGTGCAAGGTGGCGAGCAAGGCATCGATATAGGTACGGCTCGCGCGCAAGGTCGTGCCGTCGCGAAGTCGAAGCACCGCGTCACGATTCGGACGGGGCTGGAACTCCGCCACCTGGTCCACACGGACGATGGCCGATCGGTGCACGCGCAGGAAGCGTGACGGATCGAGCTTGCGCGAAAGCGTCGTCAGGGTTTCGCGCAGGAGGTGACGCTGGCCGTTCACGTGCAACGCGGCGTAGTCGCCATCGGCTTCGATCCAGGTGATATCCACCGCCTCGACAAAGCTCAGGCGTGTGCCGATGCGGATGCTGAAGCGTTCCGGCCATTGGCTCGTCACCGCACGCCCGAGTTGCCGGCGCACGCGATCGATCGCTTCAGCGAAGCGTTCGTCATCGATCGGTTTCAGCAAGTAGTCGATGGCGTTCAGTTCAAAGGCGCGCAAGGCGAAGCTGTCGTGTGCGGTGAGCAGGATGGCCAGGGGACGCTCCGCGGCAGGGATCGTTGCCAACGCGTCGAGCCCGCTCAAGCCCGGCATCTGGACGTCGACGAAGGCCACATCGACCGCATCCTTGCGCAGCGCCGCCAGGGCGTCACCGTCGTGGCACTCGGCCACGACAGTGATGTCCGGCTCGGCGCGTAGACGCGTAAGCACACCGCTGCGCGCCAGCGGCTCGTCGTCGACCACGGCCACACGAATCATTCCGCCTCCTGCGTCTTCGATGACAGCCGCCAGGGCAATTCGACCATCACGCGCCACTGCGCCGCGACAGGCCCCGCTTCGAAGGCGTGCGCGTCCGGGTATAACGCGTTGAGACGGGCGCGCACGTTGGCAAGACCCACGCCTTGCCCCTCGCTCGTGACGCCGTCGAGCCTGTCGTTCTCGACGAGGACACGCAAGGTGTCGGCCTCACGCTGCACGCGGATCGACACCGTGCCGCCCTCCCCGCGTGGCGCGATGCCATGGCGGATCGCGTTCTCCACCAGCGGCTGGAGCAACAGGTGAGGCACCAGCGCGTCGAGGGTATCCGGGCCCGTCTGGATGTCGATGCGCAGACGGTCGCCCAGCCTTGCCTTCTCGATATCCAGATAGGCGGAGGTAAACACCACCTCGTCGCCGACGGTCACCTCATGCCCGTGGGTTTCCTCCAGCGTGGTACGAAGGAAGTCGCCGAGACGGGCAATCATCCGGCTGGCATCACGCTTGCGATCGTCGTTGACCAACGAGGAGATCGCGTTAAGCGTGTTGAACAGGAAATGGGGTTGCAGCTGGTACTTCAGTGCGCGAAGTTCGGCATCGCGTGTCGCCTGCGCGGCAACCACGAGGCGCTCACCTTCGGCGCGAAGCGCAGCGCGATGTAACACCATCGCTTGCAGGCCGCAGAACGCGATGAGGGCCAGCCAGCAGCCGTCGAGACCACCGAAGATCCATACCCAGGTGATCTTCGCGCGCATCTCCGGACTGGCCAGGTTCTCCAGCGCGATGACCGCGTTGAGCACCGACATGGCGTAGCTCACCGGCAGCAGCACCGCCGCCATCGTCCACCAGCTGGCGCCGCGGCGCCACAGCACGCGCTGCAGCCAGCCCAACGGAACGATCCACGCGAGGTAGGACAGTGTGTAGAACAGGCGGAACGCCAGCGCCTTGGGATCGGTGATCGACGAAGGAAACCCCATGATCACCATGCAACCGAAGATCGGCAGGCCCGCGATCCAGGCCATGCCCGGCGATACCGTGACGTTCCGATCTTCCAGCATGACGGCCCTCGTCGTTTCCTGACTGATTGTATCGGTCGGACGGTCGACGCGCAGGGCATGGTGGAGGGATCTGCGCTGGGGTGCGCCAGGGCGACACCCGGGTGCGGTGTACCGGTTGTGGGAGCCGGCTATGCCGGCGATGGGGTCGCGGCAACCTGGATATCGCCGCTGAAGCGGCTCCCACATTTCCGACAAAAGTGCCCCGCCGCAAGAGACCTCGCGGCAGGGCATTCCGTTACTCCGATCAGTCGCTTACAGGCAGGCGTTGAGGCCGTCGAAGACGGTCTTGCGGGTCATCGGCAGCTTCACCTCGAGCGGCTCCTTCGACGACATGAGCGCCTCGTAGAACGCTTCCACCGGCGTGTCCTTGGCGAGGGAGAGTTTGCACTTGAACAGCTTTGCATTGACCTGCACGGCCCCCGACTTGCCGTTGACCTGGGTATAGCTGCCGGCGAAGGTCCAGAGGCACTGCTTCATCGTGCCCTTGGTCGAATCGACCGAGCAACGCAGCTCCATCGGCCGCAGGTTGCCGTAGTCGCCTTCGCAGAACGTGTCGCCGCAGATGTTGTTGAATGCGCCCGAGAGGTGCTCCGAGAGCTTCTCGAAGCGTTCCATGCCAGCTTCCGAAGCCGGCCAGTTGATCGCGTCCACGTAGCGTTCCGTGGCCGGGGCCGGGGCGGGTTTCGGTGCGACTTCTGCCTGCGCCATGGCGAGGGCGGGAACGAACAGCAGCGCAGCGGCGAGGGTGTTTCGAAGCATCGTGGTGTCTCCTTGGTTGGGGAGCACACATGACACCTTGTTCGCGCATGGGCGTCTGTCCATCGACGCCCATGCCATTTCGTAGTCTTACAACCAACGTCCGTAGCGGCGGATGTAGATCGTCTTCATCAGCTGGGTCAGCACGCAGTAGCTCACCAGCGTCACCGCCAGCCAGGCGAAGTAGATGCCCGGAAGCGGCACCATGCCAATGCGCTGGCCCAGGCCCGAGTAGGGAATCAACATGCCGATGATCATGATCGCGCCAGTGAGCGCCAGCACCGGTGCGGAGGCTACGCTCTGCAGGAACGGAACACGCCTTGTGCGGATCATGTGCACTACGAGGGTCTGCGAGAGCAGGCCTTCGATGAACCAACCCGATTGGAACAGCGACTGGTGTGCGACATCGTTCGCACCGAAGTAATGCCACATCAGCCAGAACGTGGTGATGTCGAACACCGAGCTGACCGGACCGATCCAGACCATGAACCGACCGATGTCCCCCGCGTCCCACTTGCGCGGCTGGCGCAGGTATTCCTCGTCCATGCGATCGAACGGAATCGACAGCTGGGACAGGTCATACAGCAGGTTCTGCACGAGGATCTGCAAGGGCAGCATCGGCAGGAACGGCAGGAAGGCACTTGCCACCAGCACGCTGAACACGTTGCCGAAGTTCGAGCTGGCGGTCATCTTGATGTACTTCATGATGTTGCCAAAGGTGACGCGACCCTCGATCACGCCCTCCTCCAACACCATCAGGTTCTTCTCCAGCAGGATGATGTCCGCCGATTCCTTGGCGATATCCGTCGCCGTGTCGACCGAGATACCGACATCCGCCTCGCGTAGCGCCGGTGCGTCGTTGATGCCGTCTCCGAGGAACCCGACAGTGTGGCCGCGACGCTGAAGCGCCTTCACCACGCGAGCCTTCTGCACCGGCGACATCTTCGCGAAGACCGTGGTCTTCTCGACCATCGCATCGAGCGCATCGTCGTCGAGTTGTTCGATATCGCGACCGAGGGCGGACGCGGTGACGTCGAGGCCCACTTCGGTGCAGATCTTGCGGGTGACCGCTTCGTTATCGCCGGTGATGACCTTCACCGCCACGCCGTGGTGATTCAGCGCACGGATCGCCGTCGCCGCCGAGTCCTTCGGCGGATCGAGGAAGGCCAGGCAGCCGACCGCGGTCAGGCCCGTTTCGTCGGCCACGCCGTAGGCCCGCTCGCCCGCCGGATCGCGTCGGATCGCGACGACAAGCACGCGCAGGCCGTCTTCGTTGAGCTCGCGCGTCATCGCGCGGATCTCGGCGCGCTTCTCCGAGGTCATGGGCTCGACGACATCACCGATGCGCGCCTCGCTGCAGATCTGCAGCATCTCCTCCACCGCGCCTTTGCAGACGAGCAGCTGTTCACCGCGGCCGTCCGACACCACGACCGACATGCGCCGGCGCTGGAAGTCGAACGGAATCTCGTCGACCACGTGGAAGCGGGATGCGATCGGCTCGAGATCGCGATGGGTGAGCACCGCCTTGTCCATGAGGTTGCGCAGGCCGGTCTGGAAACGGCTGTTGAGGTAGCCGTACTCCAGCGCGTCGTCGGAATCGTCGCCGTTGAGGTCGACATGGCGCTCGAGGACGATCTTGTCCAACGTCAGCGTGCCGGTCTTGTCCGTGCAGAGCACGTCCATCGCGCCAAAATTCTGGATCGCATTGAGGCGCTTCACCACCACCTTGCGCTTCGACATGGCGATAGCGCCCTTGCCGAGGTTGGCGGTGACGATCAGCGGCAGCATCTCGGGCGTGAGGCCCACGGCGACCGACAGGCCGAACATGAAGGCTTCGAGCCAGTCGTGCTTGTCGAAGCCGTTGATCACGAAGACCACCGGCACCATCACCGCCATGAAGCGGATCAGTAGCCAGCTCACCGACGAAATACCACGGTCGAAGCTGGTCTGCACCCGCTCGCCCGACAGCGTATGCGCGAGCGAGCCGAGATAGGTGCGCGAGCCGGTGGCCAGTACCACCGCCGTGGCCGTACCGGAGACCACGTTGGTGCCCATGTAGCAGACGGTCGGCAGATCCAGCGGACCGTCGGCGGAACCGGGGCCGGTGGTCGCGTTGGGTGCGGCCTTCTCCACCGGCAAGGACTCACCCGTCAGGATCGCCTGGCTGATGAACAGGTCCTTGGCCGCGAGCAGGCGCAGGTCGGCAGGCACCATGTCGCCGGCACCGAGATGGACGATGTCACCCACCACCAGTTCCTCGACCGGTACTTCGATGCGCTCGGCGTGGCCGTCCTCGGCACGGCGGGTCACCGTGGAGGTGTTGCGGACCATGGCCTTGAGCTTCTCGGCGGCGCGCGACGAGCGGAACTCCTGGCTGAACGACAACAGGACACTGATACCGACCATCACCGCGATGATCACCGGGCCGGTGAAGTCATCCGGCTCGGTGATGATCTGGACGACCGCGAGCACCAGCAAGACGATGATGAAGGGGTTGCGGAAGGCGTGCAGCAGCTGGATCGACCAGTGCGGCGGCTTCTCGTGGCCCACTTCGTTGATGCCGTCGCGGTCCAGGCGCTCGGCGATGGCGGTCTCGTCCAGGCCGTCGATGCGCGAATCCAGCGAGCGCAGCAGCTCATCGGCCGGACGGTAAGCGTCGGCACTGGCGTTGGTGAAGGCTTTAGCGGCGACGGCCGCCTGCGAGATGTGCTTCTTCATGGCTCACTGCCTTTCCGGACGACCTCTCCGGACGGGCGCGAGCGGCTCTCAGCTGGCAGCTGAAAGCGTGCGCGCCGGCGCGGAGCCGACGTTCGGTTTCCGGGTAATCGTGACGGCGGACGGCGAAAGCCGCGCCGTAGAGTCTATGTCGCTGTTCATGCCTGCGGCAGTTTGCCGTCAGCCCGTTTCAGATTGCTTTCAGAAGCGTCGAGCGAGCGCGGAACGGTAATCGTGCGCTTGGCCGGGGAGGCCTCGTTGGCACGACGACGGGCGAGAGCGAAAGCGAGACGGCGGCCGAACATGCGCGGACCGGTCTTTTCGAGCTGGATGTACATGGCTCAATCCTCGAATAACGGAAGCTCGCGAGCTTCCGACGAGGAGAGCCGGACTTTCCCTAGCGGAGGAAAGCGCCGACAGACCGGGTGCGGTCGCCGCGGGCGATGAGTTTTGCCAGCGCCGGGCTCCGATGCGAGCGGAAGCCGGCGCGTCGACTAGGGTAGACGTCCATAAGCCTGGATAAGCTAAGAAGGGTGCCACCGCACGAGAAGAGCTGAGCGGTAGCCCGGGAATTGTCGCGCCGCAGCGAGGATCGGTCAAGCACCAAGGGAGCTTTATGTGGGACACAATGGATACGCGATTCATTCGCGGATCAGGGGATTTCGGCGGTGGGTCGTCCGTCCGTGATTCCTGCCTCGTACTCCTTCGCCTCCCCCAACAGCCAGTCGCGGAACCGCGTCACACCGCTGTGCGACTCCGATCGCTTGGGATAGACGAGGTAATACGCCTCGGCCACGCGCAGCCGCTCCTTGCACAGCACGGTGAGTGCCCCGCACTCGATCAGCGAACGGGCCATGACCAGTCGCCCCAGGGCCACGCCCATACCTTCCAACACGGCACGTTGCAGGTGTTCGGTGTTGTCGAAACGGGCAACGTAGCGCGAGGGCAAGGGCATGCCGAAGGCTTCTGCCCAGTCGTTCCAGCGGCCCGACGGGTCGCCGAGCAAGGGCCAGCCTTCCAGCGAGGTGGTCGGCAGGCCTCCCATCTTGCGCACCAGCGACGGGCTGGCGATGGGCACGATGTACTCGGCGAACAATTTGTCGGCCTTGGTCCGTGGCCAGGAGCCCAGCCCATAGCGGAAGGCGACGTCGATGGTTAGCTCGCGGTCGAAGTCGACCACGGACACCGACGAGGACAAGCTGAGTTCGAGTTCCGGATGGGCACCGACCAGTCGCGGCAGGCGCGGCACCAGCCAACTCGACGCCACCGAGGGCAGGACGCTGAGGGTCACGGTGTCCTGGTGACGGCTCGCATAACGGTTGAGGGCGTGCTCGATCCCATCGAAATGGTGGCCGATCGAATCGAGCAGGTTGCTGCCGTCGGCGGTGAGCGTGACGCCGCGCGGGCCACGATCGAACAGCGAGCGATCAAGCCGCTCCTCGAGGTTACGGATCTGATGGCTGAGGGCGCTGACAGTGAGGTTGAGCTGCTCGGCGGCGAGCGACAACTTGCCGGTCCGGGCGACCAGGACAAACCCCTGAAGCTGACCGAGCGGCAGGCGAGACATGTGAAAAATCCTCAAGTCCAGGTTGCAAACATATCGCTTTTTGGCGGCCCGAGGAACAGGCACCCTTAACTCCACCGATAGTCGCAAGGGGTTGCGGCTTCACTCGCAAGGAGTACGTCATGGCTTCGATCTTTACCGGCCTCGCGTTCATGCACGGGCACATCGTCGACCGCGAACTCATCTTCCGCCTTGGCCGCGAGGAGGTCGCCGCGGACCGCGGCGCGGGCTCACGGCAAGCTGTTCCCGCGCCCCGTAAAACCGAGCGTAAAGCATCGCGCGAGATTCCGGCGCGCCCGGGCTGCGCAACTTGCTGACGGATACATCGCCTGAACCTTGCGTGCCTCAAAATGGGGGTTTCCGCCCTCATCGGAGAGACGCATGAAGCTTCGCCCCCTCGGTCGTTCATCTTTGCAGGTTGCGCCGCTCGCTTTCGGCGGGAATGTGTTCGGCTGGAGCGTGGACGAGTCCCGCTCGTTCGACCTCCTGGACGCCTTCGTCGATCATGGATTCAACCTCATCGACACGGCGGATGTGTACGAAGCCTGGGTGCCGGGCAACGAAGGCGGCGAGTCCGAGGCCATCATCGGCAACTGGCTGAAGAAGAGCGGCAAGCGGGACCGCGTCGTCATCGCGACCAAGGTCGGCAAGTGGGCACGCTATCCGGGCCTGTCGCCGACCAACATCAAGGAGGCGGTTGACGATTCGTTGCGCCGCCTGAAAACCGATCACATCGACCTTTACCAGTCGCACGAGGACGACGCCAAGGTGCCACTCGAAGAGACGCTTCGCGCCTTCGACGACCTGATGAAAGCCGGCAAGGTGCGCGTGATCGGCGCATCCAACTACAGCACTAATCGCCTGGCCGACGCCCTCACCACAAGCGCGTCGAAATCGCTGTCGCGATACGAGTCGCTGCAGCCGGAATACAACCTGATGGATCGCGCGGGCTTTGAAGAAGGCATGCAGCCACTGTGTGTGAAGGAAGAAGTTGGCGTGATCAGCTACTACTCACTGGCCAGTGGATTCCTCAGTGGCAAATACCGTAGCGAAGCGGACCTGCACAAGAGCAAGGCGCGCGGCGGCAAGGTGAAGAAGTACCTGGATGCGCGGGGTCACCGAGTGCTCGGTGCCCTCGATGAGGTCGCCGCGGCGCATGGTGCGACGCCGGCGCAGGTAGCCTTGGCCTGGGTGATGGCGCAGCCCGCGATCAGCGCGGCTATCGCCAGTGCGACCACGGTTGAACAGCTCGACGAGCTGGCGAAATCAGCCGCGCTCGTGCTGAGCGCGGATGAGTTGATAAAGCTCGGCGACGCAAGCGCCGCCTGAGCATTGTGGGCGCCCGACGATCATGGACGCCCCGAACATTGTAGGAGCCGATTCATCGGCGATCCCGCGGCAGCGGGCCGGGGTGAGGCGAGCACCCAATTCGCCGATGAATCGGCTCCTACAAAGCGCGGCATGCTTCGATCAGCGCGAGGCGAGCAGGGTCGCGATGGCCTTGTTGAACGTGGCGCTCGGACGCATGGCGGCGCTCACGAGGGCCATGTCCGGGTGGTAGTAGCCCTTGATCTCGACCGGCTTGCCCTGCGCACCGTTCAGCTCGCCGATGATCTTGTCCTCGTTCTCGGCCAGCTCCTTCGCAACCGCCGTGAAACGCGCCTTCAGGTCGGCGTCGTCGTTCTGCGCAGCGAGGGCTTCGGCCCAATACATGGCCAGGTAGAAGTGACTGCCGCGGTTGTCGATCTCGCCGACCTTGCGCGCCGGTGACTTGTTGCTGTCGAGGAAGCGGCCGTTGGCGACGTCGAGGGTCTTGGCGAGCACACGCGCATGCTTGTTGTCGTAACGCTCGCCAAGGTGCTCGAGCGACGCCGCCAGTGCGAGGAATTCGCCGAGCGAATCCCAGCGCAGGTAGTCCTCTTCGACGAACTGCTGCACGTGCTTGGGCGCCGAACCACCGGCGCCAGTTTCGAAAAGGCCACCGCCAGCCATCAGCGGCACGATGGAAAGCATCTTCGCCGACGTGCCCAGCTCCATGATCGGAAACAGATCGGTCAGGTAATCGCGCAGCACGTTGCCGGTGACCGAGATGGTGTCCTCACCCTTGCGGATGCGGTCCAGCGACAGCTTCGTCGCGGCAACCGGATCGAGGATGCGGATGTCGAGGCCGCTGGTGTCGTGGTCCTTGAGGTAGCGCTCTACCTTGGCGATCACCTGCGCGTCGTGGGCGCGGTTCTTGTCCAGCCAGAACACGGCCGGCGTAGCCGAGAGGCGCGCACGCTGCACGGCGAGCTTCACCCAATCCTGGATCGGCGCGTCCTTGGTCTGGCACATGCGCCAGATATCGCCGGCTTCGACAGCGTGCTCGAAGACGACACTACCGTCGTCGGCGAGGACGCGAACCTTGCCGTCCGCCGGGATCTGGAAGGTCTTGTCGTGCGAACCGTACTCTTCCGCCTTCTGCGCCATCAGGCCAACATTGGGCACGCTGCCCATGGTCGCCGGATCGAACGCGCCATGCGCGATGCAGTCCTCGATCACCGCCTGGTAAACGCCGGCGTAGGAACGATCGGGGATTACCGCCTTGGCGTCCTGAAGCTTGCCTTCACCATTCCACATGCCGCCGGAGTCGCGAATCATCGCCGGCATCGAAGCATCGACGATGACGTCGCTGGGCACATGCAGGTTGGTGATGCCCTTATCGGAGTTGACCATGGCCAGCGCCGGGCGGTGGGCGTACTCGGCCTTCAGGTCGGCCTCGATGGCCGAGCGCGTGGCGGCGTCGAGCTTGTCGAGTCGGGCGTAGAGGTCGCCGATGCCGTTGTTGGCGTCGAAGCCGACCTGTTTGAGCGCGTCGGCATGCTTGCCCAGCACATCCTTGTAGAACTCGCGCACGACGATGCCGAACATGATCGGATCGGACACCTTCATCATGGTGGCTTTCAGGTGCAGCGAGAACAGCACGCCCTTGGCCATCGCGTCGGCGATCTGCGCGTCGATGAAGCTGGCAAGTGCCTTCTTGCTCATCACCGCGGCGTCGACGATTTCACCCGCCTTCACCGCAACCTTGTCCTTGAGCACCTTCACGCTGCCATCGGCGGCAGTGAATTCGATGCGCAGGTTGCCGGCCGCGCCGAGCGTGACCGACTTCTCGCTGCCGTAGAAATCACCACCGTCCATGTGCGACACGTGCGACTTCGATTCGCTCGACCACTTGCCCATGCGGTGCGGGTGCTTGCGGGCGAAGTTCTTCACCGAAAGCGGTGCGCGGCGATCGGAGTTGCCTTCGCGCAGCACCGGGTTGACGGCGCTGCCCATGGCCTTGCCGTAGCGCGCGTTCGTGTCTTTCTGTTCGTCGGTGGCGGGCGCGTCGACGTAGTCGGGCAGCTTGTAGCCCTGCGACTGCAGCTCACGGATGGCAGCCTTCATCTGCGGCACGGAGGCGCTGATGTTCGGCAGCTTGATGATGTTCGCGTCCGGCGTGGTCGCCAGGGCCCCGAGTTCGGCCAGGTGGTCGCCGATTTTCTGCGCGTCGGTCAGATAATCCGGAAACTGCGAAAGGATGCGGCCGGCGAGCGAAATATCGCGGGTCTCAACGGCCACGCCGGCCGTGCCTGCGAAAGCCTCGATGATCGGCAGGAACGAAGCGGTGGCGAGGAACGGCGCCTCGTCGGTGAGCGTGTAGATGATCTTGGGCGAGCTGGACATGATTCGGCGAGCCTTATGCTTGAGTGGGCCAGGTCATGGGGCCCGCCGGCGCAAGCCTCAAGGGCGCGCCGGCGAACGGGAAACCGGTCCATTGTGGCGCGGATGGCGGCGGGCGGGAAAGCCACACCGCAGCATGGCAGTTATGCCTGGCGGGAACGGATGATGGGGCGACCGGGCTTTCGCCGCTGAAGCGGCTCCCACACAAGACCTGCGCAGGCCTCGTGTAGGAGCCGATTCATCGGCGATCCCGCGGCAGCGGGCCAAGTGGCAGCGGGCCAAAGGGCAGCGAGCCGAGTGGCAACCAGCCAGTTAGTAGCGAGCACCCATCGCCGATGAATCGGCTCCTACCGAGCTAGCTGTCAGGAAGCCCTGGCCAGCAGGCGTCGTTCGCGACGGCGCGCCTTGCGCGCTTTCCAGCGCTCGGACAGGCAGGCGAAGATCACATACAGCGCCGGGGTGGAAAGCAGGGTCAGGCTCTGCGAGATGATCAGGCCGCCGATCATCGCGATACCCAGCGGACGGCGCAGCTCGGATCCCTCGCCCAGGCCGATCGCTAGCGGCAGTGCAGCGAGGATCGCCACCATGGTCGTCATCATGATCGGGCGGAAACGCACCAGGCAAGCCTCGCGGATCGCTTCCTTCGAGCTCAGGTGATGTTCGCGCTCGGCGACCAGCGCGAAGTCGATCATCATGATCGCGTTCTTCTTCACGATGCCGATGAGCAGGACGAGGGCGATCATCGCCACCACCGACAGCTCCGTATCGGTGATGACCAGCGCGGCGAGCGCGCCGACGCCGGCCGCCGGCAAGGTGGAAAGAATCGTCACCGGATGGATCAGGCTCTCGTAGAGCATGCCCATGAGCAGGTAGACGACGATGATGGCGGCCAGGATCAACAGCGGCATGTCGCTCTGCGACTGCTGGAAACGCCTGAAGTCGCTGCCTGCGTCCAGACGAATGTCACCCGGCATGCGCATGCCGCTGATGGTCTTCTGGATGATCTCCATCGCCTCGCCCATGCTCACGCCGGGGGCGAGATTGAAGCTCACGCCCATGCTGGTGTACTGGTCCTCGTGCACGATCTGGGTCGGTGCGAGGCCCGGTACCTGCTTGGTGACGGCCGACATCGGCACCATGGCACCGGAATCCGCTCTAACGTAGATCTGGTTCAACGACTCCGGCGTGGCCGCCATCTGCGGCAAGGCGTTGACGATCACGCGATACTGGTTGATGTCGGAGTAGATCGTCGACACCGCGCGCTGGCCGAAAGCGTTGTACAGCGCGCCATCGATATTGCCGATGGACACGCCAAGACGCCCCGCCGTGTCGCGGTCGATCACGATGTTCTGGCGCAGGCCAGCCGCATCGATATCGCTGCCGACGTCCTTGAGCATCTTGTTCTTCTTCAGCGCATCGACCAGCTTGGGCAGCCATTCCTGCAACTCGGCAACATCGTTACCCTTGAGCGATACCGAGTACTGGCCACCCTGCGAGGTACCGCCGCCACCACCGGTGGGCAGGTCCTGGATCGGACGCAGGCGCAGGTTGAGGTCGGGATACTTGTTGGCCTTGGCCGAGATGCGGTCGAGCGCGTCGAACGTGGTGTCCTCGCGGCCATCGGCCACGGTCTTCAGCTCGATGTTGAACGAGCCGGTCGAGCCGGTACGGCTGGTGCCAAGACGGGAGCCGACCGATTTGACGTCCGGGTCGGCGAGCAGCATCTCGGTGAGACGAGCCTGGCGCACCTTCATTTCGCCGAACGAAACGGTGGAACTGGCCGTGGCGCGAGCAGCCATCAGGCCGGTGTCCTGCGGCGGGAAGAAACCACCCTTGACCATGCCGGCCAGCACGAAGGTGATGCCCACCAACACCAGGGGCGTGAGCGCCATCAACAGCGCATGGCGCAGCGACCAGTCCAGCGCACGGCGGTAAACGCCGACAAGGCGCTCCTGGCCACGCTCGAGGGCGCGACCAAGCTTCGATTCCGGCTTGTCGTTCTTGTGCGCGGTAAGGAAGTGACCGCAAAGCGACGGGGTGAGCGTCAACGAGACCAGGGCCGACACCACGATCGCGGCGACCAGGGTGACGGTGAACTCCTTGAAGAACATGCCGGTGATGCCGCCGGCAAAAAGCAGCGGGATGAACACCGCGATCAACGATGCCGTGATCGAGACGATGGTGAAACCGATCTCGCGCGCACCGAGCAAGGCCGCATCGAAGCGGGAGATTCCCTCGTCCATGTGCCGGATGACATTCTCGATCACCACAATGGCATCGTCGACGACGAAACCGATGGCGATCACCAGGGCCAGCAGGGTCAGGTTGTTCAGCGTGTAACCGAAGCAGTACATGACGACGAACGCGCCGGCCAGCGACAACGGCACGGCGAGGCCGGCGATCAGGGTTGGCGCGAGGCGACGCAGGAACAGCGCCATCGTCATGATCACCATGCCCAGGCTGATCAGCAGGGTCGCCTGCACTTCGTGCAGGGAGGCGCGGATGGTCGGCGTGCCGTCGAAGAACGAATGCAGTTTGACGCCCGCCGGCAACCATGCCTGCATGGTCGGGATTTGCGCCTTGATGCGATCGACTGTCTCGATGACGTTCGCGTCCGCCTTGCGGTACACGTACATCAGGATGCCGGGCTTGCCGTTGAACCACGCCGCCTGGTAGGCGTCCTGCTGGCCGTCGTACACATGGGCGATATCGGACAGGCGGATCGGCACGCTGTTCTTGACGGCGATGACCAGCTTGCCGAACTCTTCGGCCGTATGCAGGGAGTCGGTCGCCGTCACGGCGATGTTGCTGTAGCCGTCGGTGAGGAAGCCCTGCGGCGAGGTGACGTTGGCCGCGGTCAGTGCGTTACGCAGCTGGTCGGGCGACAGGCCCATCGCGTTGAGCGCACGCAGGTTCACGTCCACGCGGATAGCCGGCGTGGCGCTGCCGGCGATGTCGACCGAGGCGATGCCTTCCTGCTGGCGCAAGCGCTGCGCGAGGATCGAGTCCGCCACGTTGTAGAGCTCCGTGGGCGCGACCGTATCCGAGGTCAGCGCCAGCACGATCACCGGGTCGTCGTTGGGGTTGGCCTTCTGGTACGAGGGCGCATTGAGCAGGCCGGTGGGAAGGTCCGGCTGCGCCGCGTTGATCGCCGACTGCACATCACGCGCGGCGGCGTCGATGTTGGTTCCGTTCTGGAAGAACAACAGCACGAAGGTGCTGCCTTCGGAACTGTTCGAGCGCATCGACTCGACGCCGGGCACCTGGCCCAGGTGGCGTTCCAGCGGCGCGGCCACGGTGGAGGCCATCGTGCTCGCGTCGGCACCGGACTGCTGGGCCTGGACGAAGATCGCGGGGAACTGGATGTTCGGCAGCGCGGCGACGCCGAGCAACGCGTAACAGATCATGCCGACGACGAAAAGCCCGATGGCGAGCAACGACGTGCCGATGGGTCGGCGAATGAACGGGCCGGAAATATTCATGCAGTGGGACGGCTTTTCTCGTGCTGGATCGCGCGGATCGTCGCTGTACTAACGCGCATCCCGGAAAAAGGTTTCGCCGGGCGGCGAACCGTCCGGCGAATGAGGGTGGTGCGGTCTCCCCCGGCGACGCTTCCCATCAGGAAGCGGGCCGGGCGTCGGCTAGCAGTAGCTCTCGTCGCGCCTTGCGCTCCGCCAGCCAGTCGGAGAATCGCTCCATGTAGAGGTAGATCACCGGCGTGGTGTAGAGGGTGACCAGCTGCGAGAGCAACAGACCACCGACGATGGACACGCCAAGCGGCTTGCGCAACTCCGAGCCAATGCCGTTGCCGAGCGCCAGCGGCAAGGCGCCGAGCAACGCGGCCGCGGTGGTCATCATGATCGGACGGAAGCGCAGCAGGCAGGCCCGACGGATCGCTTCCTGCGCATTCAGGCCGGTGCGTTTCGCCTCGATCGCGAAGTCGATCATCATGATCGCGTTCTTCTTCACGATACCGATCAGCAGCACGATGCCGACGATGCCATCCACCGACAGGGTCATGCCGCACATCAGCAGCGCAAGCAGTGCACCGACGCCCGCCGGAGGCAAGGTGGAGATGATCGTCAGCGGGTGGATGTAGCTCTCGTAGAGCACGCCCAGCACGATGTAGATGACGATGATCGAGGCCAGCAGCAGGAGCACTTCGTCGCCGACCGACGAGGAGAACTCGGCGGCCTTGCCGATGAACTGGCCGCGCACCTGCGGCGGGAAGTTGAGCTGCTGCTCCACTTCGTGGATGGCCGAGACCGCCTCGGACAGCGACTTGCCCTGCGCGAGGTTGAACGAGATCGTCACCGCCGGCAGCTGCTGCAGGTGGGTGACCACCAGCGGCGCGCTGGTGACTACGGAACTGGCCAGCGCCGTGATCGGAATCGTGCCGCCACCGCCAACCTGGAAGCCGACGTTGCCGGTGTTGCCGATACCGGCCGGCGTGGCCGAGTTGCTCGAGGCCAGCTGGCCGAAGCTGGTGGCATTGGAGCCGGTGAGGGCGCCGTTGCCGTTGCCGCGCACGGTCAGCTTGTTGAGCAGGTCGGAGCTGGTGCGGAACTCAGGGGCGACTTCCATCACCACGCGGTACTGGTTCAACTGGGTGAAGATGGTCGAGATCTGACGCTGGCCGAACGCGTCGTACAGGGTGTCGTCGATCGTCTGCACCGGTACGCCCAGGCGGCTGGCGCTGTCACGGTCGATGGTGAGCTTCAGCGCCGTGCCCTGGTCGGCCAGGTTGTTGTCCACGTCCGACAGTTCTTTGCGCTTGCGCAGCGCGGAGGTCATCTGCTGGGCGTAGCCGGCGAGCTCGGTGGAATTCACGTCGGACAGCGAGTACTGGTACTCGGTCGCCGACACCTGCGTGTCCAAGGTAACGTCCTGCACAGGCTTCAGGTACAGCGCGACACCGGCGATATTGTCCACGCTCTTCTGCAGGCGCGGCAGGAGGTCGTCGAGCGCGGCGCGGTCACCACGGTCCATCAGGACCAGCGACAGCTGACCCTGGTTGAGCGTGGGATTGATCGAACCCGCGCCGATGAAGGCGGCGACGCCGGCGACGGCCGGATCCTTCGCCAGCGCATCGGCCACGGCCTTGGTGCGCTGTTCCATCTGCGGGAAGGCCACGTTCTGGTCGGCCTGGACCACGGCGGTGATCAGGCCCGTATCCTGTTCGGGCAACAGGCCCTTGGGGATGATGATGTAAAGCACGACGGTCAATGCCACCGAGAGTGCGGCGACGACCATGGTCAGCGGACGGTGATCGAGTACCCAGTCCAGGCTGCTGGCGTAGGCATCGACGATGCGCGACCAGGTGGTGTGCTTACCCGAGGCGGAAGCGTGCTCGTGCGCATCTTCCGCGTCCGGCAGTTCGTCCACCTTGAGCAGGTAGGCGCACATCATCGGCGTGAGGGTCAGCGAGACCAGCATGGAGATGGCGACGGCGATCGTCAGCACCCAGGCGAACTCGTGGAACAGGCGACCGGTCACGCCCGGCATCAGCAGCAGCGGCAGGAACACCGCGATCAGCGACACGGTCAACGACAGGACCGTGAATCCGATTTCCTTCGCACCGAGTTCCGCGGCGGTCTTCGCGTCGTGCCCTTGCTCGATGTAGCGGACGATGTTCTCAATCATCACGATCGCGTCGTCGACGACGAAGCCGGTGGCGACCGCGAGCGCCATCAACGAGAGGTTGTCCAGCGACATGCCGGCAAAGGCCATGACGCCGAAGGTGCCCACCAGCGAAAGCGGCACGGCAACCGACGGAATGACCGTGGCCCACAGGCGGCGCAGGAAGACGAAGATCACCGCGACGACCAGGACGATCGTGAGGAGCAGTGTGAACTGGACGTCTTCGACCGAGGCGCGGATGGTTATGGTACGGTCCGAGAACACCTTCAGGTGGACGTCGGCCGGGAGCACTTTCTGCAGGTCGGGAATGGTCTGCCGGATCTGCTGCACCGTCTGCACGATGTTCGCACCGGGCTGGCGACGGATGTCGAGCAGCACAGCGGGCTTGCCGTTCGCCCAGGCGGCGAGCTGGTCGTTCTCGACGCCGTCGACCACGTTGGCCACGTCGGAAAGACGCACGGGTGCGCCGTTCTTGTAGCTGATGATGGTGCCCTTGTACTCGGCGGCATCGACCAGCTGGTCGTTCGTGCCGATGCTGTAGGACTGGGTCTTGCCGTTGAGCGTGCCCTTGGGCGCGTTGACGTTAGCCTGCGTGAGCGAGCTGCGCACGTCTTCCATGGTCAGGCCGAGATTGGCCAGCTGCGCAGGATTGATCTGGATACGCACGGCCGGACGCACGTTGCCGGCGATCGAGACAAGGCCCACGCCCTGCACCTGCGCCAGCTTCTGCGCGATGATCGAGTCGGCAAAGTTGTTCACGTCGCGCAGCGGCAGGCTGTCCGAGGTGAGCATCAACGTCATGATCGGCGCATCGGCCGGATTCACGCGGTTGTAGACAGGCGGGTAAGGCAGGTTGTTCGGCAGCGTGCCGCGAGCCTGGTTGATCGCCGCCTGCACATCCTGCGCCGCGATATCGATATCGCGATCCATGGCGAACTGCAGCACGATCGTCGACAGGCCCGCCGAGGAGTCGGAGCTCATCGAGGTCAGGCCGGAAATCTGGCCGAAGTTACGCTCCAGCGGCGTGGTGACCAGGGCAGCCATCGTCGTAGCGCTGGCACCCGGGTATTGCGTGGTGACGACCATGCTCGGCGCACTGATCTCCGGCAGCGCCGACACCGGTAGCTGACGGTAGCCGAGGATGCCGAGCAACAGCACCGCCACCATCAGCAGCGAGGTCGCGATCGGTCGGCGAATGAAGAGTGTCGAAAAACCCACGTTTGTGTCCTGGTGTCGGGACCTTGCGGTCCGTGGGCGACGCGTCCGTCATGGACGCGCCGCGCGCTGCTCTATCAACCGCCGCGCTTGCCGCCCTGGCGACCCTGCTTGCCCGCCTGCTGCGACTTCTGCAACTCGTCGGCGGTGGGCGCGGCAGGCACCTGGCCCGGCGCCAACGGCTGGATCTTCGAACCCGGCTTGAGACGGAACTGCCCTTCGGTGACCACCTTGTCGCCGATCTTCACGCCCTTGGTAAGCATGACGTGGCTGTCGCCGACCTCGGTGGCGGTTTCCACCGCCTGCATCTTGACCGTGTTGTCGCCCTGCACGAGGTAGACGTAATCACCGTCGGGACCGCGCTGGACCGCTTGCGCGGGCACCACGAGACCGTTCTTCACCGTGCGCACCTTGAGCTGCACGTTGACGAACTGTCCCGGCCACAGCTGGGTCTTCTCGTTGTCGAACAACGCGCGCAGGCGGAACGTGCCGGTGCTGGTGTCGATGGTGTTGTCGAGCACGTCCAGATGGCCCGTCGCGATGGCGTGCGAGTCGACGCGGTCCAGCGCGGAGACTTCCAACGCGGACAGCGAGCCATCCGTCGTGGAGCCGCGGACCAGGTCGAGGTTCTTTTCGGGCAGGAAGAACATGACGTAGATCGGGTGGAGCTCGGTCAGCGTCACGATCGCATCGGTGGTAGCGACGATGTTGCCGGCGTCGACCGAGCGGATGCCGGCGAGGCCGTCGATCGGCGCGATGACCTTGGTGAAGCCGAGCTGCACCTGTGCCGCACGGATCGCGGCCTGGTCGGCGTTGGCCGTGGCCACGGCCTGGTCGAGGCTGTTCTTCAGGTTGTCCAGGTCCTGCTTGGACACGTACTGCTGGCCACCCTTGCTGACCAGGTTCGTCGAACGGTCGAGGTTGTTCTTCGCCGTGGCCGCGAGTGCCTGGTCCTGCTTGAGCTTGGCCACCGACTGGTCGTACTGGGACTGGATCGTGCGGGGATCGATCTCCGCGATGACGTCGCCCTTCTTCACTTCCTGGCCTTCCTGGAAGTTCAGCTTCATCAGCTGGCCGCCCACCTGCGGGCGCACGGTGACCGTGTTGCGCGCCTGCACGGTGCCCAGGGCGGTGAGATAGACAGGCACGTCCTGGCTGGCCACGGGAACGACCGTGACCGGCACGGGCGGCTGCTCTTTACCCTGCCCCTCTCCGTTGGCCTGGGCGCCCGCCGTACCGGCGTCGCCTCCCTTGCCATGGTGCTGCCTGACGATGAAGAAGCCCGCGACCAGCACGACAACAATGACGGCCAGCGCGATTTTCCAGAAACGCGACATGTAGAACTCCTAGATGGATAACCGCTCGAAGGCACCGCTCCGACCGGGCGCGCCGTGCGCCAAGGGGGGTTATACCCCCTGAAGGTTAAGGATCGACGGCGCCAATGTTAGGTGTTGGGGAACGGAATTGAACAATGCCGGTTGACAGGGGTACACCATGACTGACGACATGTCTCCCCTGTCCGCGCGCTTGATCCGGCACCGATCTCAAGACCGCTGACTCGCGCGAGGGTTCCGTTATACTCGCCCGGTTCGACGCCGCATCGCGGCCGCAGGCACGCCGGATCCCGGGGAGGGGACGGCACACCCAATTTCAGTGGAGTCAATGCGTGAGCGGTTCTCCGAGCAAGTCCGACCAGACCTTCATGCGTCAGTTCTCATTGCTGACCGCCGGCCTCAGCGTACTGGCCATCGTCCTGATGGTGCTGGCCTACGCCATCTACAGCAACATTCCGAAGGACCAGGACCCCGCTGTCGCCAAGCGGACCGAGGCCCGGATCGCCCCCGTCGGCGCCGTATACGCCGGTGATACAGGCCGCGCCGCCATGCTGGCCGCCCAGGAAGCCGCGGCCAAGCTCGCTGCCTCACAGGTGGCCTACGGCGGCAGCACCGACGGCAAGACCATTTACGACAACCTCTGCCATAGCTGCCACACCGCCGGCGTGGCCGGTGCGCCGAAGGTCGGCGACAAGGCCGCCTGGGCCGCCCGCGTCGCCGAAGGCATCGCCGTGCTGACCAAGCACGCGATCGAGGGCTATACCGGCCCGGACGGCAATCACATGCCCCCCAAGGGCGGCAATCCGTCCCTGACCGACGAGCAGGTCGGCAACACGGTGAAGTGGATGGTCGACCAGGCGAAGTAAGCCTGGCTAAAGGCGCTGCTGCTAACCCGCTCCGTTGGCTTTTCGCCGCTGAAGCGGCTCCCACATCGCCTGATCACGCCGCCTCCGGGCGGCGTTCTTTTTGTGGGAGCCGGCTATGCCGGCGATGGGCCTGAGGCCACATGGCTATCGCCGCTGAAGCGGCTCCCACACCACTCGCGGGCGAAATCCCTCAGCTGCGGGAAGAACCTCTCGAAGGTGCCACGGAGCATGGCGTCCTCCGACAACAGCAACGGCATGGCGTCCGCGACCGGATTGGCGCGCGACAGGCGCTGGGAAATGCCGCGCAAGGCCTTGCCGATCGCCTCGGGCTCGATGTAGCCGGCCGGCAGGTCGTTGACGTCCATGTAACCGAGAAAGCGCCTGAGCGTATCCGGGAGGATCGGCATCGCCGCATGCATCTCGTCGCGCAATGCGGTCGAGAAATCGCCCAGGGGACGAGCAGACCACTTGGCAAAATCCCTTGCCAGGCAATGGTCGAACCACATGTCCAGCAGGATGCCCGCGTAGCGGCGAAAGGGTGCCGGCAGTCGCTCGCGAGCCGCGCGTACTTCATCGTGGCTGTCGGTGAAGACGTCGATCGCCCGGTGCAGGTAGATCCCGTCGCGCACACGCGGCGGCAAGGCCAGGTCGGGCGTGCCACGAACGAAGTCGCCCATCACGCCACCCAGCCGCAGGGCGGCGTCGTCGCCCGCCAGCAGGGCATGGGCCAGGATATTCACGGGCCGGGTATCATGAAGGGCATGAGCGAACATCTATCTGAAGCGCCGGAGCATTTTCCGGACGAGACCGCCAGCTTCGCGCTCGCGGGCCCTGCGGGCAAGCTGGAATGCGAAGCCCGCGCCGCCGCCCCTGATGTCGCCCGCAACGCCATCGCCGTCATCTGCCATCCGCTGTCGACCGATGGCGGCAGCATGCGCAACAAGGTGGTGACGATGATCGAACGCTCGCTGCGCGAGGCCGGCGTCGACACGGTGATCTTCAACTTTCGCAGCGTGGGTGGATCCGAAGGCGAGTTCGATAGCGGCCATGGCGAAAGCGACGATCTCGCCGCCGTGGTCGCCTGGGCCCGCAAGACGCGCCCCGGCGCGGCACTTTGGCTCGCCGGATTCTCGTTTGGCAGCTACGTGACGCTACGCAATGCCGTGAGCCTTCGCGCCGACGCGCTGATCAGCGTTGCTCCTCCGGCTGCGGGCCGTGGTTGGGACTTCGGTCCGCTGGAATTACCCAGCTGCCCGTGGCTGGTGGTGATGGGTGACGCCGACGAGATCGTCGAACCCAAGGCCGTCTATGACTGGATCGAGAGCCTGCCGGAAGACCGGCGGCCGCAGCTGGTCCGGATGGAAGACACCAGCCATTTCTTCCATCGCCGCCTGATGGACCTGCGTGGGGCGATCAAGAATGCCGTGAAGGGGTGGTTGCCGGGGCCGCGCGCCGCATGAATTGCACGGAATCGACACCTGGCGAACGCTACCAGGACGGCATCGCCGGCCATCGCTGGGAATCCGATCCCGCGCAGCTGCCCGTCATCGCGGAATTCGACCGCCTCCATGCCGCGCTGTGCGCGCCGGAGCCCGCCGCCGGCGGCCTTTTCGGACGCCTGCGTAACATCCTCGGCAACGAGCCGCGCAAAACCGTGCGCGGCCTGTACCTGTGGGGCAGCGTCGGTCGTGGCAAGACCTTCCTGATGGATCTGTTCGTGTCCAGCCTCGCACCGGGGCTGGCACTGCGCCGCCACTTCCACCGTTTCATGCTCGAGGTTCACGCCATGATGCGCGAGCTGGGCGAACGGCAGAACCCGCTCGATGAAGTGGCCGAACGCCTCGCCGCCAAGTGCCGCGTGCTCTGCCTGGACGAGTTCCTCGTATCCGACATCGGCGATGCGATGATCCTCGCCGGCCTGCTCGATGGCCTCTTCGCGCGTGGGGTGACCCTGGTCACCACGTCCAACACGCCGCCGTCGGGGCTGTACAAGGACGGCCTGCAACGTGCCCGATTCCTTCCGGCGATCGCCGCGATCGAAGCGCAGTGCGTGGTGCACGAAATGATCTCGCCCCGCGACTGGCGTCTGCGCGCGCTGAGTCAGGCCTCGGTGTACATGGTGCCCCCGGGGGCGGAAGCCGAGCGTTCGCTCGCCCGCATCTTTACCGGACAGGCCCAGGGCGAGGCCGTCGATGGCGGCTCGATCATGCTGAACAATCGCGAGATTCCCGTGCGCAAGCGCGCCGAGAACATCGTCTGGTTCGACTTCGCCGCCCTGTGCGAAGGACCGCGTGCCGTTGCCGACTACATCGCGCTGGCGCGGACGTATCCCGCCGTCATCATCTCCAACGTGCCGCAGTTCACCGTCTACTCCGAGAACGAGGCCAAGCGGTTTGTACTGCTGGTGGACGAGTTCTACGATCGTCACGTCAAGCTCGTGCTTTCCGCCGCGGCGCCAATCACCGACCTGTACGATGGCAACAAGGTTCGCGCCGAGTTCGGACGCACCGAGTCTCGTCTTATCGAGATGCAGAGTGAGGACTACCTTGGCCGTGACCATAAACCCTGATTCGGCGCGGACGCGGACGGCTGTTCGCTCGCGGGGTGCCACCTTCATGCTTTGCGGGCGGGTCTCCCGCGCCACCTGACGAGGACACCATGGAACATTGCGAACTGGTTCCCGGTCGCGGCATCCGCCGCGACACCACCGATATCTTCTTCGGCATGCCACGCAAGAAGCTTCGCGACGCGCTCGGCTGGAAGGCCGGCGGCGAGAACATGTGGGATGACGAAGACGAATACAGCACCGCCGCCGGCGACGACTGGATCCGCCTGCGCTTCCTCGACGACAAGCTATGCGACATCGAAGTCATGGGCGGCAACCTTGTCCATGAAGGCATCGAACTGGTCGCCACCAGCCTGCCCGAGCTACGTGCCGCCCTGAAGAAAGCCGGCATGGCACTGGAGAAAACCCAGTGGCTCTCCGAAGGCCACGACTGCGTCGACCTGCAGATCGTCGTCGCATCGAAAGAGGACACCGGCGACGTCGGCGAGGAAATCGAATGGGTCATCACCAGCTCCGACTTCCGCGTCGAATGACGCACCGGGCTGCCACCGTCGCCAGGCCACTGCGCCTTGCGGCGGTTGGCCTGTTCCTGCTGCTACTGGCGGGTTGCGCCACCACGCCCGCTGTCGCGCCGCAACGCAGCGCGCTCGCGCACTGGACGCCGTCGCCGAACTTCAACGTGCGCAAGGCACAGCTGATCGTGCTGCACCACACTTCCATCGGTGACCCTGCGGCATCGCTGCGCGTGCTCAGTACGCGCAACAGCGAAGGCCCTGTCAGCGCGCACTACCTGGTCGAAGCGAATGGTCGCATCGACCAGCTCGTGGACGACAACGCACGCGCCTGGCACGCCGGCGCCTCGCGTTGGGCCGGCATGACCGACATCAATTCCTCGTCTATCGGCATCGAGATCGATAACGATGGCAACTCGCCGTTCACCCAGCCGCAGATCCAGGCGCTGGTGAACCTGCTGGCCGATCTCACCTCGCGACTGGGCATCCCGCGCGAAGCGGTCGTCGGTCATGGCGATATCGCACCGGGCCGCAAGAACGATCCCAGCGTGCAGTTTCCCTGGGCGACGCTGGCCCGATATGGATTCGGCCTGTGGCCCGACGCCGTGCTCATTCCCGCCCCGCCGACCTTCGACAGCCTCGCGGCCATGCGTCTGGTCGGCTACGAGGTCAGCGATCCTCGCAATGCGATCATCGCCTTCCATCGGCACTACCGCGCGATGGAAACCGATACGCTCGACACGACCGACGCGGCGATCCTCTACTCCCTGCAGCGCAAGTTGATGGCGCCACGCCAGTAGGGACCCGCGTCAGGACGTCTCCTCAGAACGAAAACGATGCAAACGCGGCGATCGTCTTCTCGACCGCGGCATCGTCGATATCCAGATGCGTCACCAGCCGGATCGACGGCAGGTAGCCGATACTCAGGCGCACGCCGGCCTTCGTCATGTGCGCAGCGAGATCCTTCAGGCGCGGCGCCGGCACATCGAGGAACACCATGTTCGTATGGCAGGCCGTGACGTTGAGGCCCTCGATGCGACGCAGCCCGTCGGCGAGGCGGCTCGCGCGGGCATGATCGTCGGCCAGCCGTTCCACGTGGTGATCCAACGCATGCATCGCCGCCGCGGCCAGCATGCCTGCCTGGCGCCAGCCACCGCCGGTGACCTTCTTCCAGCGCCGCGCGCGTTCGATGAGCGCCGTGTCGCCGAGCAGCACCGAACCCACGGGGGCACCGAGGCCCTTCGACAGGCAGACCGAGACGCTGTCGAAACCGGCAGCTACTTCGCGTGCTGGCCGGCCGTAGGCAATGGCGGCGTTATAGAGGCGGGCGCCATCCAGATGCAGGCCCAGGCCACGGCGGGTCGCGAGTTCGCGGGCTTTCGCCATGTAGCCGAATTCCAATGTGCGCCCGTGCCAGGTGTTCTCCAGCGCGAGCAGCCGTGACCGGGCGAAATGCGGATCGACCGGCTTGATCGCAGCTTCTACCTTATCCAGCGGCAGGCTGCCGTCGGCATCCTGTGGAATCGGCTGCGGCTGGATGGAGCCGAGCACGGCGGCGCCGCCGCCTTCGAATTTATACGTGTGCGCATCCGCGCCGACGATGTACTCGTCGCCGCGCTCGCAATGGCTCATCAAGGCGATCAGGTTGCTTTGGGTACCCGTGGGAACGAACAGTGCGGCGGCAAAACCCAGCTCACCGGCAAGGCGTTCCTGTAGCGCGTTGACGGTCGGGTCTTCACCATAGACGTCATCGCCGACCGGGGCGCGCAGCATCGCTTCGCGCATGGCGTCGGTGGGCCGGGTGACAGTGTCGCTGCGCAGGTCGATCGTTTCCATGGGTGCATGTCGTTGGGGAACCAGCGTCGGATAGTACGCCGTGTGGGAGCCGCTTCAGCGGCGATCGGGGCGCTCGCCGGAGCATCGCCGCTGAAGCGGCTCCCACAGTTCACGAATCTTCGGCCCGGGATACGGCATGCTTGGCGCCATGATCACCATCATCATGGGCGTTTCCGGCAGCGGCAAGAGCACGATCGGCGAAGGCCTGGCGACCCGGTTGGGCCAGCCCTTCATCGACGGCGACAGCCTGCACCCTGCGGCCAATCGCGAAAAAATGGCGCACGGCGTGCCACTGGACGACGCGGACCGGCAGCCGTGGCTGGAAGCCATCGTCGCGGCCATGGATCGACACCGTGCGAGCGGCGAGTCCCTGGTGCTGGCTTGCTCTGCCCTGAAACGGCGATATCGCGATTTCTTGCGCGGCGGCCGTGATGACGTGCGCTTCGTCTACTTGCAGGCGTCGCGCGACCTGCTAGCCGAGAGACTCGGGCATCGCAGCGGGCATTTCTTCGACCCCCGCCTGCTGGACAGCCAGCTGGCGACCCTCGAGGAGCCCTCCCCCGACGAGGCGCTGCGCGTCGGGGTGGACCTGGCACCTGCTGAGACCATCGAGTACATCATCCGTGCCGCCTGCGTCGCGGCGCAGGTCGGCACGCCCTGAGTCCCGATACGAAACAGCCCCTCAGATGTCGTAACTCACGCCCAGCCGCACATATCTCGGTATCTGGCGAACCACGGCCTGGCCGTATTGCGGATCGGCCACGCCCGGATCGGTCTGCGAATACGGATACCTGTTCAGGGCGCGCTGGTCGTTGAACGCATTGAAGACGCTCGCGGTGAAGGACAACCTGCCCGCGGCGAATGCCGGTCGGTAAGTCGTGCCAAGGTCGAGCTGACGGATCCACGGAAGCCGGCCCTGCGAACCGGGCGACGACGCCACGCCATCGCAGTAGTGGTACTGGCCGCCGTACTTGCCCGGGTCGGTAAGGTCCGGGCCGTAGTAGCCCAGGCAGACCTTGGGCGAGCCGGAGACAAAACTCAGGTTCGCAGAAACCAGCCATTCCGGCGTCAGCTGGTAGTACCCGTAGAGCTTGAGCTGGTGCGTGTGATCGTTATTGGTCGGACCGTTGTTGTTCTCCATCAGGTAACTGTTGTCCCAATCCGGACTGGTGGAAGCCGCCGTCGCCTGCACATCGGAGCGCAGCTGTCCTTCGGTATCGCCATAGCTGCGCGAGAAGACGTAGTCGACCTTGCCGTACCAACGACCGTCGAACGGATGTTCAAGGAACGACTCCAGGGCGTAATAGCGACGCTCCAGATGCGGAAAGCCGAACTCGGCGTTGGTCATGGGGACGCTGACCAATTGGCCCGATGTGTCGATAAGGTTGAATGTGCTGGCGCGACCGGGATTGAACAGGTAGCAACTGTTGGTGGTGGCGACGTCGTAGCCGAGCGACGCCGCCTTGGCAATGATCCGGTCCGTGTCGCAGTAATCGTCGATCGCGCTGCGCAGGATGCGCTGGGTAAGCTTCGCGCCATAGACCCAGTCATGGCCCAACGTTTTCGTAAAGCCAAGGATGAATTCGTCCTGGTACTCGGATTTCAGGTTCTTCGCGGTGACCGTCCGCGCGTCAGGAAGGACGCCGTAGTAGTTGTTGGAAGATACCGGCTGCGAAAACGAGGTAAGTCCGGTTGGCAAGCCTTGTGCGTCGATACCGCTGTAAGTGAAGTACTGCGACGTGCTTAGCGCAGCGCCCGCCGCGTTCAGGCCAGGATTGAGCGGAAGGCCGAGGTAGTAGCGCCCCGCATTTCCGTACACCTTGAAACTCGCATCCCCATTCACGTCCCAGCTGAAGCCGAGCCGAGGTGCCCACTGCGGCCTGTGCTGCGTGACATAGGCATCGCCATCACGGTTGTAGTTCTCGAACTGGTCGTTGCGCAGCCCCAGGGACAGCAGCCAGCGATCGTCCACCTGCCACTTGTCCTCGATGTACTGCGCTCGCTGACTGGAACGCACACTCGCGAGCGAACTGGTGACATGGCGAATGGCGTAGTAGCCGTCCTGGCCATTGACGATACCGCCCGTGGCGGGAACGCCAAGTCCGGTCGAAATAGGCGTGTTCGGATCGGCGCGACCGTAGCTCCAGTAGTAGCCATCGCCCGACGCCTGCGACCCCTGATCGATCGCCCGCGTCACTTCGTTGTCGATACCCGCGCTCAACGTGTGGTCGCCGAGGACATAGGTGATATCGAATCGCGTGTTGGTGGTGCGCTGGCTACGATTGGGGTTGTAAAGCGTCGACACGGTCTGGTTGTTGCCGCGCGGTGCGCCGCCGTTGAGTGCGGGGTTCTGGTTGATGAGGCCGTCGACGTAGGTCAGGTTCGGATCGTACGCGCCCGGCTGGTCGTACTGGCTCAGCTTCATCTTGCCGAACAGTGCCGACACTGTCAGGTTATCGGTGATGTAACCGGTATATTTGCCCGAGAAGACATGGCCACCGGTCTTGGTGTTGTCTGCCGATCCGATGTGCTCGCCACGAGTCAGCGTCGGGTAGTCGTAATCGTAGACACTGCCGCTTGTCTTGCGCGTATTCGAAGCGCCGGTCAGTTCGAGGATGTTGCTATCGGTAATGTTCCAGTCGACCTTGCTGTACCAACGGGGTGAGCCGTAGCGGTACTGCACTTCCGGACTCGTGCTGTCGACGGCATTGTGTGTCGAGCTCTCCTGACGTTCGAACTCCCCGGCGAGGAAGAAGAACAGCTTGTCCTTGATGAGCGGGCCGCCAACATAGCTGCTGACCGTCGTGATCCAGCTCTTGTCCTGCGCGTTGGGCCGGTAGAGTTCGCCCGCCACCGGCGACGACGGCAAGCCGTTCGTGTAATACGTGTTGGTCGCGTCCGCTCGCGCAAAGGCGGGCTCCCACAGCACCTGTCCACCGAAATGCCATTCGTTGCTGCCACGCTTGCCGACCTGGTTGATGACGCCGCCATCGGATCGGCCGTACTGGGCGCTATAGCCTCCCGTATACGTTTCCTGCTGGTCGATGGCCCCGTAGGGCAGCGAAATGCCACCCAATCCGCGCTGGGGATCGGTCACGTTGAAGCCGTTGATGTAATAGGCGTTCTCACTGGCTGCCGAACCACCGAAGCTGTTCAGTGACGCGCCCGTGGGCCCGGTATACCCACCGCTGTTGGACACGACGCCGGGCGCGAGTCGGGCGATCTCGTCGGCGTTGCGCGCCAGCGGGAGCCTGGCCAGTTGATCCGCCGTGATCACCGAGCGTGAGTCCACCGTGGTCACGTCGATGTCAGGCAGCCGCGATGCGCTGACGTTGACCCCGGCGAGGTCGGCTGTGGCCGTCACGAAGGAAACGTCGGTCGATGCGGCTACCCGGAGGCCGACATCCTTTCGCGTTTCCACATCCTCACCGTTACGCCGCAGGGTGACCGAGTACGTACCCAGGGGAAGCTGGCTTGCGCTGTAGTGCCCTTTGGCATCCACATTGACTTCCCGGGTAAGGCCATTGCCGCCCCGGACGACGACGGTCGCCCCCTGCGCGTCGCTTACCTGGCCGGAGATGCCGCCCGTCGTGGATTGCGCGATAGCCGCCTGCGTGCCAAGCGCCGATAGCAACGCTGCGAACAGAAGATGGCGACGGATCAGGATTTTCGTTTGCACGATACTGCCTCGTGAAGTGATCGACGTGCCCGTGACGGGCGCAAGGTCCGCGCGGCCACCCGCACTAGCCGATGCGCGTGCATGTGACCGGAAGATCGAAACCGATCCGCGGGGAAACGGATTCAGGACAAGAACAAGGGAGGGGGTATATCAGGCCGCCCGAGGGGCGGATGCGCGCAGGCGCGCCAGGCGACTAGGCGCGACAACAGCAACACGCACCGATCGACATGGCGTCGATCGTAAGGTGCGTGCGGGTTGAGCGCTGGATGGTCAAGATCGATTGCCTGCGATTGGGTCGGCAGTATAGACGTCTAAAAGGCTTTCTTCGATTCCATGCTGCTGGAGTCCCTCTCGAATGTCAACAGTGCCGCATCACCCGCGCCGCGCCCTGCATCGACCTCTTCGCCGATCTCAGGGCCGGTAATGGCTCGGCGATTTGCCCAACACGCGGCGGAACATCGTCGAGAAACTCGTCGGGCTTTCGTAGCCAAGGTCCAGCGCGACCGTGGTCACGGCCTCACCTGCGGCAAGCCGCGGTAGCGCCACGAGCAGACAGGCCTGTTGCCGCCACTGTGCAAAACTCGTCCCCGTTTCCCGGCGAAACAACCGGGTGAATCGACGCCGATGCATGCCGAGGTCGGCAGCCCAGTCGTCGATGGTGTCGCTCATGCGAGGTTGTTCGAGAAAAGCGGCGCAACGCGCGGCCAGCGGCGCGTACGTGGGCAAGGGCAAGGCCAGCGGAATGGTCGGTGCCCTGGCGATTTCCTCGACCACCAGGGACATGAGCAGGCCGTCGCGCCCTTGCTGGTCGTACTCACGCGGAACATCCACCGCGGCGACCAGCAAGGCGCGCAGCAGCGGCGCCACAGCAAGTACGCGACAGTGGTCACCGAGGGCACTGCTCGCCGCTTGTTCAATGTAGACGCTGCGCGTGCTCACGTTCCCCACCATGCGCACCGAATGTGGCGTGCCGCCGGGAATCCACACCGCGCGCTCCGGTGGCGCGATCCACGCGCCTTCCGGCGTGGTGACCGCCACCGTGCCGGATGCCGCGTAGAGCAGCTGTCCGCGTCGGTGCTGGTGCGTAGCCAGTTCGAAGGACGTAGGGTAGTCGTTGCCCCGCGACACGACGGGTCGGGGCACCGATTCGAAGGCCACGGGGTCGTACTTGGCGATCATTGTCCCGATCTCGAACGTGCGTGACCCATATCCTAGCGCGGGACGCGCTCAAGCGTGGTCTCATAGGCTTCCCCGATCCTCAGGACGACCCCATGCAAGCGCCAGCCAGCGTGACGGTGGACACACCGCGCGCGGATCCGACCGTTTTCGGCGTGATCTTTGCGATCAGCTTCTGCCACCTGCTCAACGACATGATGCAATCGCTGCTGCCGGCGATTTATCCGGGCCTGAAGGAAGGCTTCCATCTCGACTTCGGCCAGATCGGCCTGATCACGCTGACCTACCAGATCACCGCCTCGATCCTGCAGCCACTGGTCGGCCTGTATGCGGATCGCCGTCCCACGCCGCTGGCGCTGCCCGGCGGCACGCTGTTCTCGCTGGCGGGCCTGCTGGTGCTCTCGATCGCACACACCTATCCGATGCTGCTCGTCGGCGCATCGCTGCTTGGCATGGGCTCGTCGGTGTTCCATCCGGAATCCTCGCGCGTGGCGCGCATGGCGTCCGGTGGGCGGCACGGTCTGGCGCAGTCGTTGTTCCAGGTCGGTGGCAACGCCGGCCAGGCACTGGGCCCGCTCGCCGCCGCTGTCGTCGTGGTGCGCTGGGGCCAGTCGAGCCTGGCTTTCTTCGCCATGCTGGCCTTGCTCTCCGGCGCCATCCTCTGGAACGTCGGCCAGTGGTACCGGCACCACGGCCTGCCGCGACTGAGGGCCAGCGCCGCCAAGCAGGCGGCCGTGACGCACACGAGCGCCGAGGCCAAGCGCGGCATCGCCGTGCTGCTCGCGCTGATCTTCTCCAAGTACGTGTATCTGGCCAGCCTGACCAGCTATTTCACGTTCTACCTGATCCATCGCTTCAACGTGTCGGTGGAAAGCGCCCAGTTGCACCTGTTCGTGTTTCTCGGAGCGGTCGCCGTGGGCACGGTTCTCGGCGGCCCCGTGGGCGACCGATTCGGGCGCAAGCGGGTCATCTGGTTCTCGATCCTCGGCACCCTGCCCTTCACCCTGCTGCTGCCCTATGCCAGCCTGTTCTGGACCGCCCCGTTGACGGTGGCTATCGGGCTGATCCTGGCCTCGGCTTTCCCCGCCATCGTGGTGTTTGCGCAGGAACTGGTGCCGGGCAAGGTCGGCATGATCTCCGGCCTGTTCTTCGGCTTCTCGTTCGGCATGGGCGGACTGGGTGCGGCCATCCTGGGTGAGCTCGCCGACCACATCGGGATCGAAGCGGTCTACCAGATATGTGCGTTCCTGCCGCTGATTGGCTTGTTGGCGGCGTTGTTGCCAAACACGGGGAAGGCGGCGGTTTCGGCGGGGCGTTGAGGCGGCGGGTTATCGCCGCTGAAGCGGCTCCCACAGAGCGTTGCTTCTTGCTGCATCCTGGTTTGATTCTGTAAGAGCATCGCCGCTGAAGCGGCTCCTACCGAGCAGGTTGCGCTGGCTTGGTAGGAGCCGCTTCAGCGGCGATGCTCTTGGTCCGGCGGCACCTGAGCGCTAGCCTTTCAGCAGGTCAGCCGCCGCGACTCACCAGCTGCTCGATCACGGCGTCGACGCTGGTGGCACCTTTCACCGGGGTCCCTTCGAAGTCGATCCAGCCTTCATTGAAGCCGTCGAGCATCCGCATGCGCGGCGTCGGATTCGTCATGCCCTGGGCGACGAAGCGCGACTCCCACTCGGCACGCGGCACGATACGGGCGATCACCTCGCGACCGAGTGCTCTGGAGAAGGCGGCGGCGATATCGTTCGGACTGGTCCGATGCGGGCTTTCAAGTTCGACAACGCGTACGCCGGTGGAAGTCTCGCCAAGTAACTTCGCGGCCAGCGCACCGATGTCCTGGGTGGCAACCATCGGAACCGCGCGATCGAGCGGGTAGAGGTAGCTGTCGATGACACCCGTGTCGCGAGCCGAGGAGACATCCCACTGGGCGTTCTCGAAGAACCAGGCGGCGCGGAGGAAGGTCACGGGCATGGGGAGCTGGCCCAGCACCTCCTCCATCCGACCCAGCTGCGAGAGAAGATTTTCTTCGGCGGCGTGAGCACCGATCGTCGACAGCACCACCACACGGTCCGGACGCGCGGCGAGCAGGGCATCACGGATGGACGCGATGCTGCGATGGGATTCGGGATAGCCCGGCGACGGATCGAACAGCGGCGGCAGCAGGATGAAGACGGCCTCCGCGCCTTCGAATGCGCGGGCCAGTGCCAGCGTGTCGTCGATCTCGGCGATGGCCGTCTCGGCACCGCGCTCGGCAAAGGTCTTGCCCTTCGCGGCATCTCGAACGACGGCGCGGAATGGCATGCCTGCGGCGAACAGGGCATTGGCAAGGGCGGTACCGACCTGGCCGGTGATTCCCGTGATGGCGTACATGGGGTTTTCCTCGTTTGATAGGGACGAGGAGAACCATAGGCCGGCGCCACTAATGACTGAAGCGACTTATTCGCAGGTCTTTAATGACCTTTTGTCACCTCAAGCGAACTCCGCCCAGGCATCGGCGCCCTTCTTGACCGTGGCGGACTGACCGAACGAGAGATCGTGAGCGGTCCGTTCCGCCGCTGAAGCGCGCGTCGTCGGCTCGACGCGATCGCCGCCGTCGACGGTGAAGAACGCCACCTGGTCGCTAAGCGAGTGCGCCTGGTCCTGCATCGACTTGGCCGCGGCCGCCGCTTCTTCGACTAGCGCGGCGTTCTCCTGGGTCACCTGGTCGATCTGCGCAATCGCCAGGTTGACCTGGTCCACGCCCGCCGACTGCTCGGCGCTGGCCGCCGCGATCTCGGCGACGATGTCGGTCACCTTCTTCACGCTGGCGACGATATCGCGCAAGGCCACGGAAGACTGCTCGACCAGGGACGCGCCGATCTCCACGCGCTCGCCGCTTTCGGCGATAAGACCCTTGATCTCACGCGACGCCGCGGCGCTGGATTGGGCCAGTCGACGCACTTCAGCGGCCACGACCGCAAAACCCCTGCCCTGTTCGCCCGCGCGCGCCGCTTCCACGGCGGCATTGAGGGCGAGCAGATTGGTCTGGAACGCGATCTCGTCGATCAGGCCGACAATGTCGCCGATGCGGCGACTGGAATCGCCGATGGCGCGCATCGCTTCCATGGCCTCGCCGACGACGGCTCCACCCTTCTCCGCTTCGCCACGCGCATGACGCGAGAGACGGTCGGCGGCCGTGGCATTTTCCGCATTCTGTTTCACCGTGGCGGTCATCTCTTCCATCGATGCCGCGGTCTCTTCGAGGCTGGACGCCTGCTCCTGCGTACGCTGGGAGAGGTCGTCGTTGCCACGTGCAATCTCGGCGGACGTCGTGGAGACCACGTGCGCGCCTTCCTGCACTTCGGACACGATGGAGGAGAGTGTGCCGCGCATGCGCTCGAGCGCGCCGAGCAGGCTGGCCGACGCATACTCGCCACCGTCGTTGCGCAGGTCGCCACCGGCGATGCGGCCGGCGATGTGCACGGCGTCGCGAGGCTCGCCACCGACCGTGGCGCGGATGCTGCTCATCGAAAGCCAGACCACCAGCAACGCCAGGGCGGCGATGGCTCCGGAGACGAACAGGTCCCTCTGAAGCTGGGCCCGGAACGCCGCGTCGATGTCGTCGAAATACGCACCCGAGATGAAATGCAGGTCCCAGGGTTTGTACCAGCTGGAGTAGCTGATCTTGTCCTTGAGCTCGTTGGTTTTCGGCATGATCTGCGTATAGCGCGTCATGCCGTGGCCGTCTTTCGTATCGGCCTCGAGCATGGCCACGTACTGGTGGAAACCCTTGCCATCGACATCGTCACGGATGTTCTTGCCGATATCGTCAGTACGCAGCGGATGCATGCGCATGGTCAGCGCCGAATCGAAGGCGAAGACGTAGCCGGTCTTGTTCGACCAGCGCATCGCTTGTATATCGCCGAGCGCGGCGACGCGCGCTTCCAGATCGCTGGTCTCGCCCTTGACGGCGCGTGCGTGGTACGCGTCCGCAATCGCGATCGCCGCCGTCACGTGCTGCTCCAGCGTGTTGGCGAGCACCGCCATCTGCACACGACGACTTTCGATGCCCGACATGACGGTCTGACCGACCAGGCCCAGCACCACCACAGTCATGACCATCCAGACGCGCGAATTCAGCGTCGTACGGCCAAACCAGTTCTTCAATGCGGACATCTACCGTCACCCTGTGTGTACTACCCCGTGTATGGATTAACGGCCGGGGATCGCAAGGCTTTACGACGGTTTTATGAACAGGCGATGCCTACGGGGCGGATAAATGATGGTCGCCCGGCCCCACGACCATGTCTTGCCGCCCGGGCAACCCCACCACCGCCTCGGCACCCACCGGCACGTGCACATCCAGCTGCACCCGACCGCCTGCCTTGCGCCAGGCTACCGAGGCCTCGCCGTAAGGCGTCATCACCGCCGCCGAGGCATGGTCGAGCCACTCGGTAAGTGCGGGCCGCACCTCGATGCGCTGCCAGCCAGGCGCCAGGGGACGCAGGCCGGCCACGTCGCCGAAGAGCCAGTCGTCCACCGTACCGAGGAAGTAATGGCCCCGCGAACGCGATGCCAGCTTCCAGTGCTCCCACAGGCTGGTTGCGCCGTTTTCGCGCCAGTAACCCCAGCTCGGGAAGGTGATCTGCGTGGCAATGCGCCAGGCCTCGTCGGCGTGGCCGGTGGAAGTGAGCACAGGCAGGATGACCTTGGTGGCCAGGGCACCCGTGTCGAGATGGTCGCCGCGCGCTTTCGCGTCGGCCGCGACGCCAGCGGCCACACGATCGCGCAGCTCGTCGGGGACCAGGCCGAAGGCCAGCGCCAGCAGGTTGTGCGCCTGCCTGTAGCCCTGGTCGCCGTCGCCTCGATAGCGGCCCGCTGTACGATCCAGGAAGCGCGCGTTGAAGGCGTCGCGCACCGCGTCCGCCTGGGCGTCGAAACCGGCCGCGCGTGTGGTGTCGCCGAGCAGGCGGAGCATGTCAGCGGCCACGCGCTGCATGCGGTACAGATACGCGGTAGCGGCGACGCGCTTGTCCTCGGGTGCATTCTCGCCGCCCGGGTCGGTTTCCGGGCTGACCCAGTCGCCCAGTTCGGTATCGGCAATGCCACCGGGGGAACGCGCGTTCTCCATCGCTACATAACGCGAGATGCCATCGATGTGTTCTTCGATCGGGCGACGGTCGCCAGCGTTCATCCAGAGCGACCAGGGAACCAGCACATAGGCGGCATGCCAGGTCGGTGCGCGCGCGTTTCCCCAACCCGGATTCGGCGCGATGAGCAGCGGCGCACCGTCCGCGCCGCGCGTGTCGGCGATATCGCGCACCCACTTCGCCAACAAGCGATCGGCGTCGACATTACGCAGGAACATGTCCGCACCGAGCATGCCGTCACCGGTCCAACCGTTCTTTTCGTACATCGGTGTGTCGGTCGGAATGCCGTACAGATTGTTGAGCATCGTGTCGACAGCGGCGCGATGGATCCAGTCGAGCAGCGGGCTGGCGCTATCGAAGCGCCCGGTCACGGCGACATCGGTGTGGACGACCTGTGCGGTGACAGCATCGAGCGCGGGTTTGCCGGCCGGCCAACCTTCCACCTGCACGTAGCGAAAGCCCTTGTACGAGAATCGCGGATGCCAGCGTTCGTGACCGCCGGCGAGCGTCAGTCGATCGGTCTGGAACCCCGCCTTGAAATAGTGGTGTTCGTCGCGCGCGTCTACCGTGCCGTCGACCATGAGCTTCTCGCCGTAGTGCGCCGTGATCGTCGTGCCCGCCGGGCCCGTCGCATCGAACGTCGCCCAGCCCGCGATGACACGCGCGAACGCGAAGACAAACACCCCGGGCTTCGGCTCGGTCACCGAGGTGGCATGGAGCGTGTCGATCACGCGGATCGGTTGTTCCGTCTGTGCGACGAGTTTGCCTCGCGGCGCAGGAAGCACGGCCGCCGGGGTCCATGTGGCAGGCGTCGCATCGCGGGCGTCGTAGGTTTCGCCGCCGTAGAGATCGTCAAGCCGCGTGGGGCCGTCGGCCATGCGCCAGCTGTCGTCGCTGACGATGTCCTGTATGCGTCCATTGGCATAACGGATACGTAGCAGGGCACGTAGGCGTGGCTGTCCGTGCCATGGCGCGCGCTCCCAATGCCAGACATTGGGATTGGTCATGCCGTAGAAACCGCGTCCGAGTTCGGCGCCGAGCGTATGTTCGCCCGGCGTCAGCGAGACCTCGGTGGCGACCGCTTCCACACGCTTGTCGTAGTCGGTGAAACCCGGTGACAGTACCGCATCGCTCACCGGACGACCGTCGATGGACAGGTCCGCGTAGCCACCCGCCGCCACGTAAAGCGTCGCACGCCCGACATGCGCATCGACATGGAAGGTCTTCCGTAGCAGTGGCGCAGGGAGGCTCGTCGCGTCGGCCTTGCCGATCCATTGCGCACCATGCCAGCCGATGTCGTCGAGCGCGGTGTCGAAGTACGATCCGGTGCTGCCGTCGCCGTCCGAGGTATGCACGTCCGCGCGCCATTCGTAGCGTTGGCCCGGGCGCAGTGTCGGTCCTGCATAGTCGATATCGAACGATTGCGAGGAGCGCACCTCGCCGCTATCCCACACCGGCTTGCCATCGTGCGAGACGACGATGCGGTAGCTGGTTTGCCGTGTGCCGTTGACGGCGCTGTCGATGAGCCAGGAGAAGCGTGGGGTTGTGGCGTCGACGTACGCTGGGGTGTTGCTGCGTTCAACCCGGGGGGTGTGAATGGTGATGGTGGCGCGAGCACCCATCGCCGCTGAAGCGGCTCCCACAAGGGTGGCGAAGACCAGGGGGGTGGCGAAGACGAGGGGGCGGATGCTTGGCAAGGCCAGGACCTGTCGGGGCATGAAACGTCCGAGCATAACCGGCAGAAAGCTGCTGCGGTCGTTACCGCATACATCCATCTAACGTGCGAAGGTTTATCCCTTTCGGACCTCGAAACTCCGGAGCCAACGTCATGAAGACCGTCCTCGCCGGTATCGCCCTCTCCCTCACCGTGGCATCTGGCGCCACGTCCGCCATGCAACTGGACAGCCTGAAAGGGCTGGCCGGCGGATCGAGCAGCTCACTCACGTCCGGCAGCATGGGCAATGCGGCAGGCATTCTCCAATACTGCGTCACCAACAACTACCTCGGTGGCGACAGTGGCGCCACCGGCGTGAAGGACCAGTTGCTCGGCAAGCTCGGTGGCAAGTCCTCTGCGACAGCTGCCGCTCCCACGCAGGACGCGGGCTATCTCGACGGTGCCAAGGGCTTGCTCAAGTCCAAGGATGGCAAGACCCTGGATCTGGGCGGCGCTGCCGGCTCGGACAGCTCGCCCATGGGCGACATGAAAGCCAAGCTCACGAAAAAGGCGTGCGACGCCGTGCTCAAGCAGGGCAAGGGCATGCTCGGCGGCATGGGCAAATGACATGACGTGGACGGGACATGGACGTCCGTCCCCGTAAACCGGAGACCTCCCCACCGCGAGGATCTCCCCATGGCGAAGCACGCCGCCTACGACCCCTACGCCATGCGCGACCCGCGCACGCAGTATCCGCAGCCGGATTTCTCCAAGCAGCCGCAGCCCGCCCCCGGACTCGCCAGGGAGATGGTGCCCAAACCCGACCACGGTGAAGCAAGTTATCGTGGCAACGGCCGCCTCAAGGACCGCAAGGCTTTGGTCACCGGTGGCGATTCCGGCATCGGTCGTGCGGCGGCGATCGCCTTCGCGCGTGAAGGCGCCAGCGTCGTGATCAACTACCTGCCCTCGGAGCAGAAAGACGCCGACGAGGTGATCGGCCTGCTCACGGGCGAAGGCCATACCGTTATCGGCGTGCCCGGCGACCTCAAGGACGAAGCCTTCTGCAAACAGCTGGTCGCGACGGCGGTCAAGGAACTGGGCGGCCTGGATATCCTTGCCAATGTCGCGGGCCGCCAGCAATTCGCCAAATCCATCGACCAGCTGGACAGCGCGGCGTTCCAGGAGACCTTCCAGACCAACGTGTTTGCACTCTTCTGGCTGTGCAAGGCCGCCTTGCCGCACATGCCTCCCGGCGCCGCGATCGTGAACACGGCCTCGATCCAGGCCTATGAGCCCTCGGAGATCCTGCTCGACTACGCTCCCACGAAGGCAGCGATCGTGGCCTTTACCAAGGCGCTGGCCAAACAGGTGGCGGAGCAGGGTATCCGTGTGAACGCGGTGGCACCGGGTCCCGTGTGGACGCCATTGCAGCCCAGTGGCGGCCAGCCACAGGAGAAACTGGTGGAGTTCGGCAAGAACGTGCCGCTGAAGCGGCCGGGACAGCCGGTGGAATGCGCACCGGTTTATGTCTTGCTGGCTTCGCAGGAGGCGAGCTTTATTACAGGCGAGACTTACGGGGTGACAGGTGGGCATATGTTGCCGTGAGGCAACCGGGAAAACTCCTTGACAAACGGGAGCTGCCGGCCGATCAACGACCTACGCCAACACCCTACATCTTGTGTTGACGCCCCCCTTCGCCAGCTATATCGTGTGTCCCGTTGGTGTCCGGAGAGGCGCGACTGCCCGTCGGACTTAATAGGGAATACCGGTGTGAATCCGGAACTGCCCCGCAGCGGTAAGTGGAAACGATCCCGTTCAATGCACTGGTCCTCCGGGGACTGGGAAGCGACGGGTAGGCGGGCCGAAAGGCCCACGTCCACGAGTCCGAAGACCTGCCAGCAATCGGTGCCCGAGCGGCCTCGATAGTGGTGACGGCTTCCGCGGGGAAGCACGTCGCGGACCGGAGCCCTTCGATGGCGCTCCGTCCTCGACATTTCCCGTGCTTCGCCCCCATCGCGTCGAGCCTGGCCCTCGGGACGGAGGTTTGACCAAGGCCATGGGGCTAGCCAAGACAATGACGACGATGGATTCCGCAGCGCGCGAGCGCACCGAGACGGCCGATGCGGCCGCCACCCCCTCCGCAGCAACCGACAAGGCGCCCGCTGCCGGTTACAAGAACGATGCGCCGCCGGCCTTCGCGCTGACGCCGCCCCACAACCCCGGACAGATGCGCGTGACCAAGCGCAACGGCGGCCACGAAGTGGTCGACGTGAACAAGATCGTGCGCGCGGTAACGCGCAGCGCCGATGGCCTGTTCGCGGTCGATCCGATGCGCGTGGCGCTGAAGACGATCGGCGGCCTCTACGACGGCGCCACCACCCAGGAACTCGACCAGCTGTCGATCCGCACCTCGGCCGCGCTCACCGCCGAAGAGCCGGAGTACGGCCAGCTGGCCGCGCGCCTGCTCGCCGCCTTCGTCGACAAGGAAGTGTCGGGCCAGGACATCCACTCGTTCTCGCAGTCGATCTCCACCGGCTTCGACCTCGGCATCCTCAACGAGCGCCTGCGTGACTTCGTGCTGATCAACGCGCGCAAGCTCAACGACGCGATCGACACCACCGGTTCGCGCCGCTTCGAATACTTCGGCCTGCGCACCGTGTACGACCGTTACCTGCTGCGCCACCCGACCAAGCGCTTCGTGATCGAAACGCCGCAGTACTTCTTCATGCGCATCGCCTGCGCGCTCGGTGGCAACGACGTCGCCGAGACGCTCGAGCTGTATCGCATGCTTTCCTCGCTCGAATACCTGGCGAGTTCGCCGACTCTGTTCAACGCCGGCACGGCGCACGAGCAGCTGTCCTCGTGCTTCCTGCTCGACTCGCCGCAGGACGCACTGGAATCCATCTACGCCAAGTACGGCGATGTGGCCCAGCTGTCGAAGTTCGCCGGCGGCATCGGCCTGGCCTACTCGCGCATCCGTTCGCGCGGTTCGCTGATCAAGGGCACCAACGGCCACTCCAACGGTCTCGTTCCCTGGCTGAAGACCCTCGACGCGTCGGTCGCGGCCGTGAACCAGGGTGGCAAGCGCAAGGGCGCGGCCTGCGTGTACCTGGAATCCTGGCACGCCGATATCGAGGAATTCCTCGAGCTGCGCGAGAACACCGGCGACGACGCGCGCCGTACGCATAACCTGAATCTCGCCAACTGGGTCCCCGACCTCTTCATGCGCCGCGTGGAAATCGACGGCGACTGGTCGCTGTTCGATCCGAAAATCGTGCCGCACTTCGTCGACACGTGGGGCCCGACCTTCGACGCCGCCTATGAAAAGGCCGAAGCCGAAGGCCTCGCCGCCAAGTCGATCAAGGCACGCGAGCTCTATGCCCGCATGCTGCGTTCGCTGGCCCAGACCGGTAATGGCTGGATGACCTTCAAGGATCGCTCCAACGCGACCAGCAACCAGACCGCGTTGCCGCAGAACGTCATCCACCTGTCGAACCTGTGCACCGAGATCCTCGAAGTGACCTCGGAAGGCGAGACGGCCGTGTGCAACCTCGGCTCGGTGAACCTCGCCCGCCACGTGGTGGACGGCCAGTTCGACTACGACAAGCTCGCCACCACGGTACGCACCGCCGTACGCCAGCTCAACCGCGTCATCGACCTCAACTTCTACCCGATCGCCACGGCGAAGACGGCGAACATGAAGTGGCGCCCGGTCGGCCTTGGCGTGATGGGCCTGCAGGACGTGTTCTTCAAGCTGCGCCTGCCGTTCGATTCGGAAGAGGCCCGCAAGCTGTCCACGCGCATCCAGGAAGAGATCTACTTCCACGCGCTGTCCATGTCCAACGAGATCGCCGAGCGTGATGGCCCGCTGCCGGGCTTCGAAGAAACCCGTTCGGCCAATGGCGAGATGCAGTTCGACTACTGGCCGACCGCGACGCCGACCGACCTCGACGGTCGTTGGGCCGAGCTGCGCGAGAAGATCAAGGCCAAGGGCCTGCGTAACTCGCTGCTCATCGCCATCGCCCCGACCGCGACCATCGCCTCGATCGCCGGTTGCTACGAGTGCATCGAGCCGCAGGTGTCCAACCTGTTCAAGCGCGAAACACTCTCGGGCGACTTCCTGGTGGTCAACCGCTACCTGGTCGACGAGCTGAAGACGCTGGGCCTGTGGACCGCCGAGGTGCGTGACCAGATCAAACTTGCCGAAGGTTCGGTGCAGGGCATCACCGCCATTCCGGCGCCGTTGCGCGAGGTGTATCGCACCACGTGGGAACTGCCGCAGAAGGCGCTGATCGACCTCGCCGCCGCGCGCGGTGCGTACATCGACCAGAGCCAGTCGCTGAACCTGTTCATGGAGAACCCGAACATCGGCCAGCTCTCGTCCATGTACATGTACGCGTGGAAGTCCGGCGTCAAGACGACCTACTACCTGCGCTCGCGTCCCGCCACGCGCATCGCCAAGACCACGGTGAGCTCCCCGGCCGCGGTACAGGCACCGATCGCGCCGGTCGCCGATGCACAGGAACAGGCCGAAGCCGCGGTGTTCTGCTCGCTCGAAAACCCCGAGTACTGCGAAGCCTGCCAGTAACAACAGCAACAACATCTGTAACTCCGCAACACCGCAACACTGTCCGCAACACCGCAACACCGTCTCTGTAGGAGCCGATTTATCGGCGATAGGGTGCTCGCGACGAGCCTGCCCGCTGCCGCGGATCGCCGCTGAAGCGGCTCCTACAGAGGCCTTGCATACCGATGCCGGCGCGCCACGCGCCGCTCACCTATTCCCGAGGTACCTGATGTCCGCAGCACCGATCACCCGCGACTCCAACATCCTCGACCCCGGCTTCGAACTGACGCTGCGGCCGATGAAGTATCCGCAGTTCTACGAGATGTACCGCTCCGCCATCCGTAACACCTGGACGGTGGAAGAAGTCGACTTCTCGCTGGACACGTCGGACCTGAAGTCGAAGATGTCGGACGCGGATCGTCACCTCATCCATCGCCTGGTGGCCTTCTTCGCCACCGGCGACACGATCGTGTCGAACAACCTGGTGCTGAACCTGTACCAGCACATCAACTCGCCCGAAGCGCGCATGTACCTTTCGCGCCAGCTGTACGAGGAAGCGCTGCACGTGCAGTTCTACCTTACGCTGCTCGACACCTATATCCCGGAACCGTCGGAGCGCAACAAGGCGTTCGCAGCGATCGAGAGCATTCCGTCCATCGCGGCGAAGGGTGAGTTCTGCTTCAAGTGGATCGATTCCATCCAGGACCTCAATCGCCTGGAAACGCGCGAACACCGTCGTCAGTTCCTGCTCAACCTGATCTGCTTCGCGGCCTGCATCGAAGGCCTGTTCTTCTTTGCCGCCTTCGCTTACGTGTACTACCTGCGTTCGCGCGGCCTGCTTCACGGACTGGCCTCGGGTACCAACTGGGTGTTCCGCGACGAGTCCGGCCACATGGCGTTCGCCTTCGAAGTGGTCCGCACCGTGCGTGAGCAGGAACCGGATCTGTTCGACGACGAGATGCGCATGCAGGTCGAAGCCATGCTCGAAGACGCCATCGCCTGCGAAACGCTGTTTGCCCAGGACGTGCTCTCGGGCGGCGTCGCCGGCCTGTCGGTCACCGACATGCGCCAGTACCTCGAGTACTGCGCCGACCAGCGCCTCGTGCAGCTGGACATGCCGAAGAAGTACGGCTCGAAGAACCCGTTCGACTTCATGGACCTGCAGGACGTCCAGGAACTGACCAACTTCTTCGAGCGCCGCGTGTCGTCGTACCAGGTCGGCGTGGAAGGCGAAGTCGCCTTCGACCAGTCGTTCTAAGCGCCACCGCTCCCATGTAGGAGCCGATTCATCGGCGATAGGGTGCTCGCATCACCCCGGCCCGCTACCGCCGGATCGCCGATGAATCGGCTCCCACAGGTGAATCGGCTCCTACCAAGCATTGCTCGTTGCCGTGGCTTATCATTGCTGCACTGCAACAGGATGCCCTCATGACCGACATCGACCGCCCGACCGAGGCGCGCCTCCTCGAAATCGTCTTCCCTGACCACACCAACCACCTCGGTACGCTGTTCGGCGGCCAGGCCCTGGCGTGGATGGATAAAGCGGCTTTCCTGGCCGCCTCGCGCTACTCGCGCCAGATCGTCGTTACCGCCCGTTCGGAGCAGGTCGACTTCCACGTGCCGGTTCGCAAGGGCCAGATGGTCGAGCTGATCGCCACGGTCGTCTCGGTCGGCCGTACCTCGATGAAGATCGACGTCGCCATGTACACCGAGGACCTGCTCACCGGTGCGCGTGAGCTGTGCACGCGTGGCACGTTCACCATGATCGCGCTGGACGCCGAGCACAAGCCGACGCCGGTGCAGCCGCTGCCAGCCTGACGCTGGCGCCCGTTGCCGCAACGTTGCCCGCTGCCGCGGGTTCGCCGATGAATCGGCTCCTACCGAAGCGCATGCCGAGCCTGTTGACTTAGAGCGCACTCGAAGGCGTACGCTCTTCGAATGCCCAATTCGATGACCATTGCCGAGGCCGCTCTCGCCACCGGCCTCACCACGCATACGCTGCGCTACTACGAGCAGATCGGCCTGATCGATCCGGTGCCGAGGCGGAGTGGCCAGCGCGTCTATGGCGAGGCCGAGATGCGTTTCATCCACTTCGTGCTCAAGCTGCGCGCTACCGGCATGCCCATGCGGGTGATCCAGGAATATGCCGAGCTGCGCCGCCAGGGCGAGACGCCCGAGAGCATTCGCCTGCGTGGCGATCTCCTGGCCCGCCATGCCGCCCACCTGCGTGGCGAGCTGGTCACCCTCACCGAAACCATCGCGCGACTGGACGACAAGATCGCCCTGTACCGCTCGATGTACGTCGAAGACGGCGCCCCTTCCCCTGCCGAAGCGCCGACGCCTCCCGCGCCGGTGCCGGCCGCCATCCCCTCGAAACGAAGGAGAAACGCATGAAGACCCGCCAACTCGGAACGCACGGCCCCCAGGTGTCGATGCTCGGCCTTGGCTGCATGGGCATGAGCGAGTTCTACGGTCCCGGCGACGAGAAGGAATCCATCGCCACCCTCGAGCGCGCACTCGAGCTTGGCATCACCTTCTGGGATACCTCCGACGCCTACGGCCCGCACATCAACGAGGAACTGCTTGGCCGCACGCTCACGGGGCGCCGCGACAAGGTTTTCCTGGCCACGAAGTTCGGCATCGTGCGCGATCCGAACGACCCGACCAAACGCGGCATCAGTGGTCGCCCGGAGTACGTGCGCCAGTCGGTCGAAGGCAGCCTGCGCCGCCTGAAGACCGACCATATCGACCTCTACTACCAGCATCGTGTCGACCAGACCGTGCCGATCGAAGAGACCGTCGGCGCCATGGCCCGGCTGGTGGAAGAAGGCAAGGTGCGTCACCTGGGCCTGTCCGAGGCCTCGGCCGAATCCATCCGCAAGGCCGCCAGCGTGCACCAGATCGCCGCGTTGCAAAGCGAATACTCGCTGTGGACCCGCGACCCGGAAACCACCGGCACGCTGGCGGCTTGCCGCGAGCACGGTATCGCCCTGGTCGCCTATAGCCCACTGGGCCGTGGCTTCCTCACCGGCGCGATCACCCGGCCGGAAGACTTCGCCGAGGACGACTACCGCCGCCTCAACCCGCGCTTTGTCGGTGAGAACTTCCAGAAGAATGTCGCCATCGTCGACAAGGTAAAGAAGTTCGCCGCCGACAAGGGCTGCACGCCCGGCCAGCTGGCCCTGGCGTGGGTGCTGGCCAAGGGCGAGGACATCATCCCCATCCCGGGCACCAAGCGTCGCACCTATCTGGACGAGAACGCCGGCGCGGTCGATGTCAGCCTCAGCATCGCTGAAGTCGCCGAGATCGACGCGATCTTCCCGCCGGACTCCGCCGTCGGCGAGCGCTACCAGGCCAACATGATGGGCTTCATCAACGCCTGATCCGTGAACGGAAGCCCCGCCCCGGTTAACGGGCGTGGGGCTTCCCTCCTTATAATGGGGGGATGTCATCTGCCGATCATTCGCCGCTGGGCAAGGCCACCGTCTACGCTGACCGCTACGACGCCGGCCTGCTCTACCCCATTCCCCGCCAGGGCAAACGCGACGAGATCGGTGTGTCCGCCGATGCGTTGCCCTTCCACGGCGTGGACGTCTGGAACGGCTACGAGTTGTCCTGGCTCGACCTTCGCGGCAAACCCGTGGTGGCGGTGGCGGAGTTCCGCTTCCCGGCGACCACCCCGAACATCGTCGAATCCAAGTCCTTCAAGCTCTACCTGAACAGCTTCGCCCAGGAGCGACTGGCAGATACGGACGCCGTGCGCGCAATCCTCGTCCGCGATCTGTCGACAGCCGCCGGCGGCCCCGCCGAGGTGATCCTGCGCGCCCCGGGCGAACTCGATGGCACGCCGATCGGCGAGCCCGAAGGCGCCCTGCTGGACGCCCAGGAGCTGGATTTCGACAGCTACGGGCCACCTCGTCCGGACTTTCTCGGCACCCACACCGGCGATGCCCGCGAGGTGCTGGTCTCGCACCTGCTGCGCTCCAACTGCCCGGTGACCGGCCAGCCCGACTGGGGTAGCGTGCAGATCGCCTATACCGGGGCCCCTATCGACCGCGCCGGCCTGCTGCGCTACCTGGTTTCGTTCCGTAGCCACACCGAGTTCCACGAGCAGTGCGTCGAGCGCATCTTCATGGACATCCGTGAGCGTTGCGCCCCCCGCGAACTGGCCGTGTATGCGCGCTACACGCGCCGGGGCGGCCTCGACATCAATCCGTTCCGCAGTACGGACCCGGCCGCCGTGCCCGGCAATCCGCGGGGCGCGCGCCAATAATGAATGCATCGTTCATGCGTTCTTCATTGGTCTTGCCTTTAGTTGTGTAGCCTGTAACCTGCCGCGGCCAAGGGGATTGGTCCCTGTGCCTCGTCCCATTCGACTTTGATCAGCACTATCGGAATCCAGACATGAAGCTTTCCTTCCGTTCGTCCGCCCTCGCCACGGCCACTGTCGCCGGCCTGCTGGTCCTCACCGCTTGCGGCAAGAAGGAAGATCAGCAGAACGCCGCACCGGCCCCGTCCGCTACCGCAGCGACTGCTCCGGCTGCCGCAGGGACCGCTCCGGCTGCTCCGGCCGCCGCGACCACCGCCGCCGCTGCCCCGGCTGCCCAGCCCGCCGCCGCTCCGGCTGCCCCGGCTGCGCCCGCCGTCGCCGACACGCTGAAGGTCGGTGCAGTCACGCTCGGCAACGCTGTCGGCGCTGACAAGAAGGTCGCCAAGGCCAAGAACGCCTTCGCTCCGTCCGACAAGACCATCTACGCGTCGGTCGCCACCGACGGCACCACCGCCGGCGCCACGCTGAATGCGAAGTGGACCTTCCAGGACGGCGAGACCACCACCACGGTCAGCGACATCAGCCAGTCGATCAGCACCGAAGGCCCGGCCGTCACCACGTTCAAGATCCAGAATCCGAACGAGTGGCCGGAAGGCAAGTACAAGGTTGCCATCTCGCTGAACGGCCAGGCCGTGGGCAACGAGGCGTTCGAGGTCAAGAAGAAGTAACTTCTCTTCTTCCTGTTTGCGCGCATGAAGAGGGGTGGCGAAAGCCACCCCTTTTTTGTTCCTCGATTATTTTTTCAGCAGTGTATTGAGCATGGGATAGCTGACGGCCTCCGGCGCCGCCTTGCCCATGAACTCGGCGGCCATCCGCGCGGTGTTCGCATACGCCTCAAGCGACAGCGCGATACCCGCACTCAAACGTCGCGCGCCTGCCGCAAAGAGTTCCTCGCGCGAAGGCAGCCCCGGCACCAGCATCACGTTCAGCGGTACCGGCGCGATGGCCTGGGCGAGACGACGGATTTCATCGATCGCGGCGACGCCGGGGACGAACATGCCGTCCGTGCCGGCGTCGATGTAACGCTTCGCGCGACCGGTGACTTCGTCGACGGCCGCGTCGCCGGATGCCATGCCCCGCAGGAACACATCGGTGCGCGCGTTGATGTACAGGTCGCGACTGCCCAGCGTGGCGCGTATCGCCTTCAGTTTCGCAACGAGAAGGTCCGGCGACTTCGACCCGTCCTCGATGTTGATGCCCGCTACACCGGCGTCCACGAGCGTGGCGACCAGGTTGGCCACTTCTGCCGGGTCGTCCGAGCAACCCTCTTCAATGTCCACCGTCAATGGCAGGTCGACGACGCGGAGGATGCGACGCACCGCGCCGATCATCTCGTCGGCGGGCAGCTGGTCGCCGTCCGGCCAGCCGCACGACCACGCCACGCCGGCGCTTGTCGTGGCGACGGCCGGGGCTCCGGCATGCTGTATCACTGCGGCGCTGGCGGGGTCCCAGGCGTTGGGCATGACGAGCAGTTCGCTGCCGCGATGGAGGTCTCGAAGGCGTTGTGCACTCATGGGGAACGTTCCTGGCGAGAAGGTCCGCACACCATCGCGCCTTGGCGGCGCCGCCGCAACTGCCGTCCGGCGTGTAGGAGATGCATAGGACCGGTGAGACCGGAACTCACCCGTTGACGACACGGACTTCAGACCGCCGATGTTCGAATGGCACCCGACCTGGAGCAGCAAGTGTTGCCGCCCGGGCGGCAACACCGCTCCATCGAACCCATTCCGCTTCCACCGCGCCACCAGAGGAGTCATCGACATGCTGCATTGGGCCGTAGTTTTCTTCGTCATCGCCATCATCGCGGCGGTCTTCGGCTTCACCGGCATTGCCGCCGGCGCCGCCAGCATCGCCAAGATTCTGTTCGTGGTCTTCCTTATCCTGTTTATCCTCTCGCTGCTGTTCGGCGGCCTGCGTCGCGGCCCCAGGATATAAATCACGCGCACACCGAGTAAGAGGGACAACGCCCCGGCCCCAGACCGGGGCGTTGTCTTATCCGGCCGACGTCAACGAGGGTGAGCCATGCGCAAGCTCGTCTGTCTTCTCATCGCCGTTTGCCTTGCAGGCGCGGCATCGGCCGAGTCCGCGCGAAGCAGCGCCGCCGATACCGACTTCGTCCGCAAGGCCAGCAGCGGTAACCTCACCGAAATCGCACTAGGCAAACTCGCCAGCGACCAGGCGTCGTCCGACGACGTGAAAAAATACGCCGCACGCATGGTCGCCGATCACACCCAGGCGAACGAGAAACTCGGCAAGCTCGCCGGCAGCAAGGGCATCCAGATCGCCACGGCGCCGGACGTCGCGCAGCAACAGGACATCGACCGCCTTAAGGGCCTCGACGGCGCCGCGTTCGATCGCGCCTACTCCGACCTGATGGTCCGTTCGCACAAGCTGACCACGGGGCTCTACGACCTGGAGGCCAGCAAGGGCGAGGATGTGGAGATCCGCGCCTTCGCTCGTGACGCGCTGCCCGTACTTCGCGAGCATGAAAAGCTGGCCGATTCGTTGCCACCGTTCTAACCGCGTCCGGACTCGCCGCAGACGGCAAATCGGCGGATCATGATGGGACTGCCCTCCACGTCTCCCCGGACACGCCATGTCATACGACGCTCTTTCCGCGCTGGATCGTCTCCCACGCCTCGCCCTGTTGGACGCCGCGACCGCTATCCATCCCCTCTCGCGCATCGAGCAGCAACTCGGTCTTGCCGCGCGTGGTATCCGGTTGAGCATCAAGCGGGACGACGTGATGGCCCTCGGTGGCGGCGGCAACAAGCTGCGTAAACTGGAGTATCACCTTGGCCATGCGCGCGACATCGGTGCGGACACGGTCATCACTGTGGGTGGCGTGCAGTCCAACCATGCGCGGTTGACGGCCGCCGCATCCGCGCGACATGGCTTCGCCTGCGAGATGTTCCTGGCGCGCATGGTTCCCAAAGAGGGAGACGATTATGAGAAGAACGGCAACGTCCTTCTCGATGAGCTGTTCGGCGCGAAGGTGACCCTGTTGCCTCGCGGTGAGAATGCGCTCGTTCACGCCAATGCGCGTGCCGAGGCACTCCAAGCGCAAGGCCACACTGTCGTGGTCCTGCCCACCGGTGGTTCGACACCACGAGGCGTGCTGGGCTATGCACGTTGCGCACGTGAAATCGCGCAGCAGGAAGATGAGCTTGGTGCGCGCTTCGATCGCATCGTCGTTCCGAATGGAAGCTCAGGGACGCATGCAGGCCTGGTCGCGGGTTTCGCCGCGTTGGGTCGCGATCCGGCACGGGTGAGTGCGTATTCCGTTCTGGCCGAACGCGATGCCGCCGCCGCGACAACGCTCGGCCTCGCGCGCGATGCGCTGGCATTGCTTGGCGCTTCTGTCGAGATCGCTCCGGGGGATGTACGGATCGACGGATCCCAGCGCGGCGACGGTTACGGCGTGCCGACGACAGCGATGAAGGAGGCCTTGCGCCTGATGGCCGGCGCCGAGGGCATCCTGCTCGATCCGGTGTACTCGGGGAAAGCGTTTGCTGGGCTGGTGGAAGACCTGCGTAATGGTGCGGTACGCGATGGCGAACATGTGTTGTTTATTGCGACCGGCGGTCAGCCCGGGCTGTATGCCTATCGAGAGGATCTAGCCAGTTGACGGCTCCCCCTTGTAGGAGCCGATTCATCGGCGATGGCTGCTCGCGACACAGTTAGGAATCGCCGATGAATCGGCTCCTACGTAGGGCATCGCCGCTGAAGCGGCTCCTACAGGGGAATGCACTCCCACAGGGAATGGCAGGGAATGACAGGGAAGTACATGGAGAGCGGCCTCAGGGCAGCTCGACCCGCGCAACCAGACCACCACCGGGACGATTGGCCAGCGTGAGTCGACCGCCGACGGATAACATCAGCTGCGCGGCAATGGCCAGTCCCAACCCCGTTCCACCCGTATCGCGATTACGCGACGTCTCCAGCCGATAGAACGGCTCGAGCACGCGCCCCAGTTCCTCGTCGGGAATACCGGGACCATGATCAGCGATCTCGATACAAAGCGCGCCGGTCGACGTACGCGCCATGCCCACTTCCGCACTGCCGGCGTACTTCAGTGCGTTGTCGATCAGGTTGCCGAGCACACGTCGCAATGCCTGCGGCCGCACGATGGCCGTCCCGTCGATGCTGCCCGAAAGGCTCACGGCTTTGCCAGTGTCCTGGTAGTCGAATACGAGGCTCTCGACGAAGGCCGCCGGATCGATCTTGCGCGGTGTCTCCGTGGCGCCGTGCGCGCTGCGGGCATAAGCCACGCCTTCGCGCACCAAATGTTCCATCTCGTGAAGATCCTGCAGCAGCTTGCCGCGCTCGAGCGAATCGTCCAGCGCCTCGGCGCGCAGGCGCATGCGGGTGATCGGCGTCTGCAGGTCGTGCGAGATCGCAGCGAGGATCTGCAGGCGCTCTTTGACGTAGAGCGCAATGCGGTCCTGCATGGCGTTGAAGGCGACGGCGGCCCGGGCCACTTCGGTCGGCCCGTCCTCGCGCATGCGCGGCCCCTCGTTCGTCGGCGTGATCTTCTCCGCGGCTCGCGCCAGGCGGACCAGCGGCCGGGTCGCCAGGCGGACAGCAAGCCAGGTGATCACCAGGAGCACGACCATCTGCAGGATGAAGACGAAGGGCAGCCAGTCGGCGAGCGGCATCACGCGCGGCGTCACTTCGATGGTGAGCGGCTCGCCGTCATGCAGGGTGAGATGCACCTGGTAGCGTTCCGGCCCTACGGAGACCGTGTTCGCCTTGACCGCGAACGTGGGGCCGACCTCGCGCTGGATAAGACCGGTGACGACGCGCGAGCGATCCGAGATCAGCTCGGTGCCGGCCTGGCCCGGGCCGAGGATGTAACGGTAGTTGTCGCGCTGGAGGCGACCGAGCCAAGCCGGACGCTCGGCAGCAGGGAGACGATCGAGGATAGCTACTGACGTACCGACGTCGTGCTCGAGCGTATTGAGCATCACCGTCTTCGCACTTTCGTAGCGCTCGTAGAACAGCAGCCCGAACGACATGCCGTGCGCCAGAAGCAAGCCGGCGAAGATGATCAGGTACAACCGCGATGCGATGCTGCGCGGCATCCAGCGCTTGAGCGTCGCGTTCACGACTCCTCCCCGAGCACGACCACCGGCATGGTGAACACGTAGCCTTCGTTGCGCACTGTCTTGATGTATGCCTGCTCACGCGCGTCATCGACCAGACGCTGGCGAAGACGGCTCACCATCAGGTCGATCGAACGGTCGAACAACTCGGCGTCGCGGCCCTGGGTGAGGTTGAGCAGCTGGTCGCGCGAGAGGATCCGCTGCGGGTGATCGAGGAAGACGCGCAGCAGGCGAAACTCCGCGCCACTCAGCGACACGATCGTGCCTTCGTCGTCGAGGAGGTGGCGCGCGGTGGTGTCCAGGCGCCAGCGACCGAAGCCAAGCATGCCACTGGCTTCGGTCACGCGCAGGTTGGGCGGCAGCATGCGCGTGCGGCGGATCACCGCCTTGATGCGCGCGAGCAGCTCGCGCGGCGAGAACGGTTTAACTACGTAGTCGTCCGCGCCCATTTCCAGGCCGATGATGCGATCGGTCTCGTCGTCGCGTGCGGTGAGCAGAAGCACCGGGACAGCCCGGTGCTTGCTTGCGCGCAGGTTGCGGGTGAGCACCAGCCCGTCGTCGCCCGGCATCATGATGTCGAGCACGATGAGGTCCACGGCCGTGGTGTCGAGCACCGCGTTCATCTCGCGACCGTCCGCCGCTACCGTTGCGCGCAGTCCGTTCTTCTGCAGGTATTGCGCGACGCCGGTACGAATCTCGCGGTCGTCATCGACGACGAGGATGTGGTCGACGTGGTCCATGCGTGGCTCCGGTGGGTAATGTGGTGCGGGTACGAGCGGGTTCACGCCTTGCCGAGCAGCTGGCGGACGCGTGCTTCGGTCTCCTCATAGTTTCCCTCGCCGTAGTGGCTGTAGACAATCTTGCCGTTCTGGTCGATCAGGTACAGCGCGGGCCAGAAGCGATTGCTGTAAGCGTTCCAGGTGGCATAGCCGTTGTCGACCGCGACCGGGTAAGTGATGCCCAGCTGCTTGATCGCCGAGGCTACACCCGGAAGGTCATGCTCTTCGTCGTATTCCGGCGTATGGACACCGACGACGACCAGGCCGTCCTTTGCATAGCTCTGGTAGAGCGCCTGGGTATGCGGCACCACGTGCACGCAGTTGATGCACTCGTGCGTCCAGAACTCCACGAGCGTGACCTTGCCGCGCAGGTCCTTCAGCGACAGTGGCGGCGAATTGAACCAGTGATCGATGCCGGTGAAGTCCGGCGCGGGGGCCGAGGTGGAGGCCGATGCCGTGTCCCCGGCGCGGTCGCGCGCCCAACCGGCGGGCCAGGAAGCGATCAGGGCAACGCATAGCGCGGAGAACACGAGGAGAAGGCGGGAGGAGGTCATGACGGGTCACCGTTGAATGAGGATGACTTATTGAAGCCCCGCCACGTATCCCACGCGTGTCGCGAGGGAGCCGTTTTGTATCCGAACGTAGCCGCCCTGCGGAGCCCGTCCCGGCCCCGGCGCCCCCTCGTGTGTATCCGAATGTATCCAGCGGCCCCCGCTACACATTTCGACGCGTTTGGGCAGGGCTGGCGACACACCCGGGATACGCCGTGGACGTCTCCTAGTCATCACCTCCAACCGAACGGGATACCACCATGTCACGCATCGAGAACGTCCTCTATACCGGCAAGACCCGCACCACCGGCGGCCGCGACGGCGAATCGCGCAGCTCCGACGGCCGCCTTGCCATCAAGCTCTCCCCGCCCGGCACAGCCGGCGAGGGCACCAACCCCGAGCAGTTGCTCGCTGCCGGCTGGTCGGCCTGCTTCATCGGCGCGATGGGCCTGGCCGCCCGCGCACAGCACGTCGCCCTGCCCAAGGACACCGAGGTCAATACCGAAGTGGACCTCGGCACCGCCGGTGACCAGTACTTCCTGCAGGCCCGTCTCAACGTCAGCCTTCCCGGCCTCGACCGCGAGGTGGCCCAGTCCCTGATCGATTCCGCGCACCGCACCTGCCCGTACTCCAAAGCGCTGCACGGAAACATCGACATCGTCACCACCCTCGCCTGAATCCACCTAACAACGCACACGGAGCATTCGCATGAAGCGTTCGCATAGCGCCCTCGCGGCCACCCTCGCCCTCGCCCTGGCTGCCGTCGCCGGCGCCGCCCACGCCGACGAAGCCAAGAAGCCGATGGAGAAGTGCTACGGCGTAGCCCTCGCCGGCAAGAACGACTGCGCCGCCGGTCACGGCACCAGCTGCGCCGGCACCTCGAAGACCGACTACCAGGGCAATGCCTGGGTGCTCGTCGACAAGGGCACCTGCACCACGATCAAGACGCCCAAAGGCTACGGCTCCCTCGAGGCCAAGTCGTGATTCCCGCGGCGGAGCGAAACGTGATTCCTTCGCCGCGATTCCGGCGGTCCGGTTCGGCGCTCACGGCATGGCTGGCCAGGGCGCTACCGGAGAACGTGCTCCTGCTTGTTGCAAGGCTGGGCATCGCTTCGGTTTTTTTTCTGTCGGGGCGAACCAAGGTCGAGGGCCTGTTGACGATCAAGGCCTCGACGTACGAACTGTTCGCTTCGGAATACGCACTGCCGCTCATCCCCTCGGACCTGGCGGCACGGCTGGCCACCGGTGCGGAGCACCTCTTTCCGTTGCTGTTGGTGCTCGGCCTGTTCACCCGTTCGTCGGCGCTCGCCCTGCTGGGCATGACGACCGTGATCGAGATCTTCGTCTACCCGGACGCCTGGCCGACCCACCTCAGCTGGGCAGGCCTGCTCCTGCCGCTACTGGCCCGCGGTGGTGGCAACGTATCGCTCGACCACCTGCTCCGCCGCTGGCGCGACGTCCGCATCAACCGCCACTGAGCCCCCTTCCTTCCCTTCCACCCTAACTGCAGGGAGTTTCACCCATGCGCAAGCTACTGACCCTCGCCATCGCCGCGATGGCCCTCGGCGGCAGCACGCTCGCCTTCGCCGCCGACCCCGTGCCGGCCGGCGCGAAGAACATCGTCATCGTCCCAGGCGCCTTCGTCGACGGATCCGGCTGGCGTGTCGTGCACGACATCCTGATCCACAAGGGCTACACCGTCAGCGTCGTGCAACCGCGCATCGACACCCTGGCCAACGACGTCGAACTGACCCGCGAGCAGATTCGCAAACAAGACGGGCCGGTCGTCCTGGTCGGCCACAGCTACGGTGGCGCCGTCATCACCGAAGCGGGCAATCGCGACAAGGTGAAGGCACTGGTCTACGTCGCCGGTGTCGTTCCCGACGTCGGCGAGAGCCTGTCGCAGCTTGCCGCTTCCATGCCGGCACCGAGCAACGACATCGTCTCCACGCGAGATGGCCAGCTGTTCTTCAACGAGGCGAAGTTTGGCGAGGACTTTGCCGGCGACCTGACGAGCAACCGCACGAACTTCATGGCGGTGTCGCAGCGGGCGGCAAACGCTTCCGCCTTCGGCGCCACCATGCAGGTGGCCGCCTGGCACGACAAGCCCACCTGGGCCGTCGTCGCCACCGAAGACCGCGCCCTCAGCCCAGACCTGGAGCGCTGGATGTACAAGCGCGCCAACGCGAAGGTGACCGAGATCAAGGCCAGCCACGTCGTTTACATCTCGCAGCCCGAAGCGGTAGCGAAGGTGATCGAGGAAGCCGCGCTAAGCGTGAAGTGACCTCACTTACCGATCGATCCATCCGACCATCCGACTATCACCGAAGGAAACATCCATGAACACGACCACCACCAAGACCCGCTCGGGCTTTGCCGCGGCCGCCGCCCTCGTCGCCCTCACGCTGGCCTCGCTCGGCGCACCTGCCCATGCATCGGACAAGGGCGCGAAGGAAGAGCCGGGCCGGTGCTATGGCGTCAACACCTGCAAGGGCACCAGCCTGTGCGCCACCGCCAAGCACGACTGCAAAGGCCTCAACACCTGCAAGGGCGAAGGCGTGCTGGTGAAGACCCCGACCGAGTGCAAGGCCGCCGGCGGCACGCTCACCGAACCGAAGTGATCGCCAGGCGGGGCCGATGCGATGTGTCGGCCCCGCCTTCTTCGTCCTCGTTTCCCCCGACCTCACGGAACCCCGCCATGTTCACGCCTCCCCCGACGTTCTCCGGCTATGGCCTCGGCTTGCGCAAGGAGCATTACCGCGACTTCCTCGAGACCCACGTGCCCGTCGACTTCGTCGAGGTCATCTCGGAGAACTTCATGGTCGATGGCGGGCAGCCGCGGCATATCCTGCGCCAGGTTCGCGAGCGCTACCCGGTGGCCATGCACGGTGTATCGATGTCGATCGGTTCCGCGGATGGCGTCGATCGCGAGTACCTGCGTCGCCTGCGTGCGCTGGTCGATGAAACCGATCCGCTGTTCGTCTCCGATCACCTGAGCTGGTCGCGTGTCGCCGGCTTCAATTCGCACGACCTGTTGCCATTACCGTATTCCGAGGAAGCACTGGACATCGTCTGCGCGAATATCGACACGGCCCAGGACATGCTGGGTCGATCGATGCTGTTCGAGAACCCATCCAGTTACATCGCCTTCGATGGCGGCAGCATGACGGAGTGGGAATTCCTCGGCGAGATGTCCAGGCGCACCGGCTGCGGCCTGCTTCTGGATGTAAACAATATCTACGTGAGCGCGAGCAACCACGGATACGATGCGCACGCCTTTCTGCGTGGTATCCCGCACGATCGCGTGCGGCAGATTCACCTGGCCGGTCATACGCAAGGGCCCGGCCTGCTTATCGATACGCACGACCAGCCCGTGTGCGAGGACGTCTGGTCGCTTTACGCCGAGGCCAGGTCACTACTGGGCGATGTTGCCTCGATGATCGAACGGGACGACGCCATCCCGGCGCTTCCCGAGCTGCTGGCGGAGGTCGAGATCGCTCGCGCCATGGGTCGGCACACAGGGCATGGCATCGGAGCCATTGCATGAAACTCGCCGAGCTTCAGCAGGACTTCCGTGCGTGGCTGGTGACCGGGTCGATCCAGACGGCGGTACGCCTCGATGGCGCTGCCGCCGCAGGCCTGTCCGTGTACCAGAACAACTACCGGGCGTCGCTGGTCGGCTGCCTTGAAGTGAGCTATCCGCACGTGCGTGCCTTCGTCGATGAGGAAGCCTTCCACGACGCCTCGATCATGCACATCGACCGCCGACCACCGCATGCGTGGACGCTGGATGCGTATGGCGAAGATTTTATCGACACATTGACGGAACGCTTTCCGCGCAATCCCGACGTGCACGAGCTGGCGTGGATCGAATGGTCGTTGTCGGAGGCTTTCGTCGCGCCCGACACACCGCCGATGTCCACGGCGGCGCTGGTCGATATGGACTGGGACCGGGCACGCCTGACGCTTTCGCCGAGCCTGTGCTCAACGTCGGCGACCACCAATGCCGAGGCCATCTGGATCGCCTTGCAGGAAGGCAACGAGGTGCCGGAAGGCGAGATGCTCCACGCTCCCGCCGGGCTAATCGCCTGGCGGACCGGTTTTACGTGCCGCCTCAGGCAGGTCGATGCCATCGAACTCGCCGCCCTGCGCGCCATCCGCGATGACGGACGCTTCGCGGCGCTATGCGACATGCTGGTGGATCGACTGGGTGAAGAACAGGGCATCGCCCGTGCCGGCGCGTTGCTGGCCGACTGGCTTGGCGCGGGTATCGTCGTCGATGTCGGCTATTAGCCGTTTTGGGTATGGGAGCAGCACCACGACAGGCGTAGATTGTTGCGAGCCACGGCGCCGTGGCTCCCAGTAACGAGCGGAGATCGCCATGTTTCGTCGGTCGTGGTGCGTGTGGGTGTCGTTGATCGTCGCTTCGGCGGCACATGGCCAGGAGATGCACGACCACGGGGTTCCCGAGAAGCTGGGAAACGTGAGTTTCCCCATCAGCTGCGACCCGGGAGTGCAGAAGCCTTTCGATCGCGCCGTCGCGCTGCTGCATTCGTTCGCTTACGGCCCTGCCACGAAGGCCTTTCGCGATGTCGCCGCCAAGGACCCCACATGCGCGATGGCGCACTGGGGCGTGGCGATGACGTACTTCCATCCCGTCTGGTCTCCGGCGCTTCCGCCCGACACCTTCGCGACCGGCCAGCAGGAGATGCTGGAGGCAACCCGCCTTCATGCCGGAACACCGCGCGAGCAGCAGTACATCCATGCCCTCGGCGAGCTCTTCAAAGTCGATACCGGTCTCAAACCCCCGCAACGCACCCTCGCCTACGAAAAGGCCATGGCCGAGCTCGCACGCGATAACCCGAAGGATGTCGAAGCCCAGGTGTTCTATGCCGTGGCGCTTCTGTCGAATGCCGCCCCCACGGACAAGACCCACGCGAAACAGAAACAGGCGATCGGCATCCTCGAGCCCCTGTTCCGCAGCTATCCCGACCATCCGGGTATCGCGCACTACCTGATCCATGCGAGCGACAGTGCGGAACTGGCACAGCGCGGCCTTCCCGCCGCGAGGAAGTACGCCACCATCGCGCCATCCTCTCCCCATGCATTGCACATGCCGTCGCACATCTTCACGCGGCTGGGCCTGTGGGACGATTCCATCCGATCCAACCTCGCCTCCGAAGCATCCGCGCGCGAGCATGGCGACGCCATGGGGCAGCTCCACGCGATGGACTATCTCGTCTATGCCTATATGCAGACCGGCCGTACGAAGGAAGCGGGTGACGTCGTCGACCAGATGCACGCTATTCCGAATCTCGACATGAGCGACTTCGCGATTGCCTATGCCGCCACCGCCATGCCGATCCGCATCGCGGTGGAGCAGGCACGCTGGGCAGATGCCAGTGCGATGAAAGCGCCCGACGGCGCGCCCCCTTCAGTCGTCGCCATTGCGGTGTGGGCGAAGGGCCTGGGCCTGGCGCGTGCCGGCCATCCCGTCGAGGCGCGCCAGCAGGCGGACCGGCTCGACCAGATTCAGAAGCAGCTGGCGGCCACCGGCGATACCTACTACTCGGTGCAGACGCAGGTGTTGGCAGACGAGGTCATGGCGTGGTCGGCGCAAGCCAGCGGCGACGCGACGAACGCGGAGGCCTTGCTGAGATCCGCGGCGGACAAGGAAGACGCGCTGGAGAAGCGGCCGGTGACCCCGGGCCCGATCCTGCCCGCTCGTGAACAACTGGGCGACCTGTTGCTGATGCAGAAGCATCCGGAACTGGCACGCGTCGCCTTCAAAGCCGCGCTCGCGGAGTCGCCAGGTCGGGCGGGAGCCCTGCGGGGCGAGGCGAGTGCGACGCAATCCGCTCACTAGATCCAAGGTCAGGCCGCAAGAAATAGCGACGTCTAGCATGTAACCCCCTGTAGGAGCCGCTTCAGCGGCGATACCCAGGTTGCCGCAATCCCATCGCCGGCATAGCCGGCTCCCACAGAAAGCACGGCGTCGCTCATGCCAGAATGACCGCAACGCATACCGACTACCCCATCCCCATGACTTCCGCCCGCTCCGTCGCCTTCGCCGCCTTCACGGCCCTCGCGACATTCGCCCTGGCCACCGCCACCGGCGCACCCCAGGCCACCCCGACGAGCGCCGCGGCGCCGGCGAACACCGTCACGCCTGCACCGATCGCGCTGGCACCCGCCGAGCAGGAAGCGGTCGCGGGAAAAGTGGCCATGATGTTCCTCACACGTTTCCACTACCGGCCACGTCCGTTGGACGCGACCTTCTCGGCCGTTGTCTTCGACAAGCTGATCGAAACCCTCGACCCGGAACGAAGCTACTTCACCGCGGCGGACATCGCACACTTCACGCCGCTTCGTCCTACGCTCGGCACCGCGCTCGACCAGGGCGACCTCACGCCCGCCTTCGAACCGGTGAACCTCTACCTCAACCGGGTGGTGGAAGAGACGCGCTACGCGCAGTCACTGCTGAAGGATGGCTTCGACCTCAGCGCCCACGAGTCCATTGCCACCGATCGCAAGGATTCGCCCTGGCCCGCGTCGACGGACGCACTCCATGAACTGTGGCGGGAACGCGCGAAAGAGGACTGGCTTCGTCTCAAGCTCGCCGGGCAGGATGACGATGCCATCCGAAAGACGCTTGCGCATCGCTACACGAACCTCGCGTCGCGTATCGAGAAGACCAGTGCGGACGACGCCTTCCAGCTTTTCATGACAGCCTACGCCGAGTCGACCGACCCCCACACCGACTATTTCGCAGCCAAAGCCGCTACGGCGTTCAACACGGAAATGTCGCTGTCGCTCGAGGGTATCGGTGCTTACCTTCGCGAGCACGACGAATACACCCAGGTGACCGAACTGATCGCGGGTAGCCCTGCGGCAAAGTCCGGAAAGATCCACGTCGGCGATCGCATCACGGGCGTCGGCCAGGGAACCGCGGGGCCCATGACCGACGTGATCGGCTGGCGGTCGGATGATGTCGTCGCGCTCATCAAGGGCAAGAGCGGCACGGCGGTGCGCGTCGAACTCCTTCCCGACGAGAGCAAGGGCGACGTCGCCCCACACATCGTCACCCTCACCCGCCGCCACATCAGCATCGAGGACGAGGCCGCGAAGCAGACGGTGCTCCAGGTCGGCGAGCCAGGCCACGCGCACAAGCTGGGCATCATCACCGTGCCATCGTTCTACGAAGACTTCGACGCACGCAAGGCAGGCGATGCAAACTACCGGAGCGTGACGCGCGACGTTTCACGCATACTCGGTGAGCTGAGGAAGCAGAAGGTGGATGGCGTCGTCATCGACCTTCGCGACAACGGCGGTGGCTCATTGACCGAAGCGTCGGACATGGTCGGCCTGTTCACCGGTGCCGGTCCTGTCGTGCAGGTTCGCAGTGCCGACGGCACCGTCGACCAACAGGGCGCGACCGACGCCGCACCGGCGTGGTCGGGCGCCCTGGGCGTCCTGGTAAACCATGGTTCGGCATCGGCCTCGGAGATCTTTGCCGCCGCCATCCAGGACCGTGGCCGCGGCCTCATCCTGGGACAGCGCACCTTCGGCAAGGGCACGGTGCAGAACCTGCTCGATCTGGACGACGCCGTGCAGAGCGAGCACGAGGGCAAGCTCGGCGAACTCAAGATGACCATCGCGCAGTTTTATCGCATCAATGGCGCGAGCACTCAGCTACTCGGCGTGACGCCTGATATCGCCTTTCCTGCGACCGAGAGTGAAAAGGACTTCGGCGAATCCACATATACGAATGCGTTGCCGGCATCGTCCATCCCAGCCGTGCCGCACGTCGCCGATCCGACAACGGCATCGTTTGTCGCCAACCTCGAGCGCGCGCATGCATCGCGTGTGCAGCACGCCGCACGCTGGCAGCTCACCATCGACGAGCTGAATGCCTTTCAGGCGACCGCCGCTCGAACGAGCGTTTCCTTGAACCTCCAGGAGCGCAAGGCCACCAGGGAGGCCGACCTGAAAGCATCCGCGGCCTTCCGTGCCCGCCGAAACGCGCTGAACATCGCCGACGGCCTGCCCGTCGACGATGACGCCTCCGCCAAGGGCGATGACGGCCTGGACCCGGAAGAACGCAGCGTGGCGCTGGACAAGCGCCCGGGACCAGCCAAACCCTCGAGCGATGCCTACGTGCAGGAAGCCGCGCAGATCATCGCCGACGAAGCGGCGATGATGACGGCGGCGAAGGGTCCACAGACCTCAGGGTAACGACACGGCACCGCGGTAATACACACCGCAGGTGCCCAGCTATAGTCGTGTATGTGCTCGACGTCGACCTCGCGAAAGCCACTTGCCAGAAGTTCTCAGAAGACCTCGAACGCGTCATGCCGTCGACCGCCGGATCGATGCTTCGATGAAGGATATGATCGAGTTCGCCGCAGGGCTTATCAAGCGACCGCCCGAAGGTACTGCCCATATCTCGTCCGTCGGCAGGCTCCAACCCGTCAGTGCGGGCCGAAGGGACCCGTTGGCCAGCTCCGAGGCGACGTCCCATTCGGACACGACGGCGATGCCCGCCTGGGCAAGAAGCGCATCGCGCATACCTTCCCTTGAGTCGACCCGAAGCCGCCCCTTGAGCTCTACGCGCTGCACATCGTGATCCCGGTGGAATGACCAGGTATTCGATGCCTTGTCGACTGACCACATCACCACCTGATGCCTGGAGAGCTCTTCCGGCGTGTGCGGCTCACCGTGGCGATCGAAGTAGCCCGGTGACCCGACCACGAGCCGACGTGCCAGACCGATGCGCCGACTTCCCGGCATCTTGCGCGCGGGCTCGCCGTGGCGGAGGCACAAGTCGATACGCGCTTCCGCCGCATCATGAAGTGCATCGTCCATGACCACCTCCACTTCCATACCCGGATGTCGATCGAGAAAACGCGGCAGCTCGGAAACCACGTGTTGGCGGGCAAATCCGGGCGGTGCTGCCACCCGGAGCTTGCCCGTCAGCTCCCGCGCCTCGGTGCGTACGGCCCTGAGGGCTTCGTCCAACTGAGCCAGTACACGCTTGGCCTCTCCATGCAAGCGTCTACCCGCGTCCGTCGTGTTCAAGCTCCGGGTCGACCGGTGTAACAACCGGACACCGAGATTCTGTTCGAGCCGGGCCATCGCCTTCGACGCGCCCGACTGACTGATCCCTAGTTGCCTCGCCGCCACCGTGAACGACCCGGCATCCACGATGCGGACGAAGGTCTCCAATGCAGTGAATCGTTCCATTCGGCAACTCCTCAACGGGCAGCGACGGGCGAGGCATTCGCCGTGTCGTCCCAACCACCGCCCAGCGAGCGGATAAGGTTGACGGTAGCGATGGCTTGCAGGCCTTGCAGCTGCACAGCATCACGGCGCGCGCTGAGTACACTCCGTTGGGCATCGAGAACATCCAGGTAGTTCGTCTGACCTTCGGTGTATTGCGTGCGTAGCAACGATGCGGCCTTCGTGGACGAAGCGACTGCCTCGCCCTGCGTCCGGGTCTGCTCTTCCAGAATCCGCAGGGTTGCCAGGTTGTCTTCGACTTCACGGAAGGCCAGCAGCACCTGCTGCTGATAGGTCGCCGTCTGTTCCTCATACGTGGCTTTCGCGTTGGCAAGGTCTCCCTTGCGCTTGCCGCCATCGAACAGCGGAAGGCTAAGGGCGGTACCGGTCAATGGACCAAGAAGGAACGAGCGACTGCTCCACTTGAACAGGTTGCCAAACGAGGACGATTCGAAACCGCCTGCCCCGGTGAGCGACAGTGATGGAAAGAAAGCGGATTTTGCCACGCCGATCCGTGCGTTTGCTGCTGCCATGGCGCGTTCAGCCGCGGCGATATCCGGCCGGCGCTCCAGGAGAGACGACGGCAGTCCGGACGGAATACGCAGGTTCACCGCCTGCAACGGACTGACCGGCATCGTGAACTCCGCCGGCGTCTTGCCGAGCAGGACCGCGAGACTGTGCTCCGAGGCGGCGCGCATGCGCTCCGCGGTCATCGCGGCCGAGCGTGCCGTGGACAACTCGGCCTCGGCCCGCAACACGTCGACCTCGGAGATATCGCCCTCGTCGAAGCGACTCTTAAGCAGCTTCAGGCTGTCCTCCCGCAGGGCGACCGCATGGGCATACACTTCGCCTTCGGCGTCCAGCTCACGCAACGAAAAATAGTTCTGCGCGACATCCGCCTGCAACGCAAGCTGCACCGAGCGGAACAGCGCCTCACTGCGTTGCGTGTCCGCCATGGACGCGTCGGCGCTGGAGGCCACACGACCAAACACGTCCACCTCGTAGGACACACTGGCCTGCGCGCGGTACACCGTGGACGGCTGAACATGCGTGCCGTCGGCCAGGCCCTGGGATGCAGCCGACGGTTGCCGGCGCGTGCTGCCAAGCCCGATGTCGATCGCCGGGAAATACGCCGAGCGAGCCACCTGGTTGAGCGCGCGCGCCTCCTTTACGCGCGCGGCGGCCGCCTTGAGATCCTGGTTTGCCTCGAGCGCCTGATGCTCGAGGTTATCCAGAACGGTGTCGTTGAAGATCTTCCACCATTCGCCCCGCGCGGCCTCCTCGGAAGGCTTGGCCGCCTTCCAGGTGCTACCGTCGAGCGCCGTGGCAGTCTCCTGCGACCACGACGGCGATACTTCCTTGAAAGCGATCTCGGCCGGAGCGGGCGGCGCATGATACGCAGGAGCCATTGAACAAGCGGCCAGGATAAGTGTGGCGGCCACCGCTGTGGCACCTTTGAACAGGCGCCCCATGAAAACGGTTTTCATGACGTACTCCTCAGTTTTCCGACGCAGCGTTGAGCTGCATGTGCGTGTGGGTACCGTGCTTGTCGACCAGCGGCTTACCGCCGGCGAGCTTGCGCAGCAGAACGTAGAAGACAGGGGTGAGCATCAGGCCGAACAGGGTGACGCCCAGCATGCCGAAGAACACCGCGATACCCATGGCGTGGCGCATCTCCGCACCGGCGCCTGTCGAGGTCACCAGGGGAATGACGCCCATGATGAAAGCGAACGACGTCATCAGGATCGGGCGCAGGCGCAGGCGGCTCGCTTCGATGGCCGCTTCGACCGTGCCTCGGCCATCCATTTCCAGTTCGCGGGCGAACTCGACGATGAGGATCGCGTTCTTCGCCGACAGGCCCACCAGCACCATCAGGCCGATCTGGGTAAAGATGTTGTTGTCGCCACCGGTGAGCCACACACCGAACAGGGCCGAAAGGATGCTCATCGGAACGATCAGCAGGATCGCCAGTGGCAGGGTGAGGCTCTCATACATCGCGGCCAGCACCAGGAACACGAGCAGGATGCTGATCGGGAACACCCACAGGGCCGAGTTGCCGGCGATGATCTGCTGGTAGGTCAGGTCGGTCCATTCAAACTTGATGCCGCGGGGCAATGTCTCTGCCGCGATGCGCTCGACGGCAGCCTGTGCCTGTCCCGAAGAGTAGCCCGGTGCCGGTCCGCCGTTGATGTCAGCCGCGGTGAACCCGTTGTAGCGCACGACCATCTCCGGACCGTAGGTCGTCGTCACCTTCACCAGCGACGACAGCGGCACCATCTCGCCGGCGGCGTTGCGCGTCTTCAGCGGCCCGATGTCCGCCGCCCCGGCACGGAACGGCGCGTCCGCCTGGGCACGCACCTGGTACACGCGGCCGAACTGGTTGAAGTCGTTGACGTAGAGCGAGCCGAGATAGATCTGCATCGTGTCGAATACATCCGTCACGGCGACACCCAGCTGCTTGGCCTTGACGCGATCCAGTTCCACGTCCAGCTGCGGCACGTTGATCTGGTAGCTGCTGAACATCGGGCCGAGCTCCGGCGCTTGCGATGCCTTCTTCAGGAAGGCCTGCGTCGCCGTGTTGAGGGCCTCGTAGCCGAGCGCGCCGCGATCTTCGATCTGGAACTTGAAACCACCCAACGCACCGAGACCTGAGACCGGCGGCGGCGGGAAGGTCGCGATCTGCGCACCCTTGATCTTCGCGAACTTGGTATTGAGCGATGCGGCGATCTTGTCGGCCGATAGCTCCTTGCCACGTTCCTTCGACGGTTTCAGCACCGGGAATACCAGGCCGCTGGACGAGGAGTTGGTGAAGCCGTTGACGGACAGGCCAGGGAACGAGGGAACGCCGACCACGCCGGGCTCCTTCAGGGCGATCGCGGTCATCTCCTTGATGACGGCGTCCGTACGCTCGAGCGAGGCACCGGCCGGGAGCTGCGCGATGCTGACCAGGTAATCCTTATCCTGTGCGGGTACAAAGCCTCCAGGAACAACCTTGCCAAGTGCCACCGCCCCGCCAAGCAATACGAGGTACACACCGATCATGAGGGCCTTGCGGCCGACGGCACGGCCCACACCCTTGCCATAAACATCCGAGCCGCGAAGGAACAGCCTGTTGAAGGCGGCGAAGAAGCGGCCCAGGACGCGATCCATACCACGTGTCAGCCAGTCTTTCGGCGCGTCGTGGCCTTTCAGCAGAATGGCGGCGAGCGCGGGCGACAGTGTCAGCGAGTTGAATGCCGAGATCACCGTGGAGATGGCGATGGTCATGGCGAACTGCTGGTAGAACTGCCCCGTCAGGCCCGACATGAAGGCCAGGGGGACGAACACGGCAACGAGAGTCAGGGCGATTGCGATGATCGGGCCACTGACTTCGCGCATCGCCTGGTAGGTGGCGTCACGAGGACCCAGGCCCGCGGCGATGTTTCGTTCAACGTTCTCTACGACGACGATCGCATCGTCCACGACAATGCCGATGGCCAGTACCATGCCGAACAATGACAGGGCGTTGATGGTGTAGCCGAAGGCGAGCATCAGTGAGAACGTACCGACGATCGACACAGGAACGGCCAGCAACGGGATCAGCGACGCACGCCAGGTCTGCAGAAACACGATCACCACCAGCACGACCAGCGCGATCGCCTCGAACAGCGTATGGATCACGGCGTCGATGCTTTCGCGAACGAACTGGGTCGGGTCGTAGATGATCGAGTAGCCCACGCCCTCGGGCATGTCTTTCTTCATGTCCGCCATCGCAGCGCGCACGTCGTCGGAAATCTGCAGCGAGTTCGCACCCGGCTGTTGGAAGATGATCAACTGCACGGCTTCCTTGCCATCGAGCATGCCACGCAGGGCATAGTCAGAGGCGGCCAGTTCGATACGCGCGACATCGGAAAGATGCGTCACTGCGCCATCTGGCGACGTGCGGATGATGATCTCGCGGAACTGCTGTTCGGTCTTCAGGCGACCCTGCGCGTTGATGGACAACTGCAGCGGCACATCCTTGCTCATTGGAGCGGCACCCACGATACCCGCCGCGACCTGCACATTCTGCTCGCGAATGGCGGCTACGACATCGGACGCCGTCATGTTCTTCTCGGCAATCTTCTGCGGATCGAGCCAGACACGCATGGCGTAGTCACCGGAACCCCACATAGCCACTTCGCCGACACCGGGCACGCGTGCCAGGCGATCCTTGATGTTGATGAGCGAGTAGTTGCGCAGGTAGGTGAGGTCGTACTTGCCATTGGGCGAGTTGATGTTGACGCCCATGGTGAGGGTCGGTGACGACTTCACGGTGGTTACGCCCAGACGCTGGACGTCCTCGGGTAGACGCGGCAATGCTTGCGCAACGCGGTTCTGCACGAGCTGCGCGGCCTTGTCCGGGTCCGTGCCCAGCTTGAAGGTGACCGTCGTCGCCATGTTGCCGTCGCTATTGGCCTGGGACTGCATGTAGAGCATGTCCTCGACGCCATTGATCTGTTCCTCGATCGGCGCGGCGACGGTTTCGGCGATGACCTTCGGGTTCGCGCCCGGATACTGCGCGCGGACCACGACGGAGGGCGGCGCCACTTCGGGGTATTCGGCAGTGGGCAGCTTGGTCAAGGCGATGATGCCCGCCAACAGGATGACGGTGGAAAGCACTCCGGCGAAGATCGGCCGGTCGATAAAGAATCTCGAGATATTCATGACCCGGTTCCCATATCAGGCGGACGGCACGACCGCGGCGACAGCCGCGCTCATGTCGACCGTGGTGGGTTTGACGACTTCGTTCGGGCGTGCGCGCTGCACGCCATGCACGACCACGCGCTCGCCAGGCTTCAACCCGGAGGTGACGATGCGCAGGCCTTCGTGCAGGTCGCCGAGGAGGACCTCGCGGTACTGGACCTTGTTGCCTTCGTCGACGACGAGGACGTACTTCTTTGCCTGATCGGTGCCGACCGCGGCGTCGTCGATCAGGATCGCTTCATGCGGCCTGCCTCCGCCGACCTTGAGGCGAGCGTAGAGGCCGGGAACGAGCGAGCCGTCGGCATTGTCGAAGCGGGCGCGTACGCGGATCGTGCCGGACACGGTGTCCAGCTGGTTGTCTACGGAGTCGACCACGCCCTTCTGCGAGTAACCGTTTTCATCGGCGAGACCGAGGGCGACGGGAATCGCTACGCCCGCGTCACCCCGCAGGTAACGGAGATAGGTCTGTTCATCGACATCGAAGCTGGCATAGATCGGCGACACCGAAACCACGGTGGTGAGCACCGGGCCGCTGGCTCCGGCGTTGACGACGTTACCGACCGTCAGTTCGGCGCGCGAGACGCGACCGGATACCGGGGCGACGACGTTCGTATAGGCGAGGTTGATGCGCGCCGTTGATAACGCGGCACGCGCAGCCTTGAGGTTGGCCTGTGCTTCGCGCGCACCATTCATTTTCTCGTCGTAGTCACGACGGGCAATAGCGTTCGTGGTGATGAGCCGTTCGGCGCGTGCGGCATCCGTGCTCGCATACGCTGCACGCGCTTCAGCGGCGGCGACCTGCGCCGCGGTGCGTTCCACCTCGGCCTGGTAGGGCGCCGGATCGATCGTCAGCAGCGTCTCGCCCTTCCTGACCAGTGAACCGTCGCGGAAGTTGACCGACGCGATCCTGCCGGAGACGAGCGGCCGGATGTCGACACGATCCACGGCCTGAAGGCGACCGGAGTAGCTCTGCCACTCGGTGATGGTGCGCGAGACAACGGTCGCTACGTCGACTTCAGCGGCCGGCGCTACGACGTCGGCGTGCGCTGCGGCGACAGCCTCGTGGCCACGATAGGAGGCGAGGCCGGCGGCTCCGCCGACGACAAGCAGGGCACCGAGCGCGACGGAGAGTCGTTTACGGGTGACGTTCATGGAATGTCTCCTGGAACTGTGTGAATGAGGAAGAGCGGATGTCGGTCAGGGCCGGGGGAGGCGCGGTTTCGCGCGGGCATGACGGTCATGACTCACGGTGCATAGAGTGGCTTTCGCCATGCGCGGGATAAATCCGGCTAATTGCGTTTCTTTGGCGCCCGGGTGGCGACAATCCCGCCTAGTGCGCCAGGGCACGTAGTGCGAGGGCCAGCGCACGCACGTCGGCATCGACGGCGCCAGCGGTGGCCAGCTCGTCGTCGAGCCGAATGACGTATTCGGCGTTGCTGCCATAGGGACCGCTGGCGGTAGCCACGAGGGGCGCCACCACATCGACCGAGGTGTCGGCGGCATGCATGGGATGGGTGGGGTTGGCGGCGAAGACGATGGACTGCACGTGCCGTCCGTCATCGAGTTCGGTTTCCGCCCAGATCGGCGAGTACGCACCCGTTGGCATCTCGCGGCGCCACAGGAGCCTCAGTTCGTCGCGAAGAACGGTGTGCGGTATCCGCAACGCGACGCCTCGGATCGTACCGCCCGGCTCGACAGCCAGCATCCGCCCGGGACGCTCGGGCGAACCCCGACCTGCAACCATCCCCAGGCTGAAAGCGCGGCGCCAGCCATGGAGCGTGGCCCATTGCCGGTCGTCGAAACGCACCATCGGATTCCATATCAGCGAGCCGAATCCGAATACCCAGACGTCTCCGCCGGGCAACGGGGCAGCTGCCAGCGTCTCCGCAAGCGAACGCGCCTGGCGTTCGTCGTCCCAGCAGATGGCGGGATCCAGGCCTCGGAAGTGGTCGAGGTAGGCGCCAGACTCGATGAGCTTTCTCGTGAGCATGGAGAAAGTCTGATCGGCGCCGATTGACGGATAAATCCGGCAAGCGAATACTCTTTGGCGCCCAGGGGGACACAATGAACGAACGCGCCGATGCTTCCGTACCCGAGATCGTGGCCTTCACCGCCGTGGCGCAGACAGGAAGCTTCACGCGCGCGGCCGAGAACCTGGGAACGAGCAAGTCCAACGTCGGCAAGGCTGTGCAGCGACTCGAGACGCGGCTGGGCACGAAACTCTTCCAGCGCACGACACGTGCGGTGCGTCTGACCGAAGACGGGGAAATCTACCTGCAGGCCTCGCAGGCCGCCCTGGCGGGATTGCGGGATGCGGAGCAGGCCCTGGCGGCGAGGCGGGCCGAGCCCATCGGCAAGGTGCGCATCGATCTTCCCGCCGGGTTTGGTCGGCTCTTCCTGCCAACCCTGGCCGCGCTGCGCGACACGTACCCAAAGATTTCGCTCGAACTGGCCTTCGTCGATCGCATCTCCGACCCCGTGGCCGAAGGCTGGGATCTGGTCGTGCGCATCGGCGAGTTGCCGCCCGATAGCGATATGTCCGTACGCAAACTATGCACGCTGCAGAACGGGCTTTATGCCTCGCCGCACTATCTGGCACGCAAACCCGCAATCACTTCGATCGCCGATCTGAGCGTTCACGACGCAGCGATCTTTCGTGCCTCGTCCGGGCGCCTGCGGCCGTGGACCGTGAAGGATGGCGACGTCACGCGCGATATCGCACCCGCCCCCGTCCTTGTGCTGTCCGATGGACAAGCACTGATCGACGCGACCGTCCACGGATTCGGCATCTCCCAGTTGTTCGATCGCGTCGCCCGGCCACTGGTGTCATCGGGTGCCCTCGTACACGTACTGCCTGAAGCCGATATACCCGGCCCACCCGTGCACGCGCTGATCCCACTTGGCCACCGGATGCCGTCACGTACGCGCATCGTGCTCGACAAACTCGCCGAGTTCCTTCGCTAGACCCGCCATCAGTCATAAAAGGCGGGCGCGATTTTCAGGGTGTCGGTTTGTGCCTTGTCATGATTGATGAACAGCTGGGCATGATAGGTGCCCAACATGGCCTTGACCTTTTCCATCGACGCGATCGACGCGGCCTTGTCGGTGTTCAGGGTAGGCACTACGTCGTTGCGGAAATTCGACGCGAGGTGTGCGACGTCACCCGATAGGATGATGAATCCCGATTTCCTCAGATGGACAAGCAGCGATTGGCTGCCAGGGGTATGTCCGGGTGTTGGGAAGAGTGTGACACTGCCGTCACCGAAGACGTCCGTGTTTCCGTCGAGAAGCTGAAGATGCTTCGGCGATCCCATGAGTTTGCGCGCGAGCGCTTTCAACTTATTCACATTCGGGTTCGGCCCGTCGGGTGAACTGATCCAGTCGTATTCGACGCGCTGTATGAGGACCGTCGAGTTGGGGAATAGTGCGACGTTTCCGATATGGTCGCCGTGCGTGTGCGATATCGCGACATACTGAATATCGTCGGGCTTCAGGCCGATCGCGGAAAGCTGGCCGGAGATGGTTTTGTCGAGGTGGTAGACAATCAGTTGCGGAAGGGTCGACCAGCCCTTCGGATCGTTCAACGTCGACTCCGGAACCCCCGTATCCCAGATCAGCCATCGGCTGCCTCGCTTGATCAGCCAGCATGTCGACGAGAATTCGATCGACCGACCGACGTTGTCCCCGGGGGTCCATACCGATTCGTCGTTCGCAAGCGAATGGCCGCAGTCCAGTCGATACAGCCGATCGGCAAAGCCGGCTCGTGCCGGGTCGGGAAGGGGTGTATCCGCCTTTGCCAGAGGTGCGATCACCAACCCGATCAATCCTGTCAGCAGGATCGCCGACATCAACGCCCGCGCGCGCAGTCCCATGACATTCACTCCACCAAGGCCGATATTTTCTCGAAGCGAGGCATGGAAGCCCCGGCGATCAGCATGAACCGCCGGGCTATGACGACACGAGCGCGGTACGAAGGATTGGCGAATTGTGCCCATCCGTTGGCGGCATAAATGACGGGAACGCACACGCCTTGATACGGCCTTGATACCGCCCGGGCCAATTCCCCCGCCGTCTTGAATCGGCCCGTCCTACGCTGATTGCCTCCTTTATCGAGAGGCCTCCAACATGACCGTCTTCGGCTGCGTGTTGCTGCTCGCACTATTCGCCTACCTGCTCTACGCGCTGATCAAGCCCGAGCGGTTCTGAGCCCTTCCACCGAGGTATGCCCATGTACGACATCGTCTTCGTGACGGTGGCGGCGCTGTTCTTCGCCGTCACCGCCTGCTTTGTCATCGCCCTGGACCGGATCTGAGCGCACATGTCCATTGATATCGCCCAATTTGTCTTGCTGCTGGCCCTCATGGCTGGCCTTGTCGTTGTCGCAGGGCGCTGGCTTACCCGCGTCCTCACGGCGCAGAACCACTGGCTTGTCGAACGTATCGGCTACCGCCTGCTTGGTGTGGATCCCGGTGCTCCGATGGACTGGAAGCGCTACGGCATGGCGCTCGTGTTGAGCAACGCCGCCATGATGCTGCTGGGGTACGCGATCCTGCGCGCGCAGATGTGGCTGCCCTTCGACGCCCTGCAACGACCGGCGCAGACGCCGGATCTCGCCTTCAACACGGCGGCGTCGTTCATCACCAATACCAACTGGCAGTCTTACTCGGGTGAGTCGAGCCTCTCCAATGTCTCGCAGATGGCGGTCATCACCTTCCTGATGACGGTGAGCGCCGCCTCGGGCATCGCGGGATGTGCCGCTTTCATTCGCGGTCTCGCGCAGCGCGAGGCCCGCAACGTCGGAAACTATTGGACCGACTTCAGCCGCATCATTTGGCGCCTCCTGCTTCCGGCCTGCCTGCTGCTTGCGCTGGTGTACGTGTGGCAGGGCATACCGCAGACGCTGGCAAGCAGCTCGGATGCCACGACGCTGGAAGGCGCCACGCAGCACATCGTCGTCGGCCCCGTGGCGAGCCTCGAGGCCATCAAGCACATCGGTACCAACGGTGGTGGATTCTACGGCGTGAACGCGGCGCATCCGTTCGAGAATCCCACGCCGCTTACCAACCTGCTGCACATGCTGGCAATGTTCCTGGTGCCGTCGGCGTTGACCTATGCGTTCGGTCGCATGCTTTCACGGTGCAAACAGGGCTGGGCTTTTCTGGCTGCGTTCGTCGTGATGTTCGTGGGCTTCCTGTGTGTGGAATACCCCGCGGAACGCCACGGAAACCCGATGTTCACCAGCCTTTCCGTCGACCAGGCTCCAGGAGCGCTGCAGCCTGGCGGCAACATGGAAGGCAAGGAGATGCGCTTCGGCATCGCGCAGACCAGCGCTTTTGTCGCCGTCACCACGGCAGCGACCACGGGCTCGGTGAATGCGATGCACGACTCGCTCACACCGCTCGGCGGCATGGTGCCGCTGTTCCTGATGATGCTCAACGACGTCTTCGGCGGTGTCGGCGTGGGCTTCATCAACCTGGTCTGCTTTGCCATTCTCACGGTGTTCCTCGTCGGCATGATGATTGGCCGAACACCGGAGTTCCTCGGCAAGAAGATCGAGGCGCGCGAGATCAAGCTGGTGATGCTGGCCGTCCTTGCCCATCCGTTCTGCATCCTCGGCTTCACCGCCCTGGCGGCGATATGGCCGGGTGCCTCGTCGAGTCTTGCGAACGCCGGGCCGCATGGGTTCAGCGAACTGATCTACGCGTATACCTCGGGCACCGCGAACAACGGTTCCGCCTTCGCCGGCCTGAACGCCAACACGCCGTTCTACAACACGACGATCGGCCTGGCGATGCTGATGGGACGCTACTTCACGCTGCTGCCCATGCTTGCGGTAGCCGGTTCGCTGGCCTCCAAGCGCAGCGTGCCCGAGAGCCTGGGCACGTTGCCGACAGCGACGCCACTGTTCACCTGCCTGTTGATCTTCGTGATTGTCGTGGTCGGTGGCCTCACCTTCCTGCCGGCGCTTGCCCTCGGACCCATCGTGGAGCAACTCGCCATGAACGCCAGCCAGTTCTTCTGAGGCAATGACCATGTCCCTATCCCTTGTTCGCCCCGTCCTGGTTTCGGCCGTGCTGTTCATGGCGGTGACCGGTGTGGCCTATCCGCTGACCACGACCGGCCTCGCCAACTTGCTGTTTCCCCGTCAGTCGGCAGGCAGCCTGGTACGCCATGGCGATGCCGTGGTCGGCTCCGCCGTGCTTGGCCAGGACTTCCACACGCCACCCTACTTTCATCCAAGGCCCAGCGCGACGGGCGACCAGCCCTACAACGCGGCTGCCAGCGGCGCCAGCAACCTGGGTCCTACCAGCGCGAAGCTGCGCGACGCGGTACGTGAGCGCGCGGAGGCTTTTCGAAAGGAGAACAACCTCGCGCCTGGCGCACCCGTGCCGGTGGATGCGGTCACCGCGTCGGGCTCGGGCCTGGATCCCGATATCAGCCTTGCCAACGCGCACGCGCAGTCGGCGCGCATCGCGGCCGAGCGGCACCTGCCAGTGAACGATGTCAATGCATTGATCGACCGACTGACGCAGGGTCGCCAGTTAGGCCTGCTCGGCGAGCCACGCGTCAATGTCCTCGCCTTGAACCTCGCGCTCGATGGCGCGCCGATCCGGACACTTCCATGAGCACTCTGCAACCCACCATCCCCGAAAGCCTCGACGCCCGCCCGGCCATCGCCTCGCCAGGCGCCGGGGCGGTCATCATCGGCGCGTTTGCCAAGCTGGCGCCGGCAACGCAATGGAAAAACCCGGTGATGTTCGTTGTCTACCTGGGCAGCATACTCACCACCACCCTTGGCGTTCAGGCCTTGCGCGGTCACGCCGACGCACCTGCCGGCTTCGTCTGGGCCATTGCCGGCTGGCTGTGGTTCACCGTGCTTTTTGCCAACGCCGCCGAAGCGCTCGCCGAAGGACGCGGAAAGGCACAGGCGGAAGCCTTGCGGGCGGCGAAGAAACGCGTGCATGCCAAGGTGCTGCGCGAACCCCATCCGGACAGCCTCTGGCACATCGCCGGCAGTGACGAGATCACCGCGGGCACGTTTGTACTGGTGGAAGCGGGCGAGGTGATCCCCGCCGACGGCGAGGTCATCGAAGGTGTCGCCTCCGTCGATGAATCGGCCATCACCGGCGAATCCGCACCGGTGATCCGAGAATCCGGCGGCGATTTCTCGTCGGTGACCGGCGGAACGCGCGTGCTTTCGGATTGGATCGTCATGCGTGTCACGGCCAATCCTGGCGAAGCTTTCCTCGATCGCATGATCGCCATGGTCGAAGGTGCGCGACGCGGCAAGACACCCAATGAGGTCGCGCTGACCATCCTTCTCGTGGCGCTCACCGCCATCTTCCTCATGGTCTGCGCCAGCCTGCTGCCCTTCTCCAAGCTGAGCGTCGCGCTGAGCGGCCACGGCGACGTCGTCAGCGTGACGGTACTGGTCGCACTCCTGGTGTGCCTGATTCCCACCACCATCGGTGCGCTGCTTTCGGCCATCGGAATCGCCGGCATGAGCCGCATGCTGAAGGCGAATGTCATCGCCACGTCGGGGCGCGCCATCGAAGCCGCAGGCGACGTCGACGTGTTGCTGCTGGACAAGACGGGCACGATCACACTGGGCAATCGCCAGGCACACGCTTTCCACGCGGCCGCGGGCGTCACCGACAATGCACTGGCCGAGGCGGCGCGCTTCGCTTCGCTGGCCGACGAGACCCCGGAGGGCCGTTCCATCGTGACGCTGGCTCGCGAGAAGCTGGGCACGAAGGAACCTGTCCTGTCCGTGGGCAGCGTGGCGATCCCGTTCACCGCGCGTACTCGCATGAGCGGCATCGACGATGGCGAACGCAGCATTCGCAAGGGCGCGGCCACAGCGGTACGCGCACACGTGGAAAGCCTCGGAGGCGCGTTTCCCGCCGATGTCGAACGCACTGTGGAGACCGTGTCGCGCCGCGGCGCCACCCCGCTGGTCGTCGCCGATGGCCGCCACGTGTTGGGTGTGGTGGAGCTGAAGGACATCGTGAAGGACGGCATCAAGGCCCAGTTCGCCGAGCTTCGCCGCATGGGTATCGCGACGGTGATGATCACCGGCGACAATCGCCTGACCGCGGCAGCCATCGCCGCGGAAGCCGGCGTGGACGACTTCCTCGCCGAAGCGACGCCCGAGGACAAACTCGCCCTGATTCGGCGCTACCAGGGCGAAGGTCACCTGGTGGCAATGACCGGCGACGGCACGAACGATGCGCCGGCGCTCGCACAAGCCGACGTGGCGGTGGCGATGAACAGCGGCACGCAGGCGGCCAAGGAGGCCGGCAACATGGTCGATCTCGACTCCAACCCGACCAAGTTGCTGCGCGTGGTCGAAGTGGGCAAGCAGATGATCATGACCCGAGGTGCGCTCACCACCTTCAGTGTCGCGAACGATCTGGCCAAATACTTCGCCATCGTGCCCGCCGCCTTCGTGGCGACCTATCCGTCGCTGGACGCACTCAACGTCATGCGTCTGCACTCGCCCGCCTCGGCCATCCTGTCGGCGGTCATCTTCAATGCGCTGATCATTGTGGCGCTGATTCCGCTGGCCCTGCGCGGTGTGCGTTATCGGCCGGCGCCGGCGAAAAACCTGCTGACCCGGAACCTGCTGGTCTACGGCGTGGGAGGCATCATCGCGCCCTTTGTCGGCATCAAGCTGATCGACCTCGTGCTTACGCCACTGATGTGACCCCGGGCGTGCTCACACCGATAGCCGCATCCGCGAGGGGGCGGCTATCATGGTCGGCGATGATCCCGCACAGCCTCAAGGTCACGCCGCGCCCGTTTCGCTACCGCGTACTGGCGTATGCGGTGGGTGCCTGCGCCACCACCACCGGCATCGCGGCGCTTCTGCTGCGCGTGTTCGACCTCTCCAACGTGGTGATGGTGTTCCTGCTTACCGTCGTGCTCGTGGCCCTGCGCTGGGGTCGCGCGGCGGGGGCACTGGCGGCCTTCGTCGCTGTCGGTAGCTTCGACTTCTTCTTCGTGCCTCCGGTGTGGTCGTTCCACGTGTCGGACACGCAGTACGTCTTCACCTTCTTCCTGATGCTGGTGGTGGCGCTCGTCACCGGGCAGCTCGCTGCCCGGCTGCGCGACGAAGCCGTCACGGCTGCCGCCGGGGAAAAACGTGCGAGCGCACTCGCCGCCGTGGCGACGGACCTGTCGGTGGCTGTCCGCGACGACGACATCGCGCAGGTGTGCGCCGCGCGCATCGGTCCGTTGTTCGATGGCCGCGCCACGCTTCTACTTCCCGGCGACGACGAACGCATGCCGTCGGACGGTGCAGGAGACATGAGCATCGCCCAGTGGGTGCTCGAGCAAGGCCTCCCGGCCGGGCGCGATACCGACGCACTGCCCGCGAACGATGCCACGTACCTTCCGCTTTCCACGGCCATGCGCACGCGCGGTGTGCTCTTGCTGGCGCGCGCGACAAAGGAGCCGCTGGACGCCGGGCAGATTGCCTTGCTTCGTGCGTTCCAATCGCTTGTCGCACTGGCGATCGAACGCGTGCACTACGTCGAGGTGGCCCATGAAACCCAGCTGCGCATGGAGGGCGAACGCCTGCGCAGCGCCCTGCTTGCCGCCGTGTCCCACGATCTGCGAACACCACTGACGGCGATCCGCGGAATGGCCGGCATGCTGGGCGAGAACGAGGTAGCACGTGCCATCGTCAACCAGGCCGACCGCATGCAACGCCAGGTGGTGAACCTGCTGGACGCGGCGCGCATGCAGGGCGAAGGCGTGCGCCTGGACTTGCAATGGCACGCGCTGGATGAAGTCGTCGGTTCCGCGCTGGCGGCAGTCGACCTCGGCAGGCGCCGGGTCGTGGTCGACATGCCGGCTCACTTTCCGCTGGTGCAGTTGGATGCCGGCCTGTTCGAGCGGGTGCTGGCGAATCTGTTCGACAACGCGGCCAAGTACACGCCCGACGAGGCGACACTCCGGATCCTGGCCGACCGTACCGGTGCGCGCATCCATTTGACGGTAGAGGACGACGGTCCCGGCTTTCCGTCGGGCATCAATGCGGACTCGCTCTTCGAAGCGTTTTCCCGGGGTGCTCGCGAATCGGCCGTGCCGGGCGTGGGCCTCGGTCTGGCGTTGTCACGACGCATTGTCGAGGCGCACGGCGGCAGCATCTCCGCGTCGCGTGCCAAGCCGCACGGCGCGCGTTTCGAAATCATCCTGGCCGCCGGTGAGCCGCCGGCGATCGATCTGGAAGACCTCGCATGAACAAGCCGCGCATCCTGGTAGTCGAAGACGAATCGGACATTCGTCGTTTCCTGCGGCTGGCACTCGAGCGCGAAGACATGACCGTGTTCGAAGCGGGCGATGCGCTGCGTGCCCGCATCGAGGCGGCCAGCCGTCAGCCCGACCTCATCGTGCTCGACCTCGGCCTGCCGGACGACGACGGCAAGGCGGTGATCCGCGACGTGCGTGGCTGGTCGTCGGCACCGATCATCGTGCTTTCCGCGCGCGACATCGAAGCGGAAAAAGTGGCTGCGCTGGAGGCGGGCGCCGATGACTATCTTGCGAAACCCTTCGGTGTCCCCGAGCTGGTGGCTCGTGTGCGTGCGCAGTTACGCCGTGCCAGTCTCGCCGGTGACCGTGGCCAGGCCAGCGCACGCGTGCGCTTCGGCGATATCGAAGTGAACCTCGCCACGCACGAAGTCGTCCGTCGCGGCGAAGCCGTGCACCTGACGCCGATCGAATACCGTCTGCTGGCTGCGCTGGTGCGCGGGCAGGGAAAGGTGCTGACCCATCGACAGCTCCTGCACGACGTATGGGGGCCGGGGTATGCCACGCGGCCGCATTACGTGCGCGTCTACATGGCGAATCTCCGGCAGAAGCTGGAAGACGAACCGGCAAGGCCGCGCCACCTCGTGACGGAGTTGCAAGTGGGATATCGGCTGGCAGGTCTCGCCTGAGGCGTCTTGATAGCGCCTTGATATCGCGGCAGCCAATACAGCGCCGTCCTTAGACGTCGGTGCCTAGCATGGGTGGTCATCCCTGATCCAAAGGCCTGACCATGATCGCCCGTTCCCTGCTTATTCCTATCGCCCTGCTTGCCGCGCTTCCGGTATTCACCGCCCACGCCGACGATGCGTCGCCCATCTGCACGGACCGCCCCACCAAGGCCAACGCAACCTGCACCGTGCCCGAGGGCACATGGCAGCTGGAAACCGATGTCGGCAATGCTACGCACGATGCACACCCTGGCAGCAGCACGGATACGCTTTACTTCGTCAATCCGTACATCAAATACGGCATCGGTGCCCATACCGACATCGAAGTGAACTGGGCACCCGCCGTACGCATCCTCACCAAGGCCGAAGGCGAGCGTCATACGACGCACGGCTCGGGCGATGTGTATGTCCGCGTAAAAACCGCGCTCTTTAGCGGCGATGTCTTCAGTGCCTCGATCATTCCCTTCGTAAAGGCGCCTACCGCCTCGCACGGTATCGGCAACGATCACTGGGAAGGCGGCGTCGCGATGCCGATGAGTGCAGCCGTGGGTGGTGGTTTCACGGTGACGATCGGCCCGGAACTGGATGCACTGGCGGATGCCGACGGGCACGGGCGCCATCTCGCGGTAACCAACCTGGTGAACGTTGCTCATCCGCTGACCGGTGCTTTGTCGGTAGCGGTGGAGTACTGGCGCCAGGACAATCACGACCCGTCGGGCCGCGTGAAGCAGGAGTCGGCCGATATCGCCTTTACCTACCTGGCAAGTCCGGACCTGCAACTGGACGTGGGTGCGAATATCGGCGTGAACAACGCTACTCCGGACCATCAGCTCTATGCGGGGGTTTCATACCGATGGTGATCTGAAAGGGAGCGGTATCATCGTGCCACCCGATGATTGAAGGAATGCCAGATGGCCGCTCCCCTTCCCATGCCCGAATCCCCCGAGCGCGTCGTGCGCTTCTGGCGTGAGGCCGGCTTCGACCGTTGGTTCACGAGTGACGCCGGTTTCGATCGCGTATTTCGCGAGCACTTCATGGGGGCGCATCTGGCTGCGGCGTCGCGACAGCTGGACGCATGGATGGCGAATGCCGAGGGCTGCCTCGCCCTGCTGATCCTGCTCGACCAGTTTCCGCGTAACACCTTTCGCGGCTGCGCGCATATGTACGCGACCGACCCGCTCGCGCGTTTCATCGCACGACATGTGCTGGAACGAGGCTTCGACCAGCAACTCGATCACGACATGCGTGCGTTTGCCTATCTGCCGTTCGAACACTCCGAAGATCTGGCCGACCAGGAGCTTTCGGTGACGCTGTTCGATGCACTGGGCGGCGCGTTTCAGCCCTATGCGGCGACGCATCGGGACATCATCCGGCGGTTTGGACGGTTCCCGCATCGCAATGGCGAGTTGGGGCGCGAGACCTCGCCGGAAGAACGGGCGTTTCTCGATGGAGGTGGGTTTGCGGGGTGATTCTGCGGAATCGCCGCTGAAGCGGCTCCCACATGGAGCGAGGGGAGATGGTGCGCCCGGAGGGATTCGAACCCCCGACCAATGGCTTCGGAAGCCACTACTCTATCCGGCTGAGCTACGAGCGCTGATGATGCAGAAGGCGATTGTAGCCGAATGGCTCGGGGCGGCCTAGCCTGAGCTGTCAGGCCCTGGCCAGGCTGGGTTCGGAGCCTGCCGCCGCGGCGCGCAGGCTTTCCCTGTAGCGCCGGCTGCACGGCAGGACGGTACCGTCGGCCATGTGCAGGCGTGCGTCACCGGCATCCAGCGGCTCGATCGCGGTGACCTGCGCCAGCTGGACCAGATAGCTACGGTGCGCCCTGACGAATACAGCCGGGTCCAGGCGGGTCTCGAGCGCCGCCAGGGTGCTGCGCAACGGATAGTCGCGGCCACGCACACGCAGGTTCACGTAGTTGCCGGCGGACTGCACCCATTCGATGTCGGCGGTGGCGACGAGGAAATCGCGACCGAGCTTGCGCACCAGGAACCGCTCCGGACGGTCCACCGCCTCGACCGGTGGCCCTTCGTCCGGCACGTCGAGCAGGCTGGCCTCGCCCTGCATGTGGCGCCCGAACCATTCGACCATATGGCCGACGGCGACAATCAGGAAGAAGGTGCGGACGTCCTTCAGGTACTCGTAGACCGCCTGATTGGTCCAGGGGCCCGGTTCGTATTTCGAGCCGAACATCCCATAGACGAGCATCCGGATCAGGTCCATGCCGACCACGTGGCAGGCGGAGTAGACCACGCTCCCCAGGAAATACAGCGGCAGCCGGCGGCGCCAGGTGTCCGCATGCAACGGCCAGCGGTCACACGCTTTCAGGATGAACGGCAGGAGCAGCAGGCCGAGGGTGATGCTGCTGAACTCGTTGGTCGCGATCTGCCAGGTCTGCGCCGCGATGTTGTACCTGAGGGCGTCCAACCGGATGGTCATGGTGTTGCCGATGGCGGCCGCGACGAAGGTGACCAGCCAAAAAGCGATCATCCACCGCTGGCGACGGCGATGGGCGCGGTCGAGTTCCTTGCCGGGCGGTGTCGGGGTCATGGCATCCATGCGGCGATCATAGCGTCGTCCTCGCTGCCGCTCACCCAACCCGTCCCACCTACCCCACCATTCGTCCCCGAAAGCCTCCTGTTCGCCCCCTCGTGCTGGTGACGGGCCCGGCGTGACGCCGATCCTGTCCTCGCCTTCCCGACAGGATGCATGGACATGAGCACCACCCGCCGCCACGACATCGATGCCTTACGCATCTTCGCTTTCGCCCTCCTCATCCTCTATCACACGGCCATGGCCTACGTGGCGGACTGGGACTTCCATATCAAAAGCGCCCATACGGCAGAGTGGCTGCAATGGCCGATGATCTTCATGAACCGCTGGCGGATGTGCCTGCTGTTCCTGATATCGGGCGCGGCGATTGCGCTGGCCGCGCCCGAGGGCCGGCTCGGGCGATTCGCCCGTGAGCGCACCTGGCGGCTCATGCTGCCGCTGATCTTCGGCATCTTCGTGGTGGTCCCGATCCAGCCCTACTGCGAGGGCGTGGCCAGCGGGCACCTGACGCCGGGCTTGTGGAACTTCCTCGTCAGCTACTGGAACATCCACCCCTGGCCGAAGGACAGCTTCACCGGCTGGCAGTACGGGTTCACATGGAACCACCTCTGGTACCTCGCCTACCTGTGGACGTACACCCTGTGCCTGGTCGCCCTGATGCCGCTGTTCGGTCTGGCCCGGGTTCGCTCGGCTGTCGCCGCCTTCTGCCGCGCGCCGGCGTGGGTCTTCGTCGGTGCGCCGACCGCGCTGCTGCTTTTCTACATCCTGTATCTGGCGCCGAAATTTCCGGGAACGGGCGCCTTCATCGGCGACTGGTATCAACACGCAAAGTACGGGTCGGTTTTCCTGGGCGGCTATCTGCTCGCCCGTGAGGCCGGGTTCTGGAACCGCGTCGTGACGATGCGCAAGGTGACCCTGGTAACGGCGCTGGTGTCGATCACGCTCTACCTCGGCCTGCGACTGACCGGTCAGCTGGTGGGTGCCGACTCGTGGGTGTATCGCGTGCCGCAGACGTTCTGGGAAGTGCTGTCACAGACGGCGCAAAGCCTTTACCTCTGGGCCGCCCTGCTGACCATTGTTGGCTGGGGCAAGGTCTTCCTCGACCGTCCGTTCCGCTGGCTGCCGTATTGCACGGAGGCCGTGTATCCCTGGTACATGCTGCACCAGAGTCTGATCATCCTGCTGCTGTTCTGGCTGAAGCCGATGTCGCTGGGGCCGTGGCTGGAGCCGGCACTGGTGCTGGGTGGAACGATTGCCGGGTGTTATGTGCTGCACGAATTCGTGATTCGGCGAGTGGCTTTCATACGGCCGCTGTTTGGGCTCAAGCCGGTGAAGCGTTCCGCGCGTGCTGTCGTAGGAGCCGATTCATCGGCGATCCCTGCGGGGCGATGAGACCGCGTTTAACGGCGAGCACCCATCGCCGATGAATCGGCTCCTACGTTTATGTGGAGGAAGGGCGCCTTGCGGCGCCCTTCCGTGTCTCACTTGGTCTTGTAAAGCTCGCCCAGCCAATCGGGCTTGCTCTTGTCGCGTTCCAGATGCGGGTACATCAGGCCGTCGTGGTAGTCGACGTTGATCGTCTTGTACTTGTCGAAGTTCTTGACCAGCAGCTGGATCGGCGCCTTGTTCGTCTTCGCGTCGGTGACGGCATCCTTCAGCACGTCGCCGGCGAATTCCTTATTGTTCACCGCCACGATGTGCATACCCGGCGAGAGGCCCGCCTTGAAGGCAGGACCGTCCCAACGCACGTCGGAGATGTCGCCCTTCGACGACACGGCGAAGCCGGCCGAGTAGGTCAGGTCGGTCACCATGCGACGGGTCTCGAAGCCCTTGATCGCTTCGGACGGCTTGTCGTTATAGACCAGCTTCCAGCCGCTGCGCTCGATACCTTCGATATCGCCCTTGTGGCCATCGACGCGCTCGCGCAGGTAGGTCGACCAATCGAACGGCGCGATGCCGTTGAGGGTCGAGGCCACTTCCTCGAACGTGTACGGATTGACCTTCCAGTCGCCGTCCTTCATGCCGAAGAACGCCTTGGCGAAATCGTCCAGGTTGCGCTTGTTCTTGGTGAGTTCGCGCAGCTTGGTGTCGACATCGAGCCAGATCATCTGGCCGCCCGAATAGTAGTCTTCGCTCATCTGGTAGTTGCGATACGAGAGCGGGCGACGCTGGGCGATCGTCGGATCGTTGGTGGTGTCTTCAATGTTACGCCAGGACAGGCCCGGACGGCCCTTGTCATAGGTCGCGGCGACGAAGGCGAGCAGGTCGCGCGCCTGATCCTGCGAGACGAGGCCCGAACGAGCGGCGACCACGTTGCCCCAGAACTGCGTCTGGCCTTCGTAGACCCACAGCAGGCTGTTGCCCATCGGCACGTTGAAGCTTGGCGTGGCCAGGTCGGCGCCACGGCGGTACTTGCCGTCCCAGGAGTGGTTGTACTCGTGGGCGAGCAGGTCACGGCCGAGCCAGTTCTTTTCCCACTCGGTGAAGTAGCCCGGCGCGGCGCTGTTCTCAGACGAGCGGTGATGTTCCAGGCCGATGCCACCGAGCTTGTCGGTCAGCGCGAGCAGGAAGTCGTAGTGGTTGTAGTGACGCGCACCGTAGAGCTTGTCCATCTGCTGGACGAGCTTGCGGTGGATTTCCAGTGCTTCCGGCTTGATCTCGAGCGACTTGGCGTTGTCGGCCACGATGTTCAGGTGCACCGGCGAGCGACCGTTCGGATCGAGGTCGACGCGCTTGAAATAGCGGCCGGCGAAGATCGGGGAGTCGACGAGGTCGTCGTAGTTGATCGTCTTGAAGTTGACCGTGTCGCCGCTCTTGTTGGCTTCTTCCAGCGCGCTGCCGTACTGGAACCCGGTCGGGAGCTTGACGCTCGCATCGACCTGGACACGATCGGCGCGATAGCCCGCCGGATACAGCGACACCTGGTTCCACTCGACATTGACGATGTCCGGCGTCATGACGATGCGACCCTGGCGGGTGTCCTGCGGGGTCAGTGTCTGGAACTCGACATCGACCGACGACGCACCGGCCGGCACGTCCACGTGGAAGGCATAGACGTTGAATTCGTCACGCTTCCACTCGACGCGCTTGCCACCGGCGGTCACGACAAGGCCGGCAAACTGATCGATCGGACCCGTCGGCGAGTGGTGGCCCGGGATCCACTGCGGGAACAGCAGGGTCAGCGGACCCGGCTGCGCGGGGATGTTCTCGCGAACACGAAAAATGCGGTGATCGAGATCGGTCGCGTCGACAACCAGCTTGAGCGTGCCGTTGTAAGCAACGTCCTGCGGAGCGGGGACGTCATCCGCGCGGACGGCCGTCGCGCCGACGCCGGCGAGGGCCGCCAGCAGCGCGGAGGCAAGAAGGGTGGATTTCACTGAGTTCTCCCGTGGAGCGTGTGGGTCGCCCGGACATCCTTGTGAGCGGGTCGGCGCGAGCCCCTGCGGTTCGCGCAAGCCTTCGATCCTAAACGTCGGGGGCCGGGGTTCCCTATGCCAGAGGTCACGAACAGTGCACGCGCCTCCGCTGAAGCCGGGCCCTCGCTCTTGTCGCCCGCAGGCACGCAGCATGCAGCATGCGCAGGAACTTACGACGTCGCGAGGGGCGAAAGGCTTGGCGCAAGAAGTTAAAAGATCGTAATATCACGCCGCCGCTAAAGGGGCCGCCCGGCGAAGGGGCCGGTGCGCACTATCAGGAACACAGGGAATCTCATGGAAAAGCTTTTTCTTACGACGGCCGCCGCGGTCGCACTTTCGTTCGCTTCGTCTGGCGCGCATGCCGCCAATGAAGGCGCCTTCATCGGCATCAACGGTGGCCAGGCCAGCTACGACATCAACCACAGCGGTTTCCAGGATAAGAACGATACCGCCTTCGGCGCGGTGGCCGGCTATCGCTGGGCGGTGGATCGTCCGTTCTACTTCGGCGTTGAAGGTGGTTACGTCGATCTGGGCAAGATCACAAGCCATTACGAGACCTCGCAGACCTTCGGTACGCGTCTGGATACGTTCTCGGAAAAGTACAAGCTCAAGGGCCACGCCTTGCTCGTCGGCGCCAATGGCAAGTGGGTGCTTCCGCACCGCTGGACCATCACCGCTCGCTTCGGCCTCGCGCATTCGCACACGTCCTACGACGTGGATCAGAATGAGGTCTTCGACGGCAAGAATGTCTACAACTATTCGCTCCGCGATTCGTCCAATGACAACGGCATCTATGCCGGCGTCGGTTTCGGCTATGACTTCACGCCGAACTTCGGTGTGACGCTCAACTACGACAACTACTCGCTGAAGGCGCAGAACATCACCGGTGACAAGCGCACGATTAACGTGGGCGTCTGGGGTGGTGCCGCGGAATTCCGCTTCTGATCGACCTTAGTCATGCACCATCGAAAACGGCCGCTTTCGCGGCCGTTTTCTTGTATATCGATCCTGCTCAGGTGCGCGAGGGAATCTTCAGACCCCGCTCCACACCAGGACGCGACGTACCCCGCTCGAGCCAGGCGATCACGTTCTGGAAATCATCGAAGCCGACAAGCTCACGCGCACCGTAGAACGTCACCAGGTTGTTCACCCAGCCCAGCGTCGCGATATCCGCAATGGTGTATTCGTCGCCGATAATCCACTCCCGCCCGTCCAGGCGACGATCCAGCACACCGAGCAGGCGCTTGGATTCATCGACATACCGTTGCAGCGGACGCTTGTCTTCGAACTCGCGCCCGGCAAACTTGTGGAAGAAACCCACCTGGCCGAACATCGGGCCGATGGCGGCCATCTGGAAGAACACCCACTGGATGGTTTCCCAGCGCTTCGCCGCATCGGTCGGAATGAAGCGCCCGGTTTTCTCCGCCAGGTAGAGCAGGATGGCGCCGGACTCGAACAGACCGATCGGCTTACCGTCGGGACCGTTCGGGTCGATCATCGCCGGGATCTTGCCGTTCGGGTTCAGCGACTCGAACTCCGGCAGCTTGTTCTCGTTCTTCATGATGTCGACCAGATGCACCTCGTACGGCAGGCCCAGCTCCTCGAGCATGATCGAGGTCTTTACCCCGTTCGGCGTCGGCAGCGAGTACAGCTGGATACGGTCGGGGTGCGCGGCGGGCCAGCGCGAGGTGATCGGGAACGCTGAGAGATCTGACATGGTGCCTTTCCTTCGGGCCGTGAAGACCGAAGGTAGGTCGTCATCGGGCCCGATTCAATGGGCAGCCATGCAAATCAGGCAACGATCAGTCGCGATTGAGCTTGCTGTGCTTCACGCCATAGGTGAAGTACACGATCAAACCGATCGCCATCCAGATGGCAAAACGCTCGAACGTGATCCACGGCAGGCCCCAGATCAGCGCCAGCGAGAACAGGATGCCGAGTGGCGCGACGAACCAGACCGCCGGTGTCTTGAACTTGCGTTCCAGGTCGGGCTTGCGGACCCGCAGCACCAGCACCGAGGCGCAGATCAGGATGAAGGCGCTGAGCGTGCCGATGTTGACCAGCTCAGCCACTTCGCCGATGGGCAGCAGGCCGGCGACGACCGCAGTGAAGATGCCCAGGATCATGGTCGGGCGCGCCGGCGTGCCGAAGCGCGGATGCACACGGGCGAACCAGGCCGGCAGCAGCCCGTCGCGCGACAGCGCGAACCAGATACGCGCTGCGCCGAGCATGAAAGCGAAGAGCACGCTGATGACGCCGATGACGGCGGCCACGGCGATGACGTTGCTGAGCCACGGCAGGCCGATGGCATTGAACGCATCGGAGACCGACGCTTCACCATTGAGCGTGCCGTAGGGCACGATACCGGTAAGCACCAGCGATACCGCGATGTAGAGCACCATCGCCACGGCCAGCGAGAGCAGCACCGCGCGCGGAAGATCACGCTGCGGGTCCTTGGCTTCCTCAGCGGCGGTGGTCAGGGTGTCGTAGCCAAACACGGCGAAGAACACGACGCTCGCACCGGTCAGCACGCCCTGCCAGCCGAAATGACCCATGCCCTTGTCGTCGAATACACGCTCGGGAATGAACGGGTGCCAGTTGGCGGTATTGATGTAGAACGCGCCGACACCGATCACCAGCGCCACGCCGATCACCTTGATGCCAACGATCACGGTGTTCAGCCGCGCGCCCCACTCCGTCTTGACCGAAAGCAGGATGGCAACGAACAGCGAAATGCCCGCGGCGATGATGTTGAAGCGATGTGCGTCGGTTGGCGCGGCGACCGGATGGGCGAAGGTCACACCGAGCGAACCCACGGCGTGCTGCCAGTAGTACGCCATCGTGTCGGCGCTCATGCTTTTCTGCGCCCACTCAGGCAGGTGTACGCCGGCCGAAGCAAGCAGCACCTGCACGTAGCCGGACCAGCCGATAGCCACGACCGCGACCACCAGCGCGTATTCGAGAAGAAGGTCCCAGCCGATGACCCAGGCGGCCCCTTCGCCAAGCACCGCGTAGCCATAGGTGTAGGCACTGCCGGTCACCGGAATCAGACCGGCGAACTCGGCGTAGCAAAGGGCGGCACAGGCACTGCCGAGGCCCGCGATGATGAAGCTGAGCGCCACGGCCGGGCCGGCGTTGAGGGCGGCCTGCTGACCGGCGAGCACGAAGATGCCCACGCCGATGATGCCGCCGATGCCGATGGCGGTGAGCTGCCAAAGACCCAGCACCCGCCGGAAGTCCTTGCGCTGGCCTACCTCGGCCTGCAGCTGTTCGACGGACTTGTGACGGAGGAACTTGGCTAACGACATCGGAGGATCCCTGGGACTGGCTGACCGGGGATCATACCTGCGGCGGCCCCATCCTGTGGGAGCCACGGCCCCGTGGGAGTCCATGGCACTCCCCTGTAGGAGCCGCTTCAGCGGCGATCACCCCGCGAAGCGGGGCGCGGTGTCGCGAGCGTCGATCGCCGATGAATCGGCTCCTACAAGAGCTATTTTCCGTCCAGTGCCTTCCGCCCCAGTGCCGGATCATCGGTAAAGAACGCATCGATGCCCGTGGCCAGGTAGGCCCGAATCTCCGCGACAGACCCTGCCTCGTTCCGCTCGGCATCGCCTGCGTCATTGCGAAAATCCGCAGCAAGGAAATGGTTTTCCGGCCGGAACGTATACGGGTGCACTTCCAGGCCAACCGCGTGTGCGTCATGGACCAGGGGTGCCACGGGCGCCAGCCGGCCGTCCTTGCCTAGCGGAATGATGCTTCGCGTCGACGGCCCGATGGCGTCGGCATAGCTGGCGACGGCCTTGAGCCCCTTCGGCGTCATCATCGCGCCGTAGGTCGTACCGGCATCGTCGGCCGGGTGCTCCCCGGCGTCATCCATCAACTGGAGCAGACGGATGTTCGGGTGCGCCTCGCCAAGCTTGCCGTGCAGGTACTTCAGATTGCCGACCTCGAAAGACTGGATCTCGACCGGCGCCGTACGCGTGTACGCGTGCGCGGCGAGGGTGGCCAGGACTTTGTCTTCCATGGGCAACCCGACGCCGCGGAAATACGTGGAGTGCTTGATCTCGGGAATGATGCCGATGACGCGCCCGCGGGCCGACGACTCCGCTGCGACATATTCGATCATCTCGTCGAAGGTCGGCACGCTGAACTGACCGTCGTACGCCGTGTTCGCCTTGCGGATCTCGGCAAGGCGTTCGCGGGCACGCAGCGTCTTCAACTCGGCGAGCGTGAAGTCCTCCGTGAACCAGCCGGTGATCTGCACGCCATCGACCGTCTTGGTCACGCGCCGGCTGGCGAACTCCGGATGCGCGGCGACATCGGTCGTGCCGCCGATCTCGTTCTCATGACGAATCACCAGGACGCCGTCCTTCGTCGATACGAGGTCGGGCTCGACAAAGTCGGCGCCGTCCTGGATGGCCACTGCGTAGGATGCGAGCGTGTGCTCGGGACGCAGCGCACTGGCGCCACGATGGCCAATGACAAGAACCTTCGCGGCGAGGGGCTTGGCCGGTGCGGCATGCGTGGACATCGAGAGCGCTCCGAACGCCAGGGCGAGAGCGCACGAGGATAGTGCATACGAAGAGCGGCCAAATACCTTCATCAGAAATCCGCCGTGAGGGTGACGAAGCTCTGCCTCGGCGCGCTGGCGTGGAAGGCAAGCGCGCGGCCGTTCGGATCCGTGGCCGCGAAGGCGGTCAGGTTGGTCGCGTAGCGGTGGTCGGTGAGGTTCGTGATGTTGAGGGCCAGGGTGAGCGCCTTAAGACTGGCGATGGGACCGAAGTTGTAGCTAGCGCCGAAGTCGAAGGCGGTGGCGCCGGCCACGCTCTGGTCGTTCGTGTACGTGTAATAACGCTTGCCCGTGTACTTGCCCTGCAAGCTGGCCGACCACGGGCCATAGGTATAGCTGATCTCGCTGGCAAGCATGCGCTTGGGTGTGTCGACCGTGGTCTTGTCTTTCACCGGCACGATCTGGCCATTGGCCACATAGTTGTCGTCGTACTTCGAGCGATTGAACGAGGCCGAGTTGTACCACTCCAGGCCACGGATCGGCTTCCAGATGAAGGTGAACTCCGCACCACGACTGCTGACCGAGCCCACGTTGACGAAGGCGGTGTTGCACTCTGGTCGCGTCCCCTGCTCGATGCTCGGGCACGGGTTGAGCGAGAGCAGGCGGTTGTCGAACTTCACATCGTAGAGTGCGACGGAGGCTTCATACCAGGTGCCGACGCTGCGGAAGCCGCCGTCGATGCTGCGCGACTCTTCCGGCTTGAGGCTGGATTTGGTGCCGTCGAACGCGGCCTGGGAGACCGAGAGTGGGCCGCCCGCTCCGCCGCCCTGGAAGGCGGCGATGTTCTTGGCGTAGGACAGGAACAGTTCTTGCCCGGGTGCGACCTGGTACGCAAGGCCTGCCTGGGGCAGGAAGGATTTCTCGGCCTTCAACGTACCGTTCGCGTACGGACTCTCCACGCCCGGCAGCTCGCGCGCCGTCATCGTCGTGTGCGGGCTTTTCACACCGAAGTCCACGGTGAGGCGGTCATCCAGCGCCTTGAAGCTGTCCTGAAGGTAGGCCTGCTTCGTCGTGATGACATAGTCCTGTGCGAACAGGCGACGATCCGGATCGGAAAGATAACGGTCGTCGCTCACCGGCCCGTCGATGTAATAGAAATTACGCTCGACGTGGTGATCGTTCTTCTCGTACCAGATGCCACCCTCGACATGATGGCCGTCGAGATCCCATGCCAGGGAGGCGATGGCCCCGTTGCGGTTGATCGTGTAGTTGGTGCTGCGGATGGAGATCGGCAGTTCCTGTGCGGTACCCGGATAGGACTTCTGACCCGGCGACCACCAGTGGCCCTGGCCCGCATCTTCGTGGTGGTAGACCTGCGTGTGCAACGTGCCCGAATCGGACACCGTGAAGTCGCCGGCCAGGTAATAGAGGTCGTCACGACGCAATGCGCGGCTCTGGTAGTAGGCATCGTCGATATTGTCGACGCCACCGGAGAAACCGCAACGCGGATCGCTCACGCCAGCCTTGGTGTAGGCAGGCGCGCAATAGGCCGCGGCCAGCGCGCGATTCCAGTCCGGCGCGTAGAGGTTCCAGTCCCAACCGAGCCCACGCTTCATGCCACTCTTGGACAGATACGCGTAGTCGGCCTGACTGGTACGCGAGGTGTCGGCAAAGCCGGTGATCCGGTTGCCCTCGCCGAACTCGTAGACAGCCTTGCCGTTGAACTGCTTGGTGTTGGTCGGCGAGTTGGGGTTGGCCCACATGTCCGCGTCGCTATGGGCGCCGGACAGATACATGGAGAAGCCCTTGTAGTCGCCCGTATCGATGCGCGCATAGCTGCGACGGTTGTGGTCGCTACCGAAGGTCTGCGCGACCTTGCCGCCGAAGGTCTTCGCCGGGTCCGAGGAGAAGTACTGGATCGCGCCGCCGAGGTTGCTGGTCGATGCGGTGCCAAGCGCGCCGATACCCTCGGACAGCTCGACCGTCGCCATGTTCTCCGCGATCAGGGCGCGCGAGATGTTCAGGCCGTTGTAGTTGCCGTAAGCGTTATCGCCCAACGGCAGGCCGTCCAGCGTATAGCCCAGGCGCGTGGTGTTGAAGCCGCGCAATGTGATGGTCTGCGATTCCTCGTTGGCGCCCAAGGCATCGTTCGACTGGACGGAGACACCCGGCAGCCGATTGAGGATCTTCTGCGGGCTGGTACCCGGCGGCAATACCTCCTGATCGGCAGGCGTGATGCGCTGCACCTGTCGCGTCTCGCCCTGCCCGATGACCGATACGCCTTCGAGCTGCTGTGCCTGATCGGCGGCGGGCGGCGGGACATCCTCGGCATGAGCCTGGAGGGCCATGGCGGAGGCAAGGGCGAGGAACAGGGTACGGCGGGAAAGCATCATCGACAGGGAGCTCGTCGTGGGGGAAGCGGACAAGCGTGCGGACGCCGTGTGTATGTTTTCTTACGAAAGGATGTGATTCTTACGAAGGGGTGACGCCCTTCGCACTTTCGGGCATGCCGTCCCCGAACTGAAACACGCGAACGTCAACATGCTCACCTTTTATCCTCACGGAACCCCGTCATGCGCCGACTCGCTCTCCTGGCCACCGTCCTTCTTGCAGCGGTCACCGTGGATGCGCACGCGCATCGGGTCATCGTGTTCGTCTGGGATGGCATGCGGCCGGATGCGATCAGCGAGGACGACACGCCCAACCTGGCGGCGCTGGCCAAGCAGGGCACGTTCTTCGGGGACAATCATGCGACCTACCCCACGTTCACCATGATCAACGCGTCGAGCTTCGCCACGGGCTCGTTCCCGGGGTCGATCGGCTTCTACGGCAACCGCTTCTGGGCACCTGGCGCAACCGGCTTCGACGCCAAGGGCGCGCCGAGCGATTACAACGCGCCCATCTATACCGAGGATTACGCCGTCCTTCGCGCCCTCGACGATCACTGGCATCACGACCTGCTGCAGGCACCGACCCTGCTAGAACGTGCGCGAAAGGCCGGCCTGAAAACCGCGGTGGTGGGCAAGTCGGGCCCCGCGTTCATGCAGGACATCCACGAGGGTGGCGTCATCCTCGACGAGAACGTCGCGCTGCCGCTGGACTTCGCGAAGCGCCTGACCAAGGCCGGCCTGCCGCTGCCGGCCAATACCGTGCATGCCTACGACGCGGACCGCTTCCAGCTCGAACCCGACAATGGCACGCCCACCGCTCAGCTGCCGCTGGTGACACTGAAAGATGGCGTGACGTCCGATGCTTCCGACGCGGCCGGTGCGCCCCCGACGGCATCCAACGCGTACCTGATGAACGCCTTCCTGACCTACATCCTGCCGGTCGAGAAGCCGGACGTCAGCTTCGTCTGGCTGCGCAACCCCGATTCCACCGAACACCTCTACGGCGTCGGCTCTCCCAATTTCCACCTGGCCCTGCGTGCGCAGGACGAGCTGCTCGGCAAGCTGCAGGCACGCCTGAAGGAGCTGGGCATGGATGCCGATACCGACCTGGTCATCGTCTCCGACCACGCGCACAGCAATGTTTCCGCGCCGCTCGACCTGTTTCCGCTGCGCACGATCGCGGATGGTCGCGTAGGCAAGCCCGATCGTGAGTGGGGTTACTCCGTTTCCGGAGCGATCCGCCTTGCCGACGAGATGACCCGCGCCGGATTCACGGCTTTCGATGGTTATGGTTGCCTGTATGTGCCGGTGATGTCGGGCATCGAAGCCGACGGGAAGCCGCAGCGCCCGACGCGTTTCGACGACGATGGCAAGCTGTGCGGCAAGCCCGGCCCGTACACGACACCTGCTTATAAAGTGCCTGCCGAGCTGCCGAAGCAAGCCTTTGTCATCGCGCCGAACGGTGGCAGCGAGTACCTCTACCAGCCGGAGCACGATCGCGCGCAGGTGCTCAAGGCCGTGCGTTTCCTGCAGGGCCAGGAGGCCTTCGGTGCCATCTTCGTCGATGCACGCTACGGAAAGATCCCCGGCACGCTACCGCTCGGCGCGGTGCATCTGGCGAACAAGCGCTCGCCGGACATCGTGGCCAGTTACGACTTCGACGCGAATGCCACGGTGCAGGGCTTCAAGGGCACCGTGTATACCAGCATGTCCAATGAGCGCGGCATGCATGGCAGTTTCAGCCCCGTCGACGTCCACAACCTGCTTCTGGTCAGCGGCCCGGACTTCCGCAAGAACATGCGCAGCGAGCTGCCCAGCGGCAACGTCGATCTCGCGCCTACGCTAGCCGCGGTGCTGAAGCTGGATCTGGGCAAGCCCGATGGGCGCGTGTTGCGCGAGGCCATCGAAGGCCGCAACGGCGATGGCCTTGCGGTGAAGCCGGTGGACGTCGCGACCGACACTGCCACGGGCCTGGACGTGCGCCGCGTGGACGGCTCCCCGATGAACCGCACGGCCTACCGCTTCGTACTGAAGACCAAACAGCTCACCGATAACGGCAAAACCTACACCTATTTCGACCAGGCAAAAGCCGAACACCTGCCCTGACGCGCTGCCTTCCGGGATGACACCCAATCCCCGTGCTTGCCAGGATGACATCCAAACGTCTGCCTGCCGGGACGATTCCCAAACCCCTGTAGGAGCCGCTTCAGCGGCGATAGCCAGTCCGCCGCAAACCCCATTCGCCGCTGAAGCGGCTCCCACAGAAAGCGATGCCAGTTAGGCCGGGCCTCCCGTTTCTGCTAGTTTTCCGACCCGATACCCCTCCGTCCCACCCGGATACTCCGATGCTCAAGCACCTCGCGATGGCCACGCTCTCGGCCGCCCTGCTCGCCTCCTGCGCCAGCGCGCCGAAAGACAAGACCGCCCACCCCGCAGCCATCACCGATGGCGCGACGCTGGATCTGGCCATCCTCGAGACGACCGACGTCCACTCGAACATCCTCTCGTACGACTACTACAAGCAGAAAGACGACCCGACCTTCGGCTACGAGCGCGTCGCCACGCTGATCCGCCATGCACGCAAGGAATTCCCGAACACGGTGCTGTTCGACAGCGGCGACACCATCCAGGGTTCCGTGCTTGCCGACTATCAGGCCATGGTCAAACCGGTGGGCTGCGACACGGAGTTGGGCATCTACGCCGCAATGGACGCGATCGGTTACGACGGCGGCACGGCCGGCAACCACGAGTTCAACTATGGCCTGCCCTTCCTCGCCCAGGTCACCAACACGGCGATGAACGTGGACGGCGTCAAAGCGCAGCAGTGCGCGGGACCGAAGTTCCCGCTGGTGCTGTCCAACGTCTACAGCGCGCGCGACGGCAAGCCCATCTTCAAGCCCTGGACCATCGTGACCAAGACGGTGAACGTCACCACGGCGATGGGCAAGGTCGTACCGACCACGCTGAAGATCGGCATCATTGGCTTCACGCCGCCGCCGATCATGGACTGGGACAAGCGCAATCTGCAGGGCAAGGTCACCGTCGACGGCGTCGTCGAAGCCGCGAACAAGTACATGCCCGAAGTGCTCGCGCAGAAACCCGACCTCGTCGTCGCGATCCTGCACGGCGGCCTCAACACCGCGCCGTACACACCGCAGATGGAGAATGGCGGCTGGTATCTCGCCGGCGTACCGGGCATCGACGCGTTGTTGCTGGGACACTCGCACACCGAGTTCCCGGGGCCGCGCTACATGGACATGAAGGACGTGGACGCCAAGCGTGGCATCGTCCGCGGTGTGCCCGCCGTGATGGGTGGTTTCTTCGGCAAGGACCTCGGCGTGATCAACATGTCGCTGAAACGCGAGGGCGACCGCTGGGTGGTGGAGAAGGACAAGAGCCACAGCCAGGTTCGCCCGATCTGCCCGAAGAAGAACGACTGCGTGCCGGTCGACCCGACCATCGCGCCTATCGTGCAGCAAGCGCACGAAGCCGCGATCGCCTATGTGAATACCCCGATCGGTGCGACCGACCACGATCTCACCAGTTACTTCGCCGACGAAGGCAACATGAGCGCACTGGCCGTGGTCAACGCGGCTCAGGCCGACTACGCGCGTGACGAGATCGGCCGCGAACATCCCGAATGGAAGGATCTTCCGGTGATCTCCGCCGCGTCGGCATTCCGCACGGGCTTCGGTGGTCCGGATGACTACACCGACGTAGCGAAGGGCCCGATGACGATCCGCAACGCCGCGGACCTGTACTTCTATCCGAACACCCTTGCCGCGGTGAAGATCGACGGCGCCGGCGTGAAGGCCTGGCTGGAGAAGTCGGCTACGCGCTTCAACCAGATCGATCCGGAGAAGGAAGGCGAACAGCCGCTCACCGGCAAGTTGGTGCCATACAACTTCGACCAGATGCAGGGTGGCATCACCTACACCATCGACATCACCAAGCCCGAAGGCCAGCGCATCGGCAACCTCCGCTACAAAGGCAAGGCGATCAAGGACAGCCAGGCATTCATCGTGGTCACCAACAGTTACCGCGCGAACGGCGGTGGGGATTTCCCCGGCATGAATGGCGAATCCGTCGTGCTGAATGCGCCGGACGGCAACCGCGAAGTCGTGATCAAGTGGGTCCAGGCGAAGAAGACCGTGACGGCAAAAGACGTCGACAAGCGCTCGTGGAGCTTCGTGCCGGTGAAGACCAAAGGCCCGCTGACCTTCACCGCGGCCGCCGGCAAGGAAGACATCGCCAAGGCCCAGCACCTGGCCATCAAGCAACTCCGCGACAACGGCGACGGCACGGCCGTCTACGCGCTGGACCTCTCCAAGCGCTGACGTCACTTCAGGAGCCGCTTTTTGTGGGAGCCGCTTCAGCGGCGATAGGGGGCTTGCCTCACCCCCATCGCCGCTGAAGCGGCTCCCACACTTTGCACACCTCCCTATCCATTTCTCCCCCTCGGCAGCTACGCCGAAATCCACATAGGCCATCCGGCCGGTCCCGGCCCGCTTGACAGCCCCATACACGCGGGCATAACGTCGAGCCATGCATCCCAATACGCCAGCGCTGCGTTCCATCCCGGCCCTCACGGCCGGCGCGCTTGCGTCCGTATCCACCACCGCGACTACAACGACAACGACCACTACCCTGGTCGGAGGATCGGAGTTCGCGCGCGCCTAGTTCCTTGTCGCTGCCGGCCCCGACCTCCCGCAGGACGGGATCGGCGCCGGAACTCCCAGCCAAGATCCCCCACCTGATGTGACGAAGGGCCTCTCACCGGAGGCTTTGATCGTGTCCATCGCCATCGCATTACCCCGTTCGCCCTTACGTGTCGCGCCTATCCGCGCGGCCGTCGCTCCCCTCGTGGTCAATATCGGTGTCGTCGGACCCGGCAAGGTCGGCAGCGCTTTCCTGACCCAGATGCGCCTCGCCGCGCCCCGCCTGCTCCGCGAGTGCAACCTGCGGCTCAGCCTGCGGGCGGTAAGCGACAGCCGGCACATGTGGCTCGATTGCGACGACGATGCCCTCAACAGTCGTCAGCACGGCGCGCAGATCTGGCGGCCGGCCGAGCTCGACGAGTTTGCCGCGTATGTCGCCGGACACGAGGGCGAAGTGGCCGTACTGGCCGATTGCACGGCGAGCGACCTCGTCGCCAACCACTACGCAGGCTGGCTCGCCGCCGGCATCCACATCGTCACACCGAACAAGCGCGCCGCCAGTGGCCCGCTGGATCGCTGGCACAAGATCGCGCGCGCCTCCGACGCCAGCGGCGCCCGCCTGCACTACGAAGGCACGGTGGGCGCCGGCCTGCCGGTGGTGCAGACCTTGCGTGACCTGATCGACACGGGCGACGAGCTGCTCGCCGTGGAAGGCATGCTCTCCGGCACCCTGGCCTGGCTGTTCAATCGCTTCGACGGCTCGGTGCCGTTCTCGGCCCTGGTCCGCGAAGCGCACGCCATGGGTTACACGGAACCCGATCCCCGCGACGACCTCTCCGGCATGGACGTGGCCCGCAAGCTGGTGATCCTCGCCCGCGAAGCCGGTGTGTCGCTCTCGCTGGACGAGGTGTCGGTACGCAGCCTGATCCCCGAGGAGCTGGCCGCCTGTACCCGCGACGAGTTCATGGAAAGCCTCGACGCCATGGATGCGCCGATGGCCGCCCTGCTCGCGGACGCCCGCGCCACTGGTGGCGTCCTTCGCCACGTAGCCCGCCTCGATGGCCGCCAGGCCTCCGTGGGCGTGCAGGTGGTCGGCGCCGATCACGCCTTCGCGCACTCGCGTCTCACCGACAACGTGGTGCGCTTCGCCACGCGCCGTTACTGCGACAATGCCCTGGTCGTCCAGGGGCCGGGTGCCGGCCCCGAGGTCACCGCGGCGGCGGTCTTCACGGATCTGCTGCGCGTGGCCGGTGCCATGGGAGTAAAACGGTGCGCATGCTGAAAGAAGAATCCTCGCCCCTGGTCCGTGCGGATGTCGCCGTGGCCGAGGCATACGCAAGTGTCGGCAACGTCGGCATCGGCTTCGACATCCTCGGCCACTGCCTCGCGGGTGCCGGTGACCGTGCTGAAGTGCGCCGTATTCCCGAGCGCGAAGTGCGCATTGCCGCCATCGATGGCGTGATCACCGACCTGCCGATGGCTGCCGCGGACAACACCGCCGGCGCCGCGTTGCTGTCGATGATGCAAGCGCTCGACCTGCCTTTCGGATTCGAGCTGGTGCTGCACAAGGGCATTGCACTGGGTTCGGGCATGGGTGGTTCGGCGGCCTCCTGCGTTGCCGCCGTCGTCGCCGCAAACGCGTTGCTCGATGAGCCCCTGTCGCGCGAGGCTCTGTATCCGTTTGCTTTGGACGGCGAGGTGGTCGCCAGCGGCAGCCGTCATGGCGATAACCTCGGACCGATGCTGCTTGGCGGTCTCGTACTCGCCACCGACAAGCGCCTGGTGCGCATTCCGGTCCCGGGTGAGTGGCATTGCGCGCTAGTCCATCCGCACGTCGTGCTGGAAACCCGTCGCGCGCGCGCTGCGCTGGCTGGTCACTATGCGCTGAGCGAATTCGTTGCGCAGAGCGCCAACCTCGCGCTGGTGCTCGCTGGCTGCTATCGCGGCGAAGCGGCCCTGGTGCGTGAAGGACTGTCCGATGTACTGGTGGAACCCCGCCGTGCGCCGTTGATTCCGGGCTTCGCCGCCGTGAAGCAGGCTGCGCTCGACCACGGCGCATTCGGTGCCAGCATCTCTGGCGCCGGCCCGAGCGTCTTCGGCTGGTTCGAGGACCGCGCCTCGGCTGAGGCCGCATCGATCGACATGCGCGCCGCCTTCAGGGCCGCCGGTCATGACAGTGATGTGCTCGTCGCCCCGATCGACGGCCCTGCCGCTCGCGTGCTCTGACCATGCGCTATATCAGTACGCGCGGCGGCGCCGCGCCCACCCGTCTTTCCGATGCCATCGCCGCGGGTATCGCTCCCGATGGCGGGCTATATGTGCCCGAGACGATGCCCACCGTCCCACTGCCACCGGCGAACGGCTCTCTCGCCGGAACGGCTTTGCGCATGCTCGAGCCCTTCTTCGAGGGCGATCCGCTCGAGGACGATCTGCCGGCGATCTGCGCCGAAGCATTCGCCTTTCCGGCGCCGCGTCGTGAGTTACGCATGGAAGGGGCTCATGTGCTCGAGTTGTTCCATGGGCCGACAGCAGCATTCAAGGATTTTGGTGCGCGTTTCCTGGCTGCCTGCCTCAGCCGCTTGCGCCGCGACAGCGATCGCCCGCTGACGATTCTCGTAGCCACCTCGGGCGATACGGGCGCCGCCGTCGGCGCGGCCTTCCACAACCTGCCCGGCGTGCGCGTCGCGATCCTCTATCCGGACAACCGCGTGTCGCCACGCCAGGCCCACCAGCTCGGCAGCTTCGGCGGCAACGTGCGCGCCCTGCGTGTGGAAGGCAGTTTCGACGACTGCCAGCGCATGGTGAAAGGCGCGCTCGGCGATGCCGCCTTGCAGGCCGACGTGCCTATGTCGTCGGCGAATAGCATCAGCCTGGGGCGCTTGCTGCCGCAGATGGGTTACTTCGGGCATGCGTCGCTCGAGGCCGAAGGTCCGATGAATGTCATCGTGCCTACCGGGAATCTCGGCAACGCCGTCGCCTGTCTATGGGCGCGGGAGATCGGATTGCCGATTGGCGATGTGGTGTTCGCCTGTAACGCGAACGATACGCTGCCGGAGTTCTTTGCCGGGAAGCCGTACCAGGCACGCGATGCGGTGGCGACGATCGCCAATGCGATGGATGTGGGTGCGCCTAGCAACTTCGAGCGGCTGAGTTATCTGTTCGGCGGCGACGACAATGCGCGTCGCGCCGGCCATGCCGAAGGCGTAGATGATGCCGAGATCCGGGACGTCATACGACGGCACTCAGCCAGCGACAGCGCAACCTTCTGCCCACACACAGCGACGGCAATCCGCGTGTTCGAGCGTCAGCGAATGGCGGGAGACACGCGTCACTGGACCGTTGCGGCGACAGCCCACCCGGCCAAGTTCGAGGCCATCGTGGAGCCGTTGATCGGCCGTTCGGTGGTGGTGCCCGAGGCCTTGGGCGCCATGCTGGACCGCGACGCGAATGCGGAACCGCTCGCTGCGGATGGAAGGACGCTTGCGGATTGGTTGCGGCGCTGGTGAGTACCTCCTAGCCATTCACGGCGTGATGGAAGCGACGGACTGCTGGCCTGATGCCCGGCTTTCGCGCGCCCTGGCCAGGGCGCGGAAGTCCCGGGGCGGCATGTCATATGCGCGGCGGAACGCATGGTTGAAATCCGCCGCACTCCTGAATCCCAGACCGTAAGCGATCTCCACGACCGGTGCCTTCGGGAATCGGATGAGTTCGTCCGCGGCCTCGCGCAGCCGGCGATTGCGGATGTAGGTGGCCAGGCCGCCATCATGCTCGAACAGGCGATAAAGCGCGGCGCGGGACAGCCGCGATGCATCGACGATGCTCTCCAGCGATAGTTCCGGCTCGTGCAAGTGGCGCTCGACGTGCCGCCGTACCCTGCCGAACACCGCCGCGCGGATCGCGGCGCGCGCGTCGCCACTCAGGCCGCACTGTTCGGCGAAGGCTCCGACGATCAGGTGCGCGCATGTGGCCATCATCGAGCGGGCTTCAGCCCCGCTCATCGTATCGATGCTGCTGGAAAGCGCATCCAGTTCGCCGAGAAACAGGCGCGCGCGCGGCGATGCGTAGTCGATCACGCGGCCATGCAGCGATTCCGCATCGGGCAGCACCGATTCCACCAGTGCGCGCGGCAGGAACAAGGCCATGACCCGGCTCCTGTGCTCCCGCTCCATGCGCATCGACTGGCCCATGTCCAGCGCCAGGATGCCCGGGCGGGATTGTAGCGCCTTGCGCCGCGGATACAGACCGGTTGTGGTTTCGACGCCGCCCCCCACCAGCAGCACGTGAAAAACATAATCGCGCATGGTGTCCGTGGAAATTTGTGGCGCCGTGCGGGTCTGCGTGATCGGGTCGGTGCAGGCGTGGAGCAACGTCATGCCATCGACCCGGTAGTGATCGAGCGTGGCGCGAAACCCGTCAGCCACCTGTGCGTGCGACACCGCTATGTCGAGAAAAGAGGAGGTTTGATCACGCCACGCGAGCAGTTGCTGCGTTCGTGCGACGTCGCATGTACTGAAGTGGCGGTGGACCGGCGCGCGAGCGCTTGCCTCGACCTCGACATGGCTTGTGCTGCTACTGGTCATCCCGGGCCCCCGTCGGCGCGCGCTCATGTTACAGGACGCGGGCCCGCTTTTATCCCCGCATGTCGCCGCCTGTCGTGGCATGCCGTAACACCCCAACGTCGTCATTCCCCCAACCTTACCTTCCCAACTGAGACAGCCGATCAAGTCGTCCGTGCTTTCACGCGCAAAATTCCCGGCTAACCGACCCGGTCATCCGAGGCTATCCAAGAGAAGCTTGCGCCGGGGAGATCTGCGTTGCACCACAGGGGAATCGCGTGAATCACATCTACCGGCTGGTCTGGGACCAGGTTCGTCGCACCTGGCTGGTCGTTTCCGAACTCGCCCGCGGTCGCGGCAAGGCTGGGCGTAGCTCGACATCGCACCGCACGCGCCCGGCCTGGTGGGCCGCACTACCCCTGAACCTGCCGATGCTGGCCCTCGCTGCCGCGCCAACCGGCGCTACGGCGATGGATGCCGCTCGTCCGGCGCTCGCGCCGACGGTCATCGCGTCGGCGAGGTCTTCGACCCATCCCACCGGCGGTCAGGTCACCGCCGGCAGTGGCCGTATCGACTACGGCGATCACCTCACCACCATCCAGCAGAACAGCCAGAACCTGTCGCTGAACTGGCTGAGCTTCAACGTCGGCGCGCAGGACACGGTCAATTTCCTGCAGCCGAACACGCAGTCCATCGCCGTCAACCGCATCGCCGACACCAACGGCAGCGTGATCCTCGGCCACTTGAACGCGAACGGTCAGGTGTTCCTGATCAACCCCAACGGCGTGTTGTTTGGAGAAGGCGCGCGGGTCAACGTGGGCGGTCTGGTCGCCAGCACGCTCGACGTCAGCGACAGCGAGTTGGGTCGCGGCACGTTGCATTTTGGCGGCGCGGGCGGTGGCAGCGTCATCAATCGCGGCACGCTTACCGCCGCACCCGGCGGCTACGTGGCCTTGCTCGGCCACAGCGTGTCCAACCAGGGCGCGATCCACACGCCCGCCGGCAGCGTGGCACTGGCCGGCGGCAGCGCGGTCACCTTGAGTTTTGATGGCAACCGTCTGCTCGACATGCAGATCGACGCCAGCACCTTGAACGCGCTGGCCGAGAACAAGCAGTTGATCGTCGCCGACGGCGGCCAGGTACTGATGAGTGCGGGCGCGAAGGATTCGTTGCTGGCCAGCGTGGTCAACAACAGCGGCACGATCCAGGCGCGGACGGTCGAAAATCGCGCCGGCAAGATCGTGCTGCTCGGTGGCATGGAAGCAGGCACCACCAAGGTGGACGGCTCGCTGGACGCCAGCGCACCGAATGGCGGCGACGGTGGCTTCATCGACACCTCGGCGGCGCATGTGCAGGTGGCCGACGGCGCAAAGATCACCACCCTGGCCGCTGCGGGCAACGCCGGCACCTGGCTGATCGATCCGCACGATTTCACCATCGCCCTCAGCGGTGGCGACATGAGCGGCAGCACCCTGAGCAGCCAACTTGGTGGTGGCAATGTCATCATTCAGTCCAGCCAGGGCGCCAACGCCAGCGGCAGCGGCGACATTCACGTCAACGATACAGTGAACTGGAGCGCCAACACTCTCACGCTCACCGCCGCCCACGATGTCGATATCAACGCCGTGATGACGGCGAGCGGCAGCGCCGGCCTCGCGCTGAACCCGAGCACCGGCAATGGTGCTGATGCGGCGGTGGGCGGCGGCACCGTCAACGTCATGCCGGGCGAGGGTGGTCGGGTGGATTTCACCGGCGGCAGCAACACGCTGAAAATCAATGGCCAGTCGTACACGATCATCAAGACGTTGGGTGCCGCTGGCAGCACGTCCGGAACGGACCTGCAAGGCATCAGCGGTGCCCTCAACTGCGCTTGCTATTTCGCGCTGGGTGCCAATATCGACGCCAGCGCCACGGCCAACTGGGGGAATTCCGCCTTCGGCTCCAGCATCGGCTCCGGCTTCGTGCCGATCGGCCACCATTTCAACGCTACCGATTTCCAGATGTTCGCCGGTACCTTCGACGGCCTCGGCCACACCATCAGCGGCCTCACCATCAACCGGCCGCAATCAAGCAATATTGGCCTGTTCGGTTACACCTACACCACCAGTACGATCCGTAACATCGGCCTGCTCGGCGAGTCGATCGAGGGCCAAAGCGACGTTGGCGGCCTGGTCGGGTACAACTTCGGTACGATCAGACAGGCCTACGCCATCGGTGTGATCAAAGGCGATCCCGGCGGCGCCAACGCTGGCGGCCTGGTCGGATACAACGACAGCAGCGGCCGGATCAGCCAGGTCTATGCCAGCGGAGCGGTCAGCGGGGTGGCCACTGTCGGTGGCCTGATCGGGTACAACAACCACGGCCCGATCAGCCAAGCCTATGCGACCGGTACGGTCAGCAGCAGCGGCGGTGAGGTCGGGGGCCTGATCGGGATCAACGACAGCGGCCCGATCAGCCAAGCCTATGCGACCGGTACGGTCAGCGGCAGCAACAACGTCGGCGGTCTGGTCGGATACAACATCAGCGGCGCGATCAACCAGGCCTATGCGACCGGTGCGGTCACTGGCAGCGACTATGTCGGTGGCTTGGTCGGGAGCAACGTATCGGGCACCACGTTCAGCCAGGTCTATGCCACTGGTGCGGTCAGCGGCACCGGCAGCAACGTCGGTGGTCTCGTTGGGTTCAACAATGCTGGCACAATCACCAACAGCTACTGGGACACGGAGACCACCGGTCAGTCCACCAGCAGCGGCGGTACCGGCCTGACTACCAAGGCACTGATCGCAGCGCTGCCCGGAGGTTTCACGGCCGACCGCTGGGGCAACGTCGGCAACCAGACCACGCCATACCTCCTGGGCATGTCCGGCAATCAGGTATTCAACACCAACGACCTGCCCACCGGCACCGTGACGCGCAACAACCGCCCCAACCTCTACACCGTCATCCAGAATCTGAATGAGCTGCAGGCCGTGAGCACCGGCCTCGCCGGCCGTTATGTGCTAGACAACGACATCGACGCCAGCGCCTCGATCGAATGGCTGGGCGTTGAGCTCGACGCCCAAGGCCGCCCCATCATCGCCTACAACGGCTTCAGGCCGATTGGCGTCGCAGGCGCACCGTTCACCGGCGTCTTCGATGGCCTTGGTCACACCATCAACAACCTGACCATCCATTGGCCAAACACCGATTACGTCGGCCTGTTCGGCGTCACCGGCAATGGCAGCGCGATCCGCAATCTCGGTCTGCTCGGCGGGTCGGTTATAGGCCAAAATTACGTCGGCGACCTGGTCGGAGATAACGGCGGCAAGATCACCAACACCTATGCCGCCGGGATGGTCAATGGCTTCACCTCCGACGAGCGCGACTACGTCGGCGGCTTGGTTGGCTTCAACGAAGCGGGCGGCACGATCGCCAACAGCTATGCCACCGGGGCGGTCAGAGGCAACAACTATGTCGGGGGTCTGGTCGGAAGCAACCTTGGCGCGATCACGAACGCCTATGCCACAGGGGCGGTCAACGGCATCTTGTATAACGGCGGCGGCAATTACGTAGGCGGCTTGGTTGGCTCCAACGAAGCGGGCGGCACGATCACCAACACCTACGCCACCGGGGCGATCAGTGGCAACAACTATCTCGGTGGTCTGGTCGGTCTCTACGGCGGAGGCGCCATCCTCGGCAGTTACTGGGACAAGGAAACCACAGGCCAATCCACCAGTGACGGCGGCGGCACCGGCCTCACCACCGTGCAGATGATGGACCCGGCCAGTTTTGCGGCCTGGAGCACGGATATCAGTGCCGTCGGCGGCAGCTCCGCGGCCTGGCGGATCTACGCGGGTGACACCGCGCCGTTGTTGCGTACCTTCATGACTGGTCTGGCGGTCACCGGCAAGAATGTCGACACGGTCTACAACGGCACCGCCTTTGCGGGCAGCAGCAGCTGGATCCTCGGCACGCTGACGCCGAGCTACTGGCGGCCGTCGAGCAGTGTGGATGCGAGCCTGATTCTGGGCGGCGCCATCGCCAGAACCACCACCCCGGCGACCAATGCCGGCAGCTACGCGCTGGCTAGCGACCTGTATTCCGTCCAGATGGGTTACGACATCGCTTTCACGCCCGGCACGCTGACCATCGCCCCAGCCACCCTGACCTATCTGGCCGATACTGCAACGGCCACCTACGGCGGCACGCCGACAGGGTTGACCGGCACGGTGACCGGCTTCGTCAACGGCCAGACTCTGGCCAACGCCACGACCGGTACCGTCAGTTTCACCACCGGCGCCACAGCCACCAGCAACGTCGGCAGCTACGCCATCAACGGGAGCGGCCTGACCGCAAACAACGGCAACTACACGTTCGCGCAAGCGACAGGCAACGCCGCCGCACTAACGGTGAACCCGGCCACCCTGACCTATCTGGCCGATACTGCAACGGGCACCTACGGCGGCACGCCGACAGGGTTGACCGGCACGGTGACCGGCTTCGTCAACGGTCAGACCCTGGCCAACGCCACCACCGGCACCGCCCGTTTCGCTACCGGTGCCACAGCCACCAGCAACGTCGGCAACTACGCCATCGACGGCAGCGGC